>WNGJ01003828.1_pt1 | contig 16018 bp, 10 predicted proteins | sample 5400611 | NCBI WGS metagenome assembly WNGJ01 (sample SAMN13153375, study PRJNA577476) | soil metagenome | isolation source: 40 cm soil or saprolite under Garry oak tree replicate 1 | place: USA:California | collected 2016-06-15 | reverse complement strand
CGTGGACGGCGGCAAGGTCGAGTGTGGCGAGCCAGGGCAGCGCCGCCGCCGCGCCGCGCTGGGCAAACCACACCGGCGACAGATCCAGCCGGCGCGCATCGGCAGCGAGCCGCAAGGGCAGCCCGTACGTGGCCGACCATGGGTCCCCTGCGGCATACCAATTTGCCGTGTGCGGCATGGTGCGCTCCAGCGCGTCCGGCCGCAGCGCCAGCCAAGCGGCGCCGCGCGGAGACAGCAGCCACTTGTAACCGGCGCCGACCACCCAGTCGGCCCAGCCCAGCCGGAGCGGCAGCCAGCCGGCCGCCTGTGTCACGTCCAGCAGCACCCGGGCGCCGGTCGCGGCGGCCGCGTCGCGCAGACGGTCCAAATCGGCGATTGCGCCGTCGGCGGACTGCGCGACGCTCATGGCGATCAGGCTATGACCGTTCCAGCGAACGGGAAGATGACGCTGGTGAATTCACCGGTCACGGCGAGCACCCGCGTGCCGTCCGGGACGCTTGCCGCTACCAGACCGACGAGTTGCGAAACGGATGCACCGATCGCCACGTTCTCCGGCACAACCCCGATCAAGCTCGCCCACGCCTTGCGCGCAGCTGCCACGTCGGCGTCGAAAGCGTTCGACCGGTCCGATCCGGTGCGCCAGCGCTCGACAGCCTGTGCGACAACGTCGGCAGCGAAAAGGGGTGGAATGCCGATGCTGGCGGTGTTCAGATATCCGGGCGAGACATCGAAGGACTGTCCAAAGGCGGTTCGCATGCTCGCGACGGGAGCCTCGCGATTATCATAGCTGGCCTGCACTGTGTTCCCTCGTGCGTTTTGATGTCAATGGGGACCGTCGAGCCACGCTAATGCGCGCGTATGAGACACTTCGGCACATAACCGGACGAAAATTGGGCACCACGCACGCCACCAGGTTGATCCGGTTCCCATGCAGCTTCGATCGCGATAAGCTTCATTGAACAGCGCGGAAGGATCACTCATGCAGCGGCGCGACACGCGTTGCCCCTACCGGTTGCGGAGCTCGTGCCGCGGCCAGTCTTGGTCATCATGGCATGCAGCAGTTCCGCCGCGGCATTGGCCGCACAGTCGGCGACCGCGTCAATTTTAATTCAAGAAAGAGGGTACACGCATGCGACCCCTTGGCTCAAGCCTGACGGCGCTCCTGTCTCTCTTCCTCTTGTCGCTGCCGAGTACGCCAGGCTTGGCCCAACACCCTCGCGCCGACGCGGGCTATGATGTCGTCATCGCTAACGGCAGGATTGTCGACGGCAGCGGCAATCCTTGGTTCTACGCCGATTTGGCGATCAAGAACGGGCACATCGCCAAGATCGGCAAGATCGATCCCAAGGTGGGAAAGCGCGCAATCGATGCGAAAGGCATGGTGGTCACGCCTGGCTTCATCGACCTGCACACTCATTCTGACATGACGGTGCTGGCGGATGGCAATGCAGAGAGCAAGGTCCGCCAGGGCGTGACGCTCGACGTGATCGGCGAAAGCGCGACGGTGGCGCCGCTGAAGGGGGGAGTGCTGGAGGAATACAAGGAGGAAGCCAAGCGGCGCAGTGGCGTCGACGTCGATTGGACCACGCTCGATGGATATTTCCGCCGGCTCATGAAGAAGGGCACCTCGATCAACATCGCCTCGAGCGTCTCGCCGCAGCAAGTACGCCGCGCCGTAGTCGGCTTCGAAGACCGGCCGGCGACGGCGGCCGAGATCGAGCAGATGACCCAACTCGTGGCGAAGGCGATGGAGGAAGGCGCGGTCAATCTATCGACGGCATTCACCGGCGGCGGCTACAAATACGAAGACGAGATGGTCGCGATGTCAAAGGTGGTTGCGAGCTACGGCGGCTACTACGGCACCCATGTCGGCGGCGAAGGCGCCCAGATCGACGAAGAGCTCGACAAGGCGATCCACATCGCTGAAGTGACCGGCATTCCGGTGCACATCTATCACATCAAGGTGCGCGGCAAGAACAACTTCGGACGCGTGAAGGAGATCATCGAGAAGATCGACACGGTTCGCGCGCGCGGTCTCGACATTACCGCGAACCAGTATCCCTACACGGCGATGGAGCATCCGTGGGCGCGGCTGTTCCCAGGCTGGGTGCAGAACATGCCGCGGAAAGACGCCATTGCGATGCTCAAGGATCGCGCGTTCCGCGACAAGATCAAAGCCGACACGGAATTTGCCGAATACGTGAACGAGCACGGCGGCTGGGAGGGAATCGTCGGCACGGTCTTCAACCGGCCCGACAATAAGCAATACGAAGGGAAGTCGATCCTCGAAATCTCGCAGTTGCGCAAGCAGGATGATCCGGCCGAGACGTGCTTCGACCTGGTGGTCGAGGAGGGCGCATTCGTTCCCGGCGTGCATCACACCATGTCGGAAGACGACGTGCGATTCGTCATGCAGATACCGTGGGTGTCGATCGCCTCCGATGGCAGCGCGCTCAATCTGGCGGTGCCCGGCAAGCCCCATCCCCGAAGCTTCGGCACCAACGTGCGGGTGCTTAGCAAATATGTGCGCGACGAGAACGTGCTCCGGCTAGAAGACGCCGTGCGCAAGATGACGTCGCTGCCGGCTCAGACGCTGAGACTGAAGGATCGCGGGCTCCTCAAGGAAGGCTATTGGGCCGATGTCGTCGTATTCGACCCCGCAACGGTGTCGGATCCCGCCACGTATGAAAATCCGCAGCAACATGCCAAGGGAGTGCCGTTCGTGCTCGTCAATGGTACGGTCGTGATCAACCACGGCAATCACACTGGCGCGCGGCCCGGAAAGGTCATCTACGGTCCGGGCAAAAGCAGCGGTGGCCGGCCGAGGCGCGATAGCGCGGAGCAGGCGAGGGCCGAGAAATCGCCGTAGACAGGTGATCGAGTAGCGACCCGCTATTACGGCTTCGGGTCACGGGGCTGCCTTCGCGATGACGTTGGCGGCACGTCCGGTGTACCTCTGATGCTTGCCGACTTGCTGCACGCGCAAATCGGCAGAGGGGGGTATAATAATTCTTCCACTCGATGGGGACCGCTCCGAAAGTTTCGAGAGTAGCTGGAAGGGACGCTAAGCCTGAACTTTGATGCTACCGCCATGACCCAGACGCGCAAATTTTGGTTTTGCATAAATGGAGGCCAGCCATGAACGAAACGGACCGCCGCGACGTCTTGCGCAATGCCGGATTGGCCGTCACGGCTGCGGCGATCGGCGACCCGCTTGCAAGCACGCAGGCACAAGCGCAGGCACCTAAAGCGGTACTCAAGCGGGCGGAACTCCCGAACGACCTCACGCGGAGGCTGGCGCGGTTCATCATCTCGGCGCGCCTTGCGGATATGCCGGAGGCGGTGCGCCATGAAGCCAAACGCACGCTCCTCAATTGGGTCGGCTGCGCTTTGGGCGGTTCTCAACATGAGACGGTGGCCAATGCGGTGGCGGCTCTGTCGGCCTTTTTTGGGGCACGACAGGCGACGCTGTTCGGCCGCCCCGAGCGGCCGGACGTGCTCCATGCCGCGCTGCTGAATGGCATTAGCTCCCACGTGCTTGATTTCGACGATACCCATGCGCAAACCACCATTCATCCGGCCGCGCCGGTGGCGCCGGCGATCCTGGCACTGGCCGAATACCAGAAAGTAAGCGGGCGGGATTTCATCGAGGCACTCGTGGTCGGCGTCGAGGCCGAATGCCGGATCGGCAAGGCGGTAGTGCCGGCGCATTACGAATCCGGCTGGCACATTACCGGCACGGCCGGCGTGTTCGGCAGCACCGCAGCAGCGGGAAAATTGCTCGGCCTAAACGAGCAGCAAATGTGCTGGGCGCTCGGCCTTGCGGCAGCCCAGCCCGTTGGACTGATCGAGATGTTCGGCTCCATGGCAAAAAGCTTTCATCCGGGGAGGGCCGCGCAGAATGGGCTCGCGGCGGCACATCTGGCCGCCAAAGGATTCACGGCCTCGGAACATGCTCTGGAGGCCCATTTCGGCTGGCTCAATGTGTTGAGCACCGAGCGCAATTCCGCGGCCCTCGACAGCGAAGGATGGGAGATTCTGAAAAATAGCTACAAGCCGTTTGCGTGTGGTCTCGTGGTACATCCGGTAATCGACGGCTGCATCCAACTGCGCAACAGCAGTCGGCCCACGGCCGATATGATCGAGCGGGTCGAGGTTGTAGTTCATCCGCGGGTCATGCAGATCACCGCGATCAAGGAGCCGAAAACCGGCCTCGAAGGCAAGTTCAGCGTCTATCACGCGGCCGCCGTGGCGATCGTCGAGGGAGCCGCCGGCGAACAGCAGTTCAGCGACGAAGCGGTGCGTGCGCCAGCGACCGCGGCGTTACGCAGGCGTGTGTTCCCGACACCCGATCCGGCGATCGGCAAGGATCAGGCGCGCATCACCGTCGTGCTTAAGAGCGGTGAACGGCTGACGATTTTCGTCGAGCACGCCGTCGGCAGCGTCGAGAACCCGATGAGCGACCGCATGATCGAGGATAAATTCCACAGCTTGGCGGACGGTGTACTGAGCCGGCATCAGGCGCGTTCGATCGTTGACCTGTGCTGGCGTGTCGATGGATTCGCGGACTCAGGGGAGATTGCGCGCACGGGAGGAAAGAGCTGAGCGTTCGTCTAGGAGGCAGGGGAAACAATCGTTGTCATGCCCGCGAAAGCGGGGGCACCGGCGGCCTTGATTTGAGCCCGCGCAGCCCGGCGACCGGCGGCGGCCTCGCGCCGGGCTTGCTTGGCGGCCGGCACCGTGATTGTTAATTTTGCATCTCGTCGTAGTCTGATACGGTGCGCTATACAATGAGGAGGAGGAAACCATGCGTGCCAGACTCGGCCTGATGCTGCTCACCGCGATCGCTGCCACGACGTTTGCCACACAAGCATCTGCTCAGGCGATGGTCCGTGAGCAGAAGGTCATCTCCAGCGCCGGCGCGCGTGCCATGGTCGACGCCTGCGCCGCTTGGGCTGAGCGCAATCACCTGACGCTCGCGATGTCGGTATTGGATTGGGCGGGAAATCTGATCGAATCCCATGCCATGGAAGGAGCGGCCGCCAATTCTATTGACACCGCGCTACTAAAGGCGAAATCGGCGCTCCGCTGGCGCCGGCCCACCTCAGAAATGAACAGGATCGTGCGCACCGGCCAAAATCTGGCACCGACTTTCATGCACGACTTTCCGCAACCTGGAGCTTTGCCGATCGTGATCGACGGCGAGGTGATTGGCTCGATGGGCGTATCCAGCGCCGACGGCGAAAAATGTGCCCAAGCCGCAATCGACGCGGTGTTCAAGAAACAAGGGACCCCGCCCGCGCCATAGGGCAGACGTTTGGTTCGGCCGCGTCTGACGCATCAGCACAAAGAACGTATCCCGCGTTGAGCGGCGCGGGCGCGGCAGGCGTTTTCGTCGAGCCGCGTGGCAAAATCCGGGGCCGACGCCTCCGATTGGCAACGCCATCGTGTTTTGGCGAGTGGGCAGCCAAGGTTCTCCGTCCCCGGTTGTCGCGCGCCGACCGTCCCGTCGTGGGGCAACATCATCGCCGAGGGGCGCGCGGCGTGGCAGGTAAGCACCACGTCGTCTCCCGGGAGCGTTCCTCTTGGTGACGGTGCTCGCCGTACGCGAGAAGCGGCACGAGTCCCTTGAGCGAGGCGATCGCCAAGCGATTCTATAACTCATGGAGCCTGTGATCGAGCCAAACAGCCCTCGGTTAGCAGCAACGGCGCATGGCCCCAACACCGTTAGAACATTGCCGCCTTCGTCAGGCGCAGCTTTGCCCCGTCGAGTGGTCCCACGCCACAAGGCCAAGCTGCGTGAGCCGGCAACAAGCCTTCAAACGCAACCCCACCTTCACGCTTGGCGCTGACATCAACCGAAAGCACGACGGGCCCGTTCCAGGCGGGGAGATTGTCGAGAGCCACAAGGGCATATGCCGCGTCGAGTCGGGTCCAACCAACTTTGTCGGGGAGAATCACGGTCTCAGACATCGCAAGGGGCGCCGCGTCACCGTAGCGATGAAGGCTCAATCGTATCGTCGCTGGAAAGTAAAGCTCCTTTGCATCGGCAAGCACACTCAAATGACGCTCGCCATGCAATTCCAATGTGATCTCGGCCCGATAATCGGCGCCTTGCATTTCGATGTCCAAAAGGACCGGTACCAACCTCAATGACGATTCAGCCTTTTTAGCTAGAACGTAGGTGTCTTGGATGCCCATCAGCCCGTTCCGAGGGCGGTAATGGCGAATGTCGAACGGATGAAATATTCTTCGGAACATGCCGGAGCTCAATACATTCCCGGTCGCGTTGGAACCACCTTCGCGCTCGATACAAGCAAACATCTCGTCATCGATAAGGGTCACCGACAAGACGCTTGCGTCTCCGGATCCGGCCCATCGAATATTATGCATTAAATTTGGCAGCATGGTCGGACCGTGAGCCGTAAGAACCGCCATGCCGCCCGGCTTCAGCATGCGCCAGATCTCCTGCATCCACAGGAAATGGGCGTCAAACGTAAGATGAGTGAGAACGGATACGCCGTAGACTACGTCAAAATGTCGATCGGGATACAAGAGAGGAGGCGACAGTACACAGGGCGTAAATGTCCCCCAGGCAATGTTTTCGCGGCTCCAGTTCACGAGACTCGGATTGATGTCGCATCCAAACAGCTCAATTTGGCCGCCGTCTGCATCCCAATGTCGCGCAATCCTGGCGCAGCCGCAGCCCCAGTCCAAGACCCGGCACGGCGTGTGCTTTGGATCAAACCCTGCCTCCGCAAGAGCTCTTCTGATCAGGTTGAGATCTGCCGCGCCTGTTTCATTAAAGACGGAAACATCGTCACCGCCGGTGACCAGATTTATCAGGTCCATCGGTGGAAATGGAATCTCGTTTTTATTTGGCCCAGCCATTCCACCCTCCTTCAGCGATCTGCCGTCAGCAAAAGTGCCTCGTAGACTTCTGTATCTATCATTAGCGATGGCACGCGCCTCTTGATTTAGATGCAGCTCCACATGTCAATTTAGCGACAGAGTTCAACTATTTCGCGCTCCACTTTTTCGAGGGATGGCTTCCAATCAATAACGAGAGGTTTCCTCTCTACTTGGTTAGCAAGGACCCTCTCCGCATACTCAGAGAGCTTCTCCACAATATCAAGAGTACCATTCGACGTAAATATTGGGAAGGCACGATGCGCAGCAATATCGGACGCCACCACCGGCAATCCGGCCGCCAGCGCTTGGCCTATGCCCAGATTGTAGCCCTCCCATTGAGAAAAATTCACATATATATCAGCTGCCATATATATTTCCTCCATTTCAATGTCTGTGATATTGCCGTATACCTCGAAGCCATATCTCCGCATCTCGATTACGTCATCAAGTTCAGCTTTCCCGCAAACAATAAATACAGTCCGCGCTGCCAGCTTTGGTCGCATGAATTGAAACTCGTGCCGTACCTCTGCATACTTATCGAGGCCTTTGTAGCGCCGCTCCGCTGCGCGAAACCGGCATACGTTCAAAACAACGACTTTATTGGTCCACCCAAATTTATGGCGCAAGACTTCGCGTTGCTGCAATAAGCTGTCATGCCAGATGCATAGATGGGAATTACCGTTTGGAATGATTTGCGCGCGTTCTTCGCTCCCTTCTGCCCTCACAGATGCTGAAATCGCCGCGACCTGGGAGGCCATGGCAAAACACAGCCGCTTTTCTGCGGCAACCTGACGCCGGGCGTCGGCATCGGGAAAGAGTTCGGCAGGGGGCTCCCCGTGGTCTACAAAAAGGGTCCGAGGCCATTCGCCTAGCCATCGGACAGCCGAAAAAAATGGCGGCGTTTCGACCACGATGCAATCAATACCGTGCTGAACCGCGAATGAAGCGGCTTCGACCGGATCCGTCAAGAATATGCGGCGACAGCCCTCGTAAGGCACTTCGCTCCTGCCCCTCGGCCCACCCACAAATACTTCATGGCCACACCCGATGAGATGGCCCGCTTGCAACCTCAGGACGACCGGCACCCCGTGACCAAGTTCATGAGTTGAACTCAAGAACAAAATCCTCAGTTTCGCGACATTTCTTCGCCACACGCGCCATGGTTTGGCGCGTCGCGGCGGGAAAGCAAGCTCATAGGGCTCATGCAGGGACAGGTTTGGATTGTAGTATCGATCGTATCTGAAGGCTTCACCGTGTCGACGCCGCGCATAACAGGCCTCTCGTTGGAACACCTCAAGCTTTTCCGGCGTATCATTGTATCCGCGCGACCTTGACTCGAAGTGAATCATTAACGGCTGGTTTATGTATATGTTTCGGTATCCCGCCTTCAGAGCATCCAAACACAGCAGAACGTCGTTGAAAGCCATTGCCGCGGCCGTATCAAACCCTCCGACTTCCTCGAACACTTCCCGGCGCATAGCGAGACATGCGCCGGTGACCGCCGACAATTCCCGAGTCGCATCCGCACGCGCCTTTGGACTACCTTCCTCCTGGCCAACCAGATTGTGTCCGGCGACCCCCTGGATTCCTAATATCACGCCGCCGTGCTGTATTGTTCGATCAGGGTAAAGCAACCTGCCTCCGACCGCCGCTATATCCTTTTGAATCACGAAAGTGGCCACCCTGCGCAGCCACAGCGGGTCGTGAACGACCGTATCGTTATTGACAAATAACAGTACCTCATTCTGCGCCGACGCTGCGGCAAGATTGTTGAGCCGAGAAAAGTTGAATTTGCCGGCGTCGCGGACAACTCTTCCTCTTCCTCGTCCTTGCTCGCATAGTTCTGTCAAATATTGTATCGTCTCGCCATCTGTCGAGCCGTTATCGACGATAACGAGCTCCAGTTTCGTCTTTGGATAGTCTGATCGCGTTTCTATGGACGTGACGCATGGCCTTAGAAGATCTATGCGATCGCGAGTGGGAATAATAATGCTGAATGTCGGTAATAAGTCCTCGCTTAACAATGACATGACGTGATCGCTAACGTAGGTCTGTGGCGGTATCATATTATGAAAGAGAATAAACGGGATATGGATAATATCTTCCGACTCAGTGCAATTCACGATCTCCTGCACCCACCGGTCGATGGTGCCTACTCCGGAGCCCCATTGTTCGATCGTGCCGAATATGGCGCGATTTCTATCAACGCCGAGAACGCATCGACCAAAATAATTCAGCTGCTGTGCTAATACGGGTGAATACGTTGGTTTGAATATTGGATTGCGACGATATCCGTCAGCATCCAGGCCGTCCTCGTCCGCATATACGATGCCGCCGGCTCCGGTGATTGTTTTCGCCGCGCGAGAGAACATATAGAGTGCATGCTCGCGAAGGACTATTCCGCTATGCATGACGACAACGCCCGCGCTGCTGGCCGATCGTGATATGTTGCTGACAGCCCGCTGTTGCGAAAAGACGCAAATCTGCGAGTTTGTACGCGCTGCAAGCTGTGCCTTCTCAATCGTGCCTGAATTGCAGCTATTATCAATTGCAATAAGCGCCTGCCAATCGGTAAAAATCTGTTGTTCGATGGCGGCTATTGTTGCGTCCAAAAAATTCTCGGTGGAGTTGTCAACAAGGATGACAATATTCAATGACGGAAGATCATTCGATGCAATGTCATCGCGAATAAGGACGACATCTTGATCCTCCAGAATATCAAACCGTTTACACCACGTCGGATAATATGGTCCGAACGGCTTGAAGCCTTTATGTTGCCCGATATTTATGTAATGCGTAAGCGGATCAAATCCATTCGATACAGCCTCAGGATATTCATTTACATACCAACGTGCGTCAAAGTTTGGACCTGGGCTCCGCAGCTCGGTGCGGCCGTACTGTATAAAGTGGCTCAAAGGATCGGCGTTTGCCCGGGCGACATCGCGATAGGTGTTTAAATACCATTTGTCGTCAAAAAATGCGGATTGCGCAAGGAGTGTCTTCCGCGCGTCGATAGATTCGGCTGCGTGCCGGCTTATTCCGCCGCGTTCAGGAGGAAGCGCCCTCGACCGATCAGGGTCGCGCGCATCGGCTGGCGCATGCCGCAGATAGTGGGCGAGCGGATTGACGCCGGCGGCGCGGACGTCGGGATTGTGGTCGAGATACCGATCGCCGTCGAACAAGACGCTCGGGTTGCGCCCCTCGACGGCCCCCTTCTGCAGATAATGCACGAGCGGGTTGGCGCCGGCGGCGCGGACGTCGGGATTGCGCTGCAGGTACCAGTCGCTGTCGAAGAAAGGGTTTGGATCGCGCCCCTCAAAGGCGCCATGCCGCAGATAGTGCAGGAGCGGGCTGACGCCGGCGGCGCGGACATCGGCATTGCGCTCAAGATACCAGTCGTGATCGAACAGCCCGGAGGTCGCGATCAATCTGATATTTGCTCGAAGTACGAAATACGCGTGAAGGCGGGCGCCAAGGGACTTGGTCCATCGAACCCCCTTGACCATGCGAGCCGCATGTCGCGCGAATCGAGACCTTGCGGCGATCTGTCGAAGCAGTTGGGCGACCTGCCAGCTGGTGCTGCGGCGGATGGCGTCAAGTTCTTTCCACGCGGCTGCAGAGGCTACTTCGGTGTGTGCAGCCTGGTCGCGAACCGTCGCCAGTTCCGTCACCTTCTCGTCCAACGCGGCTTGCCGATCAGCGCCCTCCTGGCGAGCTTTGGCAAGCGCAGCATTCAGCTCAGCATTTTCGCTGCGTGCCGCGGCGAGGGCCGCGTCGAGTTCACCACTCGCGCTGCGTGCCGCGGCGAGCGCCGCATCAAGCCCGGCGTTCCTGCTGCGCGCCGCAGCGAGCGCCGTGCCAAGTTCGGCCTTGTCACTGCACGCCGCGGCGCACTGCGCCATCAACTGCGCCGCCTGGCGCTCCTTTTCGTCCAGGGCAAGGCGGAGGCGAGCCGACTCTGCGGCGAGGCGAGAAACTTCGATCTCGTGCTCCCCGCTTGCCGCACTCAGCCGGGTCTCCAGCCGTGCCCTTTCCGCGCCGCTGGCCTTGAGGTCCATTCCGGTCCGCACCGCGCTTGCCAGCCGCCAGAACGCCGAGCGCAGCTCGGAGGTCAAGGCGCCGTCATCGGCGGCGGCGAACAGCTCGCGCACCGGCGCATCGAACGCTTCGCCAACCCCGAGTACACCCAGGCCGTGCTCGTGCACGAATTCGAAATGCGGATAGCGCTCGACCAGTTCGGCCCACAGGCGATGTACGCCGAAGCCGCGCTCGCGCACGTTGGTATCATGGAACAGCACGATCGCCCGCCGCGACAGCTTCGGGAGCCAGGACTCGAAATCGTGCCTGCAGGCTTCATAGGTGTGCAGGCCGTCAATGTGCAGGAGATCGATCGAGCCGTCGAGAAAATGCGGCACGGCTTCGTCGAAGGTGGAGCGCACCAATCGCGAGAAGCCGGCATATTTGAGCTCGTTGCTTGCATTGACGCGAGCGAACACCGATTCATCGTAGAATCCGGTGTGCGAGTCTCCCTGCCAGGTGTCGACCGCGAAGCACCGTGTTGGCAGCCGCAGGGCTGCGACGGCCTGACAAAATGAAAAATACGATGTGCCGCGAAACGTGCCCAGCTCCACAAATATGGAAGGCGCGTGCGCCTGTATGAGCCAGAACGCGAACGGAATGTGCTGATTCCACGCAGATTCGGCATCAAGATGGTCCGCTGGAAGGAGGATGGCGGAGGCGATTGGAATTCCTCCGATGGTCGCGGGAGCGCCCGACCCAAGTTCGGCGGCCAAGTCCGCCGGCTCCGCCGCGGGCCCCTCACCGCGCGAGGTGATCTGGCCGCGGGACACCGCGCGCGGATCATTGTTGTTCGTCAAGCGACCGGTTCCGCGATGAAAGAGCGACCGGTTCCGCGATGAAAGACGGCCAAGCAGCAGGTCTCGCGCAACCTGCAAGCAGGATCAATCGCGTAAATTGGCGGTGAGCGCGCAAGGCGTGGCCCCTCGATAGATTGGCGCACGCGGTCGTGCACCTCCATGCCGTCGCTATACGGCATCAATAAATCCGCAGCAAGGCAGCCGCGGTCTCGGCCGCAGCGTCAGGTACACCTCCTTCAACGGCCGGGTCGGAGCCTGCGCTCGGGCTTGGCCCGAGGGACCCGCTGGTGGGCCGCATGATGAGCGCCGACCCGTTCGTGCCCGACCCGCTGAACGCGCAGGCGTGGAACCGCTACAGCTACGTCATCAACAACCCGCTCGCCTTCACCGACCCCAACGGCTACTGCTTCCTGGGAATGTGCAGTTGGGGCAAGGCCATCAGCACGTTCGGCCACCGTGCCTTCGGGAAGGTGCGGGCGGGGATTCTGGGAAGTCTGTTCGAGATGGCGGCGGTGGCGATTTGCATCGCCAATCCGGTGTGCGCACCGGCCGCGTGGGTGGTCGCCTTCACATCCACCACCTTGGTTGCCGGCGTCACCAGCGGCGATCTCGGCTATGCGTTGCAGGCGGGGTTCATCGCTGGCGCAACTGCGATCGCAAACTTCGGGGTTGGGTCGCTTGGGCAACGTTTGGGAGGCGTGGAGGGCTATCTCTTGAACGCTGCTGGGCGCGCACTGGTCGGCTGCGGCTCAGCCGTGGCGTCGGGCGGCAAGTGCGGCCCCGGCGCTCTCGCGGGAGGCGTCACTGCGCTAGCCTCGCCCCTGACCAATGGCCGAGGCTTCGTCGGCCTAGTGATGAGTTCCACGGTCGGTGGTCTCGCCAGCGTTGCCGGCGGCGGCAAGTTCGCAAATGGCGCCGTCACAGGGGCGTTCGCGTATCTGTTTAGCCCGAAGGCTGGCGATCCGGGGCTGGAGCAGGAGCAGGATGCACCACGGGACGTATCGACTGCGCAAGGGAGCCAAGATCGGCCGGAATTGCAGAATCTCACCGACAATCTTACTGTGCGTGCAGCAATTCAAGCAGCATGGGACGTATCAGACCCCTACGGTTCAACAGCTGATAAGAACGAACAGGGATTTTTTATTTTCGTTGACGCGCAAGGAAACGTGACAACCCAGAACTTCCCCTCCGGGTGGGAAATACTATTAACCCGGGTCTTCCTCAAGACCAACTGTCTAGGATTTTGAACTGGCTTACTGGAGGACCTATTGGCAACATTTCACACTCATCCATTCATGACGACCGACGGCAACTATCAGCCACAACCGAGCATTGGGGATCTTTTATATTCAGGTTTTAATATTATACCAGGAATGATACAATCTCACGCTGGAATGTATTATTATGGACCTCCACTCCGGTGGCCCATGAGCACACTGCCACCATTGCAACAAAATCTGATAGGCTCTAACGTGCTGAATGAAGAGTGCACTATGAAAAGCTTCCTATCATTCACGTTAACGCTGGCTTTGGTAGGTTGTTCAAACTCACCATCAGAGTGCACAGTCGCACGCGTGGCCGAGCGCCATATTGCGGTCTGGTATCCGGATTTTGATAGTGTAAAGTATCCGCCTGTGGTTCAAGACAAGGGACAAACTTGGCAAGTTCATTATGAGTTGCCAAAGACCGCAATGGGGGGCACGCCTGTCGTAGTTATTGAAAAGGGTACGTTGAGGGTGCTCAGTTCATTTCAAGAGCAGTAGTGGACGCTGATCTGGGCGCGGGTCCGAACCCGGTCGACACGCGCGGCGTTGCTCCTGGCAGGCTTACCGTATCGCGAATGCGCGGAACGCCGAGTTGCACCTCACTCAGCAAACCGGGCAACGGTGTCGTCACCAGCCAGGGCTTCGATCCCCAGACCGGGCGCTTGACCGCAATCCTCGCCGGCGCCGGCAACATCGTGGAGAACTTCTCCTATATGTATGACGTGCTCGGCAACGTGCTGACCCGCGCCGACACCAACCAGAACCTCACCGAGACCTTTACCTACGACGCCCTCAACCGCATGACCTCGGCGCAGGTGAGCCAGAACATCGCGCCGCTCAAGACCTTCGCGTATGACGCCATCGGCAACCTGCTGTCGAAGTCCGATGTCGGCAACTACACCTATCCGATGGCAGGCTCGGCCTTGCCCCATGCGGTGACCAGCATCAGCGGCGGCAATATCAGCACCACCTTCACCTACGATCCGAACGGCAACCAGACCTCCGGCCTCGGCCGCAGCGTCAGCTACACCTCCTACAACAAGCCGTCCTCGATCACCCAAGGCTCAAAGACGCTGTTCTTCTACCACAACGTCGATCACCAGCGCTTCGTGCAAATCGCGCCCGAGGGCACGACGCAGTACTTCGATGCGTTCGGGGTTCATGCCGAGGCGTTCTTCAGCCCGACCATGCAGTGGAACGAGTACTGATGGTCGGCGGCGCCCTCATCGGGATGCGTAGATTCATAGCCTCGGTAGGGTGGGCAATGTGAAGCGTGCCACGAGGGCCGCGGCGAGGTGGGCACGGCGCGCAAGAGCGCGCCTTTTGCCCACCTACGGGGAGCATTTGAAATTCCCGGTTTGGCGGCTGTGATCCCTGGGGTAAGGTAGCCGCAGACAAGCTTTGATAAACACCGCGATCCGCCGCCAAGTCGGGCTTACCCGACTTCAGCGCTACAGGAAGGATCGAAATCAGCAACAGCCGATTTCGATTGGGAGGAAGGCATCATGCGCCAACTTGCAACGTCCGCTCTGGCCCTCGTGCTGACAAGCGCCTCGGCACCTGCCGACGACATCGTTTTGCGCGGGATGGGCTCGCTTCACGTCGGCGGGCGCATCGTGGAGCTCCACGGCAAGCCGGTGCGGGATATCGTGCGGGTGCCCGGCGGCCCTTCGGCGAAGCTCGATCCCAACGGGCAGTATCAGGTCGAGCAGATGTATGTGCAGTATTTTCTTCCCAAGGACCGCAAAGGCAAGGTCCCGCTCCTGATGTGGCACGGCGGCGGCCTGACCGGCGTCACCTACGAGACGACGCCCGACGGCCGCGAAGGCTGGCTCAACATGTTCGTTCGCAAGGGCTTCGACGTTTATGTCTCGGATGCCGTCGAGCGCGGGCGTTCGGGTTTTGCGAGCCCCGATGTATGGCCGGGAGAGCCGATCTTCCTGACCTACGCGGATCCGTTCGAGCGCTTTCGCATCGGAGCGGGGGACGGGTCGTGGAATCCGGATCCCACCAGGCAGAAGCTCATGCCAGGGGTGCAATTTCCGGTCGACGCCTATGCAAACTACATGAAGCAGATGGTTCCGTGCTGGCTTTCGACCGACGACGCCGTCATCGCCGGATACATCGCGCTCGTGGACAAGGTCTGCCCTTGTGCGCTCTTGACGCACAGCCAGGGTGGTTCGTTCGGCCTCAAGGTCGCGGAAGTGCGTCCGGACAAGATCAAGGCCGTCGTCGCTGTCGAGTCCGCAACCGGCGGCAATCTCGACAAGGCCGCCGCGCTCAAGAACGTCCCGGTCCTGATGGTGTTCGGCGACAATGTCGACCTCCATCCGCGCTGGGTCGCCTATCGAAAACTCGATCTCGAATATGCCGCGGCCGTGCGCGCGGCGGGAGGCAAAGTCGACGTGATCGATCTCCCGGATCTCGGCATCAGGGGAAACTCTCATATGGTCATGATGGACAAGAACAATGATGCGGTCGCCGACGTGATTGCGAAGTGGCTGGCGGAGCAGGGGCTCACGAGCGAAGAGCCGTGAAGGATTGGTGACGGAGATGAAATTATCGTCCGTGGTACTGCGGAACCGGCTTGGAGCGTGTTTTCCATGAGATCGAGTCATCTCTCCGCCGTCATGCCCGTCGCCGGACTTGATCCGGGGATTGTCGCGGGCATCGACGTCTTTCTTGCTAAGTCTGAGCAAGCAAGACGTGGATGGCCGGGACAAGCCCGGCCATGACGCCGTGGAAACCGAGTGGAGGGAACGAGGCATGGCGCAGGAGAGGAAGATCCGCATGAGTCCGGTCTCAATCGTTGCCGCAGCCTGCGTCTGCATGGGCGCGGTGCTTGCGGTTGCGAACGGCGCCGTTGCGGAAAAATTGAGGGTCGGCGTCAATCTGACGACGATTGAGACCTGGCCGATCTACCTTGTCGAAAGCGAGCCTGCGGGCGAAGGCATCGAACTCTCC
>WNGJ01017605.1_pt1 | contig 16022 bp, 12 predicted proteins | sample 5400611 | NCBI WGS metagenome assembly WNGJ01 (sample SAMN13153375, study PRJNA577476) | soil metagenome | isolation source: 40 cm soil or saprolite under Garry oak tree replicate 1 | place: USA:California | collected 2016-06-15 | reverse complement strand
GCGATCAAGGATTCCACTCCCGCGGCACTCAACAAGAACCTCAACAGAAAGAAATTATGAACTGGAAAAAATTTTTCATCGCATTCGTAGTAGCCTTCGTTTTCCTTTTTTTATTTGGCTTCCTGTGGTACGGGACGCTCATGCATGGCGCGCATCAAGAAGTGCCAGCGGTTTTCCGAACCGAAGCCGATTTTAAGGATCACTTCCCATGGCTCGTTTTAGGTCACGTCGTGATGGCATTCTTTCTCACCATGCTTTGCGCAAAGTTTGTTCCCGGGGGCGGCGCAGGCGCCGGCGCGATGCTGGGATTCCTGGTGGCGTTGGTGTATGCCGGGGCAGATTTGATTTCGTTCGCAGTCCAACCGTTGACAACGAAAATCCTCTCCGGGTGGATCGCCGGCGACTTGATCCAATTTGCCATCGCCGGCGCAATCATCGGCGCGATCTACAAGTCCAGCTCACCGGTCGCAAGGTAGATTCTGATTCATGAAGCGATTCAGCTTCGCGTTCATTGCGGCATTTATCTTCATTTTCTTGTGGGGTTGGTTTTATAATGGCGTGCTGCTGAAAGATGTTTTCGCCGAAGCACAAAGTCTCTTTCGTCCGCGCGAAGAAATGATGAGCCTGTTTCACTGGATTGTTATCGGTCAAGCGGGCTTGGCGCTCGCGTTCGTTATGATTTACGCCAGCGGTTTCGCCGGAGGCGGGATCGCAGCCGGTGTTCGGCTCGGAATCATGTTGGAGATTCTGGGAGTCAGTGTGCGCTGTGCGATCTATGCGACTCAGCCTTTTCCGGCGAAGTTTCTAGTGCTGACAAGTATCGGCGGCTTCATCGAGATGATCGTGACCGGCGTCATCGTTGGTGCGATTTACAAGCCTGCGGTTGCGCGAACCTCTTAGGGACGGAATCGCCTTCAATCCATATCAATTTCGAATTGGATGTTGAGCGCCTGTCGCGCCGTAGCCTTGCGGAGGCGGATTGGGCGTTGAACGTTGGCGTCCATGGAAAAACCTTCGCAAACTCCAGCAGTTCTCGGTTATCGCATGCCGGCGGAATGGGAACCGCACGCGGCAACGTGGCTTTCATGGCCGCGTCGCGAAGGAATCAGTTTCCCTGATTTGTTCGATCGTGTCATGCCCGCGCTGCGAGCGATGGTCGAGGCGCTGATCGAATCGGAGCAAGTTTGCATCAATGTCTGCAATGCTGCGCATGAAGCCGAAGCGCGCGAAGTGATACGCGGATTACCGACAGAACGAATCTCGTTTTATCTCGTTCCAACAAATGAGCCCTGGTGCCGCGATCACGGTCCCATATTTCTGACGCGTGATGAACGATGGAGTCGGCTCGCCCCCGAGCCGCGGCAAAGTGGGCGGCGCGAGGGCGCGCCGGCTCCACTTGCGATCGTGGACTGGGATTACAACGCCTGGGGAAACAAATATCCGCCATTCGATTTGGATGAAGTTGCGCCAACCCGCGTTGCAGAAATCCTCGATGTTCCCGTGTTTTATCCGGGCATGATTTTGGAAGGCGGTGCGATTGATGTGAACGGCGCAGGCGCGCTGTTTACTACCGAGTCGTGTTTATTAAACAAAAATCGGCGATATTCTCTGGCTCGGCGACGGAATCGCTGGCGACGACACGGACGGCCATATCGACGATTTGGCGCGGTTTGTCTCCGAATCGACCGTTGTGACAGTTGTCGAAGAAAATCGCGACGACGAAAATTACGAGCCGCTGCAGAAAAATCTCGCGCGCCTGCAGGCGTTTAAAATTGGCGGGCGCGCGATTGAGGTCATTACGCTTCCAATGCCGAAGAGGATCATCCGAGAAGGGTTACGGCTGCCGGCTACGTATGCGAACTTCTACATCGCAAACACCTGCGTGTTGGTGCCAACATTCGCCGACCCTGCCGATCACGCTGCACTGTCGATTCTTCGCGAATGTTTCCCTAATCGCCGCGTTATCGGGATTGATTGCCGCGAACTGATTTGGGGACTGGGCGCATTTCATTGCCTCACGCAGCAGCAACCGGCGCTGTGATTTGTCATTCCGAGCGACGTCGAGGAATCCCGTTGCGGGACCTTACGTTATTCCGCGGGATCCTTCGACTTCGCTGCGCTCCGCTCAGGATGACGCGAATTTAATCAGCCGTCGGTCCCGGTTTGTAACCACTTTTCAGAATTGCATCGTGAAGATCGGGCGGATGCGTCTTCCGCGCGTCAAAGGTGACGATGACACGCTCATGCTTCAGATCGACTTTTACATCTTTCACGCCGGCAATTTTCTTCAGCACCGGTCGCAGCTTGCGCACACAATCATCGCAATCTTCGCCTTCGGTGGCGATCTCGATCGTTTCCAGGACGGCGTGATCGGCCCGCTCAGGAGTGAATGGGTCGGCTGGGTCAGGATCGTTTGGTCGTGCAGGGTCCATCTTTTCTTACTTTTCTTTAACTAACGTTCCACACCTGCGCAACGGTTGCCTTGTGTGCGCTGTCATCCTGATCCCGCTGTCGCGGGAGAAGGATCTCACAAAACATGGCGTAGTTTCGCTGTGATCAGTGTGATCCAGACTTTGCTGGCGAGGTCCCTCGCTCCGCTCGGGATGACGGAGTGACCACTTCCCGCGCTACGGGCTCGAGCACGCGCCAGACGGTTTCGGCAAGAATCTTTTGGCCGGCTGCGTTTGGATGAATTCCATCGGACAAATTCATTGAGGGATTGCCTGCCACGTTCTGCAGAAGGTACGGTGCGAGTGCCGCGCCGTTTTTGGTAGCGAGATCGGCAAACACTTTGCCAAACGCAGCAACGTAAGCGTCGGTCGCGTAATTGGGTAATTGCATTCCGGCGATCACAACTCGCACATTTGGATTTCGCGCTTTCACCTTATCGATGATCTGCTGAAGATTGTTTTGGATTTGATCGACCGGCACTCCTCGAAAAGCATCATTGATCCCGAGCTCCAGAATGAAGATGTCGATCTTGCGTTTCAAGTGAGCCGGGAGCCGCTGCAAGCCGCCTTCCGTGGTGCCCCCGGCCGCGCTGGCATTGGTCACCTGAAAATTCAGGCCGGAAGCGCGTAACTTCTTCGCGAGCAACATCGGGTAGGCTTCGCCTGGCGTGAGTCCGAAACCCTGAGAAAGACTATCACCCAGGACGAGAATCGTTTTCGTCGGGCTGGCGTGAACGGTCTGAAGCGAAAAGACTGACCAGGCAATAAGTAAAGCGATGCAGGCTCTCACAATGCAACGCTCAGCGCTTAAGCGGAAGCGCTCAACTCCCGCCGTGGCATCGCCTTCCAGCCGATTTCCGATCGGCAAGATGCCGATACCACCGCTTCGGAGTTGGACGTTGATGTTTTTCCGCGTAACGGTTTAACTCTTCAACCCTTTAACCCTTTAATTATTTCTATGGCCAACTACGCAATCAACGGTTTCGGGCGCATCGGACGCAACGTCCTTCGCGCAATGACGCAAAAACAAGTCCAGCAAGTCCTAGCCATCAACGATCTGACCGATACGCACACCCTGGCGCATTTGCTCAAATGGGACTCAGTGCACGGCAAATTTGACGGCGAAATCGGTTATGACGACGAAAACATCATCGTACGCGGACACAAAATTAGAATTCTGAAGGACCGCGATCCGGCGAACCTGCCTTGGAAAAAACTGGACATTGATGTGGTGCTCGAGTCGACCGGGTTCTTCACCAGCCGCGACAAAGCCGAACTGCATTTAAAAGCAGGCGCCAAACGAGTGCTGATCAGCGCGCCAGCAAAAAACCCGGACGTAACGATTTGTATCGGTGTGAACGATAACGTCTTCGATCCCGCGAAGGACAAGATTGTTTCCAACGCTAGCTGCACCACGAATTGTCTCGCGCCGATAGCGAAGGTTTTGCACGACAAATTCGGAATCGCGCATGGATTCATGAGCACCATACACAGCTACACGAACGACCAGCGCATCCTCGATTTTCCGCATCAGGATTTGAGACGCGCGCGAGCGGCGGCGATCAACATCATCCCTTCCACCACGGGCGCAGCCAAGGCAATCGGCGAAGTCATTCCGGAATTGAAAGGGAAACTTAATGGGGGCGCGTTTCGTGTACCGACCCCTGACGGCTCGGTGACCGATTTCACCGCCGTGCTGGAGAAGGACACGACCGTGGATGCGATCAATGCGGCGTTCAAAGAAGCTGCGTCGGCTAAAAGCTACAAAGGGGTCGTCGAATACAGCGATGAAGCGCTCGTTTCGCAAGACATCGTGGGCAATCCACACTCCTGCATTTTCGACAGCCAAATGACGCTTACGCTTGGGAACCGTTTCGTAAAGGTGGTCGGCTGGTACGACAACGAATGGGGCTACAGCAATCGCTGCGTGGAATTGATGGAAATGCTGGCGGAATAGCGCCCCGTAATCTTGCTCGTGCTCCTGCTCGGAATCGTTTTGAATTAGGAAATGACGAAGCTTTCACTTCGTGATCTCGATGTGCGCGGAAAACGTGTGTTGGTCCGAGTGGGCCAGAAGGTCCGTATTACGGACGATACGCGGATTCGCGAAAGCCTGCCCACGATCAACTATCTGCGAGAGCACGGCGCGAAAACCATTTTGATGTCGCATTTTGGCCGGCCCAAGGGGAAGCCGGTTGAAAAATATTCGCTTCGTCCCATCGGCGATTATTTGCACTCGCTAATCCATCAGCCGGTAATTTTCAGTCACGACACGATTGGTGAAGTGCCGGAAAAAATCGTCGAACATACGAACAACGGCGACGTTGCACTCCTGGAGAACTTGAGATTCCAGCCCGGTGAAGAAGCGAACGACCCCAATTTTGCAAAGGCGCTCGCCGGTCTCGGCGATCTGTATGTCAACGATGCGTTTGGGGCCGCTCATCGCGCGCACGCGTCCACGGTGGGGATCACAAAGTTCGTGAACGAATCGGCGATGGGTTTTCTGATGGAGAAGGAATTGAAACACCTGCGTGACGGCCTTCAGGATCCGGCCAAGCCTTTCGTTGTCATTTTAGGCGGCGCCAAGGTTTCCGATAAAATCGGCGTTTTGAAGGCGCTAATGGAAAAGGCCGATGTCATTTTGATCGCTGGCGCAATGGCAAACACGTTTCTAAAGGCGGAAGGGATTCCGGTCGGCGCAAGTAAAGTCGAATCAGATAAACTCGATTTGGCCCGCGAGCTTCTTGAGCTGGCGAAAAAGCGCGGCGTAAGATTTCTGCTACCGATTGACGCAGTGGAAGCAGACGAAATTCGTCCCGGCGCAAACATGCGAAACACAAGTCGGCTCTCGCCACAGCATGGAATCAGCGATGGATGGCAGGCAGTCGATATCGGCGCGGCGACGATTGCACTTTACCAGGAAGAAATTGCCAAGGCCGAAACGATTCTGTGGAACGGACCACTGGGCGTTTTCGAAATTCCCGAGTTCGGCGAGGGAACAATTGCAATCGCAGAAGCGCTTGCCCAATCGGGCGCGACGACAATCATCGGCGGCGGCGATTCGGTGACCGCAGTGAAACAGGCCGGGCTTGCCGGCAAAATGACGTTCATCTCCACCGGCGGCGGCGCGTCGCTTGAATTATTGGAGGGCAAGGAATTGCCCGGCGTTGCTGCGTTAAGCGACAGGAAATAAGCTGTGCCGGTTCGCGAGGTCGTTTCGAAGGTTCACGTTGAACCTCCAGCGCCATTCAAATCGACGGGTCGCAAGGCTGTGATCCAGGCGCTAATTAATTCGGCCATTGCTGTAACTGCATTTCTTATAACATGTGTAGGTCTACACGTGGTTCTGCCGTTTCCAGAAATCGACGGGGGGGTCTCACAGAAATTCCGATTCTTCTCCGCGCATAAGGATGAATTTGACACACTCTTTATTGGGTCGAGCCGCGTCTACTTTCAGATCTCGCCCGCTATTTTTGATCGTGTCACACGGGAGAGTGGGCTGCCGACACACAGCTTCAACTTCGGTGTTGGCGGCATGTATTTGCCGGAAACCGCTTATCTGCTTGAGCAGGTCTTAAACCTTAGACCGCGCAATTTGAAATGGGTTTTCATTGAATACGATGAACTGCAAACGAAGTGGTCTCCCGAGAACCAGACCAGCCGCCGCGCGCTGTATTGGGCCGATTGGAAGCGGGCGTCGCTCCTTTTGCGAAAACTTACCGATGCCGGCACTGATCCGCTTTGGCTGCCGAATCCCTCGAAGCTTCACGACATCGTTCTGCGTCAAAAAGACGAGACAAATACGCGTAGCCTGCTGACGTTCTATGTGACGCAGGTTGAAAGAAATTATACGAACGTCTCACGAGCAGCTGATGTTCTATACTTTTTTTTGGGCCGCGACACAAAGGAACGTCGCGCGAGCTACCTTGGAGCGACGAGCGATGGTTACGTCACCAGACCGAATCGAATGTCTCCCAGCCAGACCGCAGCGTATGAGCATGGGCTCGCGGCTGCGATGACAGACGCCGGCACACATCCTCTTTCACCCTATGCCGTCGAGGCCTACCGGCAGTGCGCGCAAGAAGTCAGGAATATTGGAGCCGCGCCAATCTTTTTGATCACGCCAAACACAACGCAAATTAACATCGCCACGGAAAGCACAGGGGCCTCCGGCGTTGTGATGGCGTTTAATAATCCCCGAGTTTATCCGAATCTCTATCAGAGCAGCGTACGTCGCGATGGACAACATCTGACTAAGTCGGGAGCGGAAGACTTTACGCGCGTTGTGGCGGCGAATTTTGTGGAGCTTGCGCGAGCAGGCGAAATCAAGTGATCAACGATCAATTACGACCGGTTTAACTTCGTATCCCATTCTCTGTTCGAATGTCTTTCGTTGAATTTCGTTTCCTCTGGTTTTTTCTGGTTGTGTTCATCGTCTACTGGGCGATGCGCAATAACGCCGCGCGAAAGGTGTGGCTTCTCCTCTGCAGCTATGTTTTTTACGCGGCTTGGAATTGGAAGTTTACGTTCTTAGTCCTCGGGTCCACGACGGTGGACTACATCGTCGGACAAATGCTCGGACGCCGTGAAAGTCCGGCATGGCGGCGCTTCTGGATTGCCGCCAGCGTGTGCGTCAATCTCGGCGTCCTGGTTTTTTTCAAATACTTTAACTTTTTTATCTCTTCGGCGTCCGGGTTTCTGGCCTGGCTCGGTTTACCGGCGAGCGTGAACACGCTCAACATTATTCTGCCGGTCGGCATTAGCTTCTACACGTTTCACTCGATGAGCTACACGATCGACGTGTACCGCGGCAAGCAGCGCCCCATTTCGAGTTTTGTCGATCTTGCGTTGTTCGTGAGTTTTTTCCCGCCATTGGTAGCGGGGCCAATTGTCCGTGCCGTGTACTTTTTGCCGCAGCTGGTTTCGGCCAAGAAGTTTTCCAATGTCGATGTGCGCGGAGCGGTGATGTTATTCCTGGTGGGATTCATCAAGAAGGCCTGCATCGCCGACGGCGTTGCGCCGACCGTCGATCGCTACTTCGCTCATCCGGCGAACTTCACGGCAATGAGCGCGTGGATTGGTGTGCTGTTCTACGCAACCCAGATCTATTGCGACTTCTCTGGATACACAGACATGGCCATCGCGGCTGCCCGGCTACTGGGGTACCAATTGCCGAACAACTTCCAGTTTCCATACTTTGCCCGGAACGTCTCTGATTTCTGGCGACGCTGGCACATTAGTCTCTCAAGTTGGCTGCGCGATTACCTTTACATTCCGCTTGGCGGAAATCGCGGCTCGCGTGGGTTTGCTTACCGCAATGTCATGATCACGATGCTCCTCGGTGGCCTATGGCACGGAGCTGCGTGGACGTTTGTTATCTGGGGCGCTTTACATGGAACCGCGCTCCTCATTCATCGCGAGTGGATCCGCCTTACCGAGGGTCTTGAGTGGGCAGCGCGGGCGATGCGCTGGCTTGCCTGGCCGATTACGATCTATGCGGTGTGCGTTGCCTGGATCTTTTTCCGCGCGCATGACCTCGGTAGCGCGGGAACAATATTAAAGCAGTTCACCCTGTTTCACAGCGGTGGTAACGAACATTTCCACCGCTGGTTCCTTTTGCTGATTGGCGCTCTTGCTTTAATTCATTGGCTCAATTCGCGCCGATGGTTTGCTGAAACTTGGCGACGATGGCCTGCCCCTGTCTTCGCGGCGGCTTATTGTTGCACTTTTGCGGTCGTCCTCTTATTTGTTCCGCCACACTACACACCGTTCATTTATTTTCAGTTCTGAGTGGGTAGCCAGAAGCCAAATCACATGCGCAAAAAAATCGTCGCTGCTAATTGGAAGATGAACATGACGCAAGCCGAGTCGGCGCGATTTGTCGAGTCGATGCTGCTGGACTTGGGGGACATCACCGATGTGGAAGTGGTGATCGTGCCGCCTTTCACTGCGATTGCAAAAGTGATGGAATCGCTCGGTAAAGCGCAAAACATTAAGGTGGGCGCGCAAAATATGTACTGGGAAAAACGTGGCGCATTTACCGGTGAGATCAGCGCTGCGCTGCTACGCGACTTGTTTGTGCATTACGTCGTGCTCGGGCACAGCGAACGGCGCAGCCTATTTGGTGAGACTGATGAGATAGTGAATCGCAAGGTGCGCGCCGCGCATGAGGCAACGCTGCGGCCCATTGTTTGCGTTGGGGAAACTCTTGAGCAGCGAGACCGAGGTAACGTTGAAAAAATATTATCGATCCAGCTGCGTGGCAGTCTCGCTGGTTTGAGTCCAAAGGAATTGCAGGAAACGGTGATTGCCTATGAGCCGGTCTGGGCCATCGGCACCGGCCGCAATGCGACGCCCGCTCAAGCACAGGAAGCTCATGCGTTCATTCGCCACACTTTGCACCAAATGGCTGACGACACGACAGCCGAGCGCGTCCGGATTCAGTACGGCGGCAGCGTCAAACCTGAAAACGCAGGCGAACTCATGAGCCAGCCAGACATTGACGGCGCTCTCGTCGGCGGCGCCAGCCTCGATCCGCGCAGCTTCGCCCAAATCGTTAAGGCCTCACGAGAAAGGTAGGGGAGGGCACCCGCCTCGCGTGCTGGCGAGCCCGCCCTCGCGATCGCGAACTTTTCCACTCAACATTCTAGTGGCCTCACCGCGAAGGGCGTGGCGGAGGCGGCGAAACGTGGACGCGATGGCCGGTGCGCTGAGTCATCACGGGCAATGCGCAATCAGGTACTGGGCGTCCGTGATCATGATCATTGCCGCCGCGACGTCCACGCCCTTGCCGATTTGCGCCTGAAGCTTGTTGATGAACGCCTGGTAGTCGCTATTTGCCGTTGCGCAATCGCCTACGGCGCGTGCGCTCGCAGCGGCGTTCAGTTTGGCGAGGAGCGAGTCGGCCAGGCCATGGTTCCGAATGGCGCCTATTGCGAAGAACTGGTTGACATCGTCCTTGATGCTGTCGGGCGTAGCGACGATCGTGAAAATTACCGAGGACGAATCCTCGTTCCCGGCATTATCAATCGCCTTCACTGTGAAGGTGTGCTGGCCAAGATTCATCTCTGTGAGAAGATTGATTGCCTGCCCGCTTTGCAGACCGTGATTGCCAACCGTGGCGGCGTTGTCCATCTGCGGGGTGAACGACTGAACCCCCGAGCCCGGCCCGTCGCTCACGGAATAGTTGAATGTGACCGTGGCGTTGTGCGGATACTGGGCCGCAGCAGGTTGAGTGATCGTGATGACTGGCGGCGTCGTGTCCTCGGGCTCATACATTTTCTCGATGGTCACCGGGAAAATACTGGGCGTCGCAGAAACGATGATCTTGTGGTTAAAGACGAAGAACTTCATGTGCCCGCCGGTACTTCCTGCTGATGTGCTTTGCGGCACTCCAGCCCAATCGCCCTCGATCACAGTGTCGATAGGAAACTCGGTGATAGTCCCTTTGAAAACAGTGGCAAACGCCCAACATTGTTGGGACGGACAAGGCGGATCGCCAGCGTTGAAAGCCGGCGCAAGCTGCTTCGCGCCGATGATCGGAAAATTCGTCCCACGCTGCATGGGCTGCCGGTCGCGCATCTGGCCGAGCCACCAGATGGTGTTGCCGATCTGGCGCACGTAGTAGGTACTCCCGTCGCTGCCACCCCACGCCCCAGTCAGATTCATCCGCGCCGGCAAGGCGATGTCCTCCGGTCGAAACGGGGAGTTGATGACGTCAATAGAATAAACCGGGTGGATCTCTTGATTCTGATGGGTGCTTACGTCGGAACTATCGTCATCCGGATTATCATCATCGCCGTCGAAACAGGGGTAACCGTGTTCGGGAAGGTGGCCGCAATCAAGAACCAGAGCTCCCGTGACTCTCAGGTACGTGCCAATGCCGTTGCCGGCGATACCGAAGCGGTCGAGCACACCGTTGCCGGATGCGGACAAGATCAGATTGCCAAATGCGATCCCGGCTGGAGCATCCAGATAGTTGCTTTGGAGCTGCTGTGGAGTTTCTCCGGCTAAGTTCGGGCAGGGCTGAACGAAATCGCAGTCGGGCGCCGGGTTCTGGCTCAGCGTAGGGCCGTTGATCGGGCGACCATTGATCAGGACGCTATTGCCGTCCATCTCCGACCAGCCTGGCAATAGAATGTCCTGCGAGGGGTTCCTGGAGAACATGATGGTCTCGGCTCCCATGTACGCGTCACTGCCTGCATAATTGAGCTTCCGGTGAGTAGTAGCGTCATTGAGTTTGAGCCTGAAAATCTCTGGGCCATAAGTACGCCCTCCCCAACCCGTGGTATAAAACTCAGGCTCCAGCTTGTCCAGATCGACCTTCAGCCGCATGTCGAGGTCAGCATCGCCGGCATTCGCCACAAAAAACTCGTGATAGGTCCGGTCTATGATGCCAAAGTTTGGAAAGTTTGGGATTGGCGGATCGAACGGGGGATCGTAATTGACATGGGGAATTTCGGATTCAACTCCGTGATTATCGGCGATGTAGTCTACATGTGAAATGACCACACGCCCATAGAACACGGTTGCGTCGCGGTAGGGCTTCAAATTGTGATGAATCGTCTCGCCGTTGTTTTTGCGGACGGCATCAAATCTGGATATGATATCAAGAGTAGTTCCATTGAACTTTGTGTCGTCCAGCGGGTCGGTTCGGATCCAAGTGGTGGCTCCGAAACCTCCCGTAGCCGTCAGCTTCGTGAGGTGCGTGACGCCACCAGAACTGCCGATTTTCACCGTCAGCGTGCCGCTGTTTAGTGTCAGCCCGCGGCTCACGTCAGACCACTCTCCCACAATCGTGTTATCGCTGTTGATGGTTCCGCGGAATACGTTGGTAAAGTGCAGGCCGCGATGCCACACGTGATCCGCCGGGAGTTCCCGATCCAAGCTTAGCCCGGCCCACCAAAGCGTGCTGCCAGACTGCTGCAGGTAGTAAACGCCCCCGTCGTCAGCCATGTAGGTACCCGTCAAATTCCTGGTGCATGAAGTAGATATCACGCCAGCCGCCAGCAGCGCCGTAATTGTGCAAGCTCTCAAGCCGAAACGAACCTTGGGCCAGTGGTCGCGCCTGAATTGCAGGATTAGTTGTTTGATCGCGTTTCCTCCTAGAGCCTAACGGTCGTACAAACGCCCTTACTTAAGTATCTGGTTACTCCTAGACCAACAAACAACCTAACTGAAAAAGCTTGGTGGCATCCCGTCACTCACACCAATAAGGTACCAGATACCCCAGTACTCGTGATGTACTTGGTAAAATTTGGCGCTGCATTACGTGGGAAGGTTGGAAATGATGTCATGGCTTGAGGCGGCGGGCCTGGAAGTAAGCGTCATCTCACGGGAGGGGAGGTCCCTGAACCACCCGAAGCAACCATGGGCTCGTGCCGCTCTTGGAGTACTTTCCTGGCAGTAGCTCACCCGGCCTTGGTTTCAGTGTAACATCGCACACACCGTCGCCATCAACGTCTCCCAGTTGCAGCTCCGATAACTTCTGCGGCATCGTGTTCAAATAACGCCACTGATTTGTTAGCGTTGAAAAGGCCCACCAGGTGACACCTGTGGCCATGAACTGATCCTGTTGTCGACCACCGACAAAATCGCAGCTGGCCAGCTCGGTTGTCGGATCGGCATCGAATACATTGTTTGGACGAACATCGATCGGGTTGCTAATGTTATCGCCACCAAATACTCCAAGCCAACCGGGGGCGCCATTTTGATCAATCGCGTCGGTCTTGCTCACAGCCATCAACCACGGCCTTATCCACCGGGTTGCCACGAATCTTGATCGCCAAGCCTTTGGTATACAGAATCGTGTTGCGTTCTACGAGAATGGTCTCCCCAGCTAATCCGCAGCATGCATCGCCGAGAAAGAGTCTCGATTCGTTGCCATGCATATCGATCTGATGGGTTTGCCAGCAATTGAATAATCGCCAGCCAGTTATCCCATTATACCACCGTTCGGAACAGTGCAGTCCGCCCCCGGACAAAATCAGATTCTCGCGCGCCGTGTAGCCGGAAAAATCCTTTTTGCCGTCGCTGCTACCGCCGGCAATAGCATGGCGATTCTCGTCAAAAACATTATGCGCGATCAAGGCATATGCCCCACCGACTACATCGACGCCGTAACCGTAGCCGTCGCCGTGCCGATTGTGATGAATGAAGTTGTTCGTAATCCGTACAGCATTCTCGTTTGTGTTGAACAGACGTCCCCTTTCAGCCTGAACGGTATTGTCACCGACGTAAATTCCCGCTCCGCTCCAGTGAAAGATTTCCATATTCGAGATTTCGATATTGTTGATCGGATCGGGAGACTCGAAGGGATAAATCTGTATCCCGTATTCACGACGCTCCTCGCCAGCTCCGATTTCGCTCGTCGGACCTTCAAGGCGAAACCCTGAAAAGAGGACATTGTCGCCGCGAATGACGAACAATGGCTTGTCTTCCCGGCGGGCGTCAGTAACGAAGATGCGTGGTCCAAGACTGCGCGGGCCGCGAGCGCAACGGGGCGATGCAATCAGTGACCGACCGCTGTCAATGACGACAGACTGTCCCGTCAGATCAAGGTCAACGTTGCATAGTTCAATCGTTTGCGTCGCGTTTTTCGAGTCAGTCAATGCCGCGATCAATACCTGGACGGGATCCCGGGTACTCGGGTCGATGACTACCCGGGGCGGATAGCCTACCTCGACTCGTGTGAATGCCCTTTTCTCTCCATACACGCCGAGTCGTGTTTCGCTCACCACAACCGTAAACGCCATGCTTCGCACCGGGGAAACGGATTGATTTCCACTTGTTGCAACAGGCACGCCGTTCAACTTTACGTGTACCCCACCGCATTGGCTCGGGAGCTTTACGGACCAACTTACCACGCTAGACTCTCCCAAAGTTATTGGAGAACGACTTGCCGTCACCTGAATCACAGCCTCGCTGAGACAAGGCGCCGGCTCGTTATCGTCCCCCGTGCCCCGAGGCGGTGCGCCCAGCATCTGGGAATCGGCAAGAAGGCCGAGCAATCCCAGACCACAACCAACCACTGAAAGAATTAAAGAGACGATCGATTTCATTGACTGCATCTTTCTTTCTCCCTCTTCTTTGATGATTGCGTTTCTAGCCGTTCACTGATGTACTTCGTAAAATTCCGCGCTGCGTTACGCGGAAAATACCGAGAGACTCAAGAACCACGGATTACCCGGATATCACGGATAACGGAAAACTAGAAACAATCAGCAAACCGAAACCAAATCGTCCCGGTCGTCGTCCGCGTAATCGAAATAGGGCGAATCGAGGATGAGAAGTAGACCGGATTAGTGTCGATTAGTGTTGATTCGTGGTTAGCGCAGTCACGGGGCAACTAATGTCGCTTTATAGCCAATAGCCGAGGACTACTGACCGCGGCTTGTTGGGTCCACGCCGGCAAAAGTCAGGAAGTCGATCATGCGAAAACTTTCCGGTGTTCCGTCGTGTGTGGGCAGCGTCGGAACCCAGTTCGATTGCACGCTAAGGTAAGAGTCAGGGTCTAGCTGAAGCAATCCAATGAATACTTCGGCCACGATACGCGCGCCCATAGGGCCGAGACGTAGTCCATCCTCCCTCAACTGAGCTTCTTTCAGGATGTAATAGAAAAGCGGAGTCGATTGGACAAACTCGGGACTAATCGGCTGCAACTCAGCCAGCTCCGCGCTGCTGAGTGGTGGGATGCGCATTTCTTGCGCGATGCGTTGACCGGAGGGGAGCTGCCAAGTCAGACACCTTAATAAATTGCGTTGCATCAGCGAGTCCGGCGGCATCCCACTGAAGATCGTCCCTAATGGAAGGCGGAAGAGCGGCGTGGAAACTATTGTGTCGATTCTTTTGTTGGGACGTACATCAGCACTGTAAGCGCCACCGAAGTCGAAGAAAGTCTGCCAGCCGATAAAGCGTCTCGGAGCTCTCGCGCCGCCACGCAAGTCCACCGGGTCGGGGCTGCCTTCCCCCGCCGGGTCGAAAATCATACCAAAGAACGGCTGTCCATTATCGCCGTGGAGATTGGCACGATATGAGGGCCGTACCATACTGTGCCCAAACCGATAGGTGATCTGGTACTCTACTGGAATAAAGGCCTGGTTGTGTAACGGGTTATAGAAATGGCGACCATTTGTTAGCACATCATCTATCACCGACTGAGGGACAACGTGTGGCAGGAACTCGTGAAGGATCATCCATTGGTAATGCCACACGGTCAGGCGATGGGCTTGGAAGTAAGCTTGAACGTCAGTGATCGACGGATTTTGTGATCGAATGAGATCCACTGCACGGTTGTGAAACAACAGAAAGGCCGCGTGCATGCCGGCAATCATCATGTTCTCGTCGTTGCGTGGGTCACCGATAATCGCCACGTGGTTAATCGGATCTCGCGGCAGGTCCTCAAACTGCCCACCGCTTTCGACCAGGAATTTGATTGGATCAGCCGGATCGTATAGCTCCGGGTTACCGTCTGGTCCGCCAGCATACACGGAGTCCAGGTCAAAGAAGCAGGTGCGAGCGTTTTGTGAAATGATGGGCTGCGTCGGGAATCCGAGCCGGGACCTCTGGTCAAACGTCATATCATGGTCAAGGAACTGGCCGAAGAACGTTACTCCAGCGGTATGGGTTGGATTATTTCGGTTGACCAGTTGAAGGTTGGGATCGGTTATCAGTGCCACAGGGCCTGCTGCCAGATCGTCGTTCGCATCTATAATCCCGCTCGGACTACCGAGTTCCATAAGAGCGTCGCGAACCGCATTCGTGGGCGGCGCGAACGGTGGCAAGTTACGGAACATCCGACCAAAATTTCCCGTCAGCGCTGGATCCGGAGGCGGTAAGGCGTTAGTGGCCTGCGCTCTTGACAAAAGCCCAAACCCCAACCCGACAACGATTAGAAGGCCAGACGCACCGATCATGAACGTCGGTAGGAGCCACGCATCACGTGAGTTTGGCCGATGAATATTTGAAGGTTTCATAATTTGATTTTCTCCTGTTGATTTAACTTCTGTGAGTTCCCGTCGTGAGTATCACCTTCAGGCTATCCACTGATGTACTTCGTAAAATTTCGTGCGGCGTTACGAGCAAAGTAGCCGCTCCACGTTAAATCGTTGAATCGTTGAACCGGCGAAACCGTCTCCGCTGCGGATGTCATGGATGGATTTTGGTTGGCGTCTGACACAGACGCCCTACAATTGGACACGCGATTCGTCGCGCCCTACCCATCCGTGTTGTCCGCGTAATCCGCGGTTAATTGTCCTTCGGTGCCAGGGAGGCGACGATTTTTTCGAAGCACGGATCGCCTCGTAACGGGTCCCACCACGGGTACAGCTTCAATTGGCCATAGCTGAGCTCGCTCGGACGCCGGATGGCGACGGCAAGCTGTTCGCAGGCGAGATCTTTATCGCCAACCCAGGCAGCAATTCTAGCCAAACCCACGATCATGCGCTTGCCATCGGTCGGTTCTTTTTCCACGGGAAGCAGTTCAACCGCGCGCCGGCCCTCGCGCAGTGCTTCCTCTTTTCGCCCTAGGGCAGCGTCGATTGAACCAAGCAAGGATAGAGCACCAGCGTCATC
>WNGJ01010206.1_pt1 | contig 16029 bp, 11 predicted proteins | sample 5400611 | NCBI WGS metagenome assembly WNGJ01 (sample SAMN13153375, study PRJNA577476) | soil metagenome | isolation source: 40 cm soil or saprolite under Garry oak tree replicate 1 | place: USA:California | collected 2016-06-15 | reverse complement strand
ATAAGCAGGCGCGCGGCAACGAAGGTATCGGCGACCTCGCGCATGATCTGCGTTTGCTCAGAATCGGGGAGCGAGAGTTCTGTCAGGGAAGCGCGACGACGCGTGGTGTCTTGCTCGGTCACCCCTGGGTCGATCAAGCGCAGGAACAAAGCGCGTGCCAGGCGGCGATGTTCTTCGGAAGGCAACGACGCATAAGTGGACTCGGCATGCTTTGCCAAGGCTCCCTTCACTCCGCCAATCTGCTGGTAGGCCTTGCGCGTGAGCCAGTGACCTTCGCGCAGGTGGAAGAGCTGGTCCAGCGTGAACTCTAAGAGCGGCAAGGCGCCAGCCTGTCCCTGTGCCTCGAAGAGCAGGTCGCCAACCAGGTTGTCCTCGAAGAGCAGTTGCACATCAGGCAGGACGGCAGGCTGCTCGATGACCGCTCGCAGCTCGCGTGGATTCATGGGGAGCACTGATGTATGATGCGCCTCGATCAGTTGGCTCAGTTGCAGGTAATGCATCGGCCGGTCGTAGAAGTCGGCGCGCAGCGTCAACAGGACGATGAGTGGGCCATGAGGTTCTGTTGCAGCGGCCACGAGCAGGTCAATGAACTGCTGGCGTTCCTGCTCGGACAGGGTCTGGGTGAACAGTTCTTCAAACTGATCGATCATGAGCACGACTTTGACCCCCGGTCGTTTGACCAGTTGGGTGGCAAGCAAGTGGAGGCCACGGGCCGAGTCGTCTTCCAGGTCGTGACGAATGGCCTGCAAACTCCTTTCGGGCAAGCGGGACGCGAACGCCAGAACGAGGGACTCAAGAGGTCGCTTCCCCGGTTCGATGGGGTCGAGATAGACCCACGCCTCACTGCCGGGTAGCGCGCTTTTCTGGAGCCACGGCAGCAAGCCAGCCATCACCACGCTCGACTTGCCCGAGCCACTTGGCCCAATCACCGCGAGTAGTCGTGAAGCGGGTGCGGTGGGTTTCTCTGATGTGAGGAAGCCCTCAATGGTTCCTGCCAGTTCCTCGACCAGCGCGTCGCGTCCGAAGAAATCAGCGGCATCATCCCTGGTAAAGGCTCGCAGGCCCTTATAGGGGTTGCGTGGTTCGCCTGGTGGTACTGGAAGGGTTGGCTCCTCAGGAGTACCGACGGGTGTTTCTGCCTCAAGGAAGGCGATAATCTCATCGAGTGCAGCTCTGTAGCGCGTCTCGCGTGCATCGACCAGGTCAATCATAGCGGTTCTGCCCCAGGCTTCAGGGAGTACGGAGGCGACATCATCGCCTGCTGCCCAGACGAACACCAGGTGCCGCTGGTACATGCCGATGATACGAAGCTGCTCTTTGAGCGTGCGTGAGGAGCGCGTGTGAGAAGAGACGACCACCAGGGCTATATGTGCATCACGGATCACCTGTCGCAGTATGTCTTGCCGGTTCACATCGGGTACGTAAGCTAAATGATCATTGGAGACGAGGATGCCACGAGCCTGCAGATCGGCTTGCAGGCGCATCGAGAAGGCCCCGTCAGCGGGGGCGGAAGTAAGAAAGATCCGTCGCCGGGCTTGTGGACCATCAGGGGAATGAGTTCTGGCTGTGGGTGTGGGTGTGGCCTCCGATGATGGTGAGATGGCTATGAGTGGGGCCGTGACCTCGGAGTCAACGTCCAGGGCAATGGTGTTCTCGCGACTGGCCCGTTCTAACGCGAATGCATAAGCTTGTACGCTCACAAAGCGCAGCTGTGGGTCCTTTGACAGTGCTCTAAGTACCACGGTTTCCACGGCAGCAGGTAACTCAGGGCAGATTTGCTGTAAGGGTGCAGGGATGACATGCATATGCTGGTTGATAAGTGCCCAGTAGTTCCCTTTGAAAGGGCGCTTGCCACTGAGCCATTCGTAGGTGACAATACCGAGAGAATACTGATCACTGGCGAACGTGGGTTTCCCTTGCAATTGTTCAGGAGATATATACAGCGCGGTCCCAGCTCCCTCTTGCGTACTTAGCAGGTCAGGCGAGGGAGCAAACAAGGCGAGGCCAAAGTCGCTGAGCAAGATGTGCTGGTCGAAGTCCAGCAAGATGTTCTCTGGCTTGACATCGCGGTGGATGATACCACGGTTATGCGCGTATTGGAGAGCAGCAGCTACCTGCTTGACGTAGGCTACTGTCGTCGCGATTGGCAGGCGCGACTCTGTTGGGTAACGATTTCGCACCGTTCCGCCGGGTGCATAGTCGATGACTAGAAAGGGGATATCGCCTTCCACACCGAATTCAAGCACACGCACGATGTTTGGATGCCTCAAGCCAACCAGTGTCTGTGCCTCTTTGAGGAAGCGCTGCATTTCTTCGTCTTTGGGGGAGGTGCGCAGCACTTTGAGAGCAGCCTCACTTTTAAGATACAGGTGTTCTCCGAGATAGACCTCCGCGTAGCCCCCATGCCCTAGATGGCGAACGAGGCGGTAGTTTCCGAGTTGGTGTCCTGTGAGATCGGCCATAATTCCCCCGCGAGATGTCAGCAGCTTGTGACCTGCACCATAAAGTGAGACTTTGCCTTGGGATATGCTTCACAAACTTGTACCAAGATATGCTTCACGAGTTTGTGAGTGGCTCTCAAGTGAGATGAAGCCTTGTTGAACTTCCTAAGCGTACTTCGCATCAGCGAGGTAGCGGAAGAACCATTAAATGGAACGTTTGAAGCATAAATCTTTCACTAAGTCGGAAATGGAGCACTAAGAATTAGCAGCCGTTTTCAGAAAACAAGACGAAATACTCGACAGCACGTTTTGGTGCATAAACCACACCTATCGCATTTTATGCTACATTTTATATCACTACGCTCTTACTGTAAAGCCTGGAATTGTCTATGCAGTATCACCCATTATGCAGCACAAAATGTTTCATTTTATGTTGCAAGTCACAGAGCTCTCCTTGGCGAAAAGCAAAAGAAACCGCGTCAAGTGAATATCAACTGATATACGCACGGTGAAGGAGTTTTTAGTGGATGAACTGAGTTCAGCAGAAAGTCATGCTCAAAAAGTGTACATTACTGACGTTGTTGTCTTTGTGGTATGCTACATGCATCCCCTGGATGTAGAAGTATTGCTCTTTATCTCAGGTCATGAAGACACATGCCCTGGCCGAAACTACTTATCTCGTATGACGATTATGTCAGAGACATCTTTAGTTGAAGCTGTACTTGGTCAGAAAACGAGTGATCCTGTTAGTGACTTTAGCCCTTGACTTTGGACTTATGAATGATTACTACGCCACGAGTTAATGTGAGATGCCAATGCTCTGCCTCAATTGCAAACAACAATTTCAACCAGACAAAAGCCTTTGCTTGACATGTGGAGTTGAGGGAACCGTCTTCTGCGTTCCCTGTGGAAGACCGGTGCCAATCCAAGCCTTGCTATGTCCTGTTTGTCAGCAGACTCAACCGATTTCTGGCACTGCTCCGCAGACGTCAAGTGTGCCTCACCAATTACCTCCTGATAGCCAGCGCCTGCCGTCTTTACATGTCCCTGCTGTGGATGCAGCGTTGGCATGGTCCTGGCTGATTGATATAGGCCAGGGGGACTTTACTGTTGCTTGTACGGCTGCCGAGCAAGCTCTTCAAGTCCGCAATACCAGCACTCTCTTTGCTCGTGCTGTTGTCCACACACTACAAGGAGAGTATGCACAGGCGTTTCCCTTATTCGAGGAAGCATTCGCAACGACGCAAGACGCTCGTCGCCTGTTTGTGATTGCCTCGGTAGCGCATCTGGCTGAACGTCAACGTGGAGAAATTCTTCCCGATGGTGCTTCGATGTTCTTCCCTGAAGCTTATCATCGTTGGGGTTACCACTCACCTGATTCAGTTTGGGAGCAACGCTGGCAGGCGCTTATGCAGCAAGTCAGCGATCCGCACACGGTGTTTGAGGTAACTTTGCTCCGTGGGCGGTTTATGCTGCCTACATATCGCGCAAACATTCTCAGCTTGGCCAACACACAAGGTTCCGACAGCAGGCAAATTCTAGCTGTGGCAGAAACCAATTTTGGCAACCTGTTTAAGACAGCGCAAAGCCTTAGACTCTTGGGACTTCTTGTACCACTCCTGGTCATAAGTGGTGAACTCAACGTGCTCAGCAATGATGCGACACAGTTGCAGGTACTGGACATGCTCGCTAAGCTGATCGCGGACACCCGTGAGATCAACAACTTGCCTGGTGTGGCATGGTTACACTTATGCAGAGGTGATCTGCTTGCCACACCCAAAGGGATAGGGCATCCCATCCTCTTTGGCTACCGCCTGAGCGACGCGATTACCAATACGACCACCCCGAACGACCCGGCACTTTTCGATCGCTCAAAGTTAAACCTCGTTGACGCGCGCACAAGCTACATTGAGGCACTGAGGGGCTTTACAGCAGCCGATTTACCACGAGGTGAGGCGATGGCGCGTTTGCGGCTCGCTTATGTCGATGCTATCGAAGGTAAGCTGGCATCAGCATCCCAGGGTTATATGGCAGCACAACGACAGTTTAATGCAGTTGGAGATCTACTAAATGCTCAGGCAACCATCGCCGGTAATCTGTGGGTTCGCTGGCAGTCAGGCGAACCGGGTCTCGAGGTCGAAGCTCGCAGTTTGGCAAACGTAGCTAAAGTGAAAGATGCCCTGGCCTGGGGGCTCAGCTGGGGGCTAGCCTTCGCCTATGCAGGGCGTGAGGCATTGCTGATGCGTGGTAACGTTGAGGCGGCATTGAGTGCTGCAACTATGGCCGAGGCAGTCTTCGCAACACTCGATACACCACTACGCTGCGCTCAGACATGTGGTGATCGTGCGGCAGCGTTGCAAACTTTGGAGGAGACGGACGGCAGTGCTACTGAATTGGATGCAGCGCTTGGTTGGCTAACGCGGACACCTGGCCGCTTAGAAGACAAGGAATTGAGAGCCATAACCATAGGAGCGCAACTAGCGCAAGGTCTGGTTCAGGTCTACTCAGGGCAGTTCGATGCCGAGGGGCTGGAACGTACACGAGCCCGCACTCGCACCCTGGCTGCTGGAGTGCCAGGAGTAGCTATAGCTGATATTGAGTCAATACTCGAGCCCCTGCGCTCTGGTTTGCTGGCCGCAATGACGGCTCTCGGTGCTGAGAAAATAGACCAGATCTTCCAAGCTGTGAACAACTTTGCGATTCATGAATCCTTGCGCTTCGTGGAAGAGCAAGCCGCCGTTTATACGCCCCTATCATATGGGATAAAAGCGATGGAATCCGGGCAGGATGAGGCAGCGGCAGCGTTCTTTCAGGCCGCACTACAAGCCGCCGAAACTCAAACTGATCGCGATTTTTTGCAAGCGATGATCTACACCGGCTGGCACCGGTTTTCCGAGGCACGCGATGCCTTACGACGATATGTCGCTGCAGGTATGCCGCAATCTACCGACGAGCTACGTACGCTGCGAACCATGCTCGGCAGCAGTTTGCAGAATATTAACGATATTGAACAACAGGAACGAATCGACGACCGCGAACGGATTGCAACGTTGTTCACACGTATGAAGGCGTGGACTGATGCACGCCGCCAGCTTGATGAGATTGCACGAATCGATGGCCCACTACAGCCCCTTGGTAGCCTGCCAACTCGCGATGCGATTTATATGCACTTCAGGGAAGGATTAATCGCAGAGGGCCTGGGGCAGCGCGAGCAAGCACTGCATTACTTTGTAGAGGCAGCAAACGGATTGGAGGCACGTCGCCGCTACTTACATCGAGAGATACTACGCCGTGCAATGGGCAGTCAGCGCACAACGCAAGATATTTACACCTCTTGGGCATCTGCCTTGGCTGATACCGGTAATTGGGTTGAGGCCTTCGGCGTGGCAGAGCTAGTCCGTGCGCGCGTGCTAGCGGAGGCACTAGGCGAGGCACAGGCGGCGACGCGTGAATTACACTCAGAGACAACATTCCGACGGTACAGAGAGCAGAGCACCGTTGTAGAGCGTTTGACAAGTCAGCTTGCCCTGGCACGTGCCAGAGCCACATCAAATCCTCTAGATGACACGTCGGTTGGTGTAGTATCGCCGAGTTTGATGCACAACCGTTTATGGCCTCTTCATTCGCCGCGCGTGCCCAGAAATGGCTACAGGAGCTTGCCAGCCGCAAAGATGAGGATCAAGGTGGAGTAGCGCTGGCACAAGCCCTGATCGAGCCAGTCGATACACTCATTGCCCAGGCGGAGCATTTGTTAATTGTACCGTTCGCCGAACTGAACATATTCCCTTTTCAGGCGCTGCCATGGCGTGGTGAGCCACTTGGCCTGCGAAAGTCACTCTCGTATCTGCCTGCTGCCAGCCTGCTTCAATATAGGCGGTCGCCCGCTCCAAGCGCAGTTGGAGCGCTGGTGATTGGCAACCCAGAGAACATGTTCCTGCGCGATATACCTACAGGTACTACCCAGCAGCTTGCATCTCTCCCCTTTGCCCGGGTCGAGGCACAAGCTATTGCTGCGATTTACGGCGTCCAACCATTTATTGGCGCGCAGGCCACCAGGTCTGCTTTCCAGGATGAGGTTGGTCGCGATCCGAAAGTTATTCATCTTGCTACTCACGGCTATCTTCAACCAGGTGCGCCACTGGCATCTGGCATCGCGCTTGCACAAGGAGAAGTCCTTTCGGCTGACGAACTGACGGGGCTGCAACTGAAGACGGATGTGGTTGTGTTAAGCGCATGTGACACGGGACGTGGTACACTACAGGGTAGCGAGTTGATCGGACTGGCACGCAGCCTGATCTATGCTGGCGCACGCACGGCAGCCGTTAGCCTGTGGCAAGCCGACGACGTCGCGACGGCCATGTTTATGCAGAGCTTCCATCGCCAGTTACACGCTGGCTCTTCAGCAGCAACGGCTTTACAAGAGGCTGCGCGAGAGTTGTGCCAGGTGACTGCCCGGCAAGCTCTCGACTTCTGTGCAGCAGCCCTGGCTCTTACTGCTTCGCAAGGCGAAGAGGGCCGGTCACTGCGGGGCGACCTTCTGCACTCCATCGGAGATATATTGAAGCTGGGAGGTGACTATGCGAGGGCTGCCGATATCTACGCGCAGGCATCGAGCATCTTCATCTCGGTTGGGCGCACTGACGAGGCGCAGCAACTACAAAGAGTTTATCGGAATTGCAAGATGCTGGCCCGGCGTGCAAGCCAGTTTCAAGATGGGCGACAGATCTTCAATGCTATTCACTACTGGGCAGCATTTGAAATCATAGGAGATTGGCGATGACCAGTATGACCTTTGAAGAGCTACTCCACCAGAGTACTGATCCCGTACCGACTGGTCAGACTCTCGCGGTTGATGCTGATATTATGCTAGAGGATAGCGTACTAGACGCTGTGAATCGGCATTTCCTCGCGGACGAATCACTCGTTGGTTTGGCGGTTATCACTCCCGATGGGAAGACATTGGGAGTCATCCCTTTGAATACCTTTCTGGATTACCTCGAAGCTCAGCAAAGCAATGCCACCCGAGTACGTGGTGGCGGCCTTGATATGCTGGCCGGACATGCAGTGAGCGACGTACCGTTCTATCGTTGCGACAGACATGAACCACCTTATCAGCGGCTATCCTGGGACGCCCAGCCCATTTGCCGGACCTGTGGACAGCCAATGAAACGTGCAGAGTGAGGCAGAAATGTTCACTACCTACCTTGGTGAGTTGAGAGAATACGTAGGTAAAGGCTTCGTGCTGGCGGTCTGGCTGCCAGTGCTGGCTTTTGCGAGTGTTTTATTCGTCGTCTACCAAGCAGGGCGCGGCTCACTGAATGCCGCGTGGAGTAGCTGGCTGATCCTTCCTCTTGGCGGTCAGGTGGTGCAGGTCATTGAGTTTCTGGCTATCGTCACGCTCGCGGCCTACGTTATGCACCAGTTAGAAGTGCCGATCACACGCTTTTTCGAGGGTTATTGGGAGAGTTGGCCTTTCCTAAACAACCTTGGTCGCTGGAAGACCGAGCGCTACAAGCGCTATCTAGCAGCACTGGACAAGCAGATCGAGCATTTAGAAGAAGTGCCTGCTGGGCAAAAGCCGAGCAAAGAGCAGATGGTCAAACTAAACCTCTTATACGACCGTCGTGACTTTTACTTCCCACCGAAAGGCAATGAAGCACACGTGATGCCAACACGGCTAGGGAACATCTATAAAGTGGCTGAGCTGTATCCTTATTATCACTATGGGATTGACTCAGTGGTCATGTGGCCGAGATTACTTAGCGTCTTGCCGAGTGACTTTGTCAAGCGACTGCAAGATACCAAGATAGCCGTTGACTTCTTGTTGTTGTTTGGACTGCTGTCTGTACTGTTTTCATTGCTCACCGTGCCCTACTTGCTAGCATTCCATGCTGACTGGTCGATTGTCTTCTTATGTGCATTGGGTCTGCCTCTAGGGATAATTGCCTACTATTCTGCGCTCGCACCCGCGATGAACTATGCTGAACTCATAAAGGCAGCGTTTGACCTTTACCGCAGGGCGCTCCTCGCGGCGCTGGGTCTGCAGATGCTCTCCACACTTACAGAGGAGCGGCAACTTTGGAAGAATCTCTGTGCGTTCTTTGCCCATGGACTGACACCAGATGAAGATTTTCACTTTGATCTGCCAAAACCAGAGGCGTGATATATGGAAGTGACTATCTAAAGTGAGATTTTGGTACTTGCACTCTCCGCATGGGCCACTACATTGAAGCGCCTCGTGCGTCGTGCGCTAGCGTCAACGCATTCCTGCCTCCCCACACGACGAAACCCACGCCTGTATCCATCGCCAACCAGCGTTCTTTACGAGTGATGGCGCGCATCAGTCACCCGCTGTCACCAGCGAGTATCAGGACGGCTCGCGTTGGTTTGCCGCCTCAGATATGAACGCCAACGTATACCTGGCTCTCCCGCATCTCCTGGGCTAAAGGATGTGGAATATTAAAGGGTGAGCAATCCTCACAGACATACCCCATGTGAAGAAAAGAGTCTACATCCATGTCCCCACTCGCCTTGTTGCCGGATTTTCCCGGTTTCTGTGTGGAGCAGATCAACAGAACCGAGAACCAAATCGTTCTCACTGCTCGAGCCACGTCCCCAACCGCGTGTTGTCCTGACTGGAAGCCTCCGTCATCGCGCGTGCATAGTTATTACACTCGCTCGCCAATGGACTTACCCTCCAGCGGACGGCCGTACTAAGTAGCCAGCACAGGTAGATAGTATACTCCCTACCGGGACAGGCTCTAAGTCGTTTCAACTTTTTCCAAAACCGGGACTAACTGGATCCATGCTTCGACAGAAACAATAGGGAGTGGCTGTTCTTCGCATGGAGAAACTGGATTGATACTCTGGACAGGTTCTTCTTGTAATCCCTCATCTACTCTGCTCTGATTGAGTGCAGGGCGCGAACGGAATGTAAAACTGATGGGAGCCATTGCTTGCCAGAGGCGTGAGCGGAGAGGAAGGCGAAAGGCTTCGGCAGGATTCCCATCGTACCAATAGTCTCGTCTCTCGATCGCGAAACGATAGAATTGCCGTAGTGCTACCAGAAAGCGCTGCATCTCTCCTGTCTCTCTCACCACGGGCGAAAGTAGAATCTCCTCATGCTGACCGTGCGGTCTGGTGAGGCATCCCCAGCGAGCGTACAGGTAGGCTCGCACTACTGCCCGGATCTCGGAGGGTGGCCCTGCCCAGTACGTCCATGGAGAAAGTTGCTTCCTCTCCAGAGCAGAGAGACAGGGCGAACACGGCTCGTGAGAGGAAGCTCCCATCCACCCATCCTGTTCCGGCTGTTCCAGGAAGGTAAAAAAGGAGAGTAGTGGACGCAGGATGGCGTGGATGGTCGGAGTGGAACAGGTCTTTTGGAGTTCTTCGTAGAACACAGTGAGCGATTCATGAGGCACGCCACGCCCACTGACGATCAGGCGACCATGTGGGCTGGACACGCCTGCAGGACACTCGATGATATGAAATGAGAGTTGCTGAGAAACCATAGCTTAGGCCTTTCTTTTCTTGTTGATTCCTCCAAGCTTAGTGGAAGCCAAACCATCGCTGGCGTCGCTCCCATTCGAAACTGTTCATCCCGTCGGAACTGTCCGCTCCCCAACGATACATTGCTACAGCGAGTACAACCAATGCCATGAGCAAGAATAGAATAATCATGTCTTTCTCCTTCCATCCTGGTCTGACCAGGAATGGTTCATCACTTCTTTCATAAGAACACTCGTCTTACTGCTTAGAGTCTACCTGGTGGAAGGCCGTAGCACATCCGTAGAACTACACATTCTCACTACCCATTTGCACAAGGGTGAGTGCGGCTCGCACGAGGTTATTTGCACAGGGGAATGGGTAGAATTACCCAGTTGGAAGAAGCGGAGTCAGGCACGAGGAGTCGTCGCTCAGCTCTGCTTGTCCGCAAGCGAGCGCCTATGCGGGGAGCAGCATCCTTAGAGCATGTGGTGCTCAAGCGCATAGCGGGTGGCAGCGGCTCGAGAGGAGATGCCCAGCTTGCTATACAGAGAGGTGGTATGCCGGTTGACCGTTCGTGGACTAATCACCAGGTGCTCAGCAATTTGGGCATCCGTCCATCCCTGAGCTATCAAGCGCAGCACCTCGAACTCACGAGCCGTCAATCCAGCTGGAGAGGTGAGTGACTTCATCGGAGGAGCTGCTGTTGGTCTGGCAGGCATGGGAGTAGGTATCATCGCCTTTCCCTGTGCAGCCAGGACTTGCTCCGGTGTTATCAGCCGTCCCTCGGCCCACGCCGCAGCAAAGGTCTGCTCACCAAGCTCTGCGCGTGCCAGCGCAATGGCCTGCTCATAGCTGGCACGGTGGACCGTGTGCATGGGTGCATCGATGGCCTCGCGCAGCGCTTCTGCTGATCCCCAGAGCCGTGCTGCTTGACGAGACTTTCCTTGTCCCGCCTCCAGGGCTGCCAGGCCCTCCAGGCTGGCCGCAATCTGCTCGTGGTAGACCTTGCACTCCAACAGCAGGGTCAGGCTCTCCTGGTACAGGCCACGGGCCGCGGCTGCATCGCCCTGCAAGGCCGAGAGCCGTGCCAGGCCGAGACCCAGCTCGACGGCATCCGTCTCCACTCCCATCCTCTTGCCAATCGCCCGGCTCTCTTCCAGCAAGGGACGTGCCGCCTCCAGCTCGCCCTGCTCCAGGTGGATGAGTCCCAGCAGGCCGAGCGGATAGACGCTGTAGGGAGTGTCGCCCCGTTCCCGAAAGCGGGCCAGGCTTTGCTCAGCCAGCTGCCGGGCGAGCGCCTGGTCCTGCTGCGAGACAAAGAGGAGACGCGCCAGCAGGTAGCGCACCCAGCCAAGCCGCTGCGCATCGCCTAACGCCTGGTAGAGCGCGAGGCTCTCTGAGAGCAGCGCACGGGCCTGTTCGTACTGCCCCTGTTCGGTGACGGCGCGCGCCCGCTCAGTAAAGCACTGGCCTTGCCTCCAGCGGTTGCCGAGCGCCTGGAAGCGCGTTGCCGCCTCCTCCAACTGGGCCTGGGCCTGGGTAAACTGGCTCCTGATGCGGGCGATCCCACCCAGTCGAGAAAGGCCGTGGGCCAGGCCCTCAGGATCGCCCAGTTCCTGGTAGAGTGCCAGACTCTCCTCCGCTAGCCGCTCGAGCGGCAGGTTCCGTGCATAGATGAATGCCAGTTCTGCTGCCTCGTACAGCGCCCTGGCTCGCAGCGCTGCTCTCACGCCAGCACACTCGGCCAGCGCCTGCATCAGGAAGCTCAGCCCTTCTTGCCCAGAGCCACGGACATGCCAGAACCAGGACAGGGCGACACACAAGCGCAACGCCCGCTCGTCCGGTCTCTCTCCCTCCGGCAGGCCTGCCTGCGCGCGCTCCAGGAGAAAGCTGAGCGCCGCCCGCAGGTTCTCCTGCTCGCGTTCCAGCGGTTCAACCCAGCGAGTCTGCTCGGCCTCGTGCCACTGGGAGGCGGCCTCCTCGGCGATGTGAGGCATCAGGGCATGGAAGTGAGACGGCCAAACGACCCCGCGCCACTGGGGGGCGGCTTCCTCGGCCAGCGCCAGATAATACACTGCGTGCGCCTGCTGCGCCCTCTCCAGTTCTCCCATGCTTCCCAGGCACTCCAGCCCAAACTCGCGCAACGTCTCCAGCATCATGAGGTGTGGCTCTCCTCCCTCTTGCTCCGCCTGATACAGTAAGCTCTTGTCCAGGAGCGAGGCGACTCCATCCATCACCCGTCCCGCTCCATCGTCCCGCTCATCGCACACTGCCTCGACCGCTTCTAAGGTGCAGCCGCCGACGAACACGGACAGCCACCGGAAGAGGCGCTGCTCAGAGGCATCTAACAACTGGTAACTCCACGCGAGGGTGTTGCGCAGCGTCTGTTGGCGCGTTGGCACATCGCGCGCTCTGCTCGTCAAGATCTCGAACCGCTGCCCGAGGCGTGCCAGCAGCGCCTGTAGAGGCAGCAGTTTGATGCGGGCCGCTGCTAGCTCAATGGCCAGAGGCAAGCCGTCCAGGTGCACACAGATCTCGGCAATGGGACGGGCGTTGGCTGCAGTCAACTCGAACGTGGGCATGACAGCCTGGGCGCGTTGCAGGAAGAGGGCGATGGCGGCATCGTGTGCGAGTACCTCAGGCTCAGGAAGTTGCTTGAGGTTGGGCAGCGCCAGCGGCGGGACGGGAAACTCCTGCTCGCCCTGGACATGCAGCACCGCGCGACTGGTGACCAGCAGCTTCAGATCCGGGCAAGCAGCCAATAGCTCCGTCAGCTGGGAAGCCGCTGGCAGGATTTGCTCGAAGTTGTCGAGCACGAGCAGCAGGTGTTTGTCCCGCAGCACAGCTTGCAGCAGGTCGAGGAACGATCCCGCTCCGCCCTCTCTAAGGCCAAGTGCCTGAGCAATGGTGGGCAGGACCAGGTCAGCGTCTCTGATGGGAGCCAGCGGGACAGAAGAGACCCCATCAGCAAAGTCCTCCACGAGAGCGTTGGCCACCTGGAGGGCCAGGCGGGTTTTGCCGACCCCGCCAGTGCCGGTGAGGGTGAGCAGGCGCACCTCGGAACGGCGCAGCAGGCCACAGGCGGCTGCCACTTCCTGCTCGCGCCCGATGAGCGGGGTCAGTTGGGTGGGCAGGTGATGGGTTGGGGTCTTCTGCGGCTCGTTTGGCTCTTGTGCAGGTAGTCTGTAGATGTTGTCTTGCATAGCCGGTTCTTCCCCACTGCGCCTTGGGCATACTGTACAGCACAAGCTTGTTTCGGCGACCAGGACCGTATTGATGTGCCTGCGAGCACCCGACAGGGGCAAGTCCTGTCACTCCTCTGCTAGGACTTGGGAAATGTTGTTTCACACATCCCCTCGATGTAACAATGGTACGCTTATCTACATTTATTCAGGAAAGTTCGCTCTCTATTATACTATACGCTTTTTTCTGAATCTGTGCTCAGATTGAAAAGTGTGATCAGGGAGTCATGTTATTCGGGCCGTTTTTTTGTGCAGGAAGAATGCAACGAGTGAAATGGATGGTGTCAGTCACCCGCTGTCACCAGCGAGTATCAGGAACGGCTCGCGTTGGTTTGCCGCCTCAGATTGGGCTGAAAAGAATAGATCGGTGAAGAAAATTCTGTTGCTGTGAATACAAGCGAGAACAGCCGTTCAAAAAGAGCACGCTAGAAGAAGTTTTTTTCTTTTCCGTGTGCTATGATGGTCAAGTGACCAGAAGTTGACTATCTCATTCGCGGCATGTGGGAGCTGCGATGTCCAGCGAAGCACAGAACGCCGCTGCAGTAGCGTCAACGATCAGACGGTGAAAAAGAGAAAAGGAGGTTGTATTGAGAAAAGTCCATTCGAAAGACGGCACCGCAATCGCATTCGATCAGTCGGGCCAGGGACCGGTGGTCATCCTGGTGGGCGGCGCGTTCACCGATCGATCGCAACCGACACTGGTGCAACTGGCTACGCTGCTGGCGCCGCACTTCACCGTGTTCAACTACGATCGTCGGGGTCGAGGCGATAGTGGTGACACGGCGCCCTATGCGGTCGAGCGTGAAGTCGAAGATCTCGAAGCCCTCATCAAAGAAGCTGGTGGATCGGCATTCGTGTGCGGTTTTTCCTCCGGTGCGGCCCTTGCCCTCGAGGCGGCTCGCGGCCTCGCCATCACGAAGCTGGCGTTGTACGAGCCGCCGTTCATCGTCGACGACAGTCGTCCTCGACTGCCAGAGGATTTCGCGACGCAGCTCACCGAGCTGGTCTCGTCGGGTCGCCGAGGCGACGCGGCCGAGCTCTTCATGACGAAGGCGGCGGAGGTTCCTGTGGAAGTCGTTGCCCAGATGAGACAGGCGCCATTTTGGCCGACGGTGGAGGCTGTGGCGCACACGCTCATCTACGACACCACCATCATGGGAGACAACAACGCGTTGCCGACCGAGCGTATCGCCTCCGTCGCGGTACCCACGCTCGTGATCGACGGTGGAGCGAGTCCGGTGTGGTTGCGCCACGCAGCACAAGCGGTCGCGGACGCTCTCCTCGATGCGCAGCGCCGCACCCTGGAAGGTCAGACCCACGATGTCGCCCCGGACACCCTCGCCCCCGTGTTGGAAAAGTTCTTCGCCGGTCAAATGAGGAGAAGCCACCATGAATAGTAAGCGGCACGATGAGCGGGAAAGCGACCTACCGGTTAATCTGGCTAAGCCTGCGCGACGAGCTCTCGTCGATGCTGGCTACTGGCGACTCGAGCAGTTAACCGAGATCAGCGAGGCCGAGGTCAAGCAGCTACATGGCGTAGGGCCAAAGGCGCTCGAGCAGCTCCGCCGCGCCCTCAGTGCTAATGGCCTGTCGTTCGCCGATGGGAAGGGAAGGAAAGAATGAGGTTGATAGAGTCCCCTGGTGTAACCCATCTTCGATTCCGCGTGGTAAAGTAAGATACAGACCCATTAGTAGTAAAGGGAAATCATCATGACAAAGAGCGCAAACGAATACCCACATGAAAGGAGCGAGGACGGCAAGGCCGGCTACGCTTCGGTAAACGGTCTCACTCTGTACTACGAGATCCACGGCGCCGGAGAACCGCTGATCCTGCTGCATGGCGGCGTCGGCGCGATCCAAATGTTCGGCGAAGTGCTGCCATCCCTCGCCCAGAACCGGCAGGTCGTCGCCGTCGATTTGCAAGCCCACGGGCGCACAGCCGACATCGATCGCCCACTGAGCTTTGAGCTGATGGCCGGCGACATCGCCGCCCTGATCAAGCATCTGGGGATCGAAGAGGCCGACGTCATGGGCTACTCCCTGGGCGGCGGCGTCGCCCTCAGAACCGCCATCCAGCACCCGGAAGTGGTGAGAAAGCTCGTGCTCGTCTCGACCCCCTTCAAGCGGGAGGGATGGTACCCAGAGATTCTCGCGGGCATGGGTCAGATGGGTCCTGCTGTCGCGGAGCTGATGAAGCAGACCCCGATGTACCAGCTCTATGCCAGCATCGCGCCGAAGCCGGAAGATTGGCCAGTGCTGCTCACCAAGCTCGGCGAGCTGCTCCGGCAGGACTATGACTGGTCCAAGGACGTGGCTGCGATCAAGGCGCCCACGCTGCTTGTGGTGGGAGATGCCGACAGCGTCCGCACCGCGCATGCCGTGGCGTTCTTCGAGCTGCTTGGCGGCGGCAAGGTCGATGCTGGTTGGGATGGGTCCGGAATGTCCAATGCCCGGCTCGCCATTCTGCCCGCCACGACACATTACACCATCTACTCGTCTCCCACCCTGGCGGCTGTCGTCGCGCCGTTCCTCGACGCACCCATGCCCGTGGCCGATGAGAACGAGATCCTTCGCTTCGCTCAGGATGATACTGTTGCAAAAGCGTAGTGCATGCAGCGGTTTTTCTGGAGACGACATCCAGAAGGCGAAGGAGTTCCTTGGCCCAATGCTCGGGCCGGAGGCAAAGCGAGATGTGTGGCAACTCCCCACGGCTAAAGCCCTGATTCTTACCCACATCTTACAAACGGAGGTGAAAAGCAAGGTGAACGCCCTCAAGAAGCGTTTGCAAAGAGAGCCAGCCTTTCCAGATGGTTCGCCAGCCAGGAGGACCATCATGGGAGCGTGCCAGATAGCCACCC
>WNGJ01013331.1_pt1 | contig 16031 bp, 14 predicted proteins | sample 5400611 | NCBI WGS metagenome assembly WNGJ01 (sample SAMN13153375, study PRJNA577476) | soil metagenome | isolation source: 40 cm soil or saprolite under Garry oak tree replicate 1 | place: USA:California | collected 2016-06-15 | reverse complement strand
CAAAGGCATGATCGCTATCTATTTCTGGCATAGTGTTTCCACTCCTCTCCCAGGTAGCCTATCCTTCTATTTCCCTAACATCCTATCATATACGCTATTGTCAGGAAAGAAACTCCTGACATGAGACCTGTATTTGTGCTACACTTTCAAAGTAATTCGGAAGTTTACTTCAGCAACATTTATGGGAGTAATATATGACACAAATCATTGACAGGAAGACGGAATACACCACTGTCGGCAAGCGAACGCGTCGTCAGGATGGTTATGATAAGTTGGTAGGTCGCACGCGCTATGCCGGTGACCTCGCTTTCGCTGGTTTACTACATGCAAGGCTGGTACTCAGTCCTTATGCTCACGCGCGAATTGTCAATATCGATACTTCAGCAGCATTGGAAGTTCTGGGTGTAAAAGCTGTGTATACCAGTCAGACGCTTGGTATGTCAGATCCGGAAGCTAATTCACGTACGCAATCTCCCCTTGCATCAAAAGAGGTGCTCTGGTGTGGCCATCCCGTCGCTATCGTACTGGCCGAGACTGAAGCTGCAGCGGAGGATGGTGTAGCCGTTGTTGATGTCGAATACGAGCCTTTGGACGTTGTTATGGATCCGGTAGCTGCTATGCAGCCTGGCGCTTCCCTCACGCGAATCTTCGTAAAAGAAACTTCCTCGGAGATAGCGGGTGGAGGCGCTCATGCCGCCGTCTCTGAAGATCAGGTAGTAGAGATCGACCAGGAAGAGTTTTCACAGAATGTGAGTGATAAGGCGCATTTCTCTGCTGGAGATATGGAGACTGGTTGGCAAGAGGCTGAGGTGATTGTCGAGCGTACCTTTACCACTAGTGTGGTACACCAATCCTATATGGAGCCGCAGTCGATTACCGTTATGCCAGATGACTATGGGCATCGCATGACTATCTGGCCCAGTTCTCAAGCTATGCTTGGCGCGCGTTCTGATGTCGCTCAAGCGCTTTCCATTCCTGAACGACAGATACGCGTGGAATCTGTGCCAATAGGAGGAGCTTTCGGTGGGAAATTTGGGCTTATCGAACCTTTTGCTGCTGCCGCTGCTTTTACCTCACGCAGGCCTGTGCGTCTTACTTACACACGTTCGGAAGACCTCTCAGCTGGCAATCCTGCTCCGCAATCTATCATAACCCTTAAGATAGGCGCAAAACGTGATGGCACGCTTGTCGCAATGCAGGGTACTGTCATTTTTGATTCCGGTGCCTATGCCGGTTCAGCAGTCTTCCTGGGAGGCATTATCCTTGGCAGTAGTTATCGTTGTCCTAATTACGACTTCCGTTGCTTTGAGGTAATGACTAACAAGGTAGGCGTAGGCGCGTATCGTGCTCCTTGTGCTCCGCAAGCCACTTTTGCGCTTGAGTCAACGATTGACGAATTGTGTCAAGAACTGCAGATGGATCCCATTGAGTTTCGCCTGAAGAATGGTCTTAAGGAGGGCGATCTAACCATGGACCACCGCTCGTGGCCGCGTATCGGCTTGCTTGAGTGCCTGGCGAAGGCACAGGAAGACCAGCTTTGGGCAAAACGTTTGGACCAGAAAGACGTAGCTGATGACTTGAAAGGCTGGAAGGTCGGAATAGGTGTAGCTGCCGGTAGCTGGCCTGGTGGCACTGAACCAACTGCCGCCGCCTGCCGCCTAGAGAACGATGGCACCATCACTGTCATCGTTGGTACCGTTGACCTGACAGGCTCTGATACTTCGCTCTCACTTATCGCCGCAGAAAGCCTGGGTATGCCGGTTGATTCTGTGAATGTGGCACACGACAATACCGATACCATGCCTTACAGTGGTGGAACTGGTGGCAGTAAGACTACTTACACGATGGGAGCCGCTGTGCTTTCGGCAGCACAGGATGTCCGTAACCAGATATTAACCATCGCTGCTGATATGCTGGAGGCATCATCCTCTGACCTTGAGATTGAGGGTGATAAAGTTGTAGTTCGAGGCGCTCCCGGTAAAAGTGTGGATTTGAAGCATATTGCTTCGGCTTCGATGCAATTTGCCGGTAAGTACGAACCTGTCTATGGACGTGGTCGTGCTGCTCTTAAAACAAGTTCACCTCAGTTTGGTGTGCACGTTGCGAGAGTAGCCGTTGATCCCGATACAGGAGAAGTACGTGTCCTCGACTATCTTGCTGTGCAGGACGTGGGTTTTGCGATCAACCCTGGCGAGGTCGAGGGTCAGATCTACGGTGGCGTTACACAAGGCCTTGGCTGGGCGCTTTTCGAGCAGCTTGTCTATGACGAAAACGGTCAGTTACTCACATCAACCTTTATGGATTACGCGCTGCCGCATAGCGCAGATATTCCTCATTTCTCCTCCATCCTGGTCGAAGTTCCCTCCGATCTCGGACCATTTGGTGCCAAAGGGGTTGGCGAGCCTCCCGTTGTACCCGTTGGCGCGGTAATAGCGAATGCCATCTTTGATGCCGTAGGTGTCCGCGTGACGCAACTCCCCATAACACCGGAGCGCCTCTTTATGGCAATGCAGTAGCAGTAATACTTAAGACACATGATTAACAGGCCATATTCCGTCCGCTAATCATGTGTTATACTATATTTATCTTCTACATCACGCATAGATCTTGTGTGACGTGTCCGTATTGTGTTTGTTTGCTCGAAAATAGAACACTAGCGGCCACTGGTTACGTTACAAGACAACCAACCTGCCAGCGACGTAATCTCTGACCCCCGAAGGAGCATGATTGATGGCACACTCCGATCCTATGTCTCAGACCAATAAAACAGCACCTTCTGAACAACCAGTTGCTGATGTAGCTCCACCGATAGGAATTACCCCGCCACAAATACTGGCACAAGATGCTGCTGCTGGAAGGCGTGGCGCCGCTTGGCGACTGCTGGTCTGGATTATGGAGAACGACCCACGCGCGATAATCGCCGTCTCCTCGCTTGACGATGATCGCCTGGCGCAAAATCTCTTAGAGTTTATTGCTTTAGGTACCTGGGCGGGCAAGCCTTTCGTCGTTCCTATGCAACTGCGCTCTGCGTTAGCCAGGACGCGCCTGCGCACGCTTTTTCTTCCTGGAGCTGGAATAGACTCCATACGCGCCCAGCGAGTAACAATGTCGGCAGTACATGATAAACGGCCAGCCATGCGAGAGAATGCAATCTATATCTTGGGGCTGCTTGAAAGTCCAGTTGCGACTCCAATGCTGATTCAGGCCTTGAATGACCAGGTACCTTCCGTACGCATGCAAGCTGCCAAGGCGTTAGGGCGCGTAGGCGACCCGGCGGCAGTGCCCGCATTGCTCAATGCCCTGCGTAGTGCAGACGAGCAGTTTGGGAGTCAGATTTTCTCAGCGTTGGTGAGATTGGGCCGAGCTTCCGTTCCGGCACTCGTAGAAGCGAGTAGCAGTAATTCAACCTGGATGCGTTGGCAAGCTATCCGTGCTCTTGGGGCAATACGCGATCGTAGAGCACTGCCAGTGTTGGTCGGTGCTCTTTCTGATGCGGATCATTCGGTTGCGTGGATGGGCGCCAAAGGTCTGGTGCAATTGGGTAGACTAAGCCTCGAACCGGTGCTCCAGTTACTCGTGAAAGCAGAAATGACGCCCTGGTTGGTTGAGACGGCTTCGTATGTATTAAACAGCCAGGTCCAGCACAATCCTAAACTGAAGCCCTATCTTGAGCTTGTATTAGATCGTATGCATGCTCTGGGATTCCGGGTTGGAACATCGCATGCTGCGCAACAGGCGCTAGCACAACTGCAAGCTGATGGAATGATCGAGTCGAGTTAATGCTTCTGATGGATATCGAGCTTCTCAGCGACATTGCGTGCTATGATTTCTGCGATAGGCAGGCGTTCAACGTCGATATCCATCAAGGCGATCTCAGATTCGACAAGTTCTGGGAATGATAGAATGTCGCCGGGCAAGTTGAGCGTAAACACTACACTGCCTGCGCCTGTTAAAGCAATTTTGGCACGTGCAGTCTCCCTCTATACCTGAAAGGTTAGATGGTCTGACCCGGCTTTATGGCAATTACTTCAACGTCATGCAGGCCAAGCGATTGTAAAGCCTCGCTTAGCGCGGCGGGTGTGCCGATTAGCGCGGGGAAGGTGCCATAGTGCATGGGGATCACATGCTTGACGCCCAGCATGCGTACCGCTATTGCAGCCTCTCGCGGACCCATGGTGTAGAAGTCGCCAATAGGCAGCATAGCCGCGTCGGGCCGGTAGAGTTCGCCAATGATAGCCATATCGCTGAACGCGCATGTGTCGCCCGCGTGATAGAGCTTGAAGCCATTTTCGAACTCGATCACAAAACCGGCCGCGTCGCCCGCATACGAGCTATCCTCGACGCCCGATGTGTGGATAGCGTGCGTCATCGAAACCTTGATGCCATCGACGTTGATCGTGCCGCCCTTGTTAAAGCCAATCGTGTTTTCGACACCCTTTGACTCAAGCCAGCCCGCCAATTCCACGATGGCGGCCACCGTTGGCTTTATCGCTTTAGCAATCTCAACAGCATCGGCAACATGATCGAAGTGGCCGTGTGAAACCAGCATCAGGTCAACCTTTTCGAAAGTCTTGAGTTCGGCTGGGCAGAGCGGGTTACTTGTGACCCAGGGATCGATCAAGACGACCTTGCCACCAGGGGTAACGATCTTGAAGGTAGCATGTCCAAGCCAGGTAATGTGTACTCCATTGGTTTGCATAGCGTGTTTTTCCTCCTTGAAAATAGCGTGTTACTTTGCTGTATTTGAAACACCGCTTATCGCAGAAAAGCAGCAATAAACCTTTCAGATACAGCCACTACTCGCTCCAATGCCAATTGTATCATACTGGCCCATACTTGTTCATTTGATGGGGAACGCTATTGATACAGCAATCCTGACATCAACTAGCAATGCTCTTTTTTACAACCAGAGAAGCTATACTTTACTTTGCAGTCTTGTATGGGTAATGCATTGTCTTGTCGCCTTCCCAATTCTCGCGTAGTCCGGGCGCTGCGAGATCCCAGTCAGGTCGAATCTTGCGTGTGACTTCTCGCAGATCTTCTCGCAGTTCTTCAGGCGATGGACGACCCCAGAACCAGTAACCGTTATAGATCTTGTAGATTACCAGTCCAGGCTCCAGTATGAACGTGTGCGGAATCATTGGATTATGATGTGGGTCGGTGTACTCCTGTATATCGAGATCTTGTTGTATCTTACGACCCGAATCCGAAAGGAACGTCCACTCCGCTCCTACCGCGTCTCGGAACTCGTTTGACTCGAGGATATTGTCCGTCGAGATTGTTACAATTTTGGTATAGGCCACAGCTATCTTTGAATAAAAGGCCGCAAGTTCGAGGTGTTGCTGGTGATCTTTAGGGCAGTAATGGCCGCGTGAAAGTATCAGAATCATCGGGTCATTTCCCTGCAACTCACTGAGGTGGCGTCGAGTTCTTGTATGGTCGGTAAGCTCATAATCAGGAAAGCGAGCACCTGGGACGATATCTGAACGCATAGCTAAAAGTCCTCCTTGTATACTGATGGTCACTATTTACGCACATTAACAAATGATTCCGCACAATCGTAGGTGCCGATGTATCGCACACACCGCCGATTTATCGGCCTTGGTAGATGTTCCGATATCCTGATGAAAAAGTTAACACGCATTAACACATATAGTTATGCTATAAAGAACAAAATGACCACATGATGAATTCCTCTTCCTCAATATATTTAGAGGGCACTCTGTTGTCTACCCTAGCACGCCCGATGAATAGCGTGGATGTATCTCCTGACCTTGAGTAAACCTGTCAAAGCCAAAATGCTGCATATCAACCGGTTTAGTTCCTATGAGGATGAGTTGTGCCATCCACTGTCCGACACTGGGCGAGAGCTTGAAGCCATGCCCGCTGAAGCCAGCCGCGCAGTATAGACCGTCATATCCTGGCAATTTGTCGAGGATTGGATGAAAGTCAGGTGTATCGTCATAAATACCGGCCCAACCTCCACGTGGTACAGCGCGCGTCAAGGCGGGAATGCTTCCTCCAGCCATTGATCGGAAGTGTGCGATCTCTTGCTCAGTCAGACCCTGGGCATAATTATCGGGATTGCTTGGAGTAAAGACATTCTCTGAGGAACCAACCAGTGTTATACCACCAATATCAGGTCGCAAATAAATGTCACGTGTCAGATCAAGCCCAACTGCGTGTAATCCAGTTCGGCCACCAAAGTCAGCGGGGCGACGCAATGCTACCATAGGGTGGCGGGTAGCAGTGATTGGCAATACTATTCCGATTGATTGCGCTAGAGCTACACTCCATACGTTTGCTGCCAATACTACTTCAGGTGCCTGAAAGTCACCAGCATTTGTGCGTACGCCAACTACACGTTTACTTTTAATCAAGATTTGTGTAACAGTTACCCCTTCACGGATAGTTGCGCCATAATCGCGAGCGCGTTTTGCAAAACAGTGTGTCGTTGCCATGGGATCCGCCACACCAGAGCCAGGTTCATAGCAAGCAAGAGCCGTACCAACTCCGCTATATCCCGCAGCAGCCTCGCCGACGTCTTCAGGTTGAATGAGCTGAGTATCAACACCTTGTTCCTGCTGCATCTTCACGTTGGCCCGCAATGCCCCCGTTCCTTGTTCGTTTACCATGATGATCATGCCCGTAGTGACAAAGCCACAATCCCCTCCAATGAGCTCATCGAAGTGTTGGAAAACGAAGAGACTCTCCCTTGCCATACGGATGGTGAAGTCGTTGGAGTAATGTTGTCTGATGATAGCTCCTGAACGCCCTGTTGTACCATTGCACAACGCTTGCCGCTCCAGCAGCATAACCTGTCCATCTCCTTGTTTTGCAAGATGATAGGCAATGCTGGCACCAATTACCCCGCCCCCAATGATGATAATATCAGCTGTCTCACTCATGGATTTGTTCTCCTGGGATACTCCCTGGCTGCTTAGTGGCCCTCACACACGCCCGCTTGCGGGCCTTGTCTATTTTAAATTGTGTCAAAGTGGCTGGGCATGGCGGCGCCATGCCCAGCCACTTTGACACAATTTAGTGGATCGCGACCCTTGGGTCGCGAGTCACTGTTCAGAGAGATGTTGATCTGCAACTACATTCCCTCATCAGCTTAACAGCCAGCAATACAAATTGCAAGGAAATGAAACACCCTGGAATATTTATCAGCGTTCTTATGTTGTCAATGTTAAACAAGCTAACAAAAGATAAGCTACAACACTACAGGAACTTTTCCTTGACAAGCAAAAAAATGGCGTGGTAATCTTTTGTTAGAACTAATAGATAGTAAGTTGATAAACTTAGTCAACAATATCGAGAGGTAATTCCACATGGGTAACGCATCCCGCGAGATTATGCGACAGGCCCGGAGGCAGGTACCGGAATGGTCGCCATCCCAGGTACATGAAGCATTAGCAGTTCAGCACGAGTCTGAACCCAATAATCAGGAAATCGTTCTCGTAGACGTACGAGAGAAACACGAATGGAATGAGGGTCATATTCCCGGCGCTATGCATGTACCTCGTGGTTATCTTGAATTGCAGATAGAAGAAGCTGTTCCCGATAAATCGAAGACCATTGTGCTTTACTGTGCTGGTGGGGTACGATCACTTATTGCAGGTGTCACATTACAGCAGATGGGTTATCACAACCCGATTTCCATGTCAGGCGGTTTTGGACAGTGGAAAGGCAATGGCTATCCATTTGTGCATCCGCGCACAATGAGTGAAGCGCAATCCAAGCGCTATAGCCGCCATTTACTCATTCCCGAAGTGGGTGAGCAAGGGCAGTTTAAACTCCTCGATTCGCGAGTCTTATTGATTGGAGCGGGTGGTCTTGGTTCTCCTGCGGCCTATTACCTGGCCGCTGCCGGTGTCGGAACGATAGGCATTATCGACTCTGATGTGGTGGAAGAGAGCAACCTGCAGCGTCAGATTTTACATAATACGAAGCGCGTTGGCCAGTACAAGGCTGAATCCGCCCGTGAAACTCTGGAAGCGCTGAATCCGGATGTAAAAGTCATCACATACATTGAACGCCTGGATGAAACCAATGTAGCACGTATCATTGCGGATTACGACGTGATTCTTGATGGCACCGATAATTTCCCCACACGCTATTTGCTGAACGATGCTGCACTTCTTGCGAATAAGCCAGTCGTTCATGGTAGCGTTTTCCGTTTTGAAGGTCAATTGACCGTCTTTAAACCCAATGAGGGACCTTGTTATCGCTGTCTCTATCCAGAACCGCCACCTCCTGAGCTTGCTCCAAGTTGCGCAGAAGCTGGAGTGTTGGGCGTGCTGCCAGGCATTATCGGCTTACTGCAAGCAACAGAAACCATCAAGCTCTTGCTTGATATCGGCGATCCATTAGTTGGTCGTCTGATGACTTATGATGGTCTTGCTGGCGAGTTTAGCGAACTACACCTTTTCCGCGATCCCGAGTGCCCGGCTTGTGGCGAGCATGCCCATCCGGAGAATTTGCCGATTTATGCTGAGTTCTGCGCAGTTCCAGCCAGGTAACCATATCAAAAACGCCTTTGTAGATAGATGAGGAAGATAAATAAGGAGTATTCAATGGCAACGGTACGACTTGCGCCTGTCTTGCGATCCTCCGTTGGAGGCTCAAAACAGGTAAGCGCTGAGGGGAAAAATCTTGCGGAAGTATTGAATGATTTGTTTGAGCGTTTCCCGACCTTAAAAGAGCAGATTCAGCCCGACGGAAACCTCAGTCGCTTTATCAATGTCTATGTCAATGATCAGGATGTGCGCTATTTGCAGGGCCTTGAAACTAACGTTAGTCCTACTGACACCGTCATTAATTCTTCCTTACATTCAGATGAGTGCGTAGCACTAGCTGCCTTTCCTTCTGCCTGAGTGTGTAACACTAGCTGCGCAGCAGCGTTGGCAGAACGGACAAGAACAGCGAGAGCAGCGTTTCTGAATGCATTTGAGAATAATTCATCAGGTAAAAATTATGCGTTACGATAGCATATTAGATACCATTGGAAATACACCTCTGGTAGAACTGAAAAGTTTCAGTCCTCGTCCGGGCGGGCAGATTTTTGCCAAGCTGGAGGGGTTTAACCCCTCTGGCAGCATCAAAGACCGCATCGCCAAATTGATGATTGAGGAAGCTGAGGCGAATGGTAAAATTAAACCCGGTTCTATTCTTCTAGAGCCAACCAGTGGCAATACTGGCATTGCATTGGCAATGATTGCTCGTGTGAAAGGCTATTCTTTTACAGCGGTAATGCCTGACAATGTAACACAAGAACGCCGACAAATGCTCGAACTCTATGGTGCGAACATCGTTTACTCCGACGGAGCTTTGGGTAGCAATGGCGCGGTGAAACTCGCGCAAGAAATGGCGAGCAAGGATGACAGGTTCGTGATGCTCTACCAGTATGGTAACGAGGCTAACCCACGCGCACACTATGAAGGCACTGCCGTGGAGATCATCAAAGACCTTCCGGATCTGGATGTCTTTGTAGCCGGTCTTGGTACAGGCGGAACGCTTACAGGCAATGCTCGTCGTTTGAAGGAATTCAAACCGACGATCAAAGTCGTTGCAGCCGAACCTCTACAGGGCGATGGAGTGCAGGGTCTGCGCAGTCTTGAAGATGGTTTCGTACCTCCAGTGTTGGATCAATCACTACTCGATGCCAGGATCCTTGTTTCCGCTAGAGATGCTATATACAGGACACGCCAGCTCAAAGATCAGGAGGGCATCTTTGCAGGCCCTTCAAGTGGCGCTGCTCTTCATGCTGCTCTGCGTGTTGCATCGACGATGGTTCGTGGCAAGCTCGTCGTAATACTATCTGATGGTGGTTGGAAGTACCTGAGCGAAGACCTGTGGACACGTAACCTCGATCAACTTGAAGTTGACCTCGAGGATGTATTGTTATGGTAGTCGAAGAGGGTTTCGTTGTCCATGTTCCTCAAGCTATCTATACGGAGATGCTCGATCATATTGCGGTCGGTTATCCCAATGAAGCCTGTGGAGCATTAGGCGCTAAGCATAATCGAATAGTCAGACATTACCCAACCGCCAATGCTGCCGAGCATCCAGACGATTTCTCCATCATAGATCCTATGGATCTGCTGCATATTTACGAAGATATCGATGAGTATGACGGTGAGATGATTTATTACCACTCACACCCCAAAAGCGAAGCCTATCCGTCCAAAAGAGACAAAGAATGGGCAATACGCAATAAACTCTACTACATTATCTTCTCTCACCAGTTCTACCCTGACCCCCCCTATGTCAGAGTTTTCTGGATTAACGATGACGATTCAGTGGTTGAGGGCAAGGTAGAAGTAGTTTTGTGAAGTACCCCATAGCTGGAAGCTAGGGGCTTCTACGCAGTTGCCCGCGTTGGACTCTTCCAGCCCAGAGAATATTGATCGCCGCATTCGTATCCCTATCGAGTTCACAACCGCATGCGCAGTAGTGCCAGCGTTCGTCTAGGGATTTCTTGCGGACAGTGCCACATTGTGAGCACACTTGTGAGGTGTAGCGAGGGTTCACAAAGACGATGTGTCGACCAGCGTATCCTGCTTTGGCAACACACATCTGTTGGAATTGCCCCCACCCTGCATCAAGGATGCTCTTCGATAATCCACTCTTTGCAGCCGCGCCGTTGGGGAGATAGTGCCCTGTCTCTTCATCCTGTTTCGGCTTGGCATGCTTCGTGAGGTGGTGAATTTCCAGTTCCTCAAACACGATCAGTTGATGTTGCTTGACCAAGCGGGTGGATGCCTTGTGCTGAAAGTCTCGCCATTGATTGGCTATCTTACGATGCGCTTTCGCTACGGCTTGTCTTGCGGGATAAGGATTGTTGCAGCTTCTCTAGTTTCTTTTGCGCCTTGCGATAGGAGCGAGGTGACTCAAGGAACGTTCCATCAGAGAGTGCTGCAAAGTGTGTCACGCCCAGATCAATTCCGACTTCGCTCTCTACTGTTGGCAATGCTTCAGGTTGTTCTATCTCGCAAGAGAAGATGATGTACCATCGCCCTGCCTCATGTTCGATAGTGGTGGTCTTGATGGTTCCCTTGATTGCTCGATGGAGGTTGACCTTGAGAGAGCCGATCTTCGAGAGGCAGACACGGTGATCCTGCGTGAGACTGTAGCCACTCTGCGCATAGGTGAAACTGTTGTAGCGGTTCCTGCCCTGAAACCTGGGATAACCTGGCTCTTGACCGTTGGCAACTCTGCGGAAGAAGTTATCAAAGGCTTTCTTCAACCGTAAGAGGACATCCTGTAGCACCTGGCTGTGAATATCTTGATATTCTTCTCGTATCTCTGCCTTGATTTCGGGCAAGTCCCGCTTCTGCTCAAAGTAGTTGATAGACTTGCCAGCCATATGATAGGCGTCCTTGCGCTCAGAAAGCGCCGCATTGTACAGTTCGCGGCAACGGGTAAGCGTCCAGAAGAGGGTACGTTCCTGCTTCCTGGTCGGATACAGGCGGTACTTAAAGGCTTTTTGCATCAGCCCCTCCTTTCTGTATCCGTGCCCGTTCAAGACGAGCAAGACGTGCCACTACCTCTAGCATCGTCTCCTGTGTATAGGCAGCGATGATCTTCAAGTCATGGCGCGTTTGCTAATTTAGCCAGGATTTTTTATCACCGGGTATTCAGTGTAAGCTTTATTACCCATAATCGTAGCAGAAATATCGTTTATATTTTAGGGTTGAGGTATCTGACCTATCTAACAAGTCATATTTCTTATAGCCTATTGGTCAATTTCTACTATTTTCCTTAATCTCAAAGATATTTGTAATCTTCTGTGTAAATCTATTTGATGTTTGAGGTGCCGTTTGCAAGAGGTGCACACTACTCTCCCCATAGGAAGTATTTTACGTGAACGCTACGTTGTCGAGGGAATGCTTGGCAAAGGTGGTTTTGGCGCCGTCTACCTGGTAAAAGATGTAAGGGTACAGGGTAATCTTTACGCTCTGAAAGAAGCAATCAATCCACAAAGGCGAGATCGAGAGCGGTTTGTATTTGAAGGTGAGTTGCTCAAGCATTTAGATCATCGTTCGCTTCCTCGTGTGTACCGTATATTTGAAGACGAGACAAACCGCCGGTCATATATGCTCATGGATTTTATAGAAGGGCCGAACCTGGAAGTGTTGCGCCAGCTCCGGTCAGGAATACATTTCTCGTTACATCAGGTTCTAAAGATCCTTGCTCCTATCGTAGATGCAGCAAATTATTTACATCATCAAAATCCGCCTGTTCTGCACCGTGATATCAAACCCTCAAACATCATCGTTCCTGTATCGGGTGACGATGCTGTACTGGTTGATTTTGGTATTGCGAAGGCATACAACCCCGATACCACTACCACAGCTTTTCGTACGGGTTCTCCAGGTTATGCTCCTCCTGAATTATATAGCAAGGGAACCAGCACGCGTAGCGATGTATATGAGCTGGGAGCAACGTTTTACTCTTTATTGACTGGCTCGGTTCCAGCCGATGCTCTTCATCGTATTACATTAATGGGCAGCGGTCAGGGTGACCCACTTGAGCCGATCAGTAAGCTAAATCCCAATATACTGCAGGATGTAGCACATGCTATCCACCATGCATTATCTATTAACAGCAATGATCGTTTCTCAAGCGTTGAAGAGTTCTGGCAGGCATTTGAAACCCAACCTGGATGGAGACAATTAAATAAAGCGGTCGTTGTATTCTCGGCTCCCTCAACTCAGCCGATTGCTTCTAAAAAACACATAGATACTCCTCTACCTTCTGTGGTAACAATTCATAAACAGCCATCAGCTCTTCAATCAAGGAAATTCTGGTTATGGTTTCTTGTTTTATTTTTACTTGTAGTTCTTTCGGGCATTGGGACAGGTTTGTTCTCGTATTTTACGAAACATTCAGCCGCAAATTCTATTGCCTCAACACCTCAGACACAGGCTAATAGTACAGTATCTACAGCAGTTTCTCCTACTTCACTACCAACAAAGGCTCCTACTATTGTCGTTCCAACCGCCCATCCAAAGTTCACGCCAACATCCTTGCCCGTTGTTGTGTCTGCACCTCATCCAACGCCACATCCAACGGTGATCTCTACACCGCGTCCAACGCCTTCACCTACTCCGACACCTGTACCCTATCCAAATGTGGCAGGAAACTACAATGGCACTCTTGATGACACTACTGCGAATATCATTACTGGTATGGCATTATCTATACAACAGCAGGCGGATCGTGACACGATTAGTGGGTATTTCACGGTTAATCCACCATTGGTAGGCAGTGGTAATTTCACTGGTTCTACGAATACAAACAACTATATCCAGTTCGTTGTGCAGGCTTACAAAAAAAATAGCCCGCTCTATTTCTGGGGCTGGTTGAAATCCAATGGTATTCTCAATGGCGATTATTGCAGCTTGAACAAGCAAAACCAATGTGATCAAAATGCTGGTGCCTCTGGCACCTGGAGTGTCGCTCCTGTAGCGAACTAAAAGCTATCCTCTAATTATACATAACAGCCTGGCAATGCGGACGCAGTAGCCAGGTTGCACTCGTACATCAGTAACGCATTACTGCACCAATCGTACTGTCCAGAAATCACTGGAGAGGCTACGACTGGTAAAGTAGGTATAGGGTAAGGTGAAATATCCCTGCATACCCCAGCTTGTTCCCCAGGAATTTCGTACAATGAACCATTGATTGGCATCATCATAGCCAACTGCCAGCACGGCATGGCCACCCATCACTTGCTCTCCGTGCTGTGGCATCGGTGCGTGACCGGTCTGAGCCACTTGTTGACTTTCGAAGCTCTCATAGACAGTAAACCCAAAGACGAACGGGTAGCCGGAGGCCAGGCACCCTTTCATCTGGGTGAGGTTCCTGTTCACTCGCTTGTAGAGTATCGCCTTGTGCTGGAGAGCAGCTTGATAGCAAGCATCTGTTGGTTTCTCTTCAAAATTCGCAATATCGTATGGCCACATGTCTTCGGGACAATCTCCCTGTGTACCTACGCTTTTCATGCCATCTCGAATCTGTGCCCCGCTATCTGAGTTGACAGTCCCCTCCATTACGCGCTCGTTATAGTAAATGAACAGCCGGGACGGTATGAAAGCCTGGGGCATGTTTTGTTTCATCTGCTCGAACTCGATTGCACCTGCGATAGCATTGGCCGTGCAACTTCCCAATTGGCCCTGGTCATAGACCGCAGGACAGGCTGAAGTAAGATCGATATTGGCTGGCAGTGCTCCTATCACTTCTATAGGCGCAGCATATTGGTAATCCCGCTGGTCGGGTAGATCAGGTATCCATCCGTAGTGTGCGATCTGAGGCATATTGTAATCTCCTTTTTTTATTGTATTATAGCTAGACTTCTAGCTTGATAAAAAACTCAAAGCGCTTACTTGTTTGCTTGATACTCGGCTGGCACCTCCTTCCTGATGTTGCCATGTTTTTGTTGAACGATTGTAGTAACAAGTGTAAAACGCACATTGTCTAGGTATTTAAGGCATCACCTTTACCTCGTTTTCCTAAAAGCAGTACGTCAGAGCAAAACGCGTGCTCTTTGCGGTATAATTCCTTAAGCTAGTTGATTAGATTAGTACTCTACAGGGTGAAAGTCAATGCTTCAATTCGACGAACACTACAAAGGGAGCAAAATTGAACTGAATCCCGGGGAGGAATTCAAGATTATCCTCCGCGAAAACCCCACGACGGGATTTCGCTGGTATCCCATATCCAGCGGCGAGTCTGTATGCACACTACTCGACAATTCTTTTGAATATGTTGGCAGCTCTCCCGGTAATAGTGGAAGCCATTACTGGCACTTCCAGGCGGTACATGAAGGTCTTGGAAAGATCGAATTTGCTTATAGAAGGTCTTGGGAGCAAGCTAAGCCGCCTGCACAAAGCTTCACTCTGAGCGTCTGCGTTCGAACCGCTTGACTATCCCCTTTCATTTCGTTTATCGTATAATTAGATTATCGAAATGACATCAGAAAGTCAGGATATGCTACAGAACTCAGTACACAAACAAGTTGACCTGGCAGAGGCACTCCTGGATATTGTACCTAAACTCTTGAGACGCCTGCGTGCCGATATTCCCCTGGATGATTCATCCGAGGCTGGTCCAGGCTGGCGAGATGTGGTTGAACTTCGTGCAACACCAGGGCAATTGACACTTTTAGGAGTCCTGGTTGAGCATGAACGCTGCACTATGCAGGAACTTGCAGAACATCTTGTCGTAGCCCCTTCTACAGCAACTGCTATGATCAAACGCTTGCTGGCTCAAGGCTATGTTGAGCGCAGCCATGACGACCTGAACTGGCGAACAGTTTGGGTCTCACCAACTGAACCTGGACGTCAGGCTGTATATGTCTTTCAACAAGCACGCCTGAGCTCGTTGAGGAGTCGCCTCGACCGTTTGAGTGAGGCTGAATGTCTCAGTATTATGGCAGCACTGCCTGCACTACAGCTTCTCGTTGAAGAATAACCCATCTTCATTTTTGAAGTTAGTCAGCTAATGTGAGAATAAATTAAGGATAAACAATGAGCTCTTCACCTTTCTCTACTTCGGATACTGCTGTTAGTGCAACTAAAGAAGCGCGTGCTATCGAGACTAAACCAGGTCGGCAAAAAGATGGCTATCAATGGACAGCGCTTTCCGTTACAACCGTCGGTGCGCTGCTCGCCTCTATACAAGGTTCTGCGCTACTGATAGCACTGCCCAATATTATGGCTGATCTGCATGCTACATTCTTTACTATCATGTGGGTTTTATTGGGATACCTCCTGGTTACTACCGTACTGACACCTGTTGTCGGACGTCTTGCGGATATGTGGGGACGCAAACGACTGTATAATAGCGGATTTGCCGTGTTCGTCCTTGGTTCGCTTGTTGCAGGTCTTGCTCAACCCCAATTTCATGGTGCCGACCTTATTTTGGGACGTCTCATCCAGGGTGTAGGTGGTGCTTTATTGGTGACAAATAGTACTGCCATCGTCACAGATGCTTTTCGTAAAGGACGAGTTGGATTGGGCCTG
>WNGJ01008783.1_pt1 | contig 16035 bp, 15 predicted proteins | sample 5400611 | NCBI WGS metagenome assembly WNGJ01 (sample SAMN13153375, study PRJNA577476) | soil metagenome | isolation source: 40 cm soil or saprolite under Garry oak tree replicate 1 | place: USA:California | collected 2016-06-15 | reverse complement strand
TACCAACGTGAGCTATACCTCAACCTTCAAGGGAGGTTCCCAGGAAGGAATCGTGGTACTGTATGCCGCGAATAACGCGGGCAGCGGTCCCGCGGCATTGGTTATGGTAAAAGAACTATTGAGCTAGACCTTCACAGCCACCAGCACATCACGCTTTTTGATAACGCGATCCACTGTATGTACAAATTGTGTGTACGGTGGATCATTGCGCACGCACAATTGCGAATGGCTTTCTACCAATTCCGCGATGGCTGTGCGCTCAATGCGTGTAGCATTCCAGGCCAGCGCAAGCGTTCCTCCTGGCAGCAACACGCGTTCCCAAACCGGAAGCGCCTTGCTTAACATGCCCGAGACTTCGCCGAAATGCTGAATGCCATAGGGTAAATCGCCGGCGATAGCATGCATATGCGGACCGCCCGGGACTTCCTGCATATGTAGATTGGCCTCGCAGGTATCCCCATGAGCCAGCACCAGGCTGCGTGTCGCACCCTTGCCCCCGATCTCGAACTGGTAGCGCCGGCCTGCCCGGCGACCGCGCTCATCCAATTCCTTATAGGGCATATGGATGCTGTTTAAATACTGTCGTATAAAGACAACCGTGGTCTCGACATCTTGCTTCTGCTGCTCTATTCCAAAAGCATCATAGCCAGCCGCCAGAGCCAGGAAAAGTGTTGTCCCTCCACCAGCGAGTGGATCAAGCACGCGCAGTCGCCCTGTACACAAGTTACTGTAAGCTCCAGCAAAGACAGCTATATTGAGTAACACCCGTGTAAAAACTTCGTTGGTCTTGCCCTTATAACGGCGAATCTCCGCCATCTCAAGCGGAACAAAAGGCGTAAACGACGTCTCAAGCGGACGTAAAAACGGTCCCTTTACCTCTCCAATATGCTCGAAAAATTCATACGCCTCGCTGGTTGCGCCCAGGCGAGGGAGTATATCCTCTAACGTTGGGCATGAAAACAAAACGCTCTCTTCGTCGAGAGTTACTAACAGATAGCCCTGACCTGCTAATGTCACAGCATCGATTTGCTTGATAGCGATTCCCAATGGGCTGGCGAGCAACTCTGGTGCCGCCAGTTTCTCTGTCATGTTGGCATATTGGGTGTTGCGTTGTGGTGTGATTTTGAGCGCGAGTTTTTTCATTAGGAGGAGTATAGCATAGTCTCTTCCTTCTTTCTTCTTGAAGCATTACAATTAGATTTGGAAGAATAACATAGGAGCCAGCATACATAAGAACTGCCAGGAGAAAATACATGCATATCGTGACTGTTGCTGAAATGCGCGAATTGGAAACGAGAGCCGACCGCGAATATGGGCTTACTTCGTCCATATTGATGGAGAATGCGGGTAGAAGTGCGGCTGATATTCTGGCACAACACATTCATCGTCGCCACGCAGTGGCTGATCTCGAGTATTTAATTCTCGTTGGTCCAGGCAACAACGGTGGCGATGGCCTGGTCATGGGACGCTACTTGGAGAAGTGGGGAGGGCTAGTTAGCCTCTACCGCTGGAAAGAGCAGCGCCTGACGATCCATGGACAGGAAGTTCCGCAAGCAGATACGCCTGCAAAATTAGAAGAGATCATCCAACGTGCCGCGTATGTGCTCGATGCTTTGCTCGGTACAGGCGTGTCACGCTCCCTACCCGAAAGCATGCGCAGCCTATTGGGTCGCGTGCGTCAAGAGCGAGAGAAGCGGGACTCGTTACGGGTAGTTGCAGTTGACCTTCCAACTGGCACGAATGCTGATACAGGCGAAGTTGATCCCGGTACGACTCCTGCTGATATAACCATCACCCTTGCTTGCCCCAAACAGGGCTTCTTCTTCTTTCCTGGACGCAATTACATGGGTAAATTATACGTGGGCGACATCGGCTTGCCTGCTGAACTGGAACAGCCTCTACAGACAGAGATGTTGACAGGTGGCTTGGTAAACGCAATTCTGCCAAAGCGACCTCTCGATAGTAATAAGGGAACTTTTGGTAAGGTCATGTTATTGTGTGGCTCTCTGGCTTATCCCGGCTCAGCTTTTCTAGCCGGAAGCGGCGCAGGACGAATTGGCGCAGGATTGATAACACTGGCAGTTACGAAGCAAATACACCCCATCTATGCCACTGCGTTTCATGAAGCGACGTTTTTACTCCTGCCAGATGAATCCGTGGAAAGCTTTGAGCGAACGAATGCACTGATGGATCACCTGCAGGGGTATCGAACTCTGCTCATGGGACCCGGCCTGGGCCAATCTCCTTCCATTCGCGAGGTTATCCTCCAGGTATTGGAGCAATTACGCGCGCTGCCAGATGAACAACGTCCACACCTGGTGATTGATGCAGATGGCCTGAACAACCTGTCTGCGCTGGAAAGCTGGTGGACGTTACTCCCACCGGGTACAGTTATTACACCGCATCCAGGCGAAATGGGACGCCTCTGCAAAGGGCTGAAAGTATCAGGTGGGAACATAGATCGCCTTGAACTGGCACGGAGCAAGGCACAGGAATGGCAGGTCACACTTGTGCTGAAAGGAGCATGCACAATTATTACCGAACCGGATGGGCACACACGCATCAACTGGTTAGCTAATCCTGCGCTAGCAACAGCAGGTACTGGAGATGTTCTGGCCGGTATGATCGCAGGCTTGCTGGCACAAAAGGTCACGCCCTATGATGCTGCCAGCGCTGCCGTTTACCTGCACGCTGCCGCCGCCGAATTGGTCAGCAGCGAGATTGGAAATGCGGGCCTGCTGGCAACCGATTTATTGCCCATGATTCCACGTGCAATAGTGAAGTGTACTATCTCGGCTAGATGACTTTGCGCTCCTAAGCAACCGCATCTCATCCTGGAACAAAGAAGAACACCACGCAGGCCATTACATAGACGGCCACAAGCTGTACTCCCTCCAGCCAGGTTGACTCGCCATCCAGGCTAACGAGTGGAAAGAGAATAGTTGCCAGCCCCAACACAGCAAGCTCCAAGGGTTGGAATACCAGGCTTAGTTGGGTTGGATAAAAGAGACTGATCAGCACCAGCAAAGGCGCAACGAAGGTCGCCACCTGGATCGATGAGCCAGCGGCAATTGACATACTCAAGTCTACATGATCCTTCAGTGCGATAACGAGCGCACTGGAGTGCTCTGCAGCATTACCTACGATCGGAATAATGACCAATCCAATAAACACCTGGGACCAGCCAATCTGCTCAGTAACAGGCCTGATAGCACTAACCAGCAATTCACTGTTCCAGGCAGTGCCGATGGTTGCAGCAAGCAGTAACAATGCTGCCAGCCATAGTTTAGGGGGAGATTGTCCTTCTATCTCCCGCATTTCAACTTTTTTTGTCGCCACCTCTTCTTCTTGTAGTTCCTCTTCTTGCAGTTCCTCTGACTCTTCTGCTGATGAAGGAAGTGGGGTCGTCTTCACCTGACCTTTGGGGTGACGCCGTTCGGAACGGACATGAAAAACATGTAGGGCGAGATACATTACATAGACCAGAAGTAAAATTACGGAAATTGCGTTACTTAGAGATTGAATACGTCCGAGGTCTTGAATTACAAATGAGCCAGTAGTAGGAATCAACAGTCCAGCAACAGCCAGTATCATCATCGTGGAATATTGTCCCGCATCGCGTGCACTGAAGTATTGTTTACCCCAACGCCATCCTCCAATAGCCAGAGAACTACCGAGCACGAGCAAGGAGTTACTGATAATTGACCCGGTAATCGAAGCTTTGACAACCGATATCAGTCCATGCTGTAAGGCAAAGATGCCTATTATGATTTCAGGGGCATTACCAAAGGTTGCATTAAGTAGACCTCCAGCAATAGGGCCGACATGGTACTCCAGGTCCTCAGTTGCGCGGCCTATAAGCGCTGCGAGCGGAATAAGGCCAATAGCTGAAAAAATAAAAATGGCTATTTCTTGCTGTGATCCCCAAATCAACTCGATGATGGGAGCAATAACGGCCATTATAAGTAGATAGTAGAGCCAGCGTGGCATAGCATCCCCATATGCAAGGGTGGGTCTTTTACCGGGATGCGAGACACCACCAGGTTAAATTACTCGGTAGCAGCGCTTTCTGCTGCGACAGCGCCACTCTCGGACTCGTCAACAACGTTTACCGTGATTTTCGGCTCAAGCTTCTGCGCAACCTTTACCGGTACCATGAAGGTACCCAGTGTGCGAATTGGATTGGGTAGATCAATCATGCGCCGGTCAATGTTAATGCCCTCGCTCTCGCGCAGACCGGCAGCGACATCCTGGCTGGTGATGGAGCCGTAGAGTCGACCCTCTCTTCCAACCCGCGCTTTAAACGTCAGTGTAACCTGGCCCAGGCGCTCCGCCTGTTGTCTATTCTGTTCAGCTTGTTTCTCGAGTTTTCGCTGCTCAGCAGCTACACGTTGCTGGTGATTCGCTAAGAGTGCCGGCGTTGCTCCAGCAGCCAGCCGGCGCGGCAAAAGAAAATTACGAGCATAGCCATTGGCTACATCTTTTATGTCACCAGCCTTCCCAAGGCCCTCGACATCCTGTAAAAGTATTACTTTCATCCAATATGCTCCTCATGGGGAAGAGAGTCAAGGTGAGTGAGCCCGGAGTTGAAGCCCCGCCCCTACCATACAAGAAGCATGCACGATCTTCCGTCGTATAGCCCTCACCGCCCTCCATCTAGTCTCAATGATACGCGGCTTAGTATACACCTTGCAGAAAACGAACGCAAGTTTTCAAAATTCCGTGTCAACATACCCATTGTCACTTCATTCAACCTCCCCTATAATGTTGCAAGAAGTATCATGTTCAATAATCAAAGGATCTATAACTATGGATATCGAGGGGACGTACACTCTTCAGGCAGCGCCAGAAGAAGTGTGGGCTTGTTTAATGGATCAGCAAACACTACGACGCACCATTCCAGGCATAGAACAGCTGGAGATGTCTGGAGAAGATAGCTATGCTTTCACCATCCACTTTAAACACGCTCCACTAAGAGGTTCGTATTCAGGGCACGCTATTGCGGTTGAACAAGACTATCCCCTTTCGTTTCGCATGACAGTCGAGGGTGAAGGGCACCCAGCCAGGGTTCATGGCGAGTGGTTCATAGAATTAAGGGCATACAACGAAAATACCGTAGTGGCTTATAAAGGTACCCTGCACCTGGCTAAGCCTGGCGCACTACTACCCGTACCCCTGGTTAAAGGCACAATCAAAGCACTCATTCAACAATTTTTTGCAGTTCTGGCCGAACACTTGCGCACTGTTAGCAGCTCTTATCTTGTCACATCGGAACAAACAATCAGGCAACAATCGCATCACTGCCCCGTCTTCTCTCCGCCAGCCCGCGCTTTTGCATGCTATTGTACGGCAACTTCGATTGGGAGCTAACGACCCGCTAGAAGAAGAACAATGGGTAATTCGCTTGAGACGCATCGCCTTTATATCGGTGTTGCTAGTGCTCGTTTGGGTTGGCACAAGACTGCCAAGGAAACCTGGCGGCCACTAGCATCGCCATTACAGGACATCTCGACGACAAGACCAGGCAGGCAAAAATGTAGTAGCGATTCTTGCAGTCGCCATAGCCCGCCTACTCGCCGATGATCGAACGCAGGCGGGCCTTCCAGTCATCCTCGTCAGAACTACCTGTCTCGATCATTTCCCCAACTGTCCAACTACGTGTCCCATCGGCAGACTTGACCGGAATGGCCCATTTACCTCGTGGTTCTTTGTTAATGGAGATCCGAAGAGCAGTTTGCGCTGCCTTTCGCACATCCTGCACCGGGTCATGCAATAATGGACGAATCAAGGTTTTACCCTGCTCGACTTCAAGCCGGTTTAAAGCTCGGATGGCAGCGGCACGCTCTTCCGCAGTTCGCGCAGCTAACAGCAACTCAATTTCAGGTGCCAGTTCCACAAGCCCCAGGTCGGCAATCAAACGCAGCAAACGGCTGTGACGCATTGGATTGGTTAAGCTCACCAGCGCATTGCGACAATCTGCAACCAGTTGCTCCTGGTTCAGAATAATGCCTTGCTCCATCGCCTCTGCTACTGCTACATCCACCAGAACGGGCGATGTTCCGTGCAGAAAAGGCTCAATCCACGCGGCAACCGGCTCCTGTTGATTTGTACTTTCATGGATTTTCAATGCCCAGGAAAAATGTTCATCCAGCCAGTGGTAGAGAGCCAGCGTCATCTCGGCATCTCGGGCAGCATAAGCCACCATTGCCGGGGGTAGTGGGCGACGGGCCCAATCGGTACGTTGCAAACTTTTATCCAGCCTGACATGAAAGGCTCGTTGTAACATCGCCGCTAACGAGGATTCGTGCTGGCCAAAGATCGAGCGACATGCAGCCTCGAGATCGTAGTAATGGGCTACATTCAGGCCTCGTTCTGCCATGACACGTATGTCTGCCCCGGCACCATGCAGCAGGATAATGATAGCTGGATTCCCTACCACGGCTGTCAGCGGCGAGAGATCGTTCAAGCGCAAAGCATCCACAACAAAGCACTGATGGTCAATCGCCAGTTGCAGTAGCGCAAGCCGGTGGGAGGAGGTCAAAACATCGCCTTGACTGCGTAGACGCACCTGCATAAATTCCGCGTCAACCGCAACGACATGCGATTGCTTGAGTGCGTTGACGGCATGAAGCAACTGCTTAGGGCGATCTACCCAGGTACGTTGCCCTTTCTCTGGAAGCTTACCCGCTGGGGGAGTTATGCCAAGATAACCAGGCTGTACCTGCTCCAGGTCATCGTCCGATTCTGCTGGGGGTACTTTATCGTTCAACGCTCTACCTTACCGAATCAGACTTATCGCAAAAGATTACTCACATACACATAAATGAGCTTATAAGCAACTATAGCAGATTTTCAGGCAAACGTACAGAGAAAAATGCTTGTACCGAGAGTCACCACTATGCTAAACTGAAGCAACAAATAAGGTCAATTGATCACTACAGCAAACAGGAAGTGATACGCTCATGGCAACACATACACCCATTACAGTAGCATATGGGGATGGCATTGGACCAGAAATCATGAAAGCCACCTTTCACATCATTATAGCAGCAGGTGCACGTATCGACATTGAGGAGGTCGAAGTCGGCGAAAAGGTCTATCTGCGCGGAATTAACGCGGGTATCGAACCAAGTGCCTGGGAATCGCTCCGCCGCACCAAGGTATTCCTCAAAGCGCCAATAACGACACCGCAAGGTGGCGGTTATAAAAGCCTTAACGTCACGACACGCACAACCTTTGGATTGTATGCAAATGTGCGCCCTTGCGTCTCCTACTATCCATTTGTCGAAACCAAGCATCCTACAATGGATGTGGTCATCATTCGTGAGAACGAGGAAGACCTTTATACCGGCATTGAGTATCGCCAAACTCACGATATGGTTGAAAGTCTAAAGCTCATCAGTCGTCCGGGCAGCGAAAAGATTGTGCGCTATGCCTTTGAGTATGCCAGGAGTCATAACCGCAAAAAGGTGACATGCTTCATGAAAGATAACATTATGAAGCTTACCGATGGGTTGTTCCACAAAGTATTCAATGAAATTGCGGTAGACTATCCCGATCTCGAAAATGAAACATGGATCGTCGATATTGGCTCCGCCAAACTGGCTGATACACCGGAGGCTTTTGATGTAATCGTACTTCCCAACCTCTACGGGGACATTCTGTCTGACGTGGCAGCACAGGTAGCAGGCTCCGTTGGCCTGGCCGGTTCAGCAAATATTGGCGACCGCTGCGCAATGTTCGAGGCCATTCATGGCTCCGCTCCTCGACGCGCAGGACAGAACCTCGCCAATCCTTCAGGTCTATTGCTCGCCGCGGTCATGATGCTGGTTCACATCGATCAACCAGATGTCGCGACCCTGGTGCATAATGCCTGGCTTCGAACTATCGAAGACGGCATTCATACCTATGATATCTATGTTGAAGGGGTAAGCAAGCAGAAAGTAGGCACCAAAGAGTTTGCTGACGCGGTCGTCGACCGTCTTGGTCAGCAGCCACATGTGCTCAAAGAGGTGAATTATACCTCTGCTCCGCAGCATCATACATATGCCCTCATCGCCATTGAACAACCAAGCGAGCGGAAGGACCTGGTAGGCATAGATGTGTTCCTGGATTGGCATAGTGGCACCCCAGATGAATTAGGCGATCTATTCAAAACTGTCAGTGGCGATGGGCTCGAACTCACAATGATTACCAATCGAGGCGCGAAAGTATGGCCTGAAGGCATGCCCGAGACCTTTTGTACCGATCATTGGCGTTGTCGCTTCATGGCCCAAAATCGGGGGGCACCGATCAGCCATTCTCAGATTATAGCATTGCTCCAGCGTATAGATGAAGCAGGCTTTGATTTCATCAAGACCGAAAACCTTTATAACTTCGATGGCAAAGTAAGTTTTTCCGCCGTGCAGGGAGAGTAGGAGGGCCACCACCCACAGGATAACTGCGATGGATTGTCCCTACTTTGATACAGCCAGACTGCGAAGTCGTGTCCTAGCAGGGGCGGGGCAAACCCCCTGCATTTTAGATCTGCTCTGGTTCCTTAACTTGTCGCCTATAGATTTATCGTTCCTCTGAACCCCAACAAGTGTCTTGGAGAGAAAGTATAGATGAGAGGATTGTATTGACGATGGTAATTGACGAGATATTGGCTCATAATGTGCGTTTTGTGCAGCAGAACTCATTGCCAGTCATTGGGCACACACCACGCAAACGGCTGGCCGTAGTAACATGCATGGATTGCCGGCTCGTGCAAATGTTCGAACAAGCGCTGGGCCTGGAACGCGGCGACGTCCTTGAACTACGAACGGCTGGCGCAACCATTTCTAAACCTGAACGCGAAGGTGGCGCAAATGATCTCATTCGTTCACTTGCAGGGGGAATCTACCTGCTGGGTGTTCGCGAGATCGCTGTAATTGGCCACTCGCAATGTGGAATGGCACACGCCAACCCAGTGGTTCTGACTGCTTCGATGCAAGCATTAGGAGTAGATCCCCAGGCGCTGTTAGAGAAAGAGGAGCCGAGTGACATAAAGGGCCTGCTGAACTGGCTCGGCGCATTTGATGATGTGCATATCAATGTGAAAGAGGTCGTCAACGTCATTCGTAGCAGCCCTTATCTGCCAAAAATTCCGGTGCATGGCCTGGTAATTGATATCAATACTGGTAAATTGGAGCTGGTTGATAAGGGGATCTGAGCAGTGTAACCTTTTTAGCCGGGCATTTCATCACGGATGTGATACAATATGACGTATATAAGACACTCACCTGGGAATACTCCCATTCTCATACTCATATGGTGGACATGCTGAAACGAACACGCCTTCTTCACTTCCTTTGGAGTGTAGGCTTTCTTGCCGCTTTCATCCTCTCAGCCTGTGCTGCTACTGATGGAACGCAGATCACTGCTATCCATGAACATACTGGGACACAAACTGTAGCTGTACAATCAACGCCAATCCCGATGCTCAATGGTCCTGTTACTTACGTTGCACTAGGGGCATCCGACGCGGTTGGCGTTGGCAGCAATTCCCCAGGATCACAGGGATATGTGCCATTGGTCGCTGCCCATCTACCCAGGGGATCGCATCTGATCAACCTCGGCATCAGCGGTATCCACCTGCACGAAGCACTCTCAGAAGAATTGCCGCTAGCACTGACGACATCACCAGGCCTGATCACTGTCTGGCTTGTCGCCAACGACTTCATTGCAGGCGTAACCTATGATGACTATATGCACGACCTGGACACACTTCTGCAACAGTTACATACGAGCACACATGCTCGCATAGTGATGGCAGATCTGCCTGACTTGACTCGCCTACCCGCTTTCGCAAATCAAACATCTACGCAGAAATCAAAAATGCTCCAGGCAATTCAACAATGGAACGCAGGTATTGCTCAAATGGCGGGACGATATGGGGTAGTACTGCTCGATCTCTTCATACATGGAAGCCAGTTAACGTCCCACCCTGAATATATTAGCAGTGATGGATTTCATCCCAGCCCTTCGGGCTATGTCCAGTTGGCAAACTACTTCTGGCAGGCGATTAAGGGGTAATGCATACGTCAATCATAACTCCTCTGAATATTTCATGCTGGTCTCGCCCTCGACAATGAAGACGATGCGTTCACAGACATTCGTGCAATGGTCTGCAATACGCTCCAGTTTATGAGCTATCCAGAGCAGATAAGTAGCTCGCTGCAAAACGCGAGAATCATTCTGGAGTGCTGGAATAGCACGCGCGCCCTCCAACATCGCCATCAAATCATGACGAACCAGGTGGTAACGTACATCTACCACGTCATCTTCCTCCCAAATATATCTCGCTGCTTTAGCATCGCGATGGGCATAGGCCTCCATCGTCCCCTGCAAGACTCGCCGTGCCTCTCGCCCAAGTTCGAGCATGCCATCCAAGACCGATGCTTCTGTAATCTGGCCATTTTCACTGGCGGAATCTTTGCGACTTACCTCGATCTTTACTTGAGGTGCATTACTCCGTAATGGAGCCATCCGCAAAATAATCTGCGCAATACCAGCGGCACCATCACCAGTGCGTTCAAGATCCCCTGCTATTGATAGCGCTGAGGTCAGCAAGCGCAAATCTCGTCCCCCCAGTGGTTGTTGCAACGTCAACAACCGAATGGTATGTTCCTCAATAGCTGCGCGCAGACTATCAATGATCGTATCGGCTTCGATCACCATACCCGACTTTGCCAGGTCGTCTGTCTCCAGGGCTTCAAGAGCCTGTCCCAGGGCAACATCCACAAGCGAGCCCAGGTGTATAATTTGAGCATCTAGTTCTTGGAGTTCTTTATCTAATAATGTCCTTGACATCTAACTTGTTCCTCCTTTGTTATCCTGATCCTGGCATACAGTCGTCACTATTATATCAATCTCGTTGTTTTTCAAAGCAGTCTCAATGTCTGCCTGGCTACTGTACTACATAAATTGTAACGCATTTCTCATAGAAAAGATAGAGTCGTACCGCAAATACTCGTTCTATTCCTAAAGGATAAGTTTGAAATCCCGTCTAATTGACAGCTCTTCTCGCGAGGTGTTACAGTAGCGTTATGCCTTGAATTGCAAGGCATAACGAGAAAGAACAGGATCATCCATGTCAACGAAACGACTTTTAGGTATTTTCGCCCACCCCGATGACGAAGGAACAATGAGCGGCGCATTGTTACAGTATAGCATATCAGGTGTCGAAACCGGTTTGGTATGCGCCACACGTGGCGAGGTCGGCGAAATCGCCGATCCTGCGTTGGCTACACCAGAAAATCTGGGCGAAGTGCGCGAAGGAGAAATGCGTGCGGCCGCTGAAGTCTTAGGAGTACATAATCTGTGGTTCTTGGGGTATCGCGATTCTGGAATGGCGGGCACAGCGGATAACCAGGATCCACGAGCATTCGCCCAGGCCAGCGCAGCTGAAGTGGTTGGTAAACTTGTAGGAATCATCCGCCAATTTCGCCCTCAGGTAATGGTGACATTCGATGAAACCGGAGCCTATGGGCATCCCGATCACATTGCCATCTATCGCCATACCACCAGCGCCTTTTATGCCGCGGCAGATGCTGTGCAATATCCTGAACTTGGTCCAGCACACCTGGTCTCGAAGCTCTACTATGGCGCCTTTCCGCGCAGTTTCATCCGCGTAATAGGCGAATGGTTGAAGTCACAGAATTACGAGGGCTCCTTCAGGAATCTCGACCCGGAAAAACTGGGCATCCCTGACGAGCAGATCAGCGTCCGGCTCAATGTAGAGCGCTGGTTAGAGACGAAAGCTCGCTCGCGGTCAATGCACCGCACGCAGATGGATCCAAACAACGCTATAGCCCGGTTGCCACAGGAGATACAACGCAGATGGCGCAGCTACGAGTATTATCAACTGGCAGCCACGAGAGTTGGACCAGATGTTGAGGGAGAGAATGATTTGTTTGCGAGGGTGTGACTGAACTCACTCAAGATGCAGCCTTGTCCCCACGCTTGTCTGCACATACGCACCCGGCAACAGGCGGGCTAGCTCATGGGTTGCCTTCCTGCCTGTACAGTGGCCTGGCACCACCATAGCCGGCACAATCGCGGCCAACTCCGCGATCGTGCGAGGGATAATACCGGTAGTCTTAAACACTTCAGCGTGTTGAAGCGCGATGTCACTACGGACAAAGAAGAGCTTAGTAAGGGAGTACATCCGAAGATAGCACAAGAGATTTTAAGGCACAGCGAAATAAGCTTGATGATGGATAGGTACTCTCATATCTTAACGACGATACAAAAGTATACAATGGATGGGTTAAATGACGTTTTTAGTGGTTAGCTCGCCTTTTGCCGGCAGTTTTGCTTTCAAGAGATCGGTGGCTATGAAAAGATAAAGGTGTAAAGCCACTTTTAGAGCAGTTTTAAACCTTTGCTAATAAATGAGAAGTGCCAAACAGACAACTTGGCATAGCCAGGGATGATCCTATCTTTAACACTTATTTACTAGAGCAGGCGACAACAACATGCTGGTCGTATTGCTTAATGATCTGTAGATTTCAGCCGTCTCGAAAGCGATGGTTTGGTGAGATCAGGGAGGAAACACTCAGGCTTGTCGCTTGGCACTACACCCATCAGTGTTCTCAAATAGACCGTACGTAACGCAACCACCAGGAACTCGGCAGTATCACACCACCGAGTTCCTGCCCCCTTTATGAAAGGGCTACAGGGGTAACTAGTTAGATGATTCGTTGAATTGGCATGAGAGCGTGGCTTGTCCGCTAGGAGTTACCACCTCTTCCCAATGCTGGGTGTGAAAAGGAGGTTCGGTAAAGCATTCAAATCCTGTATTGGCGAAACTCCAGTGGACGGCACCTTGTGCGGTCAAACTCGGAGTTACCTGGGCTCTGCAGGTAATTTTACTGGTACCGCTATGGGTAATGACTGCCTGCTCTTGTTGGATGAGCACATCATTCCCATTTCCATCTAGGAGGTCACAACCGGTATCTTTGATAACGACCGCAGCATTTGGGGAATCCGCCTTGGCGGGTACCACCCCTACTGCTAAGACTGACAACACAAGAGCAACTCCACAGACCAGGGCGATTTTCTTTACCATGTTTTTTCTTCCTTCCTTTTGGAGTTTAGGCTATGTTTACTGATCAATAGCTATCAGCAGCCATAATGTACGACACTCCGTCACATGAGGCTTGACGCCCGCGAGCACTGCGAATGGCAGAAAAATGAGGCAAGCGTTTTCCCTCGTGTGGCTCTATAAGCCAGTTCTTTTTTTTCAAAAAGAACGCTTTTTCCGTCTTTCAAGTATCGTGTTCATAAGGTGAAAAGTCTCGTAAGCTTTTGTTCTCAAAAGCCTTGAGAAGTGGCATGATACCTCATGGTGTTTTTTCATTCTGATGCTCCTCTGAGGCTACACATTGGTACCCACAGTGGCTCATCCTCACATGATGCTCTTTAACAAATTCATCCGGGTATGAATATACTCAACATTCCCTGCTTCTTTAGTTAAAGGGTATAATGTGGAGGAGAGCCCAGTTTCACACTGCATACCCGTCTTTTTTCTCTCCCTCCGTCTCGTCCCACAAAAGAAGCAGATCTTTCTCTCATCCTGAGAATCCAGGGAGCTAGCCGACCTCTTGGGGCTTCATCGCAAGGTCCATACTCCAGGGAGTCTTCGCCAAGGTGCATGTCACGTAAGATGTAATGCGCCTGCAACGGAGCCAGCACCTTGAGGAGGTCGTGTGTCAGAGACGTATACCAGAAGATGAGGACGCGTCCCCCATTGGGCAATGGGCCATAGAGGCGTCGAGAGGGTAACGCGACACGGAGAAGACGTTCGTGAATGGCCTCTAACTCGTTGGGCGACTCTACCAGAACGGACAAGCGGTGAGGATGTGCTAACACCCAGGCCGCCTCGGCGCAGACATCGCATTCGTAGTCAGCATACACTCGTGCGTAAAATGCGGGTGGCACCTGAAACACCTTGCCACACTGAGTACAGGATAACGCTTTCGTTTGCATCGTAGACCTCCTCCGCTAGAGCCATCCAGCGGGCAACGATCAAGTTCTTCGCTCGTGCAGTGTGATTGTTGGTCTGATAAATCGGCATGCGATACTGCTAGGGCAGGATCTCGTACAGGTTGTTGAAGGGGTTCTCCAGCGGCACCCGTCGCACACTGCTGAAGCCTGCCTCCTGTGAGAGCTCCCGCAACTTGCCTTCTGGCAGTCCCACCGTGCCAAGCCCCTCGCCATGGCCGGAGAGCGAGGTGGTCATGCAATAGAGCACGCTACAGCCATAGAACAGGCTCCCCAGCGGCCCGGCATTGCCCTCCAGGTGCTCTGCACAGTTGATGTCCAGGCACACATACCGTCCATCCGAGCGCAGTGCCTGGCGAATGGCTTGCAACAGCCCACGCGGGTCAATGGCATCATGGATCACATCGAAGGTGGTAATCACGTCATACTGCTCGGGCAACCTTCTAGATACATCATGATGCTCAAAGCGCACCCGGTCGGCGACACCTGCTGCCTGGGCACGAGCGGTAGCCTCTTCGATGGCCGGTTCGAAACTGTCATACCCGACATAGCGCGAGCGCGGGAACGCTTGCGCCAGCTTGATCAATGCCCTGCCACGGCCACAGCCGACATCGGCTACCCGTGCACCCCGTTCCAGCTTGGCCTGCACCTGGGGCAGCGCTGGCAGCCACACGGGGATGAGCAGGTGCTCAAACCAGCCCGCGGTGAAGCGCTCCAAGCCATCCCACATATTGTGATCATAGGCGGACTGCGGCACGCCTCCCCCATGCTGGAAGGCCTGGATCAGTTGATTGAGGGGTCCGACCATGCCGGCTAACATCTGGTGCATGCCCCCGAAGAAGAGGGGACCTTGTTCTTGTGCCAGCACCGGCAGGTGTTCAGCCGGTAACGTGAAGCGTTCACTTGCCGGGTCATACGCCACGTAGCCAGCACTTGCCATCGCGCCAAGCCATTCGCGTGCGTAGCGTTCGTTGATCTCGGCACGGTTCGCCAGCTCAGTACTGGTCGCTGGGCCATGTGCAAGTTGTTGAAAGAGGCCTAGGCGATCACCGATGCTCGCCAGAATGGTGGTGGTCATGCCACTGGTATCGCTGAGCACCTTGCCCAGAAACGCTTCGGTTTTCGCCTGATCGATCGTTGGTTGCGTTGTCATGTCTTGTTCTCCTTATCTTGCTGCGAGGTTCCCTCCTTCTGATTGAAGGAAACTCGCACTACTCAATGAAGCCGCTTGTGTGTATACAAAGCAGCAAACCACTCTGCAGCTGCGCATCACGTCTCTCGCTCCGCGCAGGCGACGACCTACGGCTGTAAGTCGCCATGGTGCACCCGCACCAGTGGAGGCGTTCCCATACGGTTGCGTTCCGTTCAGGAACTTCTCACTGCTCGTAGTGTACTGAGATGAGCACAAGAAGACATCGTTCGCAGGAGGTAATTGTGCCATGGGCAGAAGCGGGGTGCATCTAGTTCTTTCGAACTAGATGCTGCTTGAGGCAGGGACTCAACTCGTCCTCCCAGTAATGCACAAGGTCAGAGGAGGACTGAATGGTTGTGCCGCACATCACGCTTGGCACTCAACTGAGGTGGTGCTCCAGGGCGTAGCGCGTAGCTGCGACTCTAGAGGTGACTCCCAACTTGCTATAAATGGAGCGCAGATGCGCTTTGATGGTCAGCAGGCTCACGACGAGCTCTTCGGCGATCTGGGCGTTGGAGAGTCCCCTAGCCACCAGGCGCAGCACTTCGACCTCCCGTTCCGTCAGCCCTTCAGGATAGGTGACCTGTGGCTTGGCCGCGTGAGCCGATGGGATGGCTGGTGGGATCGGGGGAGCTGTCGGTACCGATGTTCGTCCTTGGGCAGCAAGAGCCTGCTCAGCTGTCATGGTTCGTCCCTCTTCCCATATGGCGACGAAGGCTTTCTCCCCAAGCTGAGCGCGTGCGGCAGCCACTGAGCGCTCGTAGGCGGCACACTTGACGGGCGGCATGGGAATGCCCTGGCTTTCTCGCAGAGCC
>WNGJ01007008.1_pt1 | contig 16035 bp, 17 predicted proteins | sample 5400611 | NCBI WGS metagenome assembly WNGJ01 (sample SAMN13153375, study PRJNA577476) | soil metagenome | isolation source: 40 cm soil or saprolite under Garry oak tree replicate 1 | place: USA:California | collected 2016-06-15 | reverse complement strand
GCCTCGTCCTTGCTGCGTGCGACGCGAACGGAGTGGTTGCTCGTGGACGACGGCTATCCGCCGCCTGGAGAAGGCACGTCGTGGGATGAGCTCGGCGAGCTCGCGAACTGCTCCGCGCGTCCGGTGCTCCGCATAGAGCGCGTTGCCGAGGAGAACAGCCTCGACGGATTGCGCGGAGAAGTCACGGCCGCACGCGAGAACGGGTTCGTAGGCCTGAAGACGATCGCCGCCTACCGCGGCGGCCTCGACTTCGAAGCATTCGGGCCAAGTGATCCTTCGTCGCTCGGTGGACGGGTCGAAGGCGCGGCCATGCGTGACGCGGTGACGGCGGCGCTCGAGGCGAACGAGGCGGCCGGCTCCCCGTTGCCGGTGCAGGTGCATGCCGGGTTCGGCGACTCGGACCTCTTCCTGCCTCGGGTGCAGCCCGGTTATCTCAAGCCGCTGATCGAGCGCTTCCGCGACACGCCCTTCGTGCTCCTGCACTGCTATCCGTTCGTCCGCGAGGCGGGCTGGCTCGCGCACGTCTATGGAAACGTCTACTTCGACCTGTCCCTGACGATCCCGCACGTGTCCCGCCCGGCCGAGATGGTGCGACAAGCGCTCGAGCTCGCGCCAGTGTCGAAGCTCCTCTATGCGTCGGACGCGGCTCGTACGCCCGAGCTCTACTACGTCGCGGCGAAGTGGTGGCGCGAAGTGCTTGCGGAAGTGCTGACGGAGACGCTCGAACCCCGTGACGCCGAGGTGGCGGGGACGCAGGTCCTCCGCGAGAACGCGCGCGCTCTCTACGGCCTCTAGTGGCCGCTACGACCCGTCCGCCTCGGGGAGCCTCTGCGCGATCTCCCAGATGTGACCGTCTGGATCGGTGAAGCTGGCGGTGCGCACTCCCCAATCACGGTCCATCGGGCCGTTGAGCAACTCGACGCCGCGCGTTGCCAGCTGCGCGCTCACCGCATCCGCATCGTCCACCCAGACAGTGAGCTGGAACCGCGACCCGGCCTCGCGGCTGCCGACCGTTCCGGGCTCGACCAGGTCGCGGGCGGCTGGAACTCTGAGCAAGTTGACGATGGTGTTCTCGAAACTGAACGCCGCGGAGTCCTCATCTTCCCAGATCACCGGCACGTCGAAGACCTCGCCGTAGAACGACTGCGACCGTCGAGGGTCTTCGACGAACAGGGTGATGGCACCGACACTCTTCAGCGACGTACTCACTTCCACACCTCTTTTCCTTTCGCTTGACCCTGAACTGACGTAAGACTGTCGCGAGCCTGCGAAATCATCGGTCGGCGGCACGGCCGGCTCTCCCGCTCTAGTCTCGGACGATGCTCTTCGATCCTGACGTCCATGAACGGCTGATCGAGGACGATTGGGACCCGGACCGCGTCCGCGCCGCGATCCGCGAGATCGCCGAGGATGCAGAGGGATCTTTCGATGACGGCTGGCTGACCCACCCGAAGGACATCGAGGAAAAGGATGACGAGACGCGCCGCTTTCGAGCGGTCTACCTGGGCGGCGCGGGCGTCGTCCAGGCGCTCGACTCGTTGCAGCGTAAGGGGCTGGTCGAGCTCCGCCGCGATTACGTCTCGTACCTCGAGCACGGATACGAGCCTGACTTTCCCGACTTCGATCATGAACGGAGTCTCATGATGGGTGAGACGGGGATCCGGCTCGCGTTGCATCGGCTCTCCCCGTCGAAGGAGAACGCCGACCGGCTGGCCGAGTTGATTGCCGGGAACGCGCAAGACGAACGCCGTGAGGTGATGTGGGGGAGTCCCGGAACCATGCTCGCCGCCGCCGCCCTCTACGAGCTGACCGGCGAGGCGAGGTGGGCCGATCTCTGGCGCGATAGCGCGGCGTGGCTACGCGACGAATGGGATCCGCAGACTGGTCTCTGGACACAGCAGCTCTACGGGAGGGCGGACCAAATCATCGGCCCCGTGCACGGGTTCGCAGGCTGCGTGCTCTCCTTGTCTCGCGGCGCTGACGACGAGATTCACCGCCGGGCGGCGGAGACCACGGTCCGTTATGCCATCGAGGAGGAAGGCCTGGCGAACTGGTTGCCGCGGGCCTCGATGAAGAGCCTGAGAGACAATCGCGACGGGTTGATCCAAACGCAGTGGTGTCACGGCGCGCCCGGTGTCGTCGCATCGCTCGCTCGCTTTGCGCCCGACGACGACGAGCATGAGCGCTTGCTGCGCGCGGGCGGCGAGCTCACCTGGCGAGCCGGCCCGCTGTGCAAAGGAGCCAACCTTTGCCACGGGACCGCAGGCAACGGCTACGCGTTCCTGGCGCTCTTCGAGCGCACGGGCGACGAGCTGTGGCTCGACCGTGCCCGCGCCTTCGCCATGCACTCGGTTGCCCAGGTCGCACGTACACGCACAGAAGTCGGCCGCGGCCACTACACCCTCTGGACCGGCGATCCGGGAACAGCGCTCTACCTGGCCGACTGTCTGGCCGGCGGCGGCACCGTTCCGCTGCCCTGACACCGAGGGCGCCGCGCTTGAAGAAGAGCCGAAACGGGTACCGGCGAGTCTGCCCAGTTTCATCTCCCCGACTGCGAAAGACCATTGACCATGACAAGACTGCTTGCGGCACTCGCTGCCGTGATCGCGGTGCTTACGCTGGCTGGGGCAGCTTCGGCCGCCAAGCCTGCCCTCTGCGAATGGCTTCACCGACTTCACCGTGGCGGCGACGCCGCCCAACCCGGCCGGCACGATCTGTCCCGGCTCGGCGCTCTGTTACAACAGCGCGGCTGAGCACGCCATCGCAGGTCGGCCTGCACGTTCAGTGCAGCGCCGACGCGGGGCACAGCTTCACCCAGGTCGCCAACGCCTATGACACCTCATCCGTTGGCCTGGCGGCGTCGCAAGGGGGCAGCCCGCACCGGAAATCTCGTCTTCGACCCGTCGAACCCGAGCTACATGTACACCGTGTTCGCCTACGAGAACATCGAGGACGGGCCGAACCCGAACGCATTCCTCCACAACGTCGGTGTCGCCGTCTCCTCTGACGGAGGAGTGACCTGGCACGACTATCCGGTCAAGATCAACCCCGACATCACGGCGAAGTACGACAACCAGTTCGTGAACGTCGACGTCGACAAGAGCGGGGTCGTCTACGTCGCCTATTCCGACAACCACGGAATCTTCTATCAGTACTCGACAGACCACGGACAGACCTTCAGCGCCCCGGTGCAGGTTTCGCAGGGCGCGGATACGGCAGTCATGCCGTGGCTCGCCGCAGGTGAGCGCGGCAAGATCGATCTCGTCTACTACCAGGCGGTCGGCTACTCGGGCAACCCCGAGGCCGCGACTGCGGATGTCGCTTGGAAGGTCGTGATGGCACAGAGCCTCGCCGCCGCTTCGCCGCTCCCGGCGTTCACCTACACGACCGTCAATCCGATCGTCCATCACGGTCGCGTCTGCGAGGGCGGCGTTCTTTGCACCGGCAATCGAGACCTCTACGACGACTTCGGGGTGCAGGCGTCACCAACGACAGGGTTCGCTTCGATCATCTACTCCGATGACCAGTACCAAAACGACGCGAATCACAAGCCGAACGCGACGTTCAACTGCACCGCCGCCGAGAGCGACAGCTCGACCTGCGATCACACCAACATCGCGACCCAGACTGCCGGCACCCGCATCTTCACGACCAAGGGGAAGTAGAGGCGGTAGCGAGAAGCACGACCGAACGAAACGGCTAGGGAGAGGCCTCCGGCGCAGGCCTCTCCCTTTCCGCTCTGGCCACGGAGAGGAGCGATGGCAGACCTGGGATTCCGGATCCTCGGCGGTGTACACAGACGCGTCTACCGCCTGACCGGTGGCAAGCTCGGCGGCCGGCTCGGCAGCATGCCGGTGCTGCTGCTGACAACGATCGGACGCAAGAGCGGACGACCACACACTCAGCCACTCACGTACACGCAGTCCGGCGACGGCTACGCGGTCATCGCGTCGAAGGGTGGCGCCCCGCAACACCCGCTCTGGTACCTGAACCTGCGCGCGAACCCGCTCGCGGACGTGACGGTCGGCCGCGAGACGCGGAAGGTACGTGCGCGCGACGCAAGACGAGTCGGCAGATCCCTGTGGTCGTGCTCGAGCCTGCCGCACGCTGACGCCGGCCCGCTCCGCCGCGGAAGCGGCCGGCCATCCATGGGGGTTAGGCTCCACCACCGGTGGCACAGGCCCTGATCTTCGATCTCGACGGGACTCTCGTCGACACGGTCTATGCCCACGTCTTTGCCTGGCAGCGCGCGCTCGCCGAGGAGGGAATGCCGATCGAGGGTTGGCGGATCCACCGCCGAATCGGGATGAGCGGCGGCCTGTTCACGCGCGGGGTGGCGCGGGAGGTCGGGCGTGAGCTCTCGGCTGATGAGATCGAGAGGATCCAGCTCCGCCACGGCACGATCTTTCGCGAGTTGCTCCCCGAACGGCGCCCGCTGCCAGGGGCCAGGAAGCTGCTCGAGCATCTTCGCGCCCGGGACATCGTGCATGGGATCGCAACGTCGGGCCGCCGGCCCGAGATCGACCTCTCGCTCGACGCGCTCGGAGTCGGCGACGACACCGTCGTGATCGACCGCGGCGGCGTCGCCCGGGCCAAGCCCGAACCCGATCTCTTTCTCGCCTGCCAGGCGGCTCTCGGCGTCGAGCCGGAAGACTGCTACGTCGCGGGCGATGCGGTCTGGGACCTGCTGGCCGCCCGCCGTGCAGGCATGCTCAGTGTCGGGCTCCGGAGCGGTGGCTACGGCTCGGACGAGCTCCTGGACGCCGGCGCCTTTCGCGTCTACGACGATGCGGCGGAGTTGCTCGAATCGCTGGACGAGCTCGGCTTCGACGCCTGAGCGTCCCGAGGGTAGGGACCCGATCGGGCGCGACGGTCGTAGTACGAGGGTCACTCCCGGCGATGGAGGTCACGGCGATGAGACCCAGCATTCCTTTGCTACCTGTCTTTCTCGCTGCGCTCGTCGCAGCGCTCCTTCCGGCGTCCGCACATGCCGACGGGCTGCCGGTTCTCGGCATCGACGTCGGCAGCACGGGTGTCGCATCGAACGCGAACGCCGATGCAGCCCGCTACCTCGCCCTCCCCGCGGGGGGCAGAACGATCGTCGAGCGAGTCGCGCAGCGTGGGGGTCAAATCCTGGCGTGGAGATCGTTGCCAGGCACGTTCACGATCCCAGCGGTCGCCTACGACGGTTCCGCGGGCGGCCTCTCTGCCGACGGCACGACACTGCTCCTGATCGAGCCGCGAGTCGCGTTTCCGCGCGCGATGACGAAGATGCTCGTCCTGAACAGCGACAGCCTCAAGCCGCGGCGACTGGTGACGTTGCGGGGTGACTTCAGCTTCGACGCGATCTCACCGACCGGCTCGTGGCTGTACTTCGTCCACTACACCTCGCCGACCGACCCGACCAGGTACCTAGTCCAGGCTTTCGACGTGCAGCGCGGACGCCTGCTGGCGAAGCCGATCGTCGATCCCAAGGCGCCGGGCGAGAAGATGCGCGGCAACCCGTTGGCTCGGACGATGAGCGCCGATGGCCGCTGGGCCTACACGCTCTACGACGGTGCGGGCGCCACGCCCTTCGTACACGCCCTCGACACCGTTGCCCGATCGGCGCATTGCATCGATCTCGACGGGATCGCCGCCGGTACCGATCTGTGGCAGCTGCACCTTCGGATCGACCAGGATGGCAAGCGCCTGGTGGTCAGGGATAGCGCCGCTCCTGTGCTTACAGTCGACCTGCGCACCTTGCGCGTCGCCCGCGCGACGGCGGTTCCTGCGCCGCTGGGCGCGAGTCGGCACCTCCCGACTTCTCTCTTTGCGGGTGGGGCGGGGTTGCTCCTGGTGCTCGTTTTGTCCGTCATCTGGATGCGACGAAAGCATCGTCCGACACGAACGTCACTCGCATCGGTACGACGAGTCCGGGAACCGAGGGCGGGGCAATGACGATCGCGAGTGCCACGGGCAAGTCGTAGCTGGGAGTAGAGGGAAGCGAGCAGGAAGCGCTTCGCCAGCTCCTCGTCGACCTTGCCAGCTCCTGCTCCCGCTCGAGCAGTGCCTTGCGTGCTGGCCGACCAATCCTCCCGTGTTCCGAATGATGGTTCGGCATGGTGTTCGTCTCCTTTCACGGGTGTCAGGTATAGACGGTTGGGACACCTGAAAGTCATCGGTGCCTGACACCGCTACGAACCGAAGGGAGTCGGTGAGATGAACATCACCACGGTCGGGAGGGGAACGATCGGCGGGGGGCTCGCCCGCCTCTGGGAAGGGGCAGGGCACAAGGTCACCGGGCTCGGGCGGGATGGTGGGGACGCCACCGATGCTGACGTCGTCCTCGTCGCCGTTCCGTCTGGTTCGATCTCCGAGGCGCTCGACAAGGTCACGGGTCTCGAAGGGAAGATTGCAATCGACGCCACGAATGCGTATCCGGGACGTGACGAGAACTACGAGTCGCTGGCGCACGAGGTGAAGGCGCAGACCAACGGTCCCGTCGCGAAGGCCTTCAATGCGAACTCCGGGAGGCTCTTCGATCAAGTTGCGAGCCAGCGCGTGCGCCCGAGCTGCCTGTATGCGGCCGACGACGAGGCGCGCGCGGTCACGGAGCAGCTGATCCGCGACGCCGGCTACGAGCCGGCGAATCTCGGCGGCCTCGAGAGCGCGCGCACGCTCGAGGACTTCGTCACAGGGCTGTTCCTGAAGATCTCCCCGACCTTCTACCGGTTCGCCGGCCCCGGGGAGCTCTAGGACCTACGTGCGCCGGAGATAGGCATCCGACCCGTCGAGCCAGTCTTGTCTGGGCGGGCAGAAGATGTCGACATCGAGCGTCGTCTCGAGCGCCTCTGCCTGGTGTGGCAGTAGCGAAGGAAGATGGAGGACCTCGCCCGCCGCGACATCGACGATCTCCGACTCGTCGCCCAGAGTGAACCGGAGGAGGCCTTCGAGGATGTAGGTCAGCTGCTCGTTCTCGTGCGAGTGCATCGGGACGACGCAACCCTTCTCGAGGTACACGTGCGCCAGCATCACCCGCTCCGCGGAGATCAGGCGCCGTTGCAGATCCGGCTTGAGCTGCTCCTTCGGCAAATCCTCCCAGCGGTAAAGGGTTGCCTTGGCACCGTTCACGAACCACTCCTCTCCTCGTTGACTCTGCTGATCGCCCACGCTCTTCTATAGTCGGTCATATGGCAGTCGTGCGCGACACGCCACGTTGGGATCGGCTTTTTGCGGCGCGGACACGCGGGGATGTCGGCGAAGGGATCGCCGCCGTCCTCGCAATCCTGGGGCAGCCCGACTTGATCTCGTTCGCAGGCGGCTTCCCCGATCCGCTGACGTTCCCACGCAAGCGCGCCTCCGCCCTCCTCGAGGAGTTTGCGGCCGAGAGCGAGTGGGCCGCCTTCCAGTACGCACCCACGCGAGGGCTCGCCGGTCCTCTCGACGCGCTCGCGGCCAGGCTCCACGCTCTACAGGGCCGCGCTCCGGCGGACGGCGAGCTGCTCATCACGAGCGGCGCGATCGAAGCGCTCGAGCTCATCGGCAAGTCGTTCATCGACCGCGGCGACCTCGTGGCCATCGAGGGCCCGACGTACCTCGGGGCGATCATGGCATTCCGCAGCTTCGAGGCTGAGGTCGTCGCGATCCCGATCGACGAGCACGGGCTCGAGGTCGATGTCCTGGAACGGCGCCTGGCCGAGGGGCTCCGGCCAAAGCTCCTGTACACCATCCCCGACCATCAGAATCCGGCCGGAGTGAGCCTCTCTCGCGAACGGCGCGAGTCGCTGGTCGAGCTCTCGCGCCGCTATGGCTTCCTCGTCGTGGAAGACGTCGCCTACCGTGAGCTCGGCTTCGAGGAGGAGGCCGAACCGAGTCTTTGGAGCCTTGCACCGGACATGGTGATGCAGGTCGGCACGACATCGAAGACCTTCTTCCCCGGCGTCCGGCTCGGCTGGGCGGTCGGCCCGGCGGACGTCACGGCACAGCTCGTTTCGGCGAAGCAGAACACCGACCAGTGCGCGGGTGCGCTCGGACAGCGGCTCTTCGAGGAGTACGTGCGCCGCGGCTGGATCGACGAACAACTCGCGCAGTCGCGAGCGCTCTACCGGCGCAAGTGCGAGCGGATGCTCGCGGCCCTCGAGCGTGAAATGCCGGAGAACGTGCGCTGGACACACCCGAGGGGCGGTTTCTTCTCGTGGGTGACGCTCCCGAACGGCGGTGACGCCGCCGACCTTGCGAGGCGGGCCGTCGAGCTCGGCGTCGCCATCGTCCCGGGGTCGCTGTTCTTCCCGGACGGCCGTGGAGGCGACAACGTGCGGTTGTCGTTCAGCCTCGTCGACGAAGCGCTGATCGACGACGGCGTCGAACGGCTGGCGTCGCTCGTGAAATCTTGACGCGGCAGCTCGACTGCATAGGGTGAGTAAGTCGTTAGACGTTCTGGCGCTTCGACAAGATGTTGTTCGCCAGGTGGCCGACGTCGCCGGCGAGCGACAGCAGCGATACGGGCGCGCCGAGATCAGGCCGTTGCCGACGGTCGACGTCGGGGCGCTGCGCAGACAGGCCGACGAACTTGCTCGCGAACGCCGCGAGCTCGACACCGCGATCCAGGAGACGAACTGGACGACGGAGCTAGCAGACTGAGAGCGAGTCGGTAGCCGCAGAATCCGAACGAGTGGCGTGCGCGAGGCGGCAACTGCCGAAGTTGCACCTCCCGGCGTGTGTCACGGGCGGACGCACGGGGTTCGAATCCCCAACCTCACCGAGCAGCGCCCCAACCGGGCACCGCTCACGGGGCACGGGGCACCGTCACTACCACGTGCAGAACTCGTTCGGGCGGTGAGGGTGGGTACGGGGATATCGCTGATGTGTCGACGCTTCATCTCCGCTTAACGGCGTCATTGGTAGCGTGCCGAGCCTTGATCGAAGCGCAGAACCTCACGAAGGACTACGGCGACAAGCGCGCCGTCGACGGCTTGACGTTCCGCGTGGAGCCGGGAGTGGTGACCGGGTTCCTCGGCCCGAACGGCTCGGGGAAGTCGACGACGATGCGGCTCATTCTCGGCCTGGATCGTCCTACGGCCGGCACCGTGACCGTGAACGGGAAGCTCTATCGCGACCATGCGGCGCCGCTACACGAAGTCGGGGCCTTGCTCGAAGCGCGGTCGGTTCACACGGGACGCTCGGCGTACAACCATCTGCTCGCGCTTGCACAGACGCATGGGATTCCGAAGCGCCGAATCGGTGAGCTGATCGATCTGGTCGGCTTGCAGGACGTGGCGAAGAAGCGGGCCGGAACCTTCTCGTTGGGAATGAGTCAACGGCTCGGGATTGCGACGGCTTTGCTCGGGGATCCATACACGTTGACGTTGGACGAGCCGGTGAACGGCCTCGACCCCGAGGGGATTCACTGGATCCGAAATCTCCTGAAGGATCTTGCAGCCGAAGGGCGGACGGTGTTCGTTTCATCGCATCTGATGAGCGAGATGGCATTGACCGCGGATCACCTGATCGTCATCGGACGCGGCCGGCTGATTGCCGACCTGAGCGTTGACGAGTTTGTGCGCAAGGCGTCGAAGAACATCGTCAGGGTGCGTTCGCCGCAGGCGTCCGCGCTCCGCGACCTGGTCGTCGGCCCAGACGTCGTCGTTGAAACGGTCGAACCTGGTGTGCTGGAAATAGTGGGATTGTCAGCCGAGCAGATCGGTGACGCCGCGGCCGAGCGCGGGTTCGCAATTCACGAACTGACACCCCAGCACGCTTCGCTCGAAGAGGCGTTCATGGATCTCACGCGCGAAGACGTCGAATACAGGACCGGGCAGGCTGCCTCCGAGCCGGAAGAGGCGGTCGCGTGAGCAGTCTCGTGCAAGTTTCGGCGGTGCCACGCCTGGAGCATCGCGGGCGCGTGACGCAGCTGCGCGTTGCTCTGTCGGAGTGGACGAAGCTGCGATCTGTTCGCTCGACTCGCTATTCGCTCATTGCTGCAGTGCTGTTCACGATCGGTCTCGCGACGCTCGCCTGTGCCGTCGTCTCGCATCACTACCCGAGCATGAGCCCCAGGGACAAGGCGGACTTCCATCCCCTGGAGGTCAACCTCGTCGGCGTCCAGCTTGCGCAGCTGGCGATCGGGATTCTCGGCATCCTCGTCATCACCGCCGAGTACTCGACGGGAATGATCCGCGCCTCGATGACCGCCGTGCCGAAGCGGCTGCCGGTTCTGTGGGGAAAGGCTTTGATCTACGGGCTCGTCACCGCCGCGCTGATGATCCCTGCGGTCCTGATCGCGTTCTTCATCGGTCAGTCGATCCTGTCGACGCATCACATCAACGCGACTTTCGCCGATCCGGGCGTCGCACGTGCCCTTCTCGGCGCCGCGCTCTACCTGACAGTCGTGGGGCTGTTCGGGCTCGGACTCGGCGCGATCGTCCGCAACACGGCCGGCGGGATCGCAGCCTTCGTCGCGATCATGTTCGTTCTCCCTCCGCTGATGAACGTCCTGCCGGCCAGCTGGAACAACGCGGCCTCTCCGTACCTTCCCCTCGCTGCGGGTGAAGCGATCATGTCCGTCACTCCAGGAAATCATCTCTCGCCCTGGGTGGGGCTCGCGCTCTTCGGCGGCTACGCGGCGGCGGCACTCGCCGTTGGCGCTGTCGTGCTCGTCCGCCGCGACACCTGAGGTCGTGCCTACGGTTCGCTGACCCCTCCGGATTCCTGCGCGCGCCTGACCGCTTCCGTAGGCTTGCGGCAACCGTGGAAGCGCAGAGCGAGAAGTCGCCTGGTGGGCCGGTCAGGGCCGCTGCACTCGCGCTTCTGATCGTCGGCTTCCTGGTCCTCGTCACGCTCGCCGCCAGTGGGGGTCGCCCGACGCGACACGGCCATGTGGCTGCGCGTCCCGTACCCGCCACCGTTCAGGACAGTTGGATCACCCTGCTGATCATCGCCTACGCGATCGCGATCGCCTGGGTGCTGGTCACGATGTTCCGGCGGCGCCATCGTTGGCAGGATCCGGAATCACACTGGCTGCGGAACTACTGCGCCGTCCTCGTGTTCATGACCCTGCTCACCGGCATCGGCTCCTGGGCGATCGCGCATGGGCATCTTCGCGAGCGGAGCCAGAAGCTGTTCGCTCAGCAGGGGCAGCAAGGCCGTGGGCCGGGGCTCGGATCCACCGCTGCGCGGCCGGTGCCCGCGCGGCCTGCGAACTTCCAGTGGCCGCTGGCGCTCGCGGTGGGCGGGTTCTTCGTGCTCGGCGGTGCCTGGATCATGATCAGACGCAGCCGTCCGGCTGCAAGGGAGATGGGCGAGGCTGAAGGTGTCGAGGAAGAGCTCGCGCAAGCCATCGGAAGCTCGATCGAGGATCTCCGCCGGGAGCGAGATCCGCGTCGAGCCGTCATCGCCGCGTACGCGAATCTGGAACGAGTGCTCGCCTCGCATGGGCTTCCGCGGAGTCGCGAGGAGGTTCCCTATGAATATCTTGCGCGCGTGTTGACCGCGTTGCAGGTCCGCGAGGGGGCCGTCCGGACGCTCACGGAGCTCTTCGAGTACGCGAAGTTCAGCCCGCACGAGATCGACCCCGCGATGAAGGAACATGCGATCGAGTCGCTGGTTGCGGTCAGGGACGACCTCCAGGTGACCCAAGAGCTAGCGGCATGACTTGGATCGTCCGGCGAGCGGTCAAGGTTGGTGTGGTCTTCAGTCTCGCGGTCGGGATCACGGCCCTCGCGGTTTCGGGGGCTCGGGCAATCCTGCTCGACGTCTATCTCCTCGGCGTGGGCGGGGTCTTGCTGCTGGCGCTCGTTCGGGCGACGCGTGAGGGAGAACCGTCCACCGACGCGTCGGACTTCGATCGAGCTCTCGCGGAGATGAGCCGGCGTCACCCCGCCGATTCGGGTGAGCTGACGCTCGTTCGCGACGTCAAACAAGCGACGAGAAGCGCATTCCATCTGCACGTTCGCCTGCGTCCGATCCTGCGGGAGATCGCCGCGCACCGTCTGTGGATGCGCTTCGGCGTAGACCTGGACCGAGAGCCTGGGCGTGCGCGTGAGCTGATCGGGGCCAACGCCTGGGAGCTGGTCCGCCCGGAACGTACTCCGCCCACCGATCGCCTCGCACCAGGCCCGCCGTTGGCAGACCTACGTGTTGTCGTCGACGAGATCGAGAGGCTCTGACGCAATGTTGACGGTCGGAGAGATTGCGACCCGCGGCGATCGCATCGTCGACGAGGTCGAACGTGCCGTCGTCGGGAAGCGTGAGGCACTCGAGCTCGTTCTACTCGGGTTTCTCGCCGACGGTCACGTTCTCGTCGAGGACTTCCCGGGCCTCGGGAAGACGCTGATTGCCAGGTCGTTCGCACAGGTCTTTGCGATGGATTTCGGGCGCGTTCAATTCACTCCGGACTTGATGCCTTCGGACGTGACCGGCTCGTCGGTCTTCAACCAGCGAACGGGCGACTTCGAGTTCCGTCCCGGCCCGATCTTCACCAACCTCCTGCTCGGCGACGAGATCAACCGCGCGCCGCCGAAGACACAAGCTGCTCTCCTGGAGGCGATGCAGGAGCGGCAGGTCACGATCGAGGGGCGGACGAACTCGCTCGAGCGGCCGTTCCTCGTCATCGCGACCCAGAACCCGATCGAGTACGAAGGCACGTATCCCCTGCCCGAGGCACAACTCGATCGCTTCATCCTCCGCATCGCCATCGGGTACCCGAGTCGAGACGACGAGTGGGCGCTCCTCGAACGAAGGCTCGAGCGCGGCGTCGACGAGGTCAGGCTCGATCCGGTCACCGACCGGCGCGGCCTGCTCGAGATGCAGGAGTCGATCGAGCAAATACACGTGTCCGAGCCGGTGGGCACATACATCGTGGACATCGTCTCCTCGACGCGAACGAGTCAGCGCGTGCAGGTGGGAGCGAGCCCGCGCGGTTCGCTCGCGATTCTCAAGCTCGCTCGCGTCAAGGCCGCGCTCGCGGGTAGGGACTTCGTGACGCCGGAGGACGTGAAGGCCGTTGCCGTGCCGGCGCTCTCACACCGTCTCATGCTGAAGCCGGAGCTATGGGTACAGCGAGTGCGCCCCGAGGACGTGGTTCGTGAGGCGCTCGACGCCGTGCCGGCTCCCGCCGCGGAGGACCTGCCCACGCGGGTCGAATGACGCGCTCCGCATCGCCCAAGTTAGGCGCTTACGCCGGACTTGCTGCACTGGGACTGCTGGCCGCACTCGCGCTGCGGTTGCCCGAGCTCGTTCTGCTTGCGGCGCCGTTTGCGCTCGTCGCAGCAGTCGGCGCGCTGCAAGTGCGCGCCCCGCCCATCGAGGTGGAGGTCGAGCTCGACCGCGAGCGGGCCCTCGAAGGCGACCTGCTCGACGTCTCGATCCGGCTTGGGCCGAGCGACGGGATCGAGCAGATCGACGTCTTGCTCGAGCTCCCGCCCGGCCTGGAGGTCGAAGAACCGATCAATCCGACCGCTCTGCGTCTCGGCGAGGGAGAGGAGCGCGTCCTGCCGTTGCGCCTCCGCTGTGTCCGGTGGGGCGCATTTCGCGTGGGCCGGATTCACGTCCGCAGTCACGATCGGTTCGACATGTTCCGCCACGAGGCCGTCGTCGACCGTCGTCAGCCTCTCAAGGTGTATCCGACGCACGAGGCCGTGCGCAGCCTGCTACGGCCCGTCGAGACACAGGTCTTCTCGGGAAACCATGTGGCGCGGCAAAAGGCGGAGGGAATCGAGTTCGCCGACATCCGTCAGTTCGTCGCGGGAGACCGGATCAGGCACGTGAACTGGCGGGCAACCGCTCGCCGCGCTGAGCTCTGGGTCAACGAGCATCATGCGGAACGCAACGCGGATGTCGTGATCTTCCTGGACGTGTTCGCCGAAGCACGGCGCGGTGGGCGAAGCACTCTCGACCCCGCGTTGCGCGCGGCCGCGACTCTGACAGCGAGGTATCTTCGCCAGCGCGACCGGGTCGGGTTCGTGAGCTTCGGGGGGACGCTCAACTGGTTGCTCCCGTCGACTGGGGCGCGCCAGCTCTACAGCATTGTCGACGCGATGCTCGATACGCAGATCGTCCTCGGCTACGCCTGGCGGGATCTCGTCGTCATTCCGCGACGCACTCTTCCTCCGCAGGCGCTCGTGCTCGCACTCACTCCATTGCTCGACCACCGGGCGGCAACCGCCCTTCTCGACTTGCGTGCCCGCGGCTTCGATCTCGTCGTGATCGAGATCTCGCCACTCGAGCTCGTCGCGCCGATGCGAGGAGCTGCACACGAGATCGCGGACCGAATCTGGCGGCTGCGGCGCGATGCGGTCCGCGGTCGCTTCGACCGGGCGGGCGTTCCGGTCGCAGTCTGGAATGACGAATCGTCCCTCGCGGCTGCTCTCGAGGAGGTGGGCGTATCTCGGCGGCGCGCGAGAACCTCACGGGTCTAGCAACCGGGCTGGCCGGTCTCGCGTTGCTCGGTGTCGTTGTCGCCTACTCGGCGCTAGTCGGCGACCGCCTCGTCGCAGTCGTGACATCGATCGGCTGCATCGGGCTCTCGGTCACGGCTCTCGCTCTCGTCGGACGGTGGGCGACGCTACTTCCTTGGGGCTTCGTGGGAGTGGGGGCAAGTTACGCGGTGTTTCTGAGCCTGCGAGCGGGGACGGTGGACGCGCGTGCCCCGCTTCTGGCGGCGGCGTTTTTCGTTGGAGTCGAATGTTCCTTCTGGTCGATCGACCGACGGAGCTGGCGCAGCGAGCGTCAAGTGGTACTCCGTCGGGTCGTCCTCCTCTCATTGGCAGGGCTGGCGACGGCAATTCTCGGTGGACTGTTGCTCCTGGTTGCATCGGTGCGAGCCGCCGGGGTCGGATACGAGGCGGCGGGAGTGGTGTGTGCCGTGCTTACCCTCGCAGTGGTCGCCTTCCTGGTCCGGCGATCGCGCGAGTTACGCCGCGACGAGCTCGCGTGACCGGACCGTCCATCCGCCGCGTCCTGGATGGTAGTGGCCATGGGGACTTCCCTCGAAGAGCGTTTCGGCGTCGAGAAGCCGGTCGTCGCGATGGCGCACCTGCCCCCGCTGCCGGGCACGCCGCTGTACGACGAGGTCGGAGGAGCGAACGCGATCGTCGAGTCGGTGGCTCGCGACGTCGAGGTTCTCACGCGATCCGGGTTCGATGCGGTCCTCTTCTGTAACGAGGGCGACCGTCCGTACCAGTTGAAGGCGACCTTCGAAGGGGTCGCGATGATGGCGCGGGTCGTCGCGGAAGTTGCGCCCCGAGACAGACCGTTCGGAGTCGACTACCTGTGGGATGCCGAGGCAGCGTTGGCGGTGGCGGCCGTGTCGGGGGCCTCGTTCATACGCGAGGTCGCGACGGGAGCCTACGAATCCGACATGGGCCTCTGGTCGCCGGACGCCGGCAGGCTCCTGCGCTATCGCCGAGAGTTGAATGCCCGGGACGTTGCCGTCTTCATGAACATCACGCCGGAGTTCGCATCGAGTCTCGGGTCGCGCGAGATCGCGACGACAGCCCGCTCGGTGCGGGTGTCCAGTCTTGCCGACGCGATCCTCGTCTCCGGTCCCATGGCCGGCGCAGAGCCGTCCGTCGAGGCGGTGCGCGAGGCCAAGCGAGGGTGTGGCGACGAGACCCCGGTCTTCGCGAACACCGGGGTCAAGTCGACCAACGTGCGAGATTTCCTGAAAGTCGCGGACGGGGCGATCGTGGGATCGGATCTCAAGGTGGACGGCGGCACCTGGAATCCCGTCGACCCCGACCGGGCGGCGAGATTCATGACCGAGGTGCGCGCGGCGAGAGCGGCCTAGCCTCAGGCACCGATGAGTTTTCGGCCACCGAGCGGTCAAAGCGTCAACCGTGATTCGACGTTGGAGGAGGGCGCGATGGCTGCTGTTTCGGCGGGTTGGGCGGACCGCGTACGATGGCCGGCAGTGCAGGATTCGCCGTCCACGATCACCCCCGACGCCGCCGCGTTCGAGGGCCAGTTCGAGCAGCACCGAGCGGAGCTGTGCGCCTACTGCTACCGGATGCTCGGCTCTCCGTTCGAGGCCGAGGACGCGGTGCAGGAGACGTTCAT
>WNGJ01008927.1_pt1 | contig 16037 bp, 13 predicted proteins | sample 5400611 | NCBI WGS metagenome assembly WNGJ01 (sample SAMN13153375, study PRJNA577476) | soil metagenome | isolation source: 40 cm soil or saprolite under Garry oak tree replicate 1 | place: USA:California | collected 2016-06-15 | reverse complement strand
CATGTCCTACAAGGGCGTGGAGATGTGCTACGCCATCCAGGCGGGCCGCGAGCTGCGCATCATGACCAAGGCCGAGCAGATCACCGACCTCGACGCGCACCAGCTCGCCAAGGACATCTCCAAGCGCATCGAGGCCGAGATGCAGTACCCCGGGCACATCAAGGTGATCGTGATCCGCGAGACGCGCGCCGTGGAAGTGGCGAAGTAATCCGCATGGCCAAGCCGCTCACGATCATCTGCGTTGGCGACGTCTTTGGTGAGCCCGGGCGGCGGGCTGTCCAGGTCCTGCTGCCCAAGCTGCGCAAACAGCATGAGGTCGATCTCGCCATCGTCAACGTGGAGAACTCGGCCGGGGGGTTCGGGGTCACGCCCCAGATGGCGCGCGCTTTCCTCGAGCAGGGCGTGGACGTCATGACCTCCGGCAACCACATCTGGGACAAGAAGGAGATCGTCGAGCACATCGCGAAGGACAACCTTCTGCTGCGCCCGGCAAATTTCCCCGCAGGCACGCCGGGTGCCGGCTACGTCACGGTGAAGACCGGCCCGCACAAGGTGGCCGTGGTCAACCTCATGGGTCGCGTGTTCATGCTGCCCATCGACTGCCCTTTCCGGAAGGCCGACGAGATCCTGCCCGAGCTCCGCAAGGACACGCCCGTCATCATCGTGGACATGCATGCCGAGGCCACCAGCGAGTCGCAGGCCATGGGCTGGCACCTCGACGGGCGGGTGAGCGCCGTCGTCGGCACGCACCGCCACGTCCAGACGGCGGACGAGCGCGTGCTGCCGCAGGGCACGGCCTACATCACCGATCTGGGCATGACGGGTCCCACCGACTCCGTCATCGGCGTGGACAAGGATCTGGCCCTCGACCGGTTCATCTCGCAGATGCCGAATCGTTTCGAGCCCGCCAAGGGCCCCGTGGCGCTCCACGGCGCCCTGATCAAGGTCGACGCGGAGACCGGCCGAGGGCTCTCGATCGAGCGGTTGCGCGTGCCCCTTTCCGACTGAGCGCGGTGCAGATCCTCCACGGCAGGCCGGTCGCGGACAAGGTGCTGGCCGAGGTCAAGGCCGGCGTGGCGGCCCTCAAGCAGAAAACCGGCGTCGAGCCCACCCTGGCCGTCATCCTCGTGGGCGAGGATCCTGCCTCCCAGATCTACGTCCGCAACAAGAACCGCGCGGCCGACGAGGTGGGCATCGCCTCGCGCGATTTCCTGTTCCCGCAGGGGTGCACGCAGGCCGAGCTGCTCGACACGATCCGGCGGATCAACGCCGACCCTGCCCTCCACGGCATCCTCCTCCAGCTCCCGCTGCCCAAGGGCATGGACGAGGACCAGGCCGTGGCCGCCATCGCGCCCCAGAAGGACGCCGACGGCCTTCACCCGATGAGCCTGGGCAACCTGCTCGGCGGCAAGCCCACCGCCGTCCCGTGCACGCCCGCCGGGTGCATCGAGATCCTCGATCACTACGGGATTCCCATCGAGGGCGCGGAGGCCGTCATGGTGGGCCGCTCGCGCCTGGTCGGCAAGCCGCTGGCCCAGCTTCTCCTCGCGCGCAACGCGACGGTGACCATGTGCCACACGCGCACGCGGGATCTCGCGGCCCACTGCCGTCGCGCGGACATCCTCTGCGTGGCCGCGGGCAAGCCGCGCGTGATCACGGGCGACATGATCAAGGAAGGCGCCGTGGTCATCGACGTCGGCGTCAACCGGCTCGACACCGGCAAGCTCGCGGGTGACGTCGATTTCGAATCAGCCTCCCAGCGCGCCCGCGCCATCACCCCCGTGCCCGGCGGCGTCGGCCCCATGACCATCGCCATGCTCATGAAGAACACCCTCCTCGCCGCCACCCGCCAGCTTGGTGCCGCATGAGCCTCATGAGGGCCCCTCACCCTGCCCTCTCCCCAGAGGGGAGAGGGATACTGGTTGGAACCCTCTTCCCCATCGGGGGAGAGGGCAGGGTGAGGGGGCAGGTGTGCGAGCGCCCCCGGAAGTACGCGCGAGACCTTCGGCAAGCTCAAACGGATGCAGAGAGGAAGCTGTGGTGGCGACTCCGTGACAGGAGGCTGACCGAGTTCAAGTTCCGGAGACAGCATCCCGTCGGCCCCTTCATCGCGGATTTCTGCTGCACCGAAGCCAAGCTCATCGTCGAGCTTGACGGTGGCCAGCACGCGCTTCAGCAGAATTCTGATACCACGCGGACCGGGCAGCTCGAAGCTCAAGGCTACCGAGTGCTGCGATTCTGGAACAATGAGGTCCTTACGAACATCGATGGGGTTCTTCAGAGCATTGTTCTCGCTCTAGGTGTGAATCACCGCCCCTCACCCTGCCCTCTCCCCAGAGGGGAGAGGGATAAAGAGAGGGGCGCATGAGCGGGGGGGAGCGGAGGGTCTACACGGTTTCGGAGCTGACGGCGGGGATCAAGGGAACGCTGGAGGGGATGTTTCCCGCGGTCTGGGTGGAGGGCGAGATCTCGAATCTACGCGTGCCGTCCTCGGGGCACGCCTACTTCACGCTGAAGGACGAGGGGGCGCAGCTCTCGGCTGTGCTCTTCAGGGGGCGCGGGCGGCGCGTGCGCTTCGAGCCCGAGGACGGCATGCACGTGCTCGCCTTCGGCGGCCTCGACGTGTACGCCGCCCGTGGTCAATACCAGCTGGTCGTCGAGCTCATGGAGCCGCAGGGCCTGGGCGCGCTCCAGCTCGCCTTCGAGCAGCTCAAGCGCAAGCTGGAGGCGGAAGGGCTCTTCGACGATGGCCGCAAGCGGAAGCTCCCCGTCTACCCGCGCGTCATCGGCATCGTCACCTCGCCCACGGGCGCGGCCATCCGCGACATGCTCAACATCATCGGCCGCCGCTTCGGCGACCTGCGCATTCTCATCGCGCCCGTGCGCGTGCAGGGCGACGACGCGCCCGCCGAGATCGTCCAGGCCCTCGTGAACCTCCAGGAGATGACGGAGCTGGACGTGATCGTGGTGGGGCGCGGGGGCGGCTCCATCGAGGACCTCTGGGCCTTCAACGACGAGACGGTGGCCCGCGCCATCGTGGCCTGCCGGGTGCCCGTGATCTCGGCCGTCGGTCACGAGACCGACTTCACCATCGCCGATTTCGTGGCCGATCTGCGCGCGCCCACGCCTTCCGGCGCCGCCGAGCTGGTGGTGCGCGAGAAGCTCGCGGTGATCGAGCGCCTCGTGGACCTCTACGCCCGGCTCAAGCAAGCGATGACGGCGGATGTGACGGCCCAGCGCGAGCGCCTCCACTTCCTCGCGCGGCGCCGGGTCCTCACGGATCCCGCCCGCGCGCTGCGAGATCTCTACCGCCGCCTGGATGACCTGCAGGGGAGGCTGCGCCTCGGGCTGCGCGCGGGCCAGCGACAGATCCGCCACCGCCTCGCGCTCCTCACGCAGGCTCTGAGCGCGAGGAATCCGGCGGCGAGAATCAGCGCCGATGTTGCGCTGCTCGGCCAGCTCCGCGGGCGGCTGGTCTCCGGGGCCGCGCACGGCGTCCAGGCGTCGCGCGCGCGCTTTGCCACCTCGGTGGGCCGCCTCGAGAGCCTCTCGCCCCTCGCCGTCCTCTCGCGAGGCTATAGCGTGACGCGGCTGCCCTCGGGCGCGCTCGTCCGCTCGGCCGCGCAGGCGCGGGCCGGCGACCTGCTCGAGATCCTGCTGCACCAGGGCGCCCTCGGCGCCCGCGTCACGGAGGTCCGGGAACGGGATGAGCGACATCAAGTTTGAGGACGCCCTCCAGCGCCTCGAGGAGATCGTGGACCGCCTCGAGACGGGCGAGCTGCCTCTCGAGGACTCGCTCAAGGTCTTCGAGGAAGGCGTGGCCCTCGCCCGTCGCTGCTCCAAGTACCTCGAGGAGGCCGAGAAGCGCATCGAGCTCCTGACCAAGGACGAGGGCGGTCTCCTCAGGACCGAGCCCTTCGAGTGGGACAAGGACGGGCAGGGATGAGCGTGGACGTGCAGAGCTACATGGCGGAGCGGGCCCGCGCCGTGGATGCCGCCCTCGCCCGGTATCTTCCCTCCGAGTCGGATCCGCCGGCGACGCTCCACAAGGCCATGCGCTACAGCGTCTTCGCGGGCGGCAAGCGCCTCCGTCCCGTCTTCGTGATCGCGGGCGCGGAAGCGATGGGTGGCCGGATGGACGAGGTCATGCAGACGGCCTGCGCCGTCGAGATGATCCACACGTACTCCCTCATCCACGACGATCTCCCCGCCATGGACAACGACGACTTCCGTCGCGGCGTGCCCACCAATCACAAGGTCTTCGGGGAGGCCATCGCCATCCTGGCGGGGGACGCGCTGCTGACCCTGGCCTTCCGGCTGCTCGCCGACAACTTCGCGGCCGGTTCCGATGCCCACGCGCTCCGCAATGTCCTGATCGAGATTGGCGATGCCGCGGGCAGCGCGGGCATGGTCGGCGGGCAGGTGGCCGACATCGAGTCCGAGGGCAAGCGGGTCGGCGCCGAGACCGTGGACTACATCCACACGCACAAGACGGCGGCCCTGATCCGCGCCTCGATCCGCGCCGGAGCCATGCTGGCGGGCGCCACCCCTTCCCAGCTCGTGGCGCTGGGTCTCGCCGGCGGCAATCTCGGCCTCGCCTTCCAGATCATGGACGACATCCTGGACGTGACGGCAACGAGCGAGGAGCTGGGCAAGACGGCGGGCAAGGACCAGGCGCAGCAGAAGGCGACCTACCCCGCCGTGCACGGCCTCGAGGTGTCGCGCATCCACGCCAAGGCCCTCGTGGGGGAAGCGCACGCGGCGCTCCAGTCGTTCGGCCCCCGCGCCGAGCCGCTGCGGGCGCTGGGCACCTTCATCGTCGAGCGGAAGGCCTGAGCGTGTCCGAGATCCGCACGGTCCACGCCCGCGAGATCCTCGACTCGCGCGGCAACCCGACCATCGAGGTGGACGTGTGGCTCGACTCGGGCGCCTTCGGTCGCGGCATGGTCCCCTCGGGCGCCTCGACGGGCAAGCGCGAAGCCGTGGAGCTGCGCGACGAGGACGCCGCGCGCTACGGCGGCAAGGGCGTGCGCCAGGCCGTGCACAACGTGGTCGAGACCATCGCGCCGGAGATCGAGGGTCTGGAGGCGACGGAGCAGAGCGCGGTCGACCAGGCCCTGCTCGAGCTGGACGGCACGCCCAACAAGTCGGGCCTGGGCGCCAACGCGCTGCTCGGCATCTCGCTCGCGGTCGCGCGCGCCGCCGCCGATGAATGTGGGCTGCCCCTCTACCAGTACCTCGGCGGCCCCGGCGCGCGCATCCTGCCCGTCCCCCTCATGAACGTGCTGAATGGCGGCGCGCACGCCGACAATGGCCTCGACGTCCAGGAATTCATGATCGTCCCCGCGGGCGCGGGCTCCTTTGCCGAGGCGCTCCGCATGGGCGCCGAGACCTTTCACATGCTCAAGAAGCTCCTGAAGGACAAGGGGCTCTCCACGGGCGTGGGCGACGAGGGCGGCTTCGCGCCCGTCCTGCCGGGCAACGAGGCCGCGCTCGATTTCGTGGTGCGCGCCATCGAGCGCGCCGGCTACCGGCCGGGCGAAGACGTCTTCCTCGCCATGGATCCCGCGGCCAGCGAGTTTGGCGAGCGCGGGCGCTACAAGTTCAAGGCCGATCGCGTGGAGCGCTCGAGCGAGGAGATGATCGCCTGGTACGAGTCGCTCATCGGTCGCTATCCGATCTGCTCCATCGAGGACGGCCTGGGCGAGGACGACCGCGAGGGGTGGCAGGCCCTGACCAAGCGCCTGGGCGCGCGCGTGCAGCTCGTGGGCGACGATCTCTTCGTCACCAACCCCGCCATCCTGCAGGAGGGCATCCGCCGCGGCATGGCCAATGCCGTCCTCGTCAAGGTCAACCAGATCGGCACGCTGACGGAGACGCTGGAGGCCATCGAGCTGGCCAAGCGCGCGGGCTGGGGCACCGTCATCTCCCATCGCTCCGGCGAGACGGAAGATACCTTCATCGCCGACCTTGCCGTCGCCGTCAACGCCGGCCAGATCAAGACGGGCTCGCTGGCGCGGGGCGAGCGCACGGCGAAATACAATCAGCTCCTGCGCATCGAGGAGGAGCTGGGCTCCGCCGCCGTGTGGCCCGGGCGGGCCGCGTTCGGGAACCTCGAGCGGTGAGCCTCCGCTCGCTCCGCCTGCTCCGCACCGCCGTCCTGGCGGTCCTGGCGCTGTCCCTCGCGGGCTTCGGCGGCCAGAGCCTCACCCGCGTCTGGCGCCTCATGCAAGAGGTGGACAGTCTCGAGCGCGAGGTGGCCGTGCTGCGCGCAGAGACGGGCCGTCTCACCGCCGAGGTGGATCGTCTCCGCAGCGATCCCGAATACATCGAGCAGATGGCGCGCGAGCGGCTCGGCCTCGTCAAGCCGGGCGATCGCGTCTACAAGCTGCCCCCGACCCCCGGCCCCGCGGGGCCGTCCGATGCCCCGGGGCAGGGGAGCCCCAGGCAGGGAAGCCAATGACGGCCGTGGACTACCTCCTGCCCATCCTGTTCGTCATCACGCTCTTTCTGAACATCCGCGCCTCGTTCAAGCTGGGCCTCGACTGGCGCGGCATGCTGACCACGGTGCGCTTCGTGCGCGAGGCCTACGCGCGCCTGGCCGGGCTGCCGGGCGAAGACGCCCTCGAGCGCGACCAGCGAGCTCCCATCTTTCTCCATTTGGTGCCCGCCTATCAGGAACCCGACATCGCGGGTACCTTGCGCGCGCTCTGCGCCTCGCGCTATCCGCACGCGAACCTCCACGTGGTGGTGGTGACCAAGGAGGAGGAGGAGCGCAACCCGCATCCCGCCATGGGCGTGAGCACGGGCGAGCTCGTGCGCCGCTTCCGCGAGACGCTGCCGCCCTACCAGCAGAAGCGCCTTTCGCACCTGGCCATGCCCGGGCCCGGCCGCAAGGCGCACCAGCTCAACTGGGCGCTCCGCCCCGAGGCGCTGCGGGAGCTCCTGGGCGAGGCCTACGATCCCACGCGCGTCTTCGTGGGCGTGAGCGATGCCGACTCCATCCCCGATCCGGACACCTATCGCTGGATCGCCTCACGCGAGCTCGACGGGGAGGGCAGCCTCGCCTATCAGGGCATCACGCTCTCCCTCGGCAACTACGACCGGCTCGACATCCGCGGGAAGATCTGCGCCATCCAGCAGTCGTCCATCTTCATCCGCGTGTCGATCGCGCGCCTCATCAACGAGGTCAAGCGCGTGCGGATGATCGACGGCCTCTGCGCGCGCTTCCCGCGCCTGGGCCGCCTCGTCCGCCCTCCCTTCGAGCTCTTCTTCCGCCGCTCGCAGATCTGCCTGGGCCACAACCAGTTCGTGCGCCTGGACGTCATGCAGTCCCTCGGCGGTTTCCCCGCCGCGGGGGCCACGGAGGACTCCACGCTGGGCTACGCGCTGGGCGCGCGCGGCATCCTGATCCAGGCCGTGCCCATGGTGGAGCTGACCGATCTGCCGGAGACGCCCGAGAACATGGTGCGCCAGAACGCGCGCTGGTACCTGGGCGTGCTCGACGACATCCCCTTCCTGCGCCGCACGTGGCGCGAGCGCCGCTCCGCCTACAACTTCGCCCAGCTCGTCCGCCACATCGGCAACAAGGTGATCGAGTGGCCCATCGCCGCCGTCGTCTATCCCGTGACGGGCTATCTGGGCTGGTGGCTCGCCTACATGTACCGCGGCCGGCATCCCTGGCTCTTCTACCTGGCCACGGGCGCGCCGACGGTCTCGCTCTTCCTGACGGTGTGGGTGGGCGGCATCATGACCCAGAACCTCGTCGAGGCCTTCCGCCCCTATCTCCCGCGTCCCACGGATCTCCGCCGTAAGAGCCTCAAGGAGAAGTTCCTCGGCACCTTCCGCTGCCAGACCTACTGGCTGCTCGCCACGCGCGGGGCCTGGCGCGTCCTCTGGAGCCTCGCCCGCACCGGCCGCTACGAGGCCGGCAAGACCGACCGCGTGAGCCGCAGCGCTCAGCGCGCCCTTCCCACCCCCGGCGGGTGATTCTCTCCAAAAGTATCCCTCTCCCCTCTGGGGAGAGGGCAGGGTGAGGGGTCAGTGGTTGACACGTGGATATGCCTCCGTTACAGTGTGATTCGTCATCGCGGGGTGGAGCAGCCCGGTAGCTCGTTGGGCTCATAACCCAAAGGTCGTCGGTTCAAATCCGACCCCCGCAACCAAACAAGACGAGGGGTTAGCAGCGCTTCGGCCTGCTAGCCCCTTTGCTTTACCCAGACTTCACCCAGGAATTGGTTTCGCCGGCCGCGTCCGGACCAGGCCCCGTCCAGCTCGCAGGCATCATCGAGTACCCGACCAGCCCACTTGCCCACGACGGCGCCTTCGCCTAGCCTGTCATTGATCTCTGTGCGGTTGTAAGGGCCGGTGAGAGGCAAAGGAGGGGCTGATGCGTCGGCGTGCAAAGCCCTCGAAGCCTAAGGTCGAAGCAAAGGCCCCTGTCGCCCGCAAAGCGCGGAAGCACGAGGGCTCCAGGGTCCACGACCTTGAGAAGCGCCTGGCGGAAGCGCTGAAGCGCGAGGCGGAGGCGCAGAAGCGCGAGGCAGAGGCCCTGGAGCAGCAGATGGCGACGGCGGAGATCCTGCGGGTCATCAGCAGCTCGCCCACGGATGTGCAGCCGGTCTTCGATACGATCGTGCGAAGTGCCGTGCGCCTGTGCGATGGGTTATACGGGACCGCCCACCGGTTCGATGGTGAACTGGTGCACCTCACAGCTCATCACAACTGCGCGCCGGAAGTGCTCCTGGCGCTCCGGCAAGCATTTCCCATGCGGCCGGATCGCAAGATGATGTCCGGGCGCGCGATCCTTACGCGCGCAGTTGTCCACGTCGAGGACGTGCTAGCTGACCCCGAGTATGCGCAGCACGTCGGGCGGGCCGGCGGGTTCCGGGGCGTACTCGCCGTGCCGATGGTACGCGATGGAAGCCCCATCGGAGCGATTGTTGTTATTCGTGGGCAGCCGGGACCTTTCTCGGCGGGCCAGATCGAGCTGCTGAAGACCTTTGCCGACCAAGCGGTCATCGCGATCGAGAACGTGCGGCTGTTCAAGGAACTGGAGGCGCGGACCGGCGACCTCACTGAGGCGCTGGAGCAGCAAACAGCGACCAGCGAGATCCTGCGTGTCATCTCGAGCTCGCCGACGGACCTTCAGCCCGTTCTTGACACCATCGCGACGACAGCGGCACAACTCTGTGACGCGCATAACGGCGCAATCTTCAGGTTCGACGGGGAGGTGTTTCGGCTCGCCGCCACGTACAACGTCTCGCCGGAGTTCCGGGCGCATCTGGAGACGAACCCGATCCGGCCGGGCCGGGGGACCCCTCTTCGACGCGTCGGCGTTGAACGGCGTCCCGTGTCCGTGGCCGATGTCCTTGCCGACCCGGAGCTCGGGCACGCTCGCGCCGATTACGAGGCCGAAGGGATGCGGACGGCGCTGGCGGTGCCCATGCTCAAGGAGAACGCGCTGGTCGGGGCCATCACGATCCACCGTCGGGAGGTGCGACCGTTGACCGACAAGCAGATCGAGTTGGTCGCCACTTTCGCCAGCCAGGCGGTCATCGCGATCGAGAACGTGCGGTTGTTCACCGAGTTGCAGCAGAAGAACGAGGCGCTCACGCAAGCGCACGCGCAGGTGAGCGAAGCCCTCGAGCAGCAAACCGCGACGAGCGACATCCTGCGCGTCATCTCAAGCTCACCGACCGATGTCCAGCCCGTGTTCGACGCTATCGCGAAGAACGCCCGACGCCTACTGCATGGGCACACGGTCGCCGTGACTCGTCTGGTGGGCAAAGAGCTCCAGCTGATGTCGTACAGCACGACAAGCCCCGCCGCCGACGCCGTTATGCGGGCGTTCCATCCACTTCCTGTCGAGCGCGTTCCGACGGCGGCGCGAGCGGTGCACGAGCGAACGCCTGCGGTTGTGAGCGACATTGAGACCGACCCTACCGCTACTGAAGAGCAGCGTGAGGTGGGTCGGGCGCGTGGCTTCCGAAGCTTTGTTTACATGCCGATGGTGCGCGATGACGTGACGATCGGCGTGATTGCTGTCACTCGACAGGAGGCAGGTAGATTCACGGACGGCGACATCGCGCTGCTCAAAACGTTCGCTGATCAAGCCGTCATCGCCATCGAGAACGTGCGGCTGTTCACGGAGCTCCAGGCGAGCAACCGCGAGCTGACGACGGCGCTGGACACGCAGACCGCCACCAGCGACATCTTGCGGGTCATCAGCCAGTCGCAGACGGATGTGCAGCCCGTGTTCGACGCGATCTTGGCCAGCGCCGTCCGCCTGCTGCGGGCGCACACGGGTGCGCTGACCCGAATCGCCGGCGATCAGATCGCGCTCGCCGGGCTCACGAGCGCCGACGGTGCTGGCGAGGCTGCCCTGAGGGCGCGCTTCCCACAGCCGCTCCACTCCGAGGACCCGCACGCCCAGGTCATTCGCGGTCGCGTGCCGCTCAATGTGGCCGACGCCCCCACCGATGCCCGAGTCGTGGTGCCGCTCCTTCGTCACGACGAAGCGCTGGGATCGATCGGAGTGAACCGCCGCGAACCCGGGGGCTTCACCGACGACGAGATCGCGCTCCTCCAGACCTTCGCGGACCAAGCGGTGATCGCGATCGAGAACGCCCGGCTGCTGAGCGCGCTGCAGGCGCGGACGCAGGAGCTCACCCGCACGGTCGAGCAGCTCACGGCCCTCGGGGACGTCGGGCGGGCGGTCAGCTCCTCCCTCGATCTCGACACCGTCCTCACCACGATCGTCGGCCGGGCCGTCCAGCTCTCGGGCACGGACGGGGGCACGATCTTCGAGTACGACGAGGACAGGGAAGAGTTCTCGGCGCGCGCGACGCTCAATACCGACGAGAGCCAGTCTGCCCTGCTCCGCGCGACGCGCCTGCGCCGCGGCGAAGGCGCCGTTGGCCAGATGGCGGTGACGCGGGAGCCCCTCCAGATCCCGGACATCGCGGCCGAAGGCGCCTACGAGGGCCGGCTGCGCGGCGCGCTGCTCGAGGCGGGGACGCGCGCGGTCCTGGCGATCCCGCTGCTCCACGAGGAGCGCACCGTCGGAGGTCTCGTCGTGACGCGTCGCAGGCCCGGCGCGTTCACCGCCGAGATCGTCGAGATCCTGAAGACCTTCGCCACCCAGTCGGCCCTGGCCATCCAGAACGCCCGCCTGTTCCGGGAGATCGCCGACAAGAGCGCCCAGCTCGAGGCGGCCAGCCGCCACAAGTCGGAGTTCCTCGCCAACATGTCGCACGAGCTGCGCACGCCGCTCAACGCCATCATCGGGTTCTCGGAGATCCTCGCCGAGAAGATGTTCGGGGACATCAACGAAAAGCAGACCGAATACCTCCAGGACATCCTGGAGTCGGGACGGCATCTCCTGTCCCTCATCAACGACATCCTCGACCTCTCGAAGATCGAGGCGGGGCGCATGGAGCTGGAGGTGTCAGACTTCGACCTGCCCAACGCCATCGACAACGCCTTGATCCTGGTGCGGGAGCGGGCGAACCGGCGGGGGATCACGCTCGCGCACTCTGTAGATGAACGGTTGGGGACGATTCGCGGCGACGAGCGGAAGGTCAAGCAGGTGCTCCTGAATCTCCTGTCCAACGCCTTGAAGTTCACCCCCGAGGGGGGCCGGATTGATGTCGGCGCCGGGGGGCATGACGGGGTCGCCGAGATTGCCGTGACGGATACCGGGGTCGGCATCGCGCCCGAGGATCAGGAGGCGGTCTTCGAGGAGTTCCGGCAGGTGGGGACGGCGGACAAGAAGGTGGAGGGCACGGGGCTCGGCCTAGCCCTCTCCCGGAAGTTCATCGAGCTCCACGGGGGCCGGATCTGGGTGGAGAGCGAGGTGGGAAAGGGCTCGACCTTCCGGTTCACGTTGCCGAGCGCATAACCCCGGATGATCAGCCGGCGAGCGTTCATTGGTGGCCTGGCCGGCGGTCTCCTCGCCGCGCCGCTCGCCGCTGAGGCGCAGGCGCCGAGCATGCCGCGCGTCGGTGTACTTTCCCCTGGCAAGCCGCCGCCTGACGACGCCTTCCGCCAGCGGGAACACTTCGAAGCAGGGCTCCGCGAATTGGGCTGGACGGTCGGATCGAGTATAGTCGTCGACTATCGCTACGCAGACGGAAATCTCGACCGTCTGCCGGCTCTGGCCACCGAGCTCGTACGCATCCCCGTGAATGTCATCGTCGCCCGCGGCCTGACCATCCGCGCGGCACGCGAGGCGACCGCCACGATTCCGATCGTCATGGCGGCCGACCCAGATCCCGTGCGCAGCGGGTTCGTCTTGAGCCTGGCTCGCCCCGGCGGAAACATCACCGGGCTGTCCACGCTCGCGCCTGACCTGGAGGCCAAGCAGCTGGAGTTGTTGCGCGAGGCGCTTCCGTCACTGTCGAGAGTAGGCGTGCTTGCGAACGCGAATTCCCCAAGTACCGAAGAGACGGCGCGACTCGAAGCCGCGACGCGCCCGTTGCACCTCGCGCTCACTGAATCCCGGATCAACAGGTCCGAGCAACTGGCCCCCGCGTTTGCGGCCATGAAACAGGCCGGCGTGGGCGCGCTACTCTTCCGTTACGATTTGTGGTTCATCGATCCGAAACAAGTCGCCGCGCTGGCTCGTCAACACCGTCTGCCCACGATGCACAACTTGCGGCAATTCGTGGAGGCGGGGGCCTTGGTCTCCTACGGCGTCGACTTCGCCTACCTCCACCGCCGGGTGGCGAACTATGTGGATAAGGTCCTCAAGGGCGCGAAGGCCGCCGATCTTCCCGTCGAGCAGCCCACCAAGTTCGAGCTGGTCATCAACCTCAAGACCGCCAAGGCCCTCGGACTGACGATCCCCCAGTCCTTGCTGCAGCGGGCGGACGAGATCATCCAGTGACCACGCGGCGAGCGTTCATCGGCACTCTGGCTGGCGGCCTTCTCACCGCACCGCTCGCCGCCGAGGCCCAGCAGGCGGCCAAGATCGCTCGAATAGGCTACCTGTCGACCAACCTGGCCACTGCCCCCCACCTGCCAGAGGCCTTCCGCCAAGGACTGCATGACCTCGGTTACGTCGAGGGCCGCAACGTCGTGATCGAATACCGAGATGCCGAGGGGAAGTTCGAGCGGCTCCCCGCTCTCGCGGCCGAACTGGTTGCCCTCAAGGTCGATGTCATCCTGGCCCCAACCACACTCGCCGCCGTGGCTGCCAAGCAAACGACCAGGACCCTCCCCATTGTCTTCGCTGCTGCCGCCGATCCGGTTGGGAGCGGGCTCGTCACCAGCCTGGCGCGGCCGGGCGGCAATGTCACGGGGTTGTCCATCCTCCTCCCGGAGCTAGTCGGCAAGTCTCTGGAACACCTCAAGCAAGTCGTTCCGGGGGTCAATCGGGTCGCTGTCCTCTGGCAGCCAGGTGGCCTCGGCGAACCCACGGACAAGGACATGCTGAAGGGAGCAGAAGTCGCGGGGCGGGCGCTGGGGGTGCGGCTTCAATTCGTTGAGGCGCGAGGGCGAGGGCCGGAGGACTTCGACAGGGCCTTCTCGGACATGACCAGGGCGCGCGGAGGTGCTCTGAGCGTGCGGCCAAGCAACATGTTCACCAACGAGCGCAGACGCCTCGTGGCCCTGGCGGCAAAGAACCGGCTGCCGGCCGTGTACACATCGAGGGAGTTTGTCGATGCCGGGGGCCTTATGGCCTATGGAGCGAACGTTGCTGATGTGTTTCGGCGCGCCGCGACCTACGTGGACAAGATTCTCAAGGGTGCCAAGCCCGCCGATCTCCCGGTCGAGCAGCCGACGAAGTTTGATTTCGTGATCAACCTCAAAACCGCCAAGGCCCTCGGCCTGACGATCCCGCCGTCGCTGCTGCGGGGGGCGGATGAGGTCATCCAATGATCACTCGGCGGACCTTCCTCGCCAGCACCGTTGGTGTCCTCGCCGCGCCGCTCGCCGCCGAGGCGCAGGAGGCAGGGAAGGTCGCGCGCATCGGTGTGCTCAACTCGGGTTCGCCTCCCGCCCCCTTTGTCGAATCGTTCAAGCAGGGGCTTCGCGAGCTTGGCTATGTCGACGGGCGAAACGTCAGCATCGAGTACCGGTGGGCGGAGGGAAGAGACGAACGCCTCCCAGGCCTCGCTGCCGATTTGGTCCGCCTTAAGGTAGACGTCATCGTCGCGAGCAGCCAAGCAGCGGTGGCCGCCAAGCACGCGACGACCGCAATCCCTATCGTCATGCCGATCATCACCGACCCCGTAAGGCTCGGCCTCGTCGCGAGCCTCGCCCGACCGGGCGGGAATGCCACCGGGTTCGCCACCCAGAATGACGAGTTGCCGGGGAAGTGGATGGAACTGGTGAAAGAAACTCTGCCGAAGGTCTCTCGCGTGGCTGTCCTCTTTCAACCTACGTACGACGGGGGCGTCCAATTGAAAGCTTCGGAGGCCGCGGCTCGATCCCTGGGCGTGCGCCTTCAGGCGCTGAAGGTGGAACGCCCGGACGATTTCGTGACCGCGTTTGCAGAGATGCAGAAGAATCGGGCTGAAGCCCTCATCGTCTCGTCGTCAGGTCTTTTCTATGTGCACAGAACCCGCCTCGTCGAGTTCGCGGCCAAGCACCAGCTGCCGACGATTTACCACCAAAGTGAGTTTGTCGTGAGCTCCGGCGGCCTCATGTCCTATGGGCCAGACTTTCACGATCTGTTCCGGCGGTCTGCCACGTACGTGGATAAGATCCTCAAGGGCGCGAAGCCCGGCGATCTTCCCGTCCAGCAGCCCACCAAGTTCGAGCTGGTCATCAACCTCAAGACCGCCAAGGCGCTCGGGCTCACCATCCCGCAATCGCTGCTCCAGCGGGCCGACGAGGTCATCCAGTAGTGCATCGGCGAGCATTCCTCAGCACTATGGCGGGCGGCTTCCTCGCCGCGCCGCTCGCCGCCCAGGCCCAGCAAGCGGGGAAGGTGTACCGGGTCGGTTTTCTTGGGACGGCCACCCCTTCCCTGATGGCCGCCTGGCTCACAGCATTCCGGGAAGGCTTGCGCGAACGCGGCTACGTGGAGGGTAAAAATATCTCGATGGAGTATCGTTGGGGAGAGGGGAAGCCCGAGCGGTTTCCTGCCCTCGCGGCTGAGCTAATCAAGCTCAAGGTTGATGTCGTCGTAACTTCTGGGCCGCAAGCGGTCCGTGCTGTTCAGCACGCGACCACCACGATCCCCATCGTAATGGCCGTTATTGAAGACCCCGTTGACCTGGGATTCGTAACCAGCTTGGCGCGGCCGGGCGGGAACATCACAGGACTTTCTTTCCAGGACTCGGAATTGGTCACCAGACGCCTTCAACTGCTCAAAGAGGTTCTTCCCGGCGTCATCCGCGTGGGTGTGCTATGGAATCCAACTGGTGGCGACCGAACGCTGAAGGCTGTAGAGGTGGCAGCCACGTCGCTGGGGCTAAGCCTTCAAATCCTCAACGTGCGAGTGGAGGAGGACTTGGTAGGAGCGTTTGAAGCCGCCAAACAGAAGCGCGCTCAAGCACTTGTCCAACTCGCGTCCCCATTTTTCGCCGCTCACAGAAAGACAATCCTCAACCTCTCGGCGAAGAGTCGGCTCCCGACAACATGCCAAGAGAGAACCTTTGTAGTCGATGGATGTCTCATGGCCTATGGGCCGAGCTTTCCTGATATGTTCAAACGCGCCGCCACCTTTGTCGACAAGATCCTGAAGGGCGCCAAGCCCGCCGATCTCCCCGTCGAGCAGCCCACCAAGTTCGAGCTGGTCATCAACCTCAAGACCGCGAAAGCTCTTGGGTTGACGATCCCGCCGTCGCTGCTGCAGCGGGCGGACGAGGTGATCCAGTAGTGCGTCGGCGGGCGTTCATGGGCGCTCTGGCAAGGATCGGGTGACGATGCTGCCGGCGGCGGTCAAGGCCGCGCTCATCGCTCACCTCGAGCGCGCGCGCGAGCAATACCAAGCCGACCTCCGGCACGGCGCCGGCTGGGTCGAGCTGCCCAACGCCCTGACGCGCAAGTACCCGAACGCCGGCCGGGACTGGGGGTGGCAATGG
>WNGJ01013779.1_pt1 | contig 16041 bp, 14 predicted proteins | sample 5400611 | NCBI WGS metagenome assembly WNGJ01 (sample SAMN13153375, study PRJNA577476) | soil metagenome | isolation source: 40 cm soil or saprolite under Garry oak tree replicate 1 | place: USA:California | collected 2016-06-15 | reverse complement strand
AGCGCCTCGCTTGACCCGTGGCTTTGCGTCCCCGCCTCACGGCGGGTTTGCCCTTGTCGAGAAGGGGTCTTCCCTCAAGGAGGGGATCGTGCACAGGCGGTGCCAATTCCGGAACCGCGCCAGGCCAGGGGCGTCAGAATAGGCATTGGAAATCGCGGGGACTCAGCGGCCGGCAGAGTCCGGCCAGCGGTCAGAACGCAAACATGCAGCGTCACGATTGACGGTGAGCATGTTCATTCTGACATCGCTGTTTCAAGAATCGACGGCCTCGCAACACACGTTGCGCCATCGGGTCCGTGCAGTATTGCGTATCCCTCTGGTCGTCGCTCGTTCCTTCTCTACGCTCCAGGCCCGCGTTCCATGGAGTAGGGCTGCCAGCGCACAAGCCCAGTCTTCGGGAGGACCGAGGGGTTCACGCAGCTCCTGGGCCATCGCCCGCGAAGCACCAGCGCGATCTCCTGGCCCACCCGCCGCCGCCGCGCAGGATCGAACCGCGCCGAGGCCGACGCCACGTGCGCGGTGAGGATGACGTTGTCCATGCCCAGCAGAGGATTGGACGGGGCGGGCGGCTCCTGCTCGAGCACGTCCAGCCCGGCGCCGGCGATCCAGCCTTCCTGCAGGGCCTTGACGAGCGCCGACTCGTCCACCGTCGGCCCACGCCCGGTGTTCACGAAGATCGCGCTCCGCTTCATCGACCGGAAGTGCTCCTCGGTCAGCAGATGCTGGGCGTCCGGCGTGGCGGGGGCGTGCATGGAGACGATGTCCGAGCGTTGCAGCAACTCGGTCAGGCCAACCGGCTCCACACCGTACTGGCTCATGACCAGCTCTTCGATGTAGGGGTCGTAGGCCAGCATGTGCACGCCGAACGGCCTGGCCCGGACCGCCACGGCCCTGGCCACGTGACCGAAGGCGATCAAGCCCAGGGTCTGGCCCATGAGCCGGGGAAGCTCGTATAGCATTGGCCGCCCCTCCCGCCATCGTCCTGCTCGCACCAGCCGATCCTGGACCACCAGCCGGCGAAAGGTCGCCAGGATCAGCGTCATCGCGTGGTCGGCGACCTCCTCGATGAACGTGTCGGGAACATTGGTGACCGGAATCCCGCGCGCCGTGGCCGCGGCGACGTCCACGGAGTCGACGCCGACGCTACCCAGGGCGATCACCCTGCACCGCTCGAGGCCGTCGACGATCGGCTTGGTGATGTGACGCCCCTTGGCGTAGAGGGCATCGGCGTCGCGCGCCGCCTTGGCGAAGTCGTCGTCGGTCTTGGCCTCGACTTCGACAATTTCCGCCCCGAGCGGGGCGAGGGCTTCCATCTCCAGCGCGTAGCCCGGTACTCCGTAACCGATCCCAGCCGGGGTGACGACCTTGAACTTGGCCACGCCTCTCCTCCATTTTCTTTGCTCGCCTCGGCCGGCGGGGACTCAATCACAGGCTCGCCTCGCCTGCGGCTGCGGCTCGCACTGCGGCCCCGCGACGGCCTCCGGCTCGCACGACCATGTTAGCGGCGGCGGACGGCCGTCGCGCGCATATAGTACCCCGCTCGACCTCGTGTATCCTGGCCAGCAATGGGCGGTGTTGGACGGCGTCCCGGGGCGTGCATTCTCGGCGTGCTCGTCCTCTCCGTGATGATCGTCGCCACCCCTGCGGGACGCCGCCCGTTCTGGTCGTCGGATGAGGCGCGATTCGCGCTCCTGGCGCAAGACGCCCTCGATCACGGCCGGTGGCTCGTCGCCGAGCTCCGCGGCCAGCACTACCTCAACAAGCCCCAGCTCTTCTTCTGGGCCGTAGCGGCGGCTGCGGTCCCCTTCGGCCGCGTGACGGAGGTGAGCGCCGCGATCCCCGCGCTCGTCTCGTCCGTGGCCGGCGTCGCGGGCGTGATCGCGGTTGGACGGCTCCTCTGGGGATGGCAGGCCGGAGCCCTCGCCGGCCTGATCGTCGTCACGACGCCGCTCTACTTCAACATGAGCCATCAGATCCTACCGGACGGGATGCTGAACGCGTGGCTCGTGTGGGCCCTCTACTGGCTTCTCAGAGGCCAACGCGCGGGATGGTCCCTCGGGCCCGTCCTCGCCTTCTACGCGTGCTTCACGGGGGCCCTCCTCAGCAAGGGGCCTCAGGCGCTCGCAGCGCTCGCCGCCGCCGGGGTCGCGGTGGCGTTCACGGACGGCACCGCCATGCTTCGCAGGCTCCGTCCCGTGCTCGGGAGCGTCCTGGCGTTCGGTGTGGCCACGATCGTCTGGTTGCTGCCGTACCAGGCTCGGTCGCAGGGCAGCTTCGACGATCAGGTCCTCACCGGTCACTATCTGACGTGGTACCTGCTCGGGCCCATCCTGCCTCGCTTCACGGCGCTGTGGGCGCCGTTGCCGTCGTTCCTGCCCTGGACCCTGCTCGTCGCCGCAGCGCCGTTCTGGTGGCGGCAGTCTCCCGACGCGGGACGGCGGCGGATCGCGCTCTGGACGGCGACCCTGTGGCTGCTCGTCGCCATCTCCGGGAACTATCGTTCTCGATACATCCTGGTGGTGTTCCCGGGGCTCGCGCTCCTCACCGCGGAGTTCCTGACGGCCCGGGTCACCGGTCCGGCGCGGCGGGTGCAGACCTTCGCGTCGCTCGCGGCCGGCGTGTTTGCGCTCGCGGTGGCGGCCGCCGCCGGCGTCGGGCGCGCGTCCCTGTTGCGCCTCGTCCACGGCGAAGACCGCGCGTACATTCCCGAGGCGGGATGGGAACGGGTCGCGATCGCCGCCCTGGCGCTCGTGGCCTGCGTCGCGCTGGTGCGGGGCGCGCGGCTCGGTGATCCGCCGAGCGGCGCCGTCGGGCTCGCGCTCGCCGTGGCGGGCGTGCTCCTCGTCGAGGGCGTGGCGTACCCGATCCGCTATACCCGCGCCTTCGACATCCGACCCCTGACGGTCGCAGCCGCCGCGAACGTTGCGCCGGGCGGGACGGTGGTCGGCTATCCTGGCCTCCGGCTCAGCTATGACTTCTATCTCCAGCGCCGTGTCGTCGAGATCGGCGACGAGGCGGCCGTGCGGGCGCGTCTCCGAACCGCCCCCCACGACGCCTTCATCATGACGGCCGAACGCTGGCGGGCGCTGGCGCCGGCGGCGGATCCTACGTGGCAGGTGCTGGCGTCGGCCACCGTCGGCGACAAGAGTATGGTCGCCGTCGGCCGACCGACGCGATGAGCCAGGCGCCCGAGCTGTCGGTCATCGTCCCCGTGTTCAACGAGGTGGAGAACATTTCGCCCCTCTGGAGAGAGCTCGACGCCGTCCTCGGGCGGCTCGGTCGGTCGGCGGAGGTCGTCTTCGTGGACGATGGCTCCACCGACGGGAGCGCCGACGCGATCCGCGCCCTGATGGCCGGGGATCCCCGCGTGCGACTCCTCTGCTTCGACGCGAACGCGGGGCTGACGGCCGCGTTCCACGCGGGCTACGGTGCCGCGCGCGGACGGATCGTGGCGACGCTCGACGCCGACCTTCAGAACGATCCGCGGGATCTCCCACCCTTGCTGGCGGCCCTCGAGGGCGCCGACGCGGCGGTGGGCTGGCGGCGCGAGCGCCACGATCCCTGGCCGAAGCGCGTCTCCTCCCGGATCGCCAACGCGCTCCGCAACTGGCTCACGGGCGACGAGGTCAGGGACAGCGCCTGCAGCCTGCGCGTGATGCGTCGGGAGTGTGTCGGCGCGATCCCGCCGTACACCGGTATGCATCGGTTCGTGCCGACCCTGCTCCGGACGGCGGGCTACCGGGTGATCGAAGTCCCGGTGCAGCACCGCCCGCGCTGTTTCGGCCGCTCCAAGTACGGCATCCGCAACCGCGCGCTCCGGGCGTTCGTCGATTTGTTGGCGGTCCAATGGATGATGCGGCGCGCCGTCCGCTACCGCGTCCGAGAAGTGGCGCGTCAAGAGACGGCAACTCAGAGGCGCTCGAGTGGAGGTGAAGCGTGAGCGTCAAGCCACAGGTGCTCGAGTTCGGAATGGGCGTCGACGTCCACGGCGGAGACGGGACGAAGGCGGCCTGCCGCGCGGTGTCGGATGCGATCCGGCATTCGAGCCTGCCGCTGTTCCAGGAGGTGCGCGAGCGCGGGGGGCGGATGCTCGTGGACGTGACCGTCGGGATCCCCGACCCGACGTCCGTCGACGTCGATCGCGTCCGGCGCGAGCTTCCGCACGGCGAGGTCACCGTCCGCGCCGTCAGCGGCGGCCTGCGTGCGCCGGGCGCCGACGCGCTCATCGCGTGCGTGGCCATCACCGTCAGCGTCGACGACCCTCAGGAGTCCCGACGGTGACCACGGTGACGACCGGGATGTGTTGATGGACCTCGGGATCTTCGATCATCTCGACCGGCAGGACGTCCCGCTCGACGAGTTCTACGAGAGTCGGCTCCGCCTCCTGGAGCGGTACGACGCCGCGGGCTTCGCCTCGTATCATCTCGCCGAGCACCACGCGACGCCGCTCGGGCTGGCGCCGGTGCCCGGAATCTTCCTCGCCGCGGCCACCCAGCGGACCCGGAAGATCCGCCTGGGACCGTGCGTGTACTGCCTGCCGCTCTACGACCCGCTCCGTCTCATCGAAGAGGTCTGCATGCTCGACCAGCTCTCGCGCGGGCGCTTCGACTTCGGCGTGGGCCGGGGAATCGTTCCCTACGAGATGGCGTACTTCAACCTCCACCACCTGGAGACCGAGGAAATCTACCGGGAGGCGCTCGAGGTGATCCTCCAGGGACTGACGAGCGAGGTGCTCGACCATCGCGGGCCGCGCTACACCTACCGCAACGTCCCGATGGTCCTCCGGCCCTTCCAGAAGCCGCATCCCCCGCTCTGGTACGGCCTCGGCCACACGGCCGGCGCCGAGTGGGCGGCGACCAACCGCGTGCACGTCATCACCAACAATCCGTGCGACGGAGCGAAGCCGCTCTTCGAGCGCTATCGCGACGTCTGGCAGCGCAAGCACGGCGGGGCGCCGATGCCGAAGCTCGGCATGTCACGCCACGTCGTCGTGGCGCCCACCGACGGGGCGGCCGAGGCGCTGGCGCGGCCGAACTACGCCGTGTGGTACGCGAACCTCACCAAGCTCTGGCGCGACTTCGGCGCCATCCCGATCCGCTTCGCCCGGGACTTCGACGAGGCGCGCCAGCGCGGCATCGCCATCGCGGGCACGCCGGCCCGCGTGCGCGAGGAGATCGAGCGACAGGTCGCCGCGAGCGGGTGCACCTACTTCGTCTGCCGGCTTGCGTTCGGCAACATGAGCGAGGCAGAGGCGGCGGCATCGATCGCCCTGTTCACCGCCGAGGTCATGCCGCGTCTCATCGCGCTCGCTCCGCCCGCCCCGTGACCCGCTCGGGGTTCCCCGTCGCTGGACGCCGACCGGCTGTATGCGATAGGAAGGAGCCGGGGAGAAGGCCATGAAGAGCAGCCGACGCTATGCGCTCGCGTGTGTGCTGGTCTGCGCCCTGCTCGGGGCCGGTCGCGTGGAGCCCGCGGCGTCTCAGTCCAAGCCGGAAGGCGAGATGCGCTGGGCGCTGTACGTGACGCTCCCGCCCCTCTGGTTCGACCCGGGTGAGGTGGTAGGCGTCATCACACCCTTCTGGGTGCTCTACGCGCTCCACGATGCGCTCGTCAAGCCCATGCCCGGCAATCTGATGGCCCCGAGCCTGGCGGAATCCTGGACCGTCAGTGCGGATCAGCGCGTCTACGAGTTCAAGCTGCGCGAGGGAGTGCAATTCCACAACGGCGACCCCTTCACCGCCGAGGACGTGAAGTTCAGCTTCCTGCGCGCCAAAGGGGCCAAGCTCCTGCGTGAGAATGTCCGGGAGGTGGCGATCGTCGACCCCTACCGCGTACGCTTCCATCTGCGCGAGCCCTGGCCCGACTTCATGACCTTCTATGGGACGCTTGCGACCGCGGCGGGCTGGATCGTCCCCAAGAACTACATCGAGCGGGTCGGTGATGACGGCTTCAAGAAGCACCCCATCGGTCTCGGCCCTTACAAGTTCGTGAGCCAGAGCCCCGGCATCGAACTGGTCATGGAAGCGTTCGAGGGCTACTGGCGCAAGGTGCCCCAGGTCAAGCGGCTCGTCTACAAGAGCGTCCCGGAGGCCACGACGCGGATGGCCATGCTGAAGAAAGGGGAAGTCGACGTCGCCTATCTGCTGGATGCCCCGATGGCCGAGGAGGTACGGCGGACTCCCACGCTCAAGCTGGCGTTCTCGGGAGGGATCGGGGTGTTCTTCCTGGATTTCTTCGACCAGTGGGACCCCAGATCCCCCTGGCACGACAGACGGGTGCGGCTCGCCGCCAGTTACGCCGTCGACCGCCGGACGCTGAGCGAGGCGGAGACGCTCGGCGCCTCCAAGCCTACCGGCAACATCGTTCCGCGCACCTTCGAGTTCGCGTTGCCCATCGAGCCCGACCCCTACGATCCCGTGAAGTCGAAGCAGTTGCTGGCGGAGGCCGGTTACCCCAACGGCTTCGATGCCGGGGACCTGCACGCGTATCCCCCGTATGTCTCGACGACCGAAGCGGTCGGAGGCTACCTGGCGGCCGTGGGGATCAGGACGAGGGTCCGAACGATGGAGCGCGCGGCCTTCTTCTCGGCGTGGGCCACGAAGAAGCTCAGAGGGGTGTGCATGTGCGTCAACGCCCTCTACGGTAACGCCGCCTCGCGGATGTCGGAGTGGGTGCCGAGCAGCGGCGCCTATGCGTATGGCGCCGATCCCGACATCGAGACCTTGTACAAGCAGCAGGCCCTCGAGACTGACCGTCGCCGGCGCTCGGTGATGCTGCACCGGATCCAGCAGCTCCTCCACGAGCGGACGAGGTTCGCGCCGATCTGGGACTACACGTGGCCGAGCGGGGTGGGGCCGCGAGTCGCGGAGCCCGCGCTGATGCTGATCAACCCCTACCCCTGGTCGGCGCCCCTCGAAGAGGTGCGCCTCAAGAAGAACTGAGCCTCAGCTCCGGTGCGCGAGCCACAAGCCGAGGGCGACGCACGCGAGGCCCAGCAGGGCCGGCGCGGAGATCGTTTCCCCGAGCAGCATCGCGCCGAGCACGGTCGCCGTGACGGGACTGAGCGCGAGGAACACGGTGACCTGCGTCGGCGTGGCGTGGCCGAGCGCCCACAGCCACAGGTAGTAGCCGCCACCGCTGCCGACGCCGATGTAGAGGACGGCCAGCCAGCCTCCCGCGGTGAAGCGGGGCAGCGAGCCGAAAAACCCCTCCCCGGCGGCGAGCACCGCGAGGAACCCGACCGAGGCAAGCATGGCGACGGCGCTCACCGCCAGCGTCGGATATCTTTTCAAGTACGGCCGGTACAGGACGCTGCAGACGGCGCCGCTCACCGCGCTCAGGAACACGGCGAGCTCGCCGACCCACACGCGGACCGCGCCGTCCCCCTGAAACGCCTTCTCCCCGAGCGCCAGCCCCACGCCCGCGAGCGTCAGCAGCACCCCGGAGAGCTTCGCGAGCGTCAGTCGCTCCTGGCCGAGCGCCGCCGCGACGACCATCGTCAGCAACGGGAGCGTGGCGAAGATCAGCGCCGCGCGGGCCGACGGAACGAACCGGAGCCCGTAGTTCAGCAGCGCGATGAGGATGCCGAACTGGGCGATCCCGAGCAGCCCGATCGCGAGCAGATCGCGGCGGTCGAACCGCGCGCGCGGCGCGGACATGAGCACGGGCGGCAGCAGGCAGCAGACCCCGATGAGGTAGCGCAGGAGCGCCAGCGACGCCGGACCGGTCTGATCGACGACGAACCGCGTCGCCACGATGGCCGAGCCCACCTGGATGCCGGTCGCGGCCGCGGCGGCCGCCGGCAGAAGCCTCACAGCGGGAGCTCCCACGTCTCCCCGACCAGGTCGTGGCCGAAGCTCCTGTGCCGTTCCCGATGGACCAGGCGGAATCCGGCGCTTTCGTAGATGCGTCGCGCGGCACGCAGCACGCTGTTCGTCCACAGCGTGATCTTCCGGTAGCCCGCCTGCCGCGCGAAGCGCACGCACTCGCCCACCAGGCGCGCGCCGATGCCCAGCCCGCGCGCCCTGGGCTCGACCAGCAGCAGGCGCAGCTTGGCCACCGTCGCGGACTGCCTGACGAGGAACACGGAGCCGACGATCTCGCCGTCCTTCTCCGCGATCCAGGCGCGCTCCCGCTTCGGGTCGTAGCGCTGGATGAACTCCGCGACGATGGACGCGACCAGCGCTTCGAACTGCTCGTCCCAGCCGTACTCCTGGGCGTAGAGCGCGCCGTGGCGGTGGACGACCCAGCCCATGTCGCCGGGCTGGTGGGGCCGGAGCACGTACGCGGTCGTTCCCTCGGGTCGCGCGCCGAGCCGCCCTTCGATGGTGTTCATCGCCTCGAGCACACGCTTCTGGTCGGCGTCGGACAGCTTGCCCAGCATCGCGCCGATGTCCGCGTGCGACCGCGCCTGGAGCGGGGCGAAGGCGGCCCGCCCCCGCTCGGTCAGCGCCAGATGGCTCTGGCGCCCGTCGGCTTTCGACGCCGTTCGCTCGACCAGGTGGCGCCGCTCGAAGCCGCGCAGGATGCGGCTCAGGTAGCCCGCGTCCAGGCCGAGCTCGCGGCCGAGCTCCGCCGCGGTGGGCTTCTCGCGGTGCGCAAGCTCGTAGAGCACCCGCACCTCGCTCAGAGAGAACGGGCTCTCGAGATAGCCCTCGTGCAGCAGGCCGCGACGCGCGCATCGAAGCCGGTCTCGGCCACCGTCGCTCTCGCCCTCCCGTCGGTGGCTGACAATGTCAAGCATTTACTTGACTATGTCAAGAGACGGGTCCTTCCGACACCTTGAGGGCCCGGAGGAACTCGGCGCGCGCCTGGCCGCCGGCCATGACGAAGGAGAGGTCGCTGCCGCAGAGGATGAAGCGCGCGCCGACCTTGACGTATTTCTCCATGGTCGGGTGGTCGTAGATCCCTCCCATCCCCGGGTACTTGCCGTGTCGCTTGCAGGCGGCGACGACCGTCTCGTACGCGCGCATCACCCCGGGGTCGTCGTACTTGCCCGGGATGCCCATCTCCAGGGTCAGGTCGTTGGTCCCGATCAGCAGCACGTCCACCCCCGGGACCGCGGCGATCAGGTCGGCGTTGTCGATCGCCTTGGGCGTCTCGAGCATCGTCACCACCAGCGTCGCCGTGTTGACCAGCGCGGTCGACTCGGCCCGGGGGTGAGGCCGGAAGCCGAGCTGCGCCATCGGGCCACCCAGCGAGCGGTGGCCCACGGGCGGGTACTTGCAGTTGCGCACGAGCTGTCGCGCGTGCTCGGGAGTGTCGACGTGGGGGAAGACGATCCCCATCGCTCCCGCGTCGAGCAGCCGCGTGGCCAGGTAGTGCTCGTAGCCCGGGACGCGCACGAGCGGCGTCACGCCCGCGTCGTGGCAGGCCAGCGCGATCTGCGCCGCGGTGTCGACGCCCATCGTGTTGTGTTCCATGTCGATGAACGCGAAATCGAATCCGCACGCAGCCAGCACGCGCCCGATGTCGACGGTGCGGGCCTGCCGTAGCGCCATACCCAACGCGAGCTGGCCCGCCGCCAGACGCTCCCGCACCGTGTTCGCAATCTGCGTCATGTTCGTCCCCTCGTCGCGGTGGCCGCCGCGGCGGTCATCGGCGCTTCTTGAGGAAGAGATTGACGTCCTCCGGCGTGATCAGGTCGGGCACGGTCCAGCCGTCGAGGTCGTACTCGGCCATGCACTGCTCGGCGAAGCCCCTGAACGCCTGCGCCTGGCCGCTCGCCTGGGCCATGTCCAGCGTGATGACGCGGATGGCCTCGGCGGCGCCCGCATAGTTGCGCTCGTACAGCTCGTGCCGCCCGCCGAACTCGGTCCCCATGGCGTCCCAGAGGAGCTTCATCAGCTTGACGCGCTCGACGGCGTCGGTGCCGTCGGAGCCGCGCAGGTACTTGTCGAGGTAGGGGCGCAGCGCCGGCGTCCGGAAGTCGGCCGCGTGCGAGTTCAGGTAGATGAGGGCGCTGCCGAGGATGCTCTCGGTCAGCTCCTTGACGCGGGGATACGCGACCGTCGAAAAGACGCGGTACGCCTGCGCGTATTCCGGGTTCGGGAGCAGCGAGCCGCCGGCCCACGGGACGGGCGCGCGCGCCATCGCGTCGGAGAGGCCCCAGAAGAGGTTGCGCCAGGCGATCGTCTCGCCGACGGAGGCCTGCACGTTCTTGCTCTCCCGCGAGCCCACCGCGTCCACGGCCTTCAGGAGGAGGCCGGCGATGAAATCGAGCTTGACGGCCAAGCGCGTGCAGCCGTGGAGCATCGCACGCGGCAGGAAGCCGGACCCCGGGAAGAACGTGTTCGACTTCTCCACGTCCTCGTACACGAAGACGTTCTCCCAGGGCACCAGGACGTGGTCGAGGACGAGGATGGCGTCGTTCTCGTCCAGGCGGCTCGACAGCGGATAATCGAACGGGCTGCCCAGCACCTCGGCGGCCATGGCGTAGGACGGGCGGCAGATCAGCTTCACGCCGGGCGCGTCCATGGCGGCGATGAAGACGACCGCGAACTCCTTGGTCTTGATGGGCACGGTGGTGGGATGGGCGATGAAGTTGGCGTGGGTGAGCGCCGAGCCCGTGGCGACGACTTTCGCGCCGCTCACGACGAGCCCCGCGTCGGTCTCCTTCTCGACGTGCACGTAGACGTCGGCGACCTCGTCGGGCGGACGGTGCCGGTCCACCGGCGGCTGGACGAGGGCGTGGTTCAGGTAGAGGACGCGCTCCTGCGCGGCGCGGTACCAGCGCCGCGCGTTCTCCTGATACGGCGCGTAGTACTCGGCGTTGGCGCCGAGCGTCGCGAGGAAGGACGCCTTGTAATCGGGCGACCGGCCCATCCACCCGTAGGTCAGGCGCGCCCAGGCGGCGATCGCGTCGCGCGCGGCGACCAGATCGGCGGCGCTCATCGGAGCCCGGAAGTATCTGTGCGTGTAACTCCCCGAGCCGGTATCGGTGCCGCACGTCAACAGGGTGTGCGTGGCCGGCGCGTGCAGCGCGTCGTAGAGCCGGGCGAGCATGCGCGCGGGATTGCGGAAGGCCGGGTGCGTCGTCACGTCGGGGACCCGTTCGCCGTAGATCCAGATCTCGCGCCCGCCACGCAGGCTGTCCAGGAACTCCTCCCCTGTGAAGGGTCGGGTGGGCACCGGGGTCGTCATGAGCGCCTCCGTGTCCGGGATCGTAGTGGCACTCGGCTGGCGAGGCAATCGTCCCCGTTCTCCGCTATCCTTGCACGGAAATCACGATTACCCGGGAGGACACGACGATGGCCAACCCGCCCCTGCCCACGCACATCTTCGTCGGCGCCGCGCGCTCACGATCGGAGACCCGCGGAGGGGTCTTCCGCCAGGCCATCGGCGACGACCGCTGGGAGCATCTCACCAAGGGGCTGCCGGTGGTCACCGACGTCCAGGCGATCACCGTGCACCCGGCGAGCCCGGAGGTGATCTATCTGGGCACGCGGAGCGGCCCGTATCGGAGCACCGACCGCGGCGAGCGCTGGGAGCGGCTCGGATTCCCCGGCGACACCGAGGTCTGGTCGATCCTGGTGCATCCCACGAATCCGCGGACCCTCTACGCCGGGACGTCCCCGGTGGGAGTCTACCGGAGCGACGACGGCGGCGACACCTGGAGGCGGCTCCCGAAGGCCACCCAGCCCGAGCGGGTGAAGATGAAGTCGTTCGTGTGCCGCGTGATGCGTCTGGCGGCCGATCCCGCGCGCCCCGACGAGCTGTACGGCGCTCTGGAGGTCGGCGGCGTCATGAAGAGCCCGGACGCGGGCGAGACGTGGCAGGATTGCAGCGCCGATCTGTTGAGGCTCGCGGAGCTGCCGCACCTCAAGAGCCGGATCGACAGCGACACCGACATCGAGGGCATGCTGGACGGTCACGCGCTCTGCGTGAGCGCCGCCAGGCCGGGCACCGTGTTCCTCGCCGTCCGCATGGGCCTGTTCCGGAGCGCGGAGCGCGGGGCCCACTGGCAGACCATGGACATCGGCCGCTTCTCGCCGCTCACGTATAGCCGCGACCTCCGCGTGTCTCCGCACGATCCCCGCGTCCTCTACGCATGCCTCAGCCCGGCCGCGCGCAGCCAGGACGGATCGCTCTACCGCAGCCGAGACCTCGGCGAGACCTGGACGCGCCTCGACCACGGCGTCAAGGCCGAGAGCACGATGATGGCCGTGGCGCTCCATCCACGGGATCCCGACCAGGTCTACTGCGTGAGCCGCACCGGGCAGGTCTTCGGTACGCAGGACGACGGCCGGACGTGGCACGAGCATCGCTTGCCCGACGGCGTCCAGGATGTCTACGCGGCCGCCTGCGCATGACGATGCGATTCACGGACCGGGTGGCGCTCATCACGGCGGCGGCGAGCGGGATCGGCCGCGCCACCGCCGAGATCATCGGGGGCGAGGGCGGCATCGTCGTCGGCGTCGACACCGACAAGGGCCGACTCGAGGAGGCCATGGGCGCGATCCGGCGCGCCGGGGGCCAGGGGCACGCGCGACCGGCCGACGCCCTGGACCCGGCCCAGGTCCGTGACGTGGTCGACGGCGTCGTGCGCGAGTTCGGGCGGGTCGACATCCTGGTCAACGCGGTGGGCGGGAGCACGATCATCGCGCGGCCGGCCGCCCTCGTCGACGAGCTCACGCTCGCCGAGTGGCAACGCCTCATCACCTTCAACCTCGACGGGACGTTCCTCTTCTGCCACACCGTGGGACCGGTCATGAAGCGCCAGCGCGGCGGCAAGATCGTGAACATCTCGTCCATCGCCGGGCGGGGGCTCAGCGCGAGCAGCAGCAGCGCCTACGCCGCGGCCAAGGGCGGGATCATCGCCTTCACGCGGAAGCTCGCGCACGAGCTGGGGCCGTTCGGCGTCACCGTCAACGCCATCGCCCCAAGCCTGACGCTGACCGAACGCATCCGGCCGCGGTGGGCGCAGCGGACCCTGGACGAGCAGGCGCAGGAAATCGCCCGCACGCCGCTCCGCCGGGTCGCCGAGGCGCCCGACCAGGCACGGGTGATCTGCTTCCTCGCCTCCCGCGACGCTGACTTCGTCACCGGCGTGACCATCGACGTGACCGGCGGGGTGTGACCGCCGCCGGAGGAGCCGGACACGCGTCGTGGTGCTACCATGTCGCCCCATGACTGACACGACGCTCCGCGTGGGCTTCGTCGGCGCCGGCAACAACACCCGCCGCCGTCACATTCCGGGGTTTCAGACGCAGCCCGACGTCGACCTGGTGGCGGTCGCGAACCGGACGAAGGAGTCGGGCGAGCGCGTCGCGAAGGAGTTCGGGGTCGCCCGGGTCTACGCGGACTGGCGGGACCTCGTCCGCGCCCGCGACGTCGACGCCGTCTGCGTCGGGACCTGGCCCGACATGCACTGCGAGATCACCCTCGCCGCGCTCGAGCACGGCAAGCACGTCCTCTGCGAGGCGCGCATGGCCATGGACGCCGCCGAGGGGCGGCGCATGCTCGCCGCCGCACGCCGGGCGCCGCACCTCGTCGCCCAGCTCGTGCCGGCGCCCCACACGCTCGAGGTCGACGCGACCCTTCAGGCGCTCCTGGCCGAGGGCTATGCGGGCGAGGTGCTCGCGGTCGAGCTCCAGGCGGCGCAGGGTCGTTTCCTGGACCGGGACGAGCCGCTCCACTGGCGCCACGACGCCTCGCTCAGCGGGCTCAACGTCCTCAACATGGGCATCTGGTACGAGGCGATGATGCGCTGGCTCGGTCCTGCCCACCGGGTGACGGCGATGACCAAGATCGCCGTGCCGCGGCGCCGCGACGCGACCGGCGCCTGGCACGACGTGCGCGTGCCGGATCACGTCGACGTCCTGGCCCAGCTCCAGTCCGGCGCCGTCGCCCACCTTCGCTTCAGCGCGGTCACGGCCCTGGCGCCTCCGAGCGAGGTGTGGATCCGCGCTCCGCGAGATTCCGATCCCCGCCGACCGGCGGATCGGTTGGCGGGTCGAAGAGGAGTTCGTCAGCGCGATCCGCGGCCGCGAGACGGTCCGGCGAACGACCTTCGAAGACGGGGTGCGCTACATGGAGTTCACCGCCGCCGTGGCCCGGAGCGCCGCCCTCGGTCAGGCCGTCGACGTCGCCGACCTCTGAACGCCGAAAGAAGGACAGCCGCATGGACACGAAAGGACTGAGCGGGGCCGAAGCGCTCCTGCGCCTCCTGGCCCAGATGGGCGTCGAGCGGATCTTCGCGTCGCCCGGCTCGGAGTGGGCGCCCGTCTGGGAGCACCTCGCAAAACCGTACGGATCCGCCAAAGAGATCCCTCTCTATCTCTCGTCGCGCCACGAGGAGATCGCGGTGGCGATGGCCAGCGGCTACGTGAAGGCGTCGGGAAAGCTTCCCGCCGTGATGATCCACACCACCGTCGGCGCCCTCCACGCCGCCATGGCGCTCCGCGGAGCGCTTCACGAGCAGGTCCCGATGGTCGTGCTCGCGGGCGAGTCCATCGGGTTCAGCGAGGGCTCCGACCACGACCTCGGACACCAGTGGATTCGCCTGCTGTCCGACGTCGGCGGCCCCGCGAGGCTCGTGGAGCCCTCGGTGAAGTGGAGCTTTGCCCTCAACACGCCCGCGGTCTTGCCGGCGACGATCCAGCGGGCGTGTCAGCTGGCGATGGCGGCGCCGCAAGGGCCGGTCTTCGTCTCGGTCCCGATGGAATTCCTGCTCGAGACGTTGACGACCAATCCTCCTGCCTCCGCGGGCTTCGCGCACGCGCCCGCGGCCCACCCACGCGCCATCGACGAGCTGGCGCTCGTCCTCGCCCGCGCCGCGAGTCCCCTGATCGTGACCGAAGAAGCGGGACGGAGCGTGCGCGCGGTCGAGCATCTCGTCTCCCTCGCCGAGCGGCTCGGCGCGCCGGTCATCGAGGCCTGGCATCCCGGCTACGCGAACTTCCCGCGCACGCATCCCCTCTACGGCGGGGTCGGCCGGTCGGCGTTCGTGGCGGAGTACCTGAACGACGCCGATGTCGTGTTCCTCGTGGCGACCGTGGCGCCCTGGCACCCGGCCTCGTCCGCTCCCGGCCCCGGCACGAAGGTCGTGGTCCTGAGTGACAACCCGCTCCGCTCGGATCTCCCGTTCTGGGGCTACCGCGCGGACCTCGTGGTCACAGGCGGCGTCGAGGTTTCACTCGCCATGCTGGTCGAGCGTGTGAGGGAGGCGATCCCTCCGGGCGCCCGGACGACCACGCTCGAGCGGTGGCAGGTGCGCCACCAGAAGCGGCGGGACGCGCCGTTGGGTCGCCCACGAGCTGAACCACGTCCTCCGGCCGGACGCGATCGTGGTCGACGAGACCATCACGCACCGCCTGGACGTGCACCGCTTCCTCGACCGCCTGCAGCCCGGGAGCTTCTTCGCGGGCAGCTGCGGCGGACTCGGGACCGGATTGGGGACGGCGCTCGGCGTGAAGGCAGCGGCGCCGGACCGCACGGTCATCGCCCTGATCGGCGACGGCGCCTTCCACTACAACCCCGCCCTGGCGGCGCTCGGGGTCTGTCAGGAGCATCGGATGCCGATCCTGATCGTGCTCTTCAACAACTCGGGCTACCTCTCGCAAAAATCTCACGTCTCAGAACAATACCCCGACGGCTGGGCCGTACGGTCGAACACGTTCGTGGGTACCGCCATCGCGCCGAGCCCGGACTACCCGGCCGTCGCGCGCGCGTTCGGCGGGTACGGTGAGCGTGTGGAGGATCCCGGCGAGGTCCGCGCCGCGCTCTTGCGCGGCTTGCAGGCCGTTGCGGCCGGGCAGGTCGCGCTGGTCGAGCGTGTGAGGGAGGCGATCCCTCCGGGCGCCCGGACGACCACGCTCGAGCGGTGGCAGGTGCGCCACCAGAAGCGGCGGGACGCGCTGCGCGAGGAGGGGCTGGCCGCGGCGGGGAAGCCCCTCGACACCCGTTGGGTCGCCCACGAGCTGAACCACGTCCTCCGGCCGGACGCGATCGTGGTCGACGAGACCATCACGCACCGCCTGGACGTGCACCGCTTCCTCGACCGCCTGCAGCCCGGGAGCTTCTTCGCGGGCAGCTGCGGCG
>WNGJ01007453.1_pt1 | contig 16042 bp, 15 predicted proteins | sample 5400611 | NCBI WGS metagenome assembly WNGJ01 (sample SAMN13153375, study PRJNA577476) | soil metagenome | isolation source: 40 cm soil or saprolite under Garry oak tree replicate 1 | place: USA:California | collected 2016-06-15 | reverse complement strand
CGGCCACGAATATCAATGTTGCTGCGAGCATCGATCTCATGACAAGTCTCGGGTCCATTGATAAGCCGACAATTAAGCACATCTGCTTGGTCGGCAACAACTGGAGGAGGGTTCAGTAAATGGTGGCAAAACCGCCATTGTTGCAACGAGCCAACGGGTCTCGCCTTCGGCGAGCCCGATGACAGGCTCCGCGACGAAGCAATCCAGAGGTCGGACCCAGCACAAATGGATTGCTTCATGGAGCCCGTCATCGGGCTGCGCTGTGTGTCGACCCGTCGGCTTGCAATGATGGCTAGATTGAATTTGAAGGAATTGACCCGATCATGCTGAGTGCCGCCGAACTCGAACGTTACGCCCGCCACATCGTGCTGCGCGAAGTCGGCGGCCCCGGCCAGGCCGCCCTCAAGGACGCCTCCGTGCTGGTAATCGGCGCCGGCGGCCTCGGCGCGCCGGCGCTGATGTATCTCGCCGCTGCCGGCGTCGGCATGCTCGGGCTTGTCGATGACGACATCGTCTCGCTGTCCAATCTGCAGCGCCAGATCATCCACACCACGCCGGATATCGGCCGGCGCAAGGTCGACAGCGCGGCGGGACAAATCCATGCGCTCAATCCCCATGTCAGATTTGCGGCGCACGCTACCCGGCTATGTGCTGACAATGCGATGTCGCTGATCGGCGGTTACGACCTGGTGCTCGACGGCTCCGACAATTTCGAAACCCGCTATCTGGTGTCCGACGCCTGTTTCCTCGCCGCCAAGCCGCTGATTACCGCAGCGCTTGGCATGTTCGATGGCTCGTTGACCACGATCCGCGCGCATGAGAAAAACGCCGACGGCGAATTCAATCCGACCTATCGCTGTCTGTTTCCCGAACCGCCGCCGCCGGGCACGGTGCCGGCCTGCGCCGAGGCCGGTGTGCTGGGCGCGCTCGCCGGCGTGCTGGGGTCGATGATGGCGCTGGAGGCGATCCGTGAAATCGTTGGTTTCGGCGAGGGCCTGGTCGGGCGGCTCTTGATGGTGGATGCACGCGCGATGCGGTTCGAGACGTTGCGCTATACGCGCGATCCGGCAAACCCGCTCAATGGCGACACGCTTGTGATCACCGATTTGAGCGGGCATCGCTGACCGGCGCGTGATTCTCGCTGTCCATATGCGCCAGATGCTCTTCCGGATAATGTCCGCCGGCGGCGGCGCCCGTGGCCTTTGTCGCAGACTGGCGCAAGCAGGAGAGGCGAAGAGGCTAGGGAGACCTAAGCCCTCACGGTATCCGTGACACGCCAACCCGCGTCAGCCATCACAACATGCTCGGCAGCACGCGGTCCGGCGGCTTGTGGTTGTCGAGGAAGGTTCGGATGTTGATGATTACCTTCTCGCCCATCTCGACACGGCCTTCGATGGTGGCCGAACTCATATGCGGCAGCAGCGCTACCTTGCCCGCCTTGGCGAGCCGCACCAGCTTCGGATTGACCGCAGGCTCGTGCTCGTAGACGTCGAGACCGGCACCGGCGATCTCGCCGGTCTCGATCAGCTTGGTCAACGTCTCCTCGTCGATCACCTCGCCGCGCGCGGTGTTGACGATATAGGCGTCCTTGCGGATCAGTTTCAGGCGGCGCGCCGAGAGCAGATGAAACGTCGCCGGCGTATGCGGGCAATTCACCGAAAGGATGTCCATCCGCGCCAGCATCTGGTCGAGGCTTTCCCAATAGGTCGCGCCGAGTTCCTCGGCGATGCGCGGCGCTACCGGGCGGCGGTTGTGGTAGTGAATCTGTAGCCCGAAGGCGTGGGCGCGGCGCGCCACGGCCTGACCAATGCGGCCCATGCCGATGATGCCGAGCCGTTTTCCGCCAATGCGGTGGCCGAGCATCCAGGTCGGCGACCAGCCCGGCCAGTTCTTGCCTTCGGTGAGGATGGAGGCGCCTTCGATCAGCCGCCGCGGTACCGCCAGGATCAGCGCCATGGTCATGTCGGCGGTGTCTTCGGTCAAAACTTTCGGCGTGTTGGTCACCGTGATGCCACGCGCATGCGCCGCGACGACATCGATATTGTCGACGCCGTTGCCGAAATTGGCGATCAGTTTCAGCTTGCAATCGGGCTGCTTGAGAAGCTCTTCGGTGATCAGATCGGTGACAGTGGGCACCAGGATGTCGGCTGAGCGCACCGCCTCTGCGATCTGCTCGCCCGTCAACGGCGTATCCTCGAGATTGAGCCTGGCGTCGAACAACTCGCGCATGCGGATCTCGATCGAGTCCGGCAGCTTGCGGGTGACGACAACGAGAGGCTTTTTCTTAACCGACATGTCCTGCTCTCATGAGGCGTTAGCTCGTCAAACCTTTAGATCGTCAAAGGCTTCGCCGTTCAGGCCCCATTAACCCGGTTGCTCGACACTGCGGCTGCCGCGCGGTCCCGGTGTTGCCTAGGCTTCCTTGGGTTCCCCGATGTTCCCCCTGAGGTTTTCCCAAGGGGAAGTTCGGGCTCGTCTTGTTTCCTGATGTTCTGTCCTCTCTAGCAGAAGACCGGGGCAAAACAAGAACCCCAAATGACAGGCTGGCGGTGAGCGGCGCGGGGGTTGCGGGGTTTTAGGGTTAAGGCGTTCGCCGGCGATCGCGACGATTCGAGTTGGGATCCCGGCAGGAGACGAGTGGATGGCGTTGAGGCGTTCTTGTTCTGCAATGGTGCTGGCGGGGTGCATGCTGGGTGCGTCGGTGAGCCCGGGATTTTCGGCAAAGGATTCGCCGGTCACCACCAGCGGCTTGCCGGTGCCGCGTTATGTCAGCCTCAAATCCGATCATGTGAATGTCAGGGCCGGCCCCACCAAGGACAATGATGTGGCCTGGGTCTATACCCGCTCCGGCCTGCCGGTCGAAATTACCGCCGAATTCGAGAACTGGCGCCGGGTGCGCGATTCCGAAGGCGCCGAGGGCTGGGTCTACCACTCGCTGCTGTCGGGCCGCCGCACGGCCGTGATCACCATGAAGACCAAGGACGAACTTGCGCCGCTCTATGATCGCCCGGATCAGACCAGCGCGATCGCAGCCCGGCTGCAGGCCGGCGTCGTGGCCCAGGTCAAGAGTTGCGCCGCCGGCTGGTGTCGCGTCACCGGCAACGGTTTTGACGGCTGGATCCAGCAGCAGCGGCTGTGGGGCGTCTACGCCGACGAGAAGGTAGAGTGACAAGCGCGAATCCTATCCGCGAGTCGTCCCGGCGAAACGCCGACCCCACATGCCGTGCACCCGCGTTCTGACTCGGTAGCCAACGCCTTCTTCAACTATAAATGACGGTGGTTATGGGTTCGGCGGGAGAAGAAACTCAGCGTTTCTTGCGCAACCGGACCACCATGTCGACTCGGGCGATCTCGTAGCCTTCGGGGACTTCCGGCATCTTCTGCAGCACCAGATGCGGATCCGGAATGTCGATCAATTCGTGGTTGTTCTCGAGATAGAAGTGATGATGCGCCGACACGTTGGTGTCGAAATAGGTCTTGGTGCCGTCGACACTGACCTGACGCAGCAAGCCCGCATCGGTTAGCTGATTGAGGGTATTGTAGACCGTGGCAAGCGACACCGGAACCTTGGCGTGGGTCGCTTCCTCGTAGAGCATTTCCGCGGTGAGATGGCGTGCTCCCTTGCCGAACAAGAGCCACCCCAAAGCCATGCGCTGACGGGTCGGCCGCAGTCCGGCCGCCTGCAGCATTTCATTGACGTCGTGCCAGGGACAGCCGGTCAACGCCGGCTGGCGTCCCGCGCTGGGGACCCCGTGGTCGGCATTCAAGCTTGAAACGTCGTCGTTTGTTTCCACTGCAACCCACCGAACTCGCTGTCTCAGCACTATCTTTGTGGAATATAAGAAGGAAATCCCTTAGATGCAAGCTTTTCGCAACTAGACCGTTCCCCGGGGGCTTAGGCGGAACTAGAGGTGGGACACGGCGATTTACCCTGTCGTGGCGCTTTGCCGTCTGTGGGGGCCTATGATAGAGAGCGCCCGGACTTAGCTTTGCGATTTCGGCAAAGGCGAGCGCCGGTTGCCGCAGGGACATCCTGACCCGCGGTATTTGCGCCATCAACGATATTTGGCGCGCTTCCCATGCGAAACGGGTCCATTTCGCCAGAAAGCGCTCCATCGGGATTTTGAAAAGGCTTGCACCATGCTGAATCGGCGCGCCGGTTACGAATATGAGGATCTGTTGGCATGCGGCCGCGGCGAGATGTTTGGCCCGGGCAACGCCCAATTGCCGCTGCCTCCGATGCTGATGTTCGACCGCATCAGCGAAATTTCCGAGACCGGCGGGGAATACGGCAAAGGCGTGATTCGTGCCGAACTCGACGTCAAGCCGGACCTTTGGTTCTTCGGGTGCCATTTCAAGGGCGATCCTGTCATGCCGGGATGCCTGGGACTCGATGCGCTTTGGCAGATGGTCGGCTTTTTCCTGGGCTGGAGCGGCGGCGAGGGGCGCGGTCGGGCGCTGGGCCTCGGCGAACTGAAGCTTGCCGGACAGGTGATGCCGAACGTCCGCAAGATTGTGTACAACGTCGACATCAAACGCGTGCTGCGTTTAAAGCTGGTGTTAGGCGTCGCCGACGGGTGGCTTTCAGCCGATGACGAGATTATCTATCGTGCGAAGGACTTGAAGGTCGGTCTGTTCAAGCAGAATGCCGCATTGCAGCCGGGAACATAATATAGTCGCTGCGGCCACCAGGCGGCTTTCGGCTTGTCAACAGCCATCACACAAAAACGCAACGACAGGGCGAGGCGATCATGAGGCGGGTTGTCATCACGGGGATGGGTATCGTCTCGTCCATCGGAAACAACACCCAGGAAGTGCTTGCGAGCCTCCACGAGGCTAAATCCGGCATCACGCGCGCGGAGAAATATGCCGAACTCGGTTTCCGCTCCCAGGTGCAGGGCGCGCCGACGCTCGATCCGTCCGGCGTCATCGATCGGCGCGCGATGCGTTTCCTCGGCGAGGGCGCGGCGTGGAATCACGTCGCGATGGAGCAGGCGATCCAGGATTCCGGCCTCGAGCCCACCGAAGTGTCCAACGTCCGCACCGGCATCATCATGGGCTCCGGCGGGCCATCGGCGCGCACCATCGTGGAAGCCGCCGACACCACCCGCACCAAGGGACCGAAGCGGGTCGGGCCGTTCGCGGTGCCGAAAGCGATGTCGTCGACGGCGTCGGCCACGCTCGCCACCTGGTTCAAGATCAAGGGCGTCAACTATTCGATCTCGTCGGCCTGCGCCACCTCGAACCATTGCATCGGCAATGCCTACGAAACCATCCAGATCGGCAAGCAGGACATTATTTTCGCGGGCGGCTGTGAAGAACTCGACTGGTCCTTGTCGGTGCTGTTCGACGCCATGGGCGCGATGTCCTCGAAATACAACGACACGCCCGCGACCGCTTCCCGCCCCTACGACTTAAGCCGCGACGGCTTTGTGATCGCCGGTGGCGCCGGCGTGGTGGTGCTGGAGGAGCTCGAGCATGCCAAGGCGCGCGGCGCGCGCATCTACGGCGAAATCATAGGCTACGGCGCCACCTCGGATGGTTACGACATGGTCGCGCCGTCGGGCGAGGGCGCCGAGCGCTGCATGCAAATGGCGATGTCGACGGTGAATACCAGGATCGACTACATCAATCCGCATGCCACCTCGACGCCGGCGGGCGACCCGCCGGAAATCGAGGCGATCCGCAAGGTGTTCGGCACCGGCGAGAAGTGCCCGCCGATTTCCGCGACCAAGGCGCTGACCGGCCATTCGCTCGGCGCCACCGGCGTTCAGGAGGCGATCTATTCGCTGTTGATGATGAACAACGGCTTTATTTGCGAAAGCGCCAACATCACCGAACTCGATCCAGTGTTCGCCGACATGCCGATCGTGCGCAAGCGCATCGATAACGCCAAGCTCGGAACCGTGCTGTCGAATTCCTTCGGCTTCGGCGGCACCAACGCCACGCTGGTGTTCAAGCGGATGGATGCGTGAGATTTTGGTTCGTCATGCCCCGCGAAAGCGGGGCATCCAGTATTCCGCGGATCCAATGATTAATCGCAACGATTCGTATTACTGGATCACTTGCGTTCGCGGGTGATGACAAGTTCAGGGATGAGTGGAGCAAAGGCGAGTATGCAGGACCTGATGAAGGGCAAGCGCGGCTTGATCATGGGCGTCGCCAATGATCATTCAATCGCCTGGGGCATTGCCAAGACGCTCGCGGCGCAGGGCGCCGAACTTGCCTTCACCTATCAGGGTGAGGCGCTAGGCAAGCGCGTCAAGCCGCTGGCCGAATCGCTCGGCGTTCCCGTGGTGCTTCCTTGCGATGTCGAAGACATCGCCAGCGTCGACGCCGTGTTCGAAGCCCTGCGTGCGCAATGGGGGCGTCTGGATTTTCTGGTCCACGCCATTGGCTTCACCGACAAGAACGCGCTTCGCGGCCGCTATGCGGACACCACCCGCGACAATTTTTCGCGCACCATGGTGATTTCCTGCTTCTCCTTCACCGAACTCGCCAAGCGCGCCGCGGATCTGATGCCCGAGACCGGCGGCTCGATCATCACGCTGACATTCGGCGGCTCGACCCGTGTGATGCCCAACTACAATGTGATGGGGGTAGCGAAAGCGGCACTGGAAGCTTCTGTGCGCTATCTCGCATTCGATTTCGGAACAAAGAAGATCCGGGTCAACTCGATTTCGGCGGGACCGGTCCGCACGCTGGCGGGCGCCGGGATTGGCGATTCCCGCGCCATGTTCGCGTTCCAGCAGAGGCATTCGCCGCTCGGGCGTGGTGTGACGCTCGACGAACTCGGCGGCTCCGCGCTGTATCTGCTGTCCGATCTGTCCACCGGCGTGACCGGCGAAATCCATTATGTCGATTCCGGCTACAACACCATTTTGATGCCGCGGCCGGAGGATCTGCGCGCCGAGGCCGAGTAGCCGTCACCCCGCCGCGATGACGCTGGCGCGCTGGAAGGCCGGCCGCGCCGTGCAGCGATCGATGTAGCGATCGAACGACGGTCGCGATGGCACCATCTTGAACAACCGCACCGCGAAATTCAGCCCCGAGCCGATTATGATATCCGCGGCGGAGAATGTCTCGCCGAGGATCCACGGCCCTTTGGTCAGGGCGGCATCGAGCACATCGAACACCCGCTGCGCGTCACCCCAGCCCGCGGCCATCGAATTCATCTCGATCTTGGTTGCGACTTGCACCATCGCGGGCTCGATGCAGCCGGGTACGAAGAACAGCCAGTAGAGATATTTCGCACGCAGCGGGTCGCCTAAAGGCGGAGCAAGGTTGGCTTCCGGAAAGCGTTCGGCGACATAGGCGCAGATCGCGGCGGCCTCCGCCATGGTCGCATCGCCGTCCTTCAGCGCCGGCACTTTTGCCATCGGATTGATCGCGAGGTATTCGGGCGCCTTTTGCGCGCCGGTGGAGATGTCGGTCAGCACGCGCTCATAGGGCTGTCCGGTTTCTTCCATCAGCCACAGCGCGGAAAACGACCGCGAGCGTGGCGACCAATAGAGTTTCATCATGACGGGTTCCTCTTGCGGATCGGCTGCCGCAGTTTTCGTGCAGGATTGCGGCCGGCGCAAGATGTAACCCGCTGCAAGGCGCGCAAAATGAAATCGGAAAAGGCCAACCCTGCATTATGGGGCGAGTATCACCGGCAGCGCCTTGTCGAGAGTTTCCGCAAGCAGGGTGCGGGCGCCGTCGCGCAGCGTCGCACTGCTGGCTGCGGCTGTCGCATTCTCTGGATACAACGCATTGTCGAGTTCGCGATGCGGTCCCCTCAACGCTGTCATTTCCAAAGCCCCCGCCAGCACCGTTCCCAAAGATATCGGGGGATTCCTATGGATGGCAAAAGTTTTTCCGTCGAATACCGTCACTTGAATATTGACGAACAGATGGGTGCGACTGAACAGCCTAGTGCCATGATTGAGGACACCGATACCAAGGAGGGTTTGATTGGTGCCGCCCAACATTCCGTTAAGCTTGGTGATGACGACATAACGCTCGCAACTGGCATTAGCCGCGATCTGCCGCACGATGGCGGTCAACTCGTTCTGGGAGTTGCGAAACAGCTGGGGTTGAGGATGGTCGTAAGGCGTGAACGCCCCCTTGGCGTAAGCAAGGCGCCGCACAGCGGCTCCCTCGCCGGACGCCGCGCGAACCCGCGCGACGGTGATATCGTCAAGGCCCCAGGCGTCGACCGGCACCTCGGTATATTCGTTGTTAAACACCGTCAACCCGACCTTCTGAACCACGAATTGATCGCCGACGGCAGGAATGACGCCGAGACGGCAAGGCCCTTTCTCCGCCGCGACAGTCGGTGTCATCGCGGTTTTGGCTTTAGGCGTCTGTTTCTTGGCGGCGGGCTTGACGACTGGCGCGCTAGGTGTAGCGCCCGTCCCAGGCGCAGCCTGATTTTGCGCCCACGTAGCTTCGGCAAGGCACGTTAGCGCCAACACAGCGGCGAGGGCCCGAACCATTGAAAACTCCCGGAGGATGCGATTTGGCGGCAAGCCCAATGATTGCGGCGCTAGTTGTTACATAAATTTAAAACTAGAGCGTGTCTATAGCATCAGCACGTCAAGGATGTTCTGCGGAGGCTGGGCGGTGGCGCGATCTCGGCGCTGGTCCCAACGTCGCAGAGTGTGGCGAATTCCTATGGTCGGGCGGGTCCAATCTTCCACCGATAATATTTCATGACGCGCCCCGTCATCGGCTCCACCGCTTCCTTTTCGAACACAAAACCTTCGCGCTCATACCAGCGCCAGGCCTTGTCGTTCTCGCGCACGCACCGCAACCAGATCTCATTCGGCATACGCTCCCGCGCAAAGGCGAGCAGCCGCTTGCCAAGCCCTTTGCCTTGATAGTCCGGGGCGACGAATAACTGGCCAAGGCAACCGTCGGGCAGACGCAAGGCCAGCATCGCAGCAAAGCGCCCGCCGTCGTCGGCGACAAAAAGGCTCCAACCGCTCTCGACCTCGCGTGAGATGCGCGCACGCAAGTTTGCCAGCAGAAAATTGCTGGCATCCTCGAGTCCCGTCGAAGTCCAGCTGTCCATCCAGACGCGGGCGATCTCGTCATATTCGTCTGTCCGAGCGGGGCGGATGGTCGGCGGCGGCATGGAGTTCTCTTCTCCCTGTCCCGCTTGCGGGGACCCCTCCTTAGCCCTAGCCCGCAAGCGGGAGAGGAGCGCACGGAGCGCGCCGCATGGTCGCCGACATTCTCAAACAACGCGCAAAAAAGAGCGGCCTCACGGCCGCTCTTTCCATTCGCTATACACCGAAATCACTCCGCTGCTTGCGGTCCCTGCGGCATTTTCTGCTGCAGGGCGGTCTCGGCTGCCGTGGCGCGGGTCATGTGGTCGCGAAAACCCGTTCCACTGAGATCAGGCAAGATCGAAGCGGTCCAGGTTCATCACCTTGGTCCACGCCGCCGCGAAGTCTTTCACAAACTTCTCCTTCGAGTCCGCGCACGCATAGACTTCCGCGAGGGCGCGGAGCTGCGAGTGCGAACCGAAGATCAGGTCGACACGCGTGCCGGTCCACTTGACCTCGTTCGTTTTCCGATCGCGCCCCTCGTACACGCCTTCGGAGCCAGCGGACGGCTGCCATTGCGTGCTCATGTCGAGCAGGTTGACGAAGAAGTCGTTCGTCAGCGTCTCGAGCTGCCTGGTGAAGACGCCATGCTTGGACTGCCCGGCATTTGCGCCCAGGACGCGCAGGCCGCCGACGAGAACCGTCATCTCAGGCGCCGTCAACGTCAGCAACTGCGCCCGATCCACCAATGCCTCCTCGGGCGCCATGAGTTGCTTGCCGCTGAGATAGTTGCGGAAACCGTCAGCGACCGGTTGGAGCGGGGCGAAGGAGTCGACGTCGGTCTGCTCCTGCGACGCGTCCATGCGCCCCGGCGTGAAGGGAACCTTCACGTCGTGCCCGGCCGCTTTCGCGCCCTTCTCGATCGCGGCGTTGCCGCCGAGAGCGATCAGGTCGGCGAGCGAGACCTTCTTGCCACCGGTGGCCGACGCGTTGAACTCCTTCTGGATCGCCTCGAGCTTCTGAAGCACCGTCGCGAGTTGCTTCGGCTGATTGACGTCCCAATCCTTCTGCGGCGCGAGGCGGATGCGCGCGCCGTTCGCTCCACCACGCTTGTCAGAACCGCGGAACGTCGACGCCGACGCCCAAGCCGTCGAGACGAGTTGGGAAACGGACAGGCCAGACGCGAGGATTTTCGCCTTCAGAGCCGCAACGTCCTGCTCGCCGATCAGCGGATGATCCACCGCCGGGATCGGGTCCTGCCACGACAGCGTCTCCTTCGGCACGAGCGGGCCGAGGTAGCGCACGACCGGGCCCATGTCGCGGTGGGTGAGCTTGAACCACGCGCGGGCAAACGCGTCCGCGAACTGGTCCGGATGCTCGTAGAAGCGTCTCGAGATCTTCTCGTAGGCTGGGTCGAGCCGCAGCGAGAGGTCCGTGGTCAGCATGGTCGGCAGATGCTTCTTCGACTTGTCGTGGGCGTCCGGGATCGTGGCAGCGCCGCCTTTCGCCTTCCACTGCTGCGCACCGGCCGGGCTCTTGGTCAGCTCCCATTCGTTGTTGAACAGGTTATCGAAGAAGTGGTTGCTCCAATTCGTCGGCGCCTGCGTCCAGGTGACTTCCGGGCCGCCGGTAATGGTGTCGGCCCCGAAGCCAGTGCCATGCTTGCTCTTCCAGCCCAGGCCCTGATCCTCGATGAGGGCGCCTTCGGGCTCCGGGCCGATCAGTGACGGATCGCCGGCGCCGTGGGTTTTGCCGAAGGTGTGACCGCCGGCAATCAGCGCGACGGTCTCCTCGTCGTTCATTGCCATGCGGTAGAACGTCTCGCGGATGTCCCTGGCCGCCGCGACCGGATCCGGGTTGCCGTTTGGTCCTTCAGGATTGACGTAGATCAGGCCCATCTGCACCGCGCCGAGCGGGTTTTGAAGCTGGCGTTCGCCGCTGTAGCGTTCGTCCCCCAGCCACGTCCCCTCGGGACCCCAGTAGAGTTCTTCGGGCTCCCAAACATCGACGCGGCCGCCCCCGAAACCGAACGTCTTGAAGCCCATCGAGTCGAGGGCGACATTGCCAGCGAGAATCATCAGGTCAGCCCAGGAGATTTTCCGGCCGTACTTCTGCTTGATCGGCCACAGCAGCCGGCGCGCCTTGTCGAGGTTCGCGTTGTCCGGCCAACTGTTGAGCGGCGCGAAGCGCTGCTGGCCGGCGCCGGCGCCGCCGCGGCCGTCGGCGATGCGGTACGTGCCCGCGCTATGCCATGCCATCCGGATGAACAACGGTCCGTAGTGGCCAAAGTCGGCCGGCCACCACTCCCGCGAGTCCGTCATCAGCGCGTAGAGGTCCTTCTTCAGGGCCTCTAGGTCGAGCTTCTTGAATTCCTCCGCGTAGTTGAACGCCTCGCCCATGGGATTGGACAAGGAAGAGTTTTGGTGAAGCATATTCAGGTTCAACTGGTTCGGCCACCAGTCCCGGTTGGTCCTCGTTTGCATGACCGGGCACTTGCCGGCGCTCTTGTCAGTCTTTGCGTCCAGCCCCATCGGGCCGCGGTGACGGAGTTCTGGTTGTCGGCAATCCGATTGCCGGCGCCGGTCAGCCATGGCTGTCGTTCCTTCCGGCAGGTGGGGCGGGGCGCGCATTTGACCAAGGGGGAGACCGCAGAAGCATTGACCTGGAACAACCACGTCAGCCTGGATTCTCGTTGCCTCTCGCCAAATTCGCTGAACCCCCACCTTGGAAGATATCCAACATAAGGTCCAGTCGAATTGTCTTGAGCTCCCGATCAGTTTATCTGATGGGAATGATCACGCTTCGACAGCTTCGTTATCTCTCCGCGCTCGCCAAACACGGCCATTTCGGCCGCGCCGCCGAGGCCTGCGCCGTTACCCAGCCTGCATTATCGATGCAGATCCGCGATCTGGAGCGCACGCTCGGCGTCGCCGTGGTGGAGCGGCGGCCGGGCGATGTGATGCTGACCGATGTCGGGCGGGAGATCGCCCAGCGTGGCGAAGAGGTGCTGACGGCTTCCCGCGATCTGGTCGACTTCGCCCGCCAGCGCAGCGGCCTGCTGACGGGGCGGCTGACGCTCGGCGTGATTCCTTCGCTGGCGCCCTATCTGCTGCCGCGGATCCTTCCCGAACTGCAACGCCGGTTCCCGGAATTGCGGCTGGAACTGCGGGAAACCCAGACCCGGCAACTGGTCGAGGACATCAAGAGCGGCGCGCTCGATGCTGCCATGTTGGCGCTGCCGTTGGGCGAGCCCGACATCGATACGATGGCGCTGTTCGAGGACCTGTTTCTGCTAGCGGTGCCCTCGGACGATCCGCGCAGCGAGGCCGCGCGGGTTGCCGCCGAGGATATCGACCAAAGTCGCCTCATCCTGCTGGAAGATGGCCATTGCCTGCGCGATCAGGCGCTGGCGTTTTGCGCCACGGCGGCGCGGAGCCGCAGGGCGCGCGCCGGTGGCACGGCGTTCGGGGCCAGCAGCCTCACCACCGTGATGCAGATGGTCGCGGGCGGCTATGGTGTGACGCTGATCCCGCAGATCGCCGCCGATGTCGAGCGCCGCGACGACCGGGTGAAATTCCTGCGCCTGCAAAATCCGCAACCCGGCCGCAGCATCGGTCTTGCGTTCCGCCGCACCTCGCCGCGGAAGGCGGATTTTGCGGCGCTGGGCGGGGTAGTGAAGGAGAGCGTGGATGCTTCGCCCGCAAAGGCCGCGAACAGAAAGCGGGACTGAAGGTGGCCATGTTTTTTTCCCCTCTCCCGCTTGCGGGGGAGGGCCGGGGTGGGGGGCTTGCAGCAGCGGCTATTGCTCGCGCACCGTGCCGGATGAGAGCGCTCCCTCCCTAACCGTCCTCTGCAAGCGGGAGAGGGGAGAGAGGGTCCGGCGCTGCGCGCGATGAGTCACCAAAATGTGCATCAACAAAAAGGGCGGCTGCAAAGCCGCCCTTCGTTGCTCGGGATGCTGGCAGGAATTACTCGCCGGCGGCTTCGCGCGGCGGCGCTTCCGTCTTCTGTTTGGCCTCGAGGTCCTCGCCGGTCACCTGGTCGACCGCCTTCATCGACAGCCGCGTCTTGCCGCGATCGTCGAAGCCGAGCAGCTTGACCTTGACCTTGTCGCCTTCCTTGACGACATCGGAGGTCTTCTGCACGCGGTTGGCCGCGAGCTGGCTGATGTGGACAAGGCCATCCTTGGCGCCGAAGAAGTTCACGAACGCGCCGAACTCCATCACCTTGACCACCGTGCCTTCATAGATCTGGCCGAGTTCCGGATCGGAGGCGATCGACTTGATCCACTTGATTGCGGCCTTGATCGATTCGCCGTCGGCGGAAGCAACCTTCACGGTGCCGTCGTCGTCGATGTTGACCTTGGCGCCGGTTTTCTCGACGATCTCGCGGATCACCTTGCCGCCGGTGCCGATCACTTCGCGGATCTTGTCGGTTGCGATCTTGAAGGTCTCGATGCGCGGCGCATATTCGCCGAGTTCGGCGCGCGCAGCGGTCAAAGCCTTCGACATTTCCCCCAGGATGTGGATGCGGCCTTCCTTGGCCTGGCCGAGCGCGACCTTCATGATCTCCTCGGTGATCCCGGCGATCTTGATGTCCATCTGCAGCGAGGTGATGCCCTGGTCGGTGCCGGCGACCTTGAAGTCCATGTCGCCGAGATGATCCTCGTCGCCGAGAATGTCGGACAGAACCGCAAAGCGCGAACCTTCCAGGATCAGGCCCATCGCGATACCCGCGGTCGGCCGCTTCAAGGGAACGCCCGCATCCATCAGCGCCAGCGAAGCGCCGCAGACCGACGCCATCGACGACGATCCGTTGGATTCGGTGATCTCGGAAACCACGCGCACCGTGTAGGGGAATTCGTGGTGCGGCGGCAGGACCGGATGGATCGCGCGCCAGGCGAGCTTGCCGTGGCCGATCTCGCGGCGCTTGGTGCCGCCGAGGCGTCCGGTTTCACCGACCGAGTAGGGAGGAAAATTGTAGTGCAGCAGGAACGTCTCTTTGTAGGTTCCTGACAGCGCATCGATGTACTGCTCGTCCTCGCCGGTGCCAAGCGTGGTCACCACCATCGCCTGGGTTTCGCCGCGGGTGAACAGCGCCGAGCCATGGGCGCGGGGCAACACGCCGACTTCGGCGATGATGTTGCGCACGGTCTTGGAATCGCGGCCGTCGATACGCTTGCCGGTGTCGAGGATGTTCCAGCGAACGATCTTGGCTTCCAGCTCCTTGAACACGCCGGCGATGCGCAGCTTGTCGTATTTCGGCTCCTGGCCTTCCGGGAAGTAGTGCGCCATCACCTTTTCCTTGGCCTTGCCGACCGCGGCGTAACGGTCCTGCTTGACCGGGATGGCGTAGGCTGTGCGCAGCTCCTGCTCGATCAGTCCGAGCATTTCCTTCTCAAGCGCGCTTTCGTCGACGATCTTGACCTCGCGTGGCTCCTTGGCGGCCTTCTCGGCGAGTTCGATGATCGCCTTGATGACCGGCTGGAAATGCCGGTGTCCGAACATCACGGCGCCGAGCATGATCTCTTCGCTCAGTTCCCTGGCTTCGGATTCCACCATCAGCACCGCGTCGCTGGTGCCGGCGACGACCAGCTCAAGCTGGGTGTCGGCCATTTCGTCGAGTGTCGGGTTGAGCACATATTCGTCGTTCATGAAGCCGACGCGCGCGGCGCCGATCGGGCCCTTGAAGGGCGCGCCGGACAGCGTCAGCGCCGCTGACGCGGCCACCATCGCCACCACGTCGGGATCGTTTTCCATGTCGTGCGACAGCACGGTGACGATCACCTGGGTTTCGTTGCGCCAGCCGTCGGCGAACAGCGGACGGATCGGGCGGTCGATCAGGCGGGAGACCAGCGTCTCCTTTTCGGTGGGCCGGCCCTCGCGCTTGAAATAGCCGCCCGGAATGCGGCCCGCGGCATAGGTCTTCTCCTGGTAATCGACGGTCAGGGGCAGGAAGTCGACGCCTTCCCTTGGCGTCTTCGCGGCGACGACGGTGGCAAGCACCACGGTCTCGCCATAGGTCGCCAACACGGCGCCATCGGCCTGACGGGCGATCTTTCCGGTTTCAAGCCTGAGGGGACGACCGCCCCAGTCGATCTCGACGGAATGAATATTGAACATCTAAGTCTTCTTTCATGGGTTCTCGAAACAACGGAGCCCCGAAACACAAAGACCATGCGCAAGATTGCGAGACGCTGATCGGCATAAGAGATCAGCGTCCGGCGATCCTGCCATGGTCTTTATATTTCGGATGGCATCCATCCTTTCGGTAGTACGGGCACCTTGCCCCGCCCAGCTGCCGGATTGCTGCTGGACGTATGTTTGAGCATGATCTCTTCGGAAAACCGGTATCCACTTTTCCGGATCATGCCCTTGCGCATGATCGTCTCCGGAAAATCGGAGTCCGGTTTTCGGAAATCATGCGAAAACGCGCGCAAATTGCGCGCGCGAACTGTACTCAACGACGAATATTGTGCTTTTCAAGCAGCGCCTTGTAACGCGCCTCGTCCTTCTTCTTGATGTAATCGAGAAGCGAACGCCGCGTCGACACGAGCTTCAAGAGGCCGCGACGCGAATGGTTGTCCTTCACGTGGGTCTTGAAATGCCCGGTGAGGTTGTTGATGCGTTCCGACAGGATCGCGACCTGAACCTCGGGCGAGCCGGTGTCGCCGGCCTTGTTGGCATTCGTCTTGATGACTTCCGCTTTACGTTCGGCGGTAATCGACATCGTCAAACACTTTCATTCTGGTTGCGGCCGGAACTGGCAGTCAGTCCGGTCAAGTTGAACACGCGCTTGGGGATGAGTTCGCCATTGCCAATTTCAGCGAGGGCCAGAAGCCGGCCTGCCACCGTGACATAGACTGTGCCGCTACAATTGGGCGCATCCCGTCCGCGCAACAAAACGGCCTGGCCCCGGTGGAGCCTTGCCGCATCAGCCCGTGTGACGGCCAGTGCCGGGATGTCGTCCAGCGCGGTCTCAACGGGCAAAAGCGCGTCGGCGAGGCT
>WNGJ01003560.1_pt1 | contig 16048 bp, 11 predicted proteins | sample 5400611 | NCBI WGS metagenome assembly WNGJ01 (sample SAMN13153375, study PRJNA577476) | soil metagenome | isolation source: 40 cm soil or saprolite under Garry oak tree replicate 1 | place: USA:California | collected 2016-06-15 | reverse complement strand
CGCGAATCAATTCTTCGAAAAAGCTCGACAGATCAACGTCATCCCGCTGCAAATTGGGATTGGCTGATTCCAATTGCGCAAGCGTAAGCAGATCCTCGGCCAGCGAGTCGAGGCGTTTTGAATGCCGTTCCATAACGCCGAGAATTCGGGAAAGTTCCTCGCGCGACACTTCAGGGCTGTCGAGCAAGGTTTCAATATAGCCGCGCAAGATCGACAATGGCGTTCGCAATTCGTGCGAGATGTTGGCGACAAAATCCCGCCTGACCTGATCGACCTTCTTGATCTCGGTTATGTCGTGAAACAAAACCAGTGCTCCTGTGATCTTGCTGGCGTTGTTCCGTGTCGCGACGGCGTCCAGCTCGATTTGCAACCCATCCAGGGTCAACTCGGCGCGAACTGGCCCGCCGCGATCTAAAGCATCGTCAATCGCCCGATCGAGCGTAGCATCGCGGACAATCTCCAGCAGAGGTGTCCCATCTGAAATTTCCGGCAGCGCGAACAGTTTTTGAAACGTCTCATTAGCCAAAATCACCTGCCGGTTGGAATCGACTACGAGCAATGCCTCATGCATCGCAGAGAAGATGGTCTGCATGCCGGATTCCCGCTTTGCGATTTGCTTTTTGAGCTGCTGCAAATCCTCAGAAACTTTTTCCAATCGCAAACCAACCCGTTGAGCCTGAGCGCCGCCGTCAATTAGAAATGTGCGCGGCCGTTCGCCCTGCCCGATATGAACGACGAGCTCCTCCACCTGCCGCCACGGCGCAATCCACCTGCGCCACACAATAAGAACAAGGGCGATTGCCAATGCGACAATCGCACAGAGCAGAAGCCAAATCATTTGTGTTAGCTTTCACGCAGCCGATAACCGAAACCGCGCACGGTTTCAATAGCGTCACCGGCTTTCCCGAGTTTTTCACGCAAGCGGCGCACGTGTGTATCCACCGTGCGGGTGTCGATGACGCTTTCGTAGCCCCAAACCTCGTTAAGCAACCGGTCGCGGTCCTGCACGCGGCCGCGGCGTTGCATCAATACCCGCAGCAGTTTGAATTCGAGGCTGGTGAGATGCACCTGCTTCCCGTCAACGCGAACTTCGTGACGTGCGGGATCGATTGAAATCGGGCCGGCCGTCAGACTTTCGTTCGCCGTTTCGGCACGTCGCAAGATCGCCCGAATTCGCAACACGATTTCGCGCGGGCTGAATGGCTTTGTCACATAATCATCAGCCCCGAATTCGAGACCGACAATGCGATCAATCTCTTCCGCCTTTGCCGTCAGCATCAGAATCGGAACCTGAGCCGTCGCAGCGTCGCTCTTCAAGATTCTGCAGAGTTCCAGTCCCGACATTTTTGGCAACATGAGATCAAGAATGACGAAATCGGGCCTATCATCGCGCACCTTATGCAAACCGCTTGCGCCGTCGTCGGCGGTTGAAACTCTGTAGCCCGTCTTGCGCAAATTGAGCGCAAGAAGATCGGCTACGTCTTGCTCATCTTCGATGATCAGGATTTTTCTGCCCGACCCGGTGTCCATTCGAACAGCAAATCAACTCGCCCGCGCCTGAAATTGCAATCCTTCCGCGCGGCTTCGTGGCATCGCCTCGACCATTAGCGACAAAGTTTGCCGAATTGTCACCGTTTCGTCATATGCCTGTAACAATCGGCTCTTAGCCCCCATTGCGTTTACCGGAAGCGTCCCCTGCTATTGTAAGGCGGCGACGTCGATGAAAGCCGGCCGAGTGCGCGCAACAGCGAGTATTGCGCTTTATTGTAATCGGTAACGATGCTGAGATAATCGTTGCGAACACGCGACAAATCCTGTTCGGCTTGAATCGTCTCAAGGACGACGCCGACCCCAAATTCTTTCCGTTCTTGACCGAGACGCAACGCTTCCTCCGCATCGGCCAACGATTGTTTGGCCGTTGCGATTTGGTCTTCAAGCGACTGCACGCGGGCCTGGCTAGTGACGACCTCGTTCCCAACTTGGTCAGCTACCTTGTCAGCAACCAGTGTGGCGCCGTGCAGGCGCGCCTGGTGCGCATGGATATTTCCGAAATCGAAAAGGCCGCCCGGGCCGATGCGCCAATTCAGTAGCGTCACGTAGTCCTCGGATTCACCGAAGTGTCCCGTTTCGCTATTCATTCCGCCGCCGAGCCCGCCGAAAAATGCCTGGCCACCGACGCTTGGAATGAGCGGACCATAAATCGAACCGTTCTTTGCATGCTGAGCCGCGCTGAGGAGCGCCGCACTTTGTTGCGTTTCGGGCCGCGCCGCCAAAGCCTGCGAAACAAGATCACCGAGCGACTCTTTCGCAGAAACAATTGACAGCGGGACGACGCTCCCGTCGCGCGGCGTCAGTTCGACGATCGGATCGAGATGCAAAATCTGAACCAGTTTCGCCGAAGCGAGCCGCACATTTTCTTCTGCGCGCCGGAGCGCTATCTCATCACGCTGCCGCTGCACTGTGACCCGCAGCGCGTCTCCCTTGAAAGCAATGCCCGCTTCCACGGCGCGATCGATCTCCGCTGCGTAATCGGTCGATACGCGCAATGCTTCTCGCGCAACTCCTACCGCTTCGTGCGCTGCTGCCAAGTCAAAGTAGCCGCGCGCCGCAGTCAGGATCGTCTCTTGTTCTTGCGCATCGAGACCGTGGCGAGCCGCTTTGCTAAGCTGATGCGCTTCGAGCGATTTGAAAATCGCGTCGCCAATGTCTGTTTGCGCGGCAACCGTCCCGCCGGGGGCATAACTTTGCTTATGGACCTCTTCGATCAGTCCTTCCGTGTTTTGTATTAGGTTATCGTGCCGACGATACGTGACACCCGGCGCAAGCCACGGAAAGAATCGTTCCATTGCGCTCTTTTCCGCCGCATAGGCCTCCGCAAGTTTTTCTCGTGCGAGTTGGATGTCGATGTTGCGCGCGCCGGCCAGGCGCAGCGCCGTCGGCAGATTGATCGTCAGCACTTTCGGCGATCGACTTGATTCCGCAACGACCGGCACGACCTGGAGCGACGCCATTGCGATGAATGCCGGCGCGATGGCGCTACGTAAGAACGAACGCGTGCCATTCATTTCGCTTCAGTCGCTTTGACCTTTTGTCCGTCGGTTACGGATTGTTTGCCCGCGACAATCACGGAATCGTTGGTCCCGCAGCCTTTAAGAATTTCCACGTTCACGCCGTCATCGAACCCGGTGGTGACGGAAACGTTTTGCGCTTTGTTATCGCGCACGACGAACACAGAGTTTCTGTTTTTCTCGATGACGAGCGCTTCGGCAGGGATAAGCAGCGCGTTTTCTTTCTTTTGCAGCTCAATCTCGACGCTGGCCCACATGCCCGGGCGCAGCGCGAGATCGGGATTCGAAATTTCAATTTCGGTCGCCATGGTCTTGGTCGATTCATCCAAGGCGTAAGCGAAGCGTGTGATAGTGCCTTTAAACGCGTGCCCGGGCAGCTCGTCCACGGTCACTTTGACCGGCAAATCTTTTTTCACGAATGGGGCCTCGGTGTCCGGGACCGCTACGTCGATGCGCACGGTGCTGAAATCCATGAGAGTGACAACCGCTGCACTCTTTGCGGCGCTGCTCGAGGTCGCTTCGGGAATAAGCGCGCCCGGGTCGACCCAGCGTTTCGTGATTACACCGGAAAACGGCGCGATGATCTTCGCATAACCAAGTAGCGTCTCGATGCGCTGGAGGCCAGCTACCGCCACGCCAGACTTCGCTCTTGCCGCGTCAACCGTTTGCGGCATTACCAAATCGGAAGCCTTTTTCTGTGCGTCTGCCACGCGCTTGTAATCGAGCTGTGCCGCATCGGCTTCCGCCTTGGCTTTAACGAGGTCAGCCAGCATTTCCGGCGCTTCGATTTCGGCAAGCAGATCGCCTTGCTTCACGGTGTCGCCTTTATCAACGCTGATCGTTTTCAAATAACCGGCGACCTTGGCGTAGAGCGTGGCCTCCTGATAAGCCATCACATTTCCCGGCAGCGTGAGCCGGCGAACAATCTCGCCGCGTTTCGGATGAATGGTTTGCACCGGCGTCGCCGGAGCTTGCGGGAGGAACCATTCACAGCCATTTTGAAGCACGACGCTCGCGAGGAGACAGAAGCAAAGAGTTACTTCACGCAACGGTCGCAACGGGCATAAAGGAAAACTCAAAACGTCTGACCCTTTGCGACCTTGATGGCCTTCGTGCGATGTTTTGAGCGCGGCTTTAACCATCAGCTTCTGCGCAAGTAAAGCCGCGGCGACCGCGATTTATTACAAAAGAATCATCTCCCTCGCAATCCGTGGCTCGTTAAATATCCACAGCGCGCCTGATGACAAACCGCTCCGATTAACTCAATCCTTTTGCTCCTGTTCCCAGAACTTGCCCTCGGTCGAAAGACGCTTGAGTTCCCAGCGGCGAGGGCTTTTCTGCTTAGGCCAGCGCTGCAGCTGTGAACAAAAGCGCAGCCGTGCAGATTTCAGTGATCAAGGATTGTGAATGCGTTTCCATAAGAACGAGGATTTATCTTCCTAAGGCGGCGCAACGTTTACCCGCAAGCCGTAGTCGATGTCTTCGGTTGCGACACGAGCATCACGGTGGAAGTGAAAGTGTGATACAATCCCAAGCAACGAGAAATGAAAGGCGCCGATGATTGAATTACACCCAGAAATTTTGAGCAAGAACGGCAAGCCCGAATTTGCCGTACTCCCGTACGAAGAGTTTGTGAAGGTGCGCGCAACGCTGGCGCGATTAACTGAGAAGGAGATCGAGAATTCCCGCTACGGCGGTTTTTGGGATAATCTGTCGGCGGAGGAGATTGCCCAGCGACAGGGGGTGAAACCGGTCAAGGATTTGTCGGAGTTGGCTTGGCCGTTTGGGCCGCAAGATTGGGAGGGATTTGAGGAAGCGGTGGATGAGTGGCGGCATGGACCAAAGAAAAACTAGCTGTGTCCACTAATGCTGTTGCTCGATACTAATATCGTTTCGTTCCAGTTCCGGCGTGATTCTCGACTGAGTCTTTTTCAAAACGCATTGGCCGGTCAGATTCAGGCAATCGCTTTCGTGACATTAGCGGAGCTTTATAAATGGCCAATCGAACGAAATTTTTCTCCCGAACGCCGATCTGCCCTGGACAGGCTCCTGGGTTCGTATGTAGTGCTGCCGTTCGATGATGCTCTGGCGCGACGCTGGGCCGAGTTGTCGATTCAACTGAAACGCGCGGGCCGCGGGATCAGTGATTCCGACGCATGGATTGCGGCGACGGCATTACGACACGATCTGAGTCTCGTCACACATAATCGCGCTCACTTTGAGGGGATTCCCGGCCTGACAATCATTTCGGAAAGCGGCCGCGCAAATGCCTGAAACGATTGTCGATATTGCAGCTGATCCCCGTCCCCGATTATCATAGCATGCGCCACGCAGAACAGAGTTCGATTAGAAATCGTGGATGGACCGCTGAAGGGAAAGAAATTCGAGTTCGCTGAGCACGACACCTTCATCTTCGGACGTGCTCCTGATTGTCATGCTCATCTGTCTGATGACACCTTCGTTTCACGTCACCACTTTCTTCTCGAGGTAAATCCACCTCTGGCACGGCTGCGCAAGGTTCGCCACGCCTGATGATTCGGTCGTGTGGTGATTTGCTTTTTTTGAGCGGGAGAAGAATCGATATGCTCGTGAAAGAGCAATATTGATAGCCTCATCCCCGCTGCCCATTCGCTATTACGCCGATGCCACAAAGCTACGCAATTGAACAGGAGGTTCCGTACGACTGGAATATCGGCGATCTAATTCTCGACCGCTACGAAGTTCGCGGCATTCACGAGGGTGGCATGGGGCGAGTTTACCGCGTCTATCACAAGGAATGGAGGACTGAACTAGCAGTGAAAAGCCCGCATAGGGCCTTCTTCGAGAATCAACAGCAGAGGGAAAACTTCACGCGTGAATGTTACACCTGGGTTAACCTCGGTTTGCACCCGAACATTGTGAGTTGCTACTTCGTCCGGCAGCTGGGCGGTGTGCCTCGCATTTTCGCCGAATACGTCGAAGGCGGGACTCTCCGCGAGTGGATCGACTCGCGTAAGCTTCACACCGGCGGGCGTGACGACGCGCTGGCGCGAATCATCGATATAGCGATTCAGATGGCTTGGGGCCTCCACCATGCGCATGAGAACGGAGTAATCCACCATGACGTAAAGCCTGGAAATGTGCTGATGACGACGAGTGGCACGGCGCGCATCGCGGATTTCGGTTTGGCAAAGGCACGGGCGTTCACCGCACAACAAACTGATGGCGGCCGATACCGCACGATTCTCTCCAGTGTTGGTGGAATGACGCCCGCGTACTGTTCTCCTGAGCAGGCTGTAGGACGGGTCATCACACGGCGGACTGACTGCTGGTCTTGGGCGCTCAGCATACTCGATATGGTTCTTGGCGGAGTAGGTTGGCGCACTGGCTTGGATGCGCCTGCGGTATTAGCGCACTGTCGCCGAAACTCCCCGACAAGGATGCCGAAGAAAATGATCCGGCTGCTCCAACAATGTTTCCAACTTAATCCAAGCAATCGGCCAGCGACCTTGGACGAATGTGCCGCAGCTTTAACTCAGAGTTATCGCGATCTGACCGGCCGCGATTTCGAACGCGCAAAGCCAGACTTACTCAGGTTAACGGCAAGTGCTCTCAACAATAAGGGCGTAAGCCTGCTGGAACTCGGCCGTTTCGCAGACGCCGAGAAAGCGTGGGAAGAAGCGCGCGAGGCCGATCCTCATCATATTGAAGCGACCTACAACCGCAGTTTGCGACTATGGCGGACAGCCCGTGCCACAGACGACGATGCGGTGCGGCTTCTCAAGGAAATTCAAGCTACACATCCAAACAGTTGGCAGCCGCTTTGCCTACTCGCACAGGTACATCTGGAGCGTGCGGACATTGCAGCGGCGAAGGAATGCCTCGATCGGATCGAGAGAGACCATTTAGACCGAATAGAAGTTAAGGAGGCGATCGACCGGGCTGAAGGGGACAAACACGCGATGCTTTGTCTTCGCATATTAGAGGGGCATTCGAAGAGTATCAGATCAGCATGCATCAGTCAGGACGGTCGCTTTGCGGTTTCTGGTAGTGATGATGCTACTCTTCGAATTTGGGATCTAGAGAGCGGGCAGTGCCTTCGGACTTTGCAGGGTGATGGTTCGAGTGTTGGTTCGCTAGGTCTAGATTCGCAAGGCAAACTTTTAATCTCCGACGACGACGACAGACTGCGAGTATGGGACGTTGAGAGTGGAAAGTGTCTAGGAGTTTTGGAAGGGCACTCTAGTCCGATTGATTGTGCTGCTATCGATAGCAGGGGCGAGTTAGCGATTTCTGGAAGCTCAGACGGCTCGCTCCGTGTTTGGGAAGTCGGGACAGGTCACTCAATCCGTATCCCCGATGGCCGCACAATGATCGGGTCGGTATCTCTAAGCGCCGATGGTCGGCTTGCCCTTTGCGCAGGTTTTTTTCCTCTGGGCGGTAATAATATTTTCCTACTCAATACGAAGACCGGAGCTTTAGTCCGGGTGTTCAAAGGCCATCCGAACGGGGTCGGTTCGGTAGTCCTTAGTGCTGATGCGACGCTGGCGCTTTCAGGGGATATTTTGGATGGAACCGTTAAACTGTGGAATACCGATAACGGGCGCTGTCTTCGGATCTTTCGAGGGCACTCGGATCGGGTGTTTTCCGTTGCGTTGAGCGCAGATTGCCAAATGGCTCTTTCCGGAAGCAAAGATAAGACCGTCCGTCTTTGGGACGTTGCTACAGGACGGTGCTTGCGATCCTTCAGAGAACACTCTGGACCGGTTTATGCGGTATCAATAAGCAAGGACGGTCGACGTGCCATTTCCGCGAGCGGCGACAAAACGCTGCGACTATGGAAACTCGAACGCCCGACCTATACGGCTCCTCCTGCATTGTCGCGGGTCGCGTTCGACAGCCTGCATGCTGCTGAACGTCGCTTCACCGGAAAATTAGAACAGGCGGAAGCAGCGCTTCGAGAAAACAACGTGACTGGCGCAGCGATGATCCTTCGGGATCTTCGATCCGAGGCGGGGTATGAGCGTGAACCAAGATCGTTCGCGCTGTGGCAAACCCTCTATCTGCGTCTTCCTCGCACGTCATTCCGGGACGCCTGGTCGGAAACCCTACCGGAAAAGGGATACGTGGCCTGCATCTGCATGAACAGGGACGGTACCCGGTCGCTGTTCGCAGACTATGGGGTGCTCAAGCTTTGGGAAGTGGCAACAAATCGCTGCCTGCACGTGGTTAAGGCGCAAAATTATTACGTCAACGCAGTATGTCTCAGCAGCGATAGCCGTCTCGCTATCGCAGGCGGAGGGCGCCCAGTGATGGCGCGCCACCTACGGGACCAAGGAGAATGCGCCCTTCGGGTTTGGGACGTCACGGCTGGGCAGCGTTTATCCGTTTTGGAGGGTCACACTGATATGATCATTTCAGTCAAACTGAGCTCAGATGACAGTCTTGCCATCTCGGCTAGCGCCGATCGAACGGTTCGTCTATGGGATGTCGCAACTCATCGGTGCTTACGTAGCTTTCAGGCCACTTGGGGATTTTTGAGCGCCGATGAACAGTTGCTTCTTTCAGGAGGAGCATCCAGAGAAGAAGCCCAAATAGTGCGATTGTGGGAAGTGGCGACTGGTCGCTGTCTACGCGAGTTCGAGCGGCCTCAACCCCCGGCTTCAGTCTGTCTTACAGCGGACGCTCGGTCGGTGATCTTTAGAGAACGGGATACCAAGCGAATCATTGGAGTGTACGACGTTCCGAGTGGTCGTTATGAAGAAATCTCCCGAGATCATCCGACCGGGTCGTTCGCCGACCGTCGGTTCGAAATTTGCATGGGAGCGGACAGCACTCTCGAAGTGTGGGATCTCGTGGCAGGTCATTGTGTCCGTTCTTTCGAAGCCCCGGAAGGAATTAGATCTTTTGTTGTCAGCCCGGACGGACGCTTCGCGCTTTCCGTGGGTCGCGGCCGAGTGCGGCGATGGGTTTTCGATTGGGAATTGGAAGAAAAGCAACGCGCTGATTGGGACGAAGGAGCAAGACCGTTTCTGGGCAATTTCCTAACGCTCCACATGCCATATGCGGCACCCTTTCCTGCCGGAGTTGATTTGAATGACAATGCCATAACGATGGCACTAACCCGGCGCGGCAACCCGTCCTGGACAGAAGATGATTTCAAGCAGTTGCTCTACACGCTCGGCTGCGCTGGATATGGCTGGTTGCGGCCCGAGGGCGTGCGAAGCGAGTTGGAAAAAATGGCTGCGGCTTTGGAGCAATGATCCGTGTTTCCTCTTTTCTGCAGTCTATAATCCAGTTAGGCGACCAAATCCACGGACCAGAGCTAGACCTGTGAAAGAAGCAGTAGTATACGCGAGCGAAGCGGAATTCCGTGTGTGGTTCGACCAGAACTTTAGAAAGTTGGGTATTAAGGAAATCGTACTTAATCAGGAAGTTTGTCCTGACTATGTCGTGATCATGGATGACGGGTCGGTTGCCAAGATTGAAGCGGAGCTATTTGCAGTCAATTTTCGATACCATGGTCATGACCCAAAGAAGGTTGACTACATTGTGGCGTGTTACTCGAAGAGTGAGGAGGTGGACGGCGTTCGGGTTATTGCGGTAAACAAGCTTTGGTGTTTCGACCCCACGCCCGAAGCACCCATTCCACCTGACGCCCCTTTGTCCGAAGCCGAAGCGAAGCTGTTGAGCGCAATTGATTTTTCCGGGGGGACATCGATTTCCGCTTTGTCCAACGGTGCCCTTGCCGGTGACCAAGAGCTGTGGATCAGGATTTCGCCGGACACGATCTGGAAGTTTCCTCGTGGCAGCATCGAAGATAGCATTTTGAACGTGATTTCTCCAAAAGCGAAAGAGTGGCTAAAAAAACACCACCATATTTTGGTCGGGGCGGGAATATCCGCAGAAGCCTGCCAGCTTATTGGTTCTCTCGTTCGTCGCGGCTTGATTCGTTACAACCCTATCGCGTGGATATCCGCAGCGTACGATGGAGCTATTCTTACCCACCCCGCATGGGTGCCAACTGAACTTCAGACAACTCCTCTGGCGCACCAGTTTCACCACGACGAGATCATGAAGCATCTCTTTCCTTCAGCCGCCAAGACCTCCTGACGCATGCGAAAAGAAGCGCCAACAAAATCGGTCGAGCGAACCGCTGTCGCGCGTCTCCGCTCAACGCCGGGCGGCAGTCAGCAAAACTGGGGTCAGTCTGTAAATCTCGCTCTTTCTTTAGCACATCGATTTTTTCCTGGCCAAAAAAAGCAAATTAGGACACTACCGGAGCCGGAGCTGTTCGCCAGCTTGAGCAAGGGCTGTGGGACGAAATTAGACCTATTTTGAGTCGGTCGAAGAGCTCGGAATTGTGTAGACGTCATTCATGTAGCGCACGCGTACTGCTGACGCGTCGCGCGAGATAACGGGCAACTTCATTCCGGGCTGTAACACGGTTGTGCCGTATGGCATTTGGATCGTGGCCGGCTTTGTGATGGGAGGCTGAGAGGTCAGTGTGCCAGACTGCGTCGGCGTGGCCGCATTCGCGAAGGCGCTTGTCTCACTGATCTCAGTTGCGTCATGCTGCGTCCGTGAAAGTGCGCGACGCTATCAAATTGATTGAAAAGGACGGCTGGTATCTCGCACGCACGCGCGGCAGTCATCGACACTTCAAGCATCTGAAGAAACCTGGCATCGTGACCATCGCTGGTCATCCGAGCGTTGACATTCCGCGAGGCACTCTGAACAGTATCCTGAAGCAAGCAGGGCTCAAAACCGAATGATGCGATACGCGATTGTCGTGGAGAAGGGACCAGCCAGCTACGGCGCGTACGTGCCCGATCTCCCCGGGTGCGTCGCCGCCGCGGAAACAAGAGGCGAAGTGCTAAAGCTGATTCGCGAGGCAATCGAGTTTCATATCGAGGCGATGCGTGAAGACGGGTTGCCAGTTCCTGAGCCTTCATCGAGCGCCGAATACGTCGAAGTCGCGTTGGCGTAGAACGACGAGGCGGGTGGAATCACGCCCACTTCATTCATGTAACGGACCCGCACTGTCTGCGCATCGCGCGAGACAAATAGGCTGCTCGGCAGGAAGAGCGGCACGGACAGAATCAATCTCTGAATCTCGCTCTTTTTCCTGGAGATCGATTTTTTCCTGCTCAAGAAAACCAACTTAGGCCACGCTATTTAAGAGGCAGTGCGCACTTCGCTGTCTTCAGCGCTTCCGGACGCGTTCGAGGATTTTTTCTACCGTTTCGCCTTTATATAGACGCCGGGAAATTTCAACGTAATCCGTCGGTTCGCGATGAAGAAGGGACAGAAACCGAAGCGCATTCGTTGGTCCGAGATTTCGGTTGAGAGCTTCGATCCCGTTTAGGCGAATCGCATTATCGTCGGCTAGTTTCTTCATCGTCGTTGTCTTCGAATATAATCGACCGGATTCATCACTTCAATATCGAGCTTTGCGCGCGCCGCTCGCCGCAAGAAGACATCGTCGCATGTAAGAAGGCAGGTCGCCTTCGCGGCAAGGGCGGCAGCGAGGTGCAAGGCGTCTTTGGGCGAAAGCCCGTGCTCGCCAACCAATGCAAGAGCCTGCGCCCGGATTTTCTCTGTCGGTTCTTGCTGTCTCGCACAAAGTTTGGCCAGTCGAAGTGTCTCCAGTCGCCTTTCCGGGAATGGACAAACACGCGCCTCATCCTCGTGCATGAACGACCAGATCAGCTCCACCAGTTGCATATCGGCCTGTCGAATCAGGTCGATACACGCGACGGCCTCGATTTGAATTCGAGCACTTGAGGGATCGTCGAATGGCCGCTGAAAGCAATTATAGTCAAGATAGATGCGATCCATCGGAAAGACGGAATGAGTGAAGCAAATCTGAATCCAAATGGATCGTCGAGCAGGAAATAGTCATCTGAGAACAGGGCAGCGGCATTCATTGCGAGCGTCCGTCTGTGAATCTCGCGCTTTCTTGAGCACATCGATTTTTCCCTGTTCAAAAAACAGATCGATCCACAATTCTAATTTGATAACGCGGGGCAGTTTTTGATCATCTGATCGACAACCGTGCCGCAGCTTCGTGATCGCGCGATCTTCTTCATGAAACGCCGACCGCTTTCTCGCGTTTGAACAAGACGTAAAGAACGGGCACAACGAAAAGCACGAGGACCAGCGCCGCCAGAATTCCTCCAACGACAGCGCGCGCCAGCGGGATGTTCGCGCCGCCGAAAATCGCCATGGGAGTGAGACCGAGAACAGCGGCGATGCCGGTCATCAAGATCGGACGCAGACGGATCGCGGCGGCTTGGGCAATCGCATCGCGCGGAGTCTTGCGTTCCTTTTTCTCCGCAGCTTCGGCTAGGATGCGATTGGCAAAGTCGACCATCAGCACGCTGAAACTCACCACGATGCCGACCATCATTATGATGCCCATCATCGATTGAATGCTGAGAAAGGTGTGCGTGAGAAAGAGCATCCAAGCCACACCGATCAACCCGAGCGGCACGGCAAACATTACGATGAACGGATCAAGAAACGAACGGAACTCGACGATCATGACCAAATAAACGAGCACGACCGCGAGGAAAAATCCGAAGCCAAGCGACTTAAACGACTCGTGCATCGTTTTCACTTCGCCGCGCATCTGGATGTAATAGCCCTCGGGCACTTGCGCCCGGTCGGTTTTGATCTTGTCGATGTAACGCTCGATGTCGTGAGCGACCGAGCCGACATCGCGCCCCTGCACGTTGACGAAAATGTCGGTCACGCGGGTGATGTTGAGATGATTAATTTCGGAGTACGCCGTGCCGCGCGAAAATTTCGCGACAGTGCGCAACGCGACTGGCGTCGGCTGATTTTTACCCGTTATGGGGATGTCGAGGATCGTGTTGATCGACTGGATGTCGTTCTCGCGATATTGCGCACCGATGAAATAATGGTTGCCGTTTTTTTCATCGATCCAGAATGAAGGCGCAAAGTTGATCGAGCTGTTGAGCGCGGTCACAACGTTCTTAACAATCTCTTCCTGTGTTAGCCCGACCTGGGCGGCCTTTACGCGGTCGACGTCGATGTTGATCTGCGGCGCATCGAGCCGTTGTTGAATGCGCACATCCACAGCGCCGGGCACAGTCTCGGCATAACGCTTGATTTTTTCAGCGATCTGATGCGCGAGTTCAAGTTTGTTGCCTTCCACTTGAACGTTGATCGGCGCCGGCAGCCCGCCGTTGAGCGCAGCGCTCAACATTCCGCCCGTGTCAAAGTTGAACTCGGTTCCGGGAAATTGCTGGGGCAGTTTTTTGCGCAGCTCATCAACGTACGAAAAAGTTGAGCGCGCATGATGCTCGGCGAGCTGGACAAGAATGAAAGCGTCCTGCGGTCCGGAATTCGTCGTGTACGCGGCCGGCCAGTCGAGCAGGATCCCGATATTGGAGATGATCATCTTGCGCTCCCTTTCCGGAACGACTGCGCTGATTGCTTTTTCGACTTGCGCGATCAACTCCTCGGTCTTCTCGACACGCAGCCCAGTAGTGGCACGGAGTTTCACGGTGAACTGCCCTGCATCTGTCTGCGGGAAAAGTTCCGTGCCGATGAGTTTGAAAATAATCATCGATACGATGAATAAGGTAGCGGTCGCCACGAGCGTCGGCCGCCGCGATTGCAAGACGTAATCAAGTGTCCGTGTGTAACGGTCGCGTACATGATCGAACCAGCTTTCGCGCCCATTCTCGCTGTGCGCCTTGCGCTGTTTGAAAAACCTCGCCGCGCAGACGGGAACGAATGTCGAGGCAAGCAAGCGGCTCGTCCAAATCGCGAAGATCACTGTGATCGCCAGCGGCATAAATAAGAACTTCCCGATCCCGCCCATGAAAACGATCGGGAAAAACACGACGCTGATCGTGACGGTTACAATGGTCAGCGGGCGCATCACTTCGCTTGCGCCGATGAGCGCGGCTTCGCGTGGTGACATGCCCGAATCCAAGTGACGCGCCGTGTTTTCCAAAACGACGATCGACTCATCGATGAGCAATCCGATCACAACGGCGATGCCGCCCAACGTCATAGCGTTGAGCGTCTGATGCGTAAAATACAAACCGATGAGCGCGCCCAGGACGGCGAGCGGCAACGCGATGAGCACAACGCCGGTCGGCCGGGCACTGCCGAGAAAGATGAACACCATCGCGGCTGCGAGCAGAAAACCCAGCCCAGCCTCCTGCACGAGATTGCGGATGGCCTGCCGCACATAAACCGATTGGTCCATCACCACATCGAGGTTGATCCCTTTGATGCGTTCGAGGATCGGCTTGAGTTGCGCTTTAATGCTCTCGACCACCGCGATCGTGTTAGCACCCGGCTGACGATAGATCGGAATGTAAACCTGCCGTTTCCCGTGCACGCGCACGATGTTCGTCTGGATTTGATGCGAGTCTTCGACCTTTGCGACGTCACGGATGTAGGTCGGCGGACCGTTGCCAACTCGAAGCGGCAAATCATTCAGCTGCGCGACGAGGGGCACCATGCCGTTGGTGTTGATCTGATAATCGAGAGCGCCGAACTTTGCAGTGCCGGTCGGGATCATGACGTTGAACTCGCGGACCGCATTGATGACATCTAGCGGCGAGAGGTTGCGCGCCTGCGCTTTCAGTGGATCGACATAGGCTAGGATGCGCCGCAGTCTTCCGCCATAAACCGCGGGCGCGATCACGCCGGTGATCGATTGCAAACGATTGCGCAGATCGAAATAGGCGACGTCGTAGAGTTTCGTTTCGTCAAACTGCGGACTCGACACGCTGATCAGGCAAAGCGGGATCGTCGCGGTCGGGTCGAAGGGCATCACCATCGGTGGGATTGTGCCGGGTGGAAGATAAAACAGATCGCTCATCGCAAGTGACGTGACCTGCGACATCGCCGTGTTTGGATCGATATCTTCGCGGAAGAAATCTTTCACCACGCTGACGCCGACCATCGATTTGGCTTCCTGCCGCGCGATCCCGTTCGATTGTCCAGTCCACCGTTCGAGCCGCGTGGTAATGTCTTTCTCCATCACCTCCGCCGGCATGCCCGGATAAAAGGTGACGATCTGGACCGCCGGCGTTTTGAACGTTGGCAAAATGTCCGTCGGCAATTTTGCTATCGCCGTCAGCCCAATGACAAGGATCGCCAGCGCTAGGACGATAACGGCGTGCGGATTTTTCAGCGCGGCTTTAACCATCGGCTTCTGCGCAAGTAAAGCCGCGGCGACGGCGATTTATTACAAAAGAATCGCGTCGGTTTTTAACCGTCAGCGCGTCGCACAGTTCTCAATAAATCTTCGAGCGCTGGCCGGGGCCTGTCGCCGACGACGCAGACAACGTGATCATCGACAAAGCGCGCTGCGAATTGATAACGGCCCGAGTGGCTGCAAGCGATGGGATCTCCGGATTCCAGTTTTCGTTTCGTCTCCGGAAAACGATCGATCTCGCTTTTCTTGAAAACGATCATCGACACGGGGGTCTCGCCGCAGTGACCCAGAATCAGCGCGACCGGCACGCCTTCAACGTGGCACAGACGCGCGCCGCTTGAGCTGAACGTCGTTTGCGAGGGAAGATAAGCGAAAGCCGCCGTATCCAGCTGCCCGCCGAATTGTTGCGCGATTTTGTCCGGCACAGGGCCCTTGAACTCGGGCGCGGTCAGTTGATGAACATATGCACTGTGGCATTCCTCGACGGCGTTCGCGAGATCGAGACCCCGTGATTTCGTGAGGAAGACGGCGCCCGCACCGATGATGACGGAAGCGGCCAGCGCGATCGGCCAAAGAGCTCTTAGTTTCCCACGCCGGACTGGCGCAATTTGCACTTCGATATTTTCCCACAGCGCGCGCGTCGCATGGCCGTCCCGCAAAAATCGGCCGAGCCGCACGTCGAATTTTTTCTCGGCCTCAAACAAACCGGCACACTCCACACACGACTCGAGATGCTGCTCGACTTCAAAGCTGTTTTTAGCGTCCAGTTCTGAATCGAGATAGAGCCGGACAA
>WNGJ01003558.1_pt1 | contig 16051 bp, 13 predicted proteins | sample 5400611 | NCBI WGS metagenome assembly WNGJ01 (sample SAMN13153375, study PRJNA577476) | soil metagenome | isolation source: 40 cm soil or saprolite under Garry oak tree replicate 1 | place: USA:California | collected 2016-06-15 | reverse complement strand
TCGGCGTCGATGATCAACACCCATTCGTGCCGCCACGGAAAATTCTCCAAGGCCCAGTTCTTTTTTCGTGGGAACTTTCCATTCCACGAGAACTGCACCACTTGTGTCCCCGCCGCAGTGGCGATCTCCTGCGTTCCATCCGTGCTCGCCGAATCGACGACAACAATTTCATCCGCAAATGAAACACTGGCGAGACAATCTCGCAGGTTTGCGGCCTCGTTTTTGACGGGAATCAGCACCGATAACGGCGCGCGCCCGTTATCTTGCGCGCTCATTGAGTGATCTCGCGTCGCTTGCTTTCACGCGCCGGATTTCCAACAACAATCATCCATGGCTTCACGTCCTTCATTACGACTGAGCGCGCACCGACAATCGCTCCTTCACCAATGGTAACTCCCGGCCCGACGAACGCATCTGCGCAGATCCACGCCTCCGCGCCAATGGTGATCGGCGGACGCACCAGTGGAAAATCCGATCTTGTGTGATCGTGCGTCCCCGCACAAAGATGAGCGCGGTGCGAAATGGTAACACGCGCGCCGATCGTGACACGGCCAAGATTATAAATGAACGCGTACTCTCCAATGGCGCTCTCCTCTTCCACCTCCAGGTTCCATGGGAAATAGATAGTCGCAGAAGGGTAAACATGAACATTACGACCGACCTTTGCTCCAAAACAGCGGAGCAGAAACCGTCTCCAGGCGAAACAGGGTCTCGGACTAAACCGGAACAGCGGTTGCACAAAGCTCCATAACATCCTCCGAGCCATTTCATCGGAAGAATACTTTTGCGCGCGACGGTTTTTTTCGATGTCCAGCATGCGAAAGACTATTGATGATGGACCACATGACTACGGGACTGCCGGCGCATAGTCCAGCGGTCTCGTCGTCTCGGTGACCGACCTCTGATTTCCCACCTGCGACTTCTCAGTCAAACCTGACTGTCTCCGGCCGTGTGCCACCGCCAACCACCCACTCGTAAACCGCACGCATCTGCTCACCGACTCGTGGCCATGAAAATTTCTCGGCTACCAGAGCCCGTCCGCGGGCGCCCATCGCCTGTCGCTCGTTATCACTCATTTCGGCCAACTGTTTCAGCCCCGAAACAATTTCGCTCGAGGTCGTTCCGGCCTGTAACGCCGCCCTCGCAGCAAAGCCTTCTGGTAGATTGCACGCGGGTGTCATTACCACGGGCTTCGCATAAGTCCACGCTTCGAGCACTGCCATTGGTAGCCCTTCACTCAACGAGGGCAGAATGAACGCATCGCAACTCCGGTACGCTGCGGTTTTCTGTTCACCGAATAACGGACCAAGAAAAACGACAGTGGCATCGTGAGATGTTCGATGTTTCTTTGTTCCGGTCGCGGCGAGTTCTGCAGACGAAAGCTTCAACTCTCTCGCGAGCCGCTTCAATTCGTCCTCGTGTCCGCCCTGATCCCAACCCGCGATGGCTAAGACCCAGGAGTTGAGAGTTGATGGTTGAGAGTTGAGAGTCGCTCTCCAGGCACGAATGAGATTCGCGAGATTCTTCTTCGGATGCAATCGCCCGAGACACAACAGCACCTTCCTGCCTTCTCCAAAGGCTAATTTCAAATTTCGAATCTCGAATCTCGAATTTTCACGGCTCCCTTCAACTCCATTTGGAATCACACAAATCGGATTGCGCAGCCCGTAGGCACGGATGGATTGCGCTTCGGCATCGCATAATGCGCGAATGCATGCCGCGTCTTGGAGATTTCGATCTTCGTAAAGAAACGCGGCGATCCGCTTTTTCCATTTTGAATTGTTCAGCGCCCAACGGTCGAGCATCCCGTGCGGATGAACAATGTACGGACGGCCTGTCCGCCGATGCCATTGACGCGAGGCAACGGAGCAATATTTCCACAAACCATGGGCGCACAGAACATCGAGATCAGCCTCAAGCAAAGCGGGCAGTAATCGGCTGGAATAACCCCAGCTTCGAAAAAGTGGCGAGGACGTGTGAACAGAAAGCGGCTGCCACTGCGGCAAATCGGCCGCAGTGTTTTTGTCGCCAATAGCAAATACATTGACCGTCGAGTCAGCCGAGCTTATCGCTTTAGCCAGCCCGCGCACGCCTTCAAGTAAACCGCCTGCTTCACGCGAAATGCTGCTGACCAGGGAGCCAATCTTCATGAACGCGCCAACATTCTGATCATCATCCGGCTAGACGGAGAACTTTTTCGTGGACGGATCAACGCCAGCTCGGCCGCTCGCTTCAATCCTTCACCAAATCGCTCCGGCCCAAAGTTCGCCGCGATTCTGCGGCTCGCATCTTCGAGGCGCTTGTGCTCATCACCTGAAAGCGAAGCCATTTCAAAAAGCCGCGACGCCAGCTCATGCTCGTTGTTCGGATCAAAAGTAAACCCATTGCCCTCGACAAGTTCAGGCACACACCCGCAACGATTGGACACGATCACCGGCAAGCCCGATGCGATAGCTTCGTTTACAACCAATCCCCATTGCTCCGTCGTGCTCGCGTGGACAAATGCATTTGCCAGCCCGTAATACACGGGCAGCTCTTCGTATTGCTTGAACCCGGGCAACAGGACGGAGTCCTGCAAGTTGAGAGTTGAGAGTTGAGAGTTGAGAGTTTCGCGCAACGGGCCGTTACCGAGGAGAACTAAATCCCAAGGCCTGTTATCTGTTGTCTGTTGTCTGCTGTCTGTATTGCGAGCAAGCTGTCGATAGCGCGCATAAGAGCGGATGAGAGTCGGAAGATTCTTCTTTTCAATGAACCGCGCCGACGCGAGAAAGTAATTTTCCGGCAATCCGTATTTCTGTCTGACCTCTGACCCCTGCCTGCCACGCCGTAGTCCAGCGAAGGCGGGACCTCTGATCTCTTCCGCTTTTTGGCGGAAATACTCATTGTCCACCACATCGTATCCGGTGAAGATCCGCTCGCGCCGCATCCCAAGGCGAACCAGGTAATCAACGTGCCGCTCACCACCAACGAGCGCGGTCGAATAAAGATCGACAATTCGTCGCTTGATCCATTCACGCCAACCAGAGCGCGGCTTGTCCAGCGCGGTGCTTTCCGACATCAGGACTGCCGGTGTTCCGCTTTCAGCGCACCACCGAAGCGCGGCCAGGGCGGCGTTATCCGACCATCCCGGGATGGCCACCGCATCCGGAGCGGAATCTTTTAACACATCCTCGACGCGCGTAGAAATCTGCTTGACTGACATCCTACGCGTATTTCCGTTGAGAAATAGAGTCAGCCGCAAATAGCCCTCCGCACCTCTAGTGGCAGACCAGGCGTACTCCTGCGTTTCCGCTGCGACCTCGATGCCAGTGATATCACAATGGGGCGCCGCCGCTGCGTTCAGCCGCGCGCAATGATAGGGACCGAACCGATGAAAAATGACAGCGATCCTCACTGCGAGAGGAGCTAGGCGGACACAGGCGACGGCGAAAACGGAGATGCAACAACGCCACGCTCTCTGGCATAGAAAGCGATCGCCCCGATAAAGATCAGGCCATAAATAAACGCCGGCAGGAAATCTATCGTTTGGTGCGTCGCAGCGCGCATCGCTGATGTCGTGATTTGAATATAGAGGATTTGCGCCACGATCCCGTTTGGGCGGTTCGCTGCGGCCCAGAGGGTCTTAAATAAATATCCAAGCGCCGCAAAAAAAAGGCAGCCAAAATAGCCGAATTCGTTAAACGAATCTCCCATGCCTGTAACAGTCAGTCCAACTGGCAACCTGAATCCAAGCACGTCGTATACGAAGTCGCTCATATCGCGCTGTTCTCCTCCGATCATGAGCGAGTCTTTGAAATCCCTGCCCAGGAACTGCGCTGGGACGAAACGCAAAACAATCTGATTCCAATAGCCCGCCCCAAATTCGTAGTCCCCGGTCCCTTCCGTCGCTGCTATTAGCGCCGTCGCATTTTTCAACTCACTTATCGCATCAGGGTCAAGAGCCTCCCGAAATTGTTCGGTGAAGTTGATTTCTTTGAACGCTGCGAAGGGATCTTCTCTGGCCAGTTGCCGGTACTCGGCTGTCGACGGTATGAAAAGCATCCCTCCTAGGACCGCCGCGATAATCGCCCAGCGCGGCGCGGCTTTTCCCTTGATGAAAAAAATTCCAAGACCCACGGACATCAGGAACAGCACCGTTGGCTCGCGCCGTCCGTGAAACAGAGCGGCTTGCATGGGGACAACGGCAGCACCGAATGCGGCAAGCCACGCAATAATCCATCCTCGCTTGAGCGCACAGTAAAAACAGATTGCAAAGCCCGGATAAACGAGACCACCGAAGAAGAGGTAAACCGTCGAGATGCCGGTCATCCTACTCGACAATTCTTCCTCAGGCAGAGTGCCGAGCTTGTGAGTGAAGTACCAGCCGATGAGAACGAGAGCAACGCCGCCTTGGAGAAAACGCGCTGGATCAATGGCAATATTGAGCTTCGCAAGAAGCGCAGGGTGAGGGCGGCGTTGATAACCAAGCCAGCAACACAATAGACATAAGAAACACATTAACAGCGTCATCCGGAGATAAATGCCTCCCCATTGGTCCCGGTACAGCGCATATGCCTGTGGAAGAATGAAAGCGGTGAACGTCGCTGCCATGAAATATGGGAATTCGTAGATCAGGCGTGGCCGCCAGATCGCCGCCGCCAGCAACACAACGCACGTCAGTGCGAATGGAATAAAGAAGTTGGCCATGCGTTAGGGAACAGAAGCTAGAAGATAACAGTTCGAAGACGGAGCCAAACCTCTCTCCTCGACCCCCAATCTTCAATCTTTAATCTTCAATCTTCAATCCTAGTCTCGCTTCTCACCATCAACGGCTTAAGCTCTTTTTTGAGGTGTTCGGCCAGCCGAATAGCCAGAGCAATGATTGTGAGGGTTGGATTGGCATAGCCTCCCGTGCAGAATACCGAACTTCCAGCAATGAAAAGATTGTTGCTCTCATGCACTCGGCAATTCGCATCCACCACGCCGGCCGCTGGACTGTTGTGCATTCGAGTCGTGCCAAGATGATGATGCCCCGTCGTGTGCACGCGTGGTTGCCGGAGCGGCACCAGACGCCCCAGACGAGCGCGCTCAAATGATTTATTCAGTAGTACGCCGGCGCGGTGTGCGCTGTCTCGGCTTTGCTGCCCCCACCTCCAGGTTACCAAAGTTTTCCGACATCCGACGCTATCCAATTCCGTCGAAAGAGAAACGCGATTCGAAGGATCGGGCGGTTGCTCAAGATAGAATTCCGGTTCCATGCTCCCGAACGTTTTTTCGGTGTTCGGCAGCATCGACCAAAAGCTGAAGGAAGCCTGCTTCGGTGCGCGGAAATGCCGCCAGGCGTATGCCAAAATATCACCGCAGTTTACGCAAGCACGAGGCGCGAGCGCGAGCGATCTCGCCAATTGCTTTTGTCGCGCGAGCAAGCGCATTTCGCGGAGAGCTTCGATCCCTTTAGAACGGTAGCCCTTCGGTTTCGGCCAAAGCACGCCGGATAAATTCAACAGCCGGTTCTCCCGCAAAACTGCTTCCGGCAAAGTCAACCGCCCGAGTACGCACTGTCCCTGAACCGTCCGCACATCATACAGACCGAGCAGAGGAAAAAGTGCAGGCGACGAAGGAATCCACTCGCAAAAATAGTACAGCGGATGGTCCATCAGAAATCTACCCACCAGATCTCTGGCGTTGCCGATGCCCGCCGAGAATACTGTATTTGAGAGCAGTAGTAAGCGGGGGTTCTCAATCCCTCCTGCTGCCAGAACGAAGATGCGCGCCCGAATCTGCGCCTGTTTCCGGTTCGAGGTCAGCACGCGCAAATATTCGATTCGATTAGAGCTTGGACCAGGAACTAATTCGGTGACCGTCGCTCTAAAAAGACAATCAATATTCGTACTCGCGTTGATCAGTTCCCTCGCGGCCATCAGGAGTGGCTCTGCGGGTCGAAGCTTATAAATGCGCGTGACCGCTTCGCCCACTGGAAGTTGGAGACACCGATTGCATTCATCCGCCCACACCGCGGCCTCGTAAGTATTCGAAGTAAGCCCACACAATTCTTCTGCCTGTTTATAGTAAGGGTCTAAGTAAGCGCGCGAGAAAGGCCAACCGCTGTACGGAACCCAGTCACGGGTTTCAAAATCAATCGCATCCAGCGGCACGAACCTCGCTCCCAGCGACTTGTCCGTTAGCTCCATATTCCACATCGTCATTGTCCCGCCGAATTGGGACCGCCGTGCCCCAACGGGATCGAAATACTCGCCGGTTGTGTCTTCGCCCCGAAGCAGCGACTGCCGTTCGAGGTCAAACTCCATTCCACCGCTCTCCACCAGGAGAATACGAAATCCAGCGCTGCCGAGTTCCTGGCACAACGTCAAACCGGCGGGACCACTGCCGATGATGCAAACGTCAGCCGTTAACCGCGCGTTATCCGCAAGCGTGCGAGCGTCCTGAAACATCTGGGATCAGGGGTCAAAAGTCAGAGGTGACTTTCTGAAAACAATCAAGGAACATCTCCCGATATCGCGGCGCGAGCACGACCCAACTAAATCGCGCTCGGACCATTTCTCTACGGCGGATCGCGTCGGCCTCTGAACCTTCTCTGCCCAACTTCTCACATATCAGAGCGGCAAGCCCCCCCGGCTTTGATAAATCGCCGAATGTGCCTTCGCTCCCCAAGACAAACCGCATCACCGGATGATCGTGCGCGACCACGGGCAATCCGTAAATGAGCGCTTCAAGGAAAACGCGACCAAAGCCTTCCTGTAACGAAGCCAGAACGAATAGATCGGCGGCGCGATAATAATCTGCGACTTGCTCGTGCGGAACCGAACACGCGGTGAAATTCTCCTCACCAAGTTTTTTTCGCGCCAGCGCGATAATCGCGGCGCTCTCTGCGTCCATCGCACCAAGCAACACGACGTAAGGAGCCGATCTTCCCTCTCCTATCTTCGATCTGCCCTCGGATCTGACCCTTGCCATTTCCTCCACGAGATAATCCATCCGTTTCTGTCTTGCCGAAATCCATCCGACACTAAGAATTATCGGACGGTCCTGGGGCAGATGCAGCTTCTGTCGCAATTCACGGCGACTGTTTTCATCTCCGTCAGGCGCTCCGTTAGGAACATTTACTCCATAGGGCACCATTCGATGTCGGTTCGCCGGTTCTCCAGCGGCGAGCGCTTCCTCCAGATAAAATGGCGCGACTTGATGGACGTAATCGGTGCGATCAAATGGCGGATGACACGGTCCGCCGTTGGAAAACAAAAGCCGAAATGGGACGCCGATTCGTTTTCGCCACCGAAAAAGCTGAAATCCCAGATTCGAGTCGCTGTAAAAAATAATCTCAGGCCGATGCCTGCGAATAGCGCGCACCATCGACGGAAAAGCGGAGAGCTGCTCGGCCACGTAACTGTTCCGGCGAATAGCTGCGCCAAGAAATTGCGCCGCGCGACCCGTTCGCGGCACGTTCCAGAGCACACGCTCATCCAATTTCTCTTCACCGGCGCCTTTGTAGAGCGTGATGTTGAGTCCTTCTGTCCCACGTAATCCATCGAATGCTTCCCGAAAAAATGTCTCGATTCCGCGGTCGATAATCCCGATACCGCTACCAGAGAAAAAGATTTTGATGGGATGCACGGATCAGCTGTAGAGGCGGTTCTCGGCCGCAAACATAAAGACTACTGACTTTCAGAGTACCGGATCACTGACCTTCGCCTCGATCCAAAACCAGGACATTCGCTCGGTCGTGATTCGACGATGCAGTCTACCAATTCAAGCGTCGGCCGGAAAGCGTGTGTTCACATACATGGCATCCGCCCAAACCGGCTCCCGACCGGCAAAAAACGGTGGAGATATCCCGTAGAGTCGAAACTTGGCTTGATCGAGCATCCGATGCACGGATGTGAAACTGGAATCTCCGTCGTAACGTAAGCAATAACTAATCTCCAACAGCAAAGCGCGCGTTCGTTTGAGAACGTCGGATGCACCGAATAAAACTTCTTGCTCCAAGCCTTGCACATCAATCTTTAGGAGAGAAATCTGGAGATCGACCGGCACGATAGCATCGAGCGTTCGCATGACTACAGAAAACGTACTAGCTGTCTTAAACACATCGGCCGGGTACTTGTGGATAAACTCCAGAGCGGGCCGAAGGACACTGCTGAGCTTATCGTCACCACAGCGGTGAAATTGAACAATGCCGTCTGACGCGCCAAGGGCAGCTTCGATGACTTGGACCTTTTGGAACCTGTGCCGCAGCAGTTCGCAGCACTGAGATTGCGGCTCGATAGCAATGATCGTGTGCGGTTCGACTAGACGCTGAACTGCTTCAATAAAATCTCCGTTGTTAGCGCCAACATCAATAAGTGAAAATTTCGGCCTGTGCCGGATTGAGAGCGGCCAAAGCTCGTAGCGACAACTCTCCGCCGCTTTGAGAATTCTCTTTGAATCGCGGGTAGGAAGTCCGAGCCGACGCAATCGTAACTTCATCCGACGACCTTCTATCAAGCCGAAGGGAATTACGTTGCGAATCACATGCTTCAACATACGAAACGCCTCAGTGTCGAGCTTCTAGCAGCTGCCGCAGCTGTGTGACTGTCTCTGGGGGAATTTCCCGCGGTTTGGTGTTCAAAGGATCCCGGATTGAAATATTTTTTGCATCCACGTTTAATGGATTGCATCGCACTGGAGGTCCCGATATCACGATGTCCACACGACTGCATGATAAGAAAATCTTAAATGGTGGTATGTATCGGCGTCATCCAAAACCATGACATGCGCTCGGGTCGTGACTCGCTGACGGCCCAACGAAGATACGATTCCGGTAGCCACCGCGTATAGAAATCCTTGAAAGGAAAGTCGACGATTGTCCGTTCTTGCTGCCAGATATGAGCGATTTTGTGAGTCGCGACAAACCGCTCTCGGATTTTCTCGCTAATCCCTCGTTCTATAAATTCATGTAACTCCACGAGAATCCACGCGCGTTGGAGCGATGGCACAGTCGCAGGATCGAGCAGCACTGCCTCGGCTCCTTCGGCATCGCAAATAACGCATGGCCGGGGTGTATCCGCCAAAACACGTTCGAGATCATCTGGCTCGCACTTACCGCGAATCTCTACACGATTTCCGACTTCATTTAGCGATACCTTCTCCGCCAGCGCCGCCCGGGCTCTTGCGTCCATCTCGAAAGCAGTCACTCTCGCCGTTGGATTTCGCAGCGCCATGCCAACGGCATAATAACCTTCCGCTGCCCCGACATCGACAATGAGCGGGAAATTGAGCGCGCAGGCTTGCTCGAGACACGCGTTCAATTCGCGTTCGTAAATACCGAGCAGCTTTGCGATGTGCACGCTGCCGGCTGCGCTATCAATGAAACGCATTCCTCTGAATGGACCGGAGTGTACACGCCCCTTCGTACGTGAGCGAACGAGGTGTTCGATATGCGCAATCGGCCGGAACCGAGCGGGAATGAGCTTTCGAGCAAGCTTGGCGACTACGCTAATGGTCATGGAATAACCGATGAAGCCGAAACAATCCCGCAGCCGACCCCGCGTGCAAGATTGTGTGATGTGCAGCTGGTACGGATCGAATCCTTTCGGCGGATCGAGAAGGTTGCGCGTTCGCCAGGTCGTTTTTCAGCGAGGCCCGCACCGGCGTGATGAAATGTAACGCGATCGGATCCTGTGGGATTTGGCTAACGATTTCTGCTGTGGCGATCTGAGAACGATCAATCATTTCGCAACCAACTCGTCCTGCGATTGCCGCCCACAACCCCTGTTCAAACCAGGAACGATGCTGAAGGATTTGCGACAGGCCAACTCGACTGCAAACAGCCTCGACCCAGTCGAAGTCAATTACGTTGCGTTTAATACAAAAAAGGCCGGAATTTAGCCGCGCAATTGGGGAAACAGGACCCAGGGGCCAAAAGTCTTTCAATCGAAATCCGTGACAGGTTCGGATGTCGAACATAAAGCGGGCGCAAGCACTTCTCGTCTTTGAAATTTCAAACAGGCCCCGATGCGCCCGGAGGAAAAAGACGTCGCTGTCAACAAAACATACGTTGTCGCTGCGACAAAGAATCGGCACATCCAAAACTTTGAGCAAGTGCGGCAGCTTCAGCCGTGCTTTTCTTAGCGTCGGTAGCCCATCTAGTACGATGGCCAACTCATGATCGGCTTGGTCGCGAGACACTAATGTCGAATTAGGCAGCTGAGCTCTAATAAACGTCTGATCCTCATCGGTAAGGGAACCGTCATCGTGAACGATGATCTGGAGCTTTTCCTGGCTTGTCGCCAAGAGACTCTTTAGGCAAATGAGCGCGATCGAAACATCTCGATGGCAGACAAGGTTGTGGACCTCCAACATTTACTCGCCAGGAACTCTATTCAGCTTTTCTTGGAGCAGCTCGACAATTTCCTTTGGAATCGACTGCGGTCTGCTGGCTGGTGGAAATTTGGGACGTAACCGGTCCAGCATTGGGAGACAAAACGCATGCATGAATCGTTGCACAACGCGAATGTGCGACGGTTTGAGGTGACTTGTCCCGTGCACAAGCGGTAACTCCGTCCCGGATTTCCAAAGTTTCAACCCCGGCAGGTCGTCCGGCGTGATAAATTTCTTCGATTCGCACTCGGCCCAATGATGCAATTCCGGGCGCGACCAGTTGCTCCGATTTTCTTCGTCGGCCATCATGATCGCGCGCAGCCTGCAGCGTCTTTCGAGCTGCACTGGGTCGCGATACGGATAATGCCGGATCGGCAAACACTCGCGGGCAACGTACCCGGCGTTAAATGGAAACGAAACCGTCGGCGGCCATTGCATTGTACTGCGATAACGGCACAACCGCGGCTCGCTGTATTCGCTGATTGTGTAATGCCTCCGCCGTTCTTTAATCGGCCGTTTTCGATCTTGCAGCGTTTCTTCGCCCCGATTCCAGGCATTGGCCTCCGATTGGACGAGCCGGAAATCATAGTACTGATGATACGCAACTGTTTCGTGTTTCCGCATGCAATCTCTTACGAATTCGGGCGGTGAAATGTGATGAAACTCATCCGCATCCAAACGCAAGAACCAATCGCCCTGGCGCATGTGCTGTCTCGCGACATGAAACATGTAACCGCGCAAGCGCGTTTCCGAAAAATAGACCGGTTCCTTGCGCATCGGAATGACTCGCCTGCTGCGCGTCGCCAACTCCTGAACAATTTCCCAAGTGTTATCGACGCTACCGGTATCGAAAACGTAGATCGCGTCCGCCCAGGTTAACGCCTGCTCCAGACATTGGCGGATAATGTCGGCTTCGTCGCGGACAGGAAGGAGCGCGTGAAACTTCATCGTGGCTCCAGTTTATCTGCCGAGCGGTGGCAGCTTGAGTCGGGCCCTGTGCAATAAATCGTTTCGTAATGCTCTTTCCTCTTCCACACTCTTACACTTTAGGCTGTGGACCCACGCATATCCTCTGCGAACTAGCTCTCCTGGGGGGAATGGCAGACCTTGATACAATACGGCGAACGTCCCTCCCGGCCCATTGTCGTCGACAGCTTGAAGATCGAACGCAGCACACAACATGCCGAAAATAAGATCATACGTCAGGTCAGTTTTAAGCCAGAGACCGTGCCTTCCCGTTAGCTGATGTTGAACGTACGCTTCGTAAAAGGATGCGCTCACCGCGAAGGCGCCTCCCTGCGGAGATGCGACTTCATGCCACCCATTGTTAAATGCATTCAGAAGTAATCGACGAATAGTTCGATTGTTGCCGAAGAACGCAGTCTCGACTCGCGGGAATGGCGTACGGCGAAACCGAAGTCTTCGGGACCATTTAAAAAAATGGTCTCGCCAGGTGCATTCTGGAGCGGGCTGACCTGTTGGATCATCCTTGATTCCAGACGCGATAATTCCAAGGTTGGCATTTGCACGAAACCGGTCCGAAATGCCGCCCGCGAATGAGCGCAACAAGAGGCAGTCCGAATCGATCATGATGATGAACTCCGGAGAGCCGCTGCCAAAAGCTGCCTCGAAACCAAAGAGGTAGTTAGTGGCCAGCCCACCGCGCCAATGATGGCCACGAAACTGCCTTGGACTCGGATACATCTGAAGCTTCTTATGTCCGAGCAACGTTCCTACAGATTCGTAATCCCTCGCAGGCTTGCAATCATCCAGAACGATTAATGAAATAAGGTTGTTCCCTTCAACCTTTGCGAGCGCAGCAGCTATATAGTGAAGCCGCTCCATTTCGAGTGGATCCGGTCCAAGTGAGAGCACGACCGAGAATGCACCAGCCATCACGGAGGGTCTGATTTAATGCGCTCAGCCAGCAACATCGCGCGAGCAATTGCTTGATCCATATCGTAATAACGATAATCGCCGAGGCGCCCACAGATCAGCAGGTTCGGCGTGGCGCGAGCACGCTCGCGATAAGCTTCGTAAAGCTCGGAGTTCGCTTGATCAGGGAAGGGATACTCATAATCACTCGGGTTTTCGGGTGTGACCGTAGTTTCCTTTGTCACAACGCTTCCTCGAATTCGTTCGGCGAATTCGGGCTGCATCATATGTTTCCATTCGATGCTACGAATGTGAGCTTGCTCGGGAGCAGGATTGTTTACCTGAACGCAAGGTTGCGCGTAACGGACGTCCGGCAGGTATTCGTGTGAACGCTTCTGGCCGCGATACTTTAGTTTCCCAAGATCGAAGCAATAATATTCATCTATCGGCCCGGTGAAGATGATTTTCCTTCGTGCAGAAAAATAATCGCGGGCCTTGAGATAGTCGCAATTTAGTAGGACCGGGATCCCTGTGAGCATGATGCGCATCAGAGCCGCGTAACCGTCAACGGGCAGCCCCTGGTGACGATGTCGCACCAAACGTGGCTCATCATCCAAACGGACATCAAAGCGGCGAGCGAGACGAACTGAAAGGGTGTCTGCTGGGACTCCCCACTGCTTTTCCGTATATCCTTTAACAAACTTTTGGTAGATGACTCGCGGCATTATGGCGAGGGACGCTTCCTCGAAGTTCCGCGGCGTCCCAGTAAAGGCCGGTTGCCAGTTCTCGCCCGCAGCGCGCTGGACATAATTCGCTGCAACCGGCCAGTTCTCATATTCCCCATCGACATATGACTTCAAGACAGCCTCATATTTGTAAAACCGACTAAAACGGTTCACGAAGGCCCAGACGTTTTCGTCGTTGCAGCGAAAATAGTGGGGACCATAGGTGTGTATCCGTATTCCGCTGGGATGACAATGATCGTGAGCGTTGCCGCCGATATGTGATCGTCGCTCCAAAATCAGCACAGAATATCCGGCGTCGGATAACAGCCGTGCGACCACAGCTCCGGTAAGCCCGGAGCCTACTATCATATAGTCAGCTTTCACTGCACCTCGATCTCAAAGGACTCATCAGAAAATGACAGTGAAGCATCACGCGGCGGCTCCCTTTCTGTCGAACAATTGTGATGCTGACGAGACCGGCTGGCGCGCAAGCTTCATCCACGCGTAATAAACGCGCCATTCAATCGGAGACCGATGGCGCAGACAGATTGGAATTCCGCGAAAGGCCGACCACCACCAGACTGGTTCCCGAATCGCCCACGTCGGGCGATTGCTGCATGCATATCGGAACTGCCGCCAGATGCGAAACAAAGCCACGGCTATGACATACGGGAACGGGCAGCGCATCAGGACACTCCAAAGCTCATTGCGTGCATTCAAAGGATGCCTGGATAATCCGCTCCGGTTTTGTGGACTCAGATGATGACGAATACTCAAACGAGGATCGAAACAAACAGTATAACCCGCCGCATAACACTGGAGCGCGTAATCCGGTTCTTCATAAGCATGCTCGAAAAAAATCGGATAACCGCCAAGGCGCAGGTAGGTTTCACGGCGCATCGCAGCGGCACAATTTGGATAAGCAGAGACGAGATGCGCGGGCGACGATGGTAATTTGGTCGGATCTGCCGATGCTCCGCCATCGCGGAGCTCCGGAAATGTGATCACGGCTGCACCGGCATGTTGCCGGAAGACAAGCTCCAATCTCGCGAAGAAATCTCGATCAACCGGGTAACTGTCGTCATCGAGACTGAGAACGATGTCGCCCGAAGCGGTGCGCAGCAAGCGGTCACGTGAAAAGATCGAGCCACGGGCGGAATCATTTTCTAACAATATGCAACTCGGAAAGTCTTGCCGTACCATTTCGCTTGTTTTATCCGTACAGCCGTCGGCGCAGATGAGAATTTCATCGGCGGCCGGCTGAAGTTCGAACAATTTGCCAAGCGTCCGCCGCAATTCTTCGCGCCTGTTGCGCGTGGTGATCATGATCGAAGTTCTCATGCGCCTACCGAGTCATTTCGACCCGGTGAATGATTTGAGCGCTGAAGTCAAACGCTCACCGTAGCATGCCCATGTAAAATCCCGTGCCCGCTCGCGCGACGCGCGAGCAATCCGATCGCGCTTTTCTCGATCTTCAATGATCTCAATAATTGCATCCGCGAGTACGTCAGGATCGCGCGCCGGAACAATTCTGCCTTCAATCCCATCACGCACGACCGCCCTTGCTTCCGGCGTCGTCACAACTGGGACCCCGCACGCCAGTGCTTCGTAGTTGACCTCCGGACCAGTGTCAGCCAACGAGGGCATCACGAACAAATCGGCAGCAGCAAACTCGCGCGTCATATCCGCGCGCGGAACACGGCCAAGAAAAGTCAGGTATCGGCAATGCTTCTGATTTGCAATAGATCGTTGCACGTTGCCTGCAACTCGAAATTCGTAGCGGCGACCGCGCGCGACCAGCTTTTCCGCTGCCATCGCAAAGTAATGAATGCCCTTGCGCAACTCTGCCGTACCGGCAAATAGCACGCGACCGCGCACTGGGTCATTGCGGACGGAAAGCAATTCGGGATTGACCCCGTAAGGCACCAGAGCGGTGCGTTCTCTCCGAATCCCCCAATTGGCAATTAAATCCTCCTGCGCCATCTCCGATGGGCAAATGAAGTAATCGCTAAACTTGAGGAGCGTATCCTCAACGCCAAGCTTTCGCCGGATCGCCGAAAAGTCGGGAACATTCGCTTCCCAATCCGGGAACTTTTTTCGTTCTTCGGCGAGGATGCGTTCCGTGCTCAACGGAATGTAAACCTCGGATACCACAGTAAGACCACGCTCTTTTGCCGCCGCGAGCAGCGGCCCGCATTCGCCCAGCATGGAGTAGATATGCGTGGCATTGCCAAAGCCCTGTCGCGCCATCGCACGACCCAATGCGTTCGAAAAGCGCATCGCCCCACGAAAACTTGCGACCGGGTTGCGCTTGATGAACGCGCGACGCAAGATGTGCATGAGAGTCAGACACGGAAAGGTCGTTGTCTTGGCGCGAATGTTTGAGGGCAACCGGCGCCCGGCTAATCGTCGCGCCGGTTTTCCGAGAAATGGCAACACCGCAGCAGCGGAGAAAAACTTTCCAAGATCGATATCGCCAGTGATGTTGGTGTAGAAGCGTTCAAGCATTCCGGCTTTTTCGAGAATCGCCGGGACAGCGTAGCCGCGCCGCGCGCCAATCTGAGCGACAACAAATTTTTTCACAGTGGCTTCGTCGCTCTTGCGATCATTGTCATCCAGAGTCCCGGTATCCTTCCGGCGCCGCGGAACTCCAGATTCCCAAACCCAGCTTCCGTCAGCAGTCGACCGAGTGTGCGCTTGCTCCAAAGCTTGATGTGCCCGCCCTCCCACAATGGATTAGCATGCGTGTCCCATTTCCCGAGCAACGAGATCATCAAATTCTTGATGTAACCATGATACGGCGTCGTGCAGATGAAATATCCGCCTGGCTTCAACGCCTCGAAACAAGCTTTGGCCCAGGCGCGCGGCGCATCGAGATGCTCGACAACCTCAGTGCTGACGACGATGTCGAACGGCGGTTCGCCGAGTTGCTGCAAGACCTCCGCATCCGCGGCGAGAAGTTCAAAGCGTCCATCGTGGTATGTCTTACGCGCTAAGTCGATCCCTTGCGTGCTCACATCAGTGCCCACAACTTTGCAGCCGCGCTTCAGGAATTCGCCACAAAGAAAACCGTTTCCGCAGCCAACATCAAGGAC
>WNGJ01003557.1_pt1 | contig 16051 bp, 14 predicted proteins | sample 5400611 | NCBI WGS metagenome assembly WNGJ01 (sample SAMN13153375, study PRJNA577476) | soil metagenome | isolation source: 40 cm soil or saprolite under Garry oak tree replicate 1 | place: USA:California | collected 2016-06-15 | reverse complement strand
TGCGAACGGGATAGAAATTAGTCCCAACCAAAACAAGACTTGAGGTAACATTTTCATTTTTTCCTCCTTTTGGACGTGTTGCAGAGTCTAGTCATTCAGCGCGAGTGCCTTTGAATGGACTACTAGACCATCTTGCTAGGCTCCTCGCTGTGCCGTCGTGGCGCTGCGTCTTCTCAGTTTGACCCGGAGCCATTGCCGGAACGCCGCGAGCCACTTTTTCAATTCCGGATCTCCCTCCGGCACGGCGATCATGACGCCAATCCGGCGCGGCTGCTGCGCGCGCGCCGCGAGCGGCCAAGCGGCTCCAGCGCCGTCGAGCAGCGTGATTAACGCGCGTCGTTTCATTCGCATCTGGTCGGCCTCTTGTCCTCCAGGGAAAAGATAGCACACCTCGGTGGTGCAGGAGACCCTGCGCTGCGAAATTTTCAACCCCGCCTATGTCTCCTAATGGGTCATTTTCGGAAGTCGCCGTTCGTTCGACGGCTGATCGCGCCCGCGCGTCGTTTGCGGCGCTGGGGTTCATCAGTTCTGTCCGAATGCGCGCAGGACGCCGCGCCACAGTGCAAATACTTCTGTCCACGGCTCGACGAAGTTCTTGCGAACGTAGTTTTCGGAAAACTTCACACCTGAGGCCATATTGAGCAGATTGCGGATCGAGGCCTTGCCGTATTCGGTTCCCTTCAGACGGTGCAGATAGACCTCAACGGGATCATCGACGGAGCGAATGGCGCCCTCCTCCACCGCAATGCCAACCAGCATTGCCGTGACCGTCTTGCCCATCGACTGTGAGATGAAGCGGTCGCGGTCGGTGCGGCCATACTGATAAGACTCGAAGAGTATCGTGTCGTCCTTGGCAATTAGAAGACCCGTCACAGGGTTGCGGTTCAAATAGTCCTGGATGGTGCGCGTCGCGCCTTCGAACTCGTACATTAGCGCCGAGCCGTCATTCGACCGTTTGTAGACAAACGGCTGGGCCGAGTGGTGCGCGGTGCGCGAGGGAAAGAATTGATCAAATGGGAAAACGCGCCGACCAGATAGCGCTGCTGCGTAAACGTGAAGCGATTTCCGATCGAAGGTCAGCTTTGGGAATCGGCTTGGCAGTGGCTTCGGCAGCCACGTAAGCCAGCCGCCGCTCAAACTAAGGGCTAAGGATTCGACACCGTGGCCAGGTGTCATGGTGCGTGCTTGTCGTACTCGACGAGGCGCCAGCCAGTTCGGCTGGAACGCAGATTACCATCTCTTGCCCTCGATGCGGCATTGGTGCACACTTCCTAAATTCTGATCATGTCGAGGCGCCCGCCGAGGTGCCGTCGCGCCGAGGCGAAGAGCCCAACGCTGGAGTTGCCAGCGGGACGGACGGGCCATGGTTCGATTGCGTGATAGAGCAATGGCATTCGACAGGTGGCCGTATCGGCGCACCCTGGCGGTGATCGTTGCGCTCGGCTTAGTCGCTGCAGTCGGTAGCCTTTGCTTTTTCACCGTTGACAGCGCGCACTATGCGATCGTCACGGAATTCGGCAAGCCGACGCAGGTGATCACCGCGCCCGGGCTGGGGTTCAAGCATCCCTTGCAGAGCGTCCGGACGTTCGACCGTCGCCTGTTCGTCTACGCTGCGCCGCCGAATGAATTCCTGACCCTTGAGAAAACGCCGGTCGTGGCATCCGGCACGATCTTGTGGCGGGTGGCCGATCCGAAGCGGTATTTTGAAACTGTCTTCGACAGAAGCAGCGCCGAATCGAGACTCGGCGACATCCTGTCCGCAGAGTTGGGGGCCGCTATCGGGAGCAACCGTTTGGTCGCATTTGTCTCGATGGATGCCGCAGCCTACCAAGCGGATGCCATCGTCGCCGAGATTGCTCGTCGGTGTGACGCCGTCGCGCTGCGCGACTACGGTATCGGAGTCCTCGATGTCCAGCTACGCGGCTTCGATTTTCCCAAGCAGAACCGGCCCCGCCTCTACGCCAGAATGAAATCCGAACGCGGCCGCATCAGCATGCTGTATCGCTCGGAGGGCGAGGAAGAGGGGCTGAAGCTGCGAGCCGCGGCGGAGGAGCAGAAGGCGCGGATACTCGCCAGGGCGATCGAGTTCTCGCAACAGCGCCGTGGCGAGGGGGACGGGGAGGCGGCGCGCATCTATGCGAACGCGCTAAGCCAAGCGCCCGAATTCTACGGGTTCCTGCGTGCCATGGAGGCGTCGCGGAACTTCGCGCGGAAGAGCACGACTATGGTGCTGCCGGCGGATTCCCCGCTGTTCGGCGTGCTCCTAGACCGCAACTATTTCAACGGCAGTGCTCCGGGGAGCGATGACATCCGCGGGGATTTGAGAAAGTAGATGGGCTTCCAGAGGAGGGAACAAAACATGAGATAGCCGGACAGGATGCAAATCGAGCAAGCACGCGAAATGCAGCCAGATGATCCGAGGGAGGTAACGAACATGCCTGCGAATTATGGAGCACCGAGAAAGACGTTGCGACTCATGCCGGCCGCGCTGCTGATGTCGATCGCCGGGCTTTCGCTTGTCCGGCCGGCTGTGGCGGCCGAAGTGAGGTACGATCCGGGCGACAAGGTCTATTTCACTTACTGCCATTCCCATCCACCGGCCATGCGGATCAAGTCGGGGGATGCAGTGATTACCACCACGCGTGACGCGTCCAACGACGTATTCTCCGTCTCCGACAACACCGTCTCGGCGAAGCTTGATCTTACCAAGGTCAATCCGCAGACGGGTCCGTTCTACATCGAGGGTGCCGAGCCCGGCGATACGCTTGAGGTCCATATCGACAGTATCGATCTGAACCGCGACTGGGGATGGGGTGCTTCAATTCCCAATTTCGGGCTGCTTGCGCCAGAGTACAAAACCGCAATGGTGACGCCGCCTGTCCCCGACCGTCTGTTCATCTGGCATCTCGACAAGAGCCGCAAAGTCGCCACTCTTGACATGCCGAACAGCAAGATCGGCAAAGTCGAGGTTCCGATCAGGCCGTTCTTCGGCACCATCGGTACTGCTCCGGGAGGGAAGGAATGCATCAGCTCGCTGTATCCTGGTCCCTATGGCGCGAACATGGACTTCAACGAGGTTGTCGCCGGGGTCACCATGCAGTTTCCGGTGTTCGAACCGGGGGCGTTGTTCATGCTGGGCGACGGGCACTCCGCTCAGGGCGACGGTGAGATCGACGGTGCGGCGATCGAGACGCCGTTCGCAGTCAAGTTCACCGTGAACCTGATCAAGGGTAAGAAGATCAACTGGCCGCGCCTGATCAACGACAATGAGATCATGTCGATCGGCAGCACGCGGCCTCTGATCGACGCCCTGCGGCTCGCCTGCGCCGACATGGTCGACTGGCTGATGAAGGACTATGGCTTCGAGCGGTACGAAGCCGTCGAATTGCTTGGTCAGACGGCTCACCTTTACATCGCCAACGTCGTCGACCCGCAGTTCTCCGTGGCTTGCGCGTTGAACAAAAAATATCTGCCGAAGTAACTCAAGCCGCGTCGCCGGCGGCGTCTGCGCAAGGCGTCGCCGCAGCGCCAGTGCGGCGGATTTTGCAATTCCTGTCAGTTGTGCAGGAAGCTTGTGTAGGAACTCCGAGGCCAAAAGCCGCATCATGAAATTGCTGGTGCTCCTTTTGATTCCGAAGTTCGCGTGAGAAGTGCGCCGCGTGATGCGAACTCCGGAATCGGGCGCCAGGCGATCGGGCTGGACCATCGGCCCCTGGGCAGCCCCGAAAAGGGATCGTGATGATCAGTTTTTTGTTCAGCGTCCTTCGGCAAACCTGGGAAATCCTGGAAGAGGCATCGGTCTTTCTTCTCTTCGGCTTCCTGCTTGCCGGAATGCTCGGGATTCTCGTGCCTGGCCGGCTGCTGATCCGGCTGGTCGGGACTGGGAAGATCAACTCCGTGCTCTGGGGATCGGTCGTCGGCGCACCCATACCCATGTGCTCCTGCGGGGTCCTGCCAACAGCGCTCGGGCTGCGCAAGCAGGGAGCGACGCCGGGCGCCACCGTCGCGTTCCTCGTCGCGACGCCGGAAACCGGGGTCGACAGTATCAGCCTGACCTACGCGCTGACTGACCCGGTCATGACCGTGTTCCGCCCCGTCGCCGGGGTGATAACCGCGATTGCCGCCGGGCTCGCCACGAATCTGTTCGGCGCCCCGCGCGCGACCGAGCCGCCGCTGGAGGCGGCCAAGACTCAGGCAGCAGGCGACGAGGGATGTCAGCACGCAGGCGACCCCGGAGGACATGATCACGCGCACAGGCACGATCACCACAACGACCATGTCGGACGGTCGAATTCGCTGCCGGACAGTGGCGCCGGCTGGACCGCGGTTGATACAACAAGGCGCATCATTCGTTACGGCTTCGTCGAGCTGCTCGACGACGTGAGCTGGTGGCTCGTTCTGGGTATAGTTCTGTCCGCTGTCGTCGTCGTTGCAATTCCAGTGCAGCTGTTTGACGGGATGTGGGGCGGCGGAATCGCCTCGATGGTGCTGATGCTCGTGCTGAGCATCCCTCTTTACACTTGCGCTTCCTGCTCGACGCCGATGGCGGCCGCGCTGGCTCTCAAAGGTTTGAGCCCCGGCGCCGTTCTTGTTTTCCTTCTCGCCGGGCCGGCCACGAACATCGGCAGCCTCGTCGTGCTGCTGAAGGTCCTGGGCCGCCACGCGGTGGCTGCCTATCTGGTCGCGGTCGTCATCATGACGCTTGCCGCGGGTTTCGCCCTCAATGCGATTTACCACGCTTGGGGGCTCGATCCACGCATGACATTCGGGACGGCCGTCGGATTCGTGCCGGACCTCGTCAAGGAAGCTGGCGCCGTGCTGCTCACCGGCCTGCTGACCCTCAGCATGTTCCGGACGCGTGTTCCAAACGAATGGGTCTGGCTCCGCGACCGAGCCGAGCAGCTGACCGGAATCGCCGTTACCTCGCGCGGTCTGGCGTTCGCAGCCGCCGCCGCTGCATTGGTCCTCTGGCTCGGGAGTGGCCTCCTCACAGTCGGGCCCGGCGAGGTCGGCATGAGACTGCGCTTCGGCCGGATCCTGGCATCGGATCTCGACCCTGGGCTGCACTTCCGATGGCCCTGGCCGTTCGAGAGCCACCATCTGATCGCGCAGAATATGGCGCAGCGGATCCAATTGGGACTTCCACCGGAACTGTCCCGGGAGGAGGCGACGCGCGCGCAGCTTCGCGATCGGCCGGCCTTTGGATCGTTTCCCTTACCGCAGCAGACGGCGAGCGGGGTCTGGTTCCAGAAGGAGACGGCGCCCGGCGACTCCTTCCTGCTCACCGGCGACGGCAACCTCATAGACCTGAGGTCCACGGCCCAGTACCGGGTCAAGGATGCGCGGGCCTTCGCCTACCATCTCGCCGAACCGGAGGCACTCGTGCGCAGTACAATCATGGCAGCGCTGCGGAGTGCGGTCGCGACCCGCCCCATCGATGCGGTTTACACCACAGCGCGCGCGGAGATCGAACGCGAGACGCGTGAGGCCGCCCAGTCTATGCTGGACCGCTACCAGGCTGGAATCGAGGTCCTTGCCGTCAGCCTGCTCTATGACCACCCGCCGGACGAGGTCCATAACGCCTTCCGAGACGTCGCCAGCGCCCTCGAGGACAAGCTGCGCACGATCAACCTGGCGAACGTCTTCGCAGTGGAGAAGATCAACCAGGCAAAGGGCGAAGCCGCCGCGATGACCGAGGGGGCGCTGGCCTTCAAGGAGCAGCGGATCACAGGCGCGCAGGCCGGTGCGGACGCCTTCGCGCTTCGGCTCGAAGCTTACAAGCGCGCCCCGACGCTTACAAAATTCCGGTTGCAACTTGAAACGCTCGAAGACGTTCTGCCGGGTATGCGGAAGTTTGTGCGGCCCGGTGCCGGGGACGTGAAAGACATCGACATTTGGCTCCTGCAGCCCATCGGTTCGGGCCAGAACAAGTAGCAAGGCCGGCTTCGCGAGGATCAAGAGACTTTAGCAAGCAGCCGGATCAGGTGGGAGTGATGACGAAGCCCATCGGTCAAAACGGATTGGATCTGAAGGTGTCGGCAGGTGAGAATGGCAGAACAACCCACCACGGCGAATAAACCATCGAACGTCGTGCTTCGGCGGACCCTGCCGGCACTGACGGCGGCGCTCACGGTCTGGGCGCTTGTTTCCTCGTTCTGCGCCCTGGACGTCACCGAATATGGGCTTGTCACCCGCTTCGGGCGTGTGGTCCGTGTCCTTGCTGAGCCCGGCCTCCACGTCGTTGCGCCATTTGACCATGTTGTGCGGCTGGACAAACGCATCCTGTTCTTTCGCCCGGCGCCTTCCGAATTTCTGACGATTGATAAGAAAAACCTCGGCGTTGACAGCCTCGTGACGTGGCGGATCGCCGATCCAGAACGCTTTCTCGCCGCGCTCGCGACCCCGGCTGCGGCGGAGCAGCGCCTCTCCGATGTCGTCCTGGCGGAGATCGGCGCCGTTATGGGCCGGTATCCGGCGTCCGTCCTCATGTCCACCGACCCGGCAAAACGCAACTACCAGGCTGTGGCGTCGGAAGTCGTTCGCCGCGCCGGCGATTTTGCCCGAATGACTTACGGCATCGACGTGGTCAGCGTCGATGTCCGCCGCCTCTACCCCCCGGAGCTGAACCGTGAGCACGTCTTCGAACGCATGAAGGCCGAGCGGGCCAAGATCGCCAAGGAGAACCGCTCGGCGGGTGAGGTGGAGGCTAAGAGGATCATCGCTGAGGCCGACCACGAGAAGAGCCGTATCGACTCCGATGCTGCCGCACAGGCCGAGCGTATCAAGGCCGATGCCGATGGAGAGGCTTCGCGGACCTACGCTGCAGCCTTCGGGCAGGATCCGAGATTCTACCAGTTCCTCCGGACCTTGCGGGCCTACGAGAAGTTGCTGGATGACAAGACGACTATCTTCCTTCCCGCAGCTGCCGACGCTTTGCGGATGCTGCACTTCGACAAGCAACAGGGCCAGGTCGGACCGTACCCACCGGCGTCCGGAGAACTTTCAACCGGCGCCGATCTTCTGCAGAACGAAAGACGCGAAAAGGAGCTCCGATGACGCTCGCATCCGATCGGGCCCGGATTGGCGACACGCGGCGAGAAGCAGACCACGCCGCAGAAGATTTGAAGCGCCGGCTCGAACCGCGGTCGCGTCCAGGACTATCGCGCCTCGCTTGGCGTAGCCATCGCTATTGGATACTCGCCATCCTTGGCCTTTTTTTGGGAGCGCATCTGGCCTTGGGCTTCTATGTCGTCGGGGCAGACGAGCGCGCGGTGGTGCGTCGGTTCGGTGCCGTCGAGGCTGAGGTCGGCCCCGGCATACACTACCGCTTCCCCTGGCCTGTTGATCGCCTGGTCGTCGTCAAAACGACCAGTGTGAAGAAAGTCGGCGTGGGATTTGCGATACCCGCCGGTGAATCGGCGGCGCCGTCCGGCATGGAGTTGGTGACTGGGGACACCAATATCGTCAATGCTGCCCTTGTTGTGCAATACGTCATCCGCGATCCGGCGGAATTCCTTTTTCAGATCGAGGAAGCACCGGCCTACGTTGAGGCGGTCGCCGAGGGGGTGCTGACCGAGACGGTCATCGGCATGCCCATCGACGAGGTACTGACCAGGGGACGGGTCGCCGTGCAGGAACGCGTCAAAGCAGAGACGCAGGAACTCCTGGACCGTCGGCGCAGCGGCATTCGCATCGTGTCCGCGAGCATTATGACGATGACTCTCGACAGATCGGTTGTCGAGGCGTTCCAGGACGTCGCGAACGCCATGGCCGACCGTGAGAAAGTGATCAACGAAGCCCGTGCTTACGCAGGCAACCTCATTCCCAAGGCGCGGGGCGAGGCTCACACGCGGCTGAGCGAGGCGGAGGCCTACAAGCAACAGCGCGTCGCCGACGCTGTCGGCGAGACGAGCCGCTTTTTGGCGTTGCAGAAGGAGTATGAAAAGGCACCGGACGTCACCAGGACGCGACTGTATCTGGAAGCCATAGAGAAGATTTTGCCCAAACTGCAGCTCTATATTATCGACTCGGACAAGGGACGCGTGCCCCTGCATCTAAGGATGACCGGCCCGTAAACGCTTCTTCCACGAGATTTGCGCTGTTAAGCCGGGCGTTGTCCATGCGATCGCGGATCACGTACCCGAAGTGCTGCGCGCCGTATGAACCAGGGAGTCCGGTCGATGGGGACTAGCCTCCAGAGTTTTTGACCACCCCCAAGGTGCTCTTCTGGCACATCATTTGCCCCGCAGCCGAACATACGCGTGCCCTATAGGAACTGCGGCCGCGACCGACAGGTCTTTGCTGTCGAGCAGGGGGCGTTTCTTCCTGGCCGGGCGAGCCCCGCAGCAGGGACCACAGCTGTCTTCCGCAGCGACCGACTTTGGGCCGGTCCGCAGGCGATCGTGTGCCAGAGATTGACCTACCCCCCACCCTCAGGGTCTTCACCGGGCAACGCCAGACAGATCGCCTGATCATGCGCAACGAGAGCGACGTTGAGGGACGGCACGCGTTCCGGCAGAGCAAGACTGGCGAACTCGTCGACATCAAAGAGGCTGCACAACTCCCTGCACGGCTCAATGCGGCGCGCGCGCGGGTGAAGGCGCTCAAGCTGCGGCTTCAACTTGAGACAGTGCCCCCCGAGCTCGTCGTCAACGAGGACAATGGCGAGCCGTATGACGAGAGCACCTATCGCCATTGGGTGTCGACCGCGCGCAACATCGCCGTGTTTGGCTTTCTCGCACGAGATACTGTTCGTCAAGCGATCGTCCGTGCAGAACGACTGACCACAGAACTGATAAGAACCGTTGACGCGCTGTTGGCGCCTTTCCCGCTCGATGAAGAGAACAAGGCGCGGCGCGCTCGCGCGGTCGATCAGCACACGCGTGTGCTGGCGGAATGGTTGGATGCGCAGGCCGCGCGCGACAGCAATGGCGACTGCGCGATACCGGCGTCATGCTACTCGATCGCGCTAGCTGCGACCTGCTGACGATCTGCGACATCACGGGGCACTCGTACCGAAGCGCGCAGACCATTGTGAAGCACTACCGCGCCCGCAACGCCGATCGCGCCGATGCCGGCATCGACCGGCTGGAATTGCAGGTGCGCAAAGAGGGGATGAAGGGCTGATCGCCGATCGGCCGAACTGATTTCAGCGGCTCGTAGACCTGCACGATCTTGGGCTCCTTGGCGTAAATATTCGGGATCGCCGGTGATAACGAACGCCATTTCATCGATCATCTTGCCGAGCGCCTCGCAGCGGAGCGCAACGGCGCAGTGGGCGTGATTCCGAGCCGCCGCATCAGCTCCAGCGTCTCTCCTGGGCAAAGACACTCTGCTACGCGCGGCTCCGCTTCCCTCTGGCAACGATATTCCCTGCGATCCTTACTTATCGAGGTCTCTTGCGTACCGGGTTCCATCAACGGCATTCGGAGACCATCGTCACTCGTCGCACAGCGTGCGACGTGCGACCACAAAAAGCGTCGCACGAGACCCGTTTTGTTCTTGAGCGTCACACTAGGAAGGCATTGGAAAATAAGGTCTTTTCCTTGGTGGGCGCACCAGGGCTCGAACCTGGGACCCGCTGATTAAGAGTCAGCTGCTCTACCAACTGAGCTATGCGCCCGGACCTTACGTCCGAAAAAGCCTTCGCGAGAGCCGGTCGTTTAGCAAAGCGCCTCCGCGATGTCCAGCAAGGGAACGGCAGTTTTCCCAGCCGCGGCCTCAGCGCCCGGGCGACGAAAAAGCCGCTGGAAATCAGCGACTTCGCAGGTCTGATGACCCCAGAGCATCGATGGACCGAACGCTCGGCCCTCAGAGCCGCTCTTGCCCGCGGCCGTCGCCATCCCTGCCCTGCCAGTGCTCCCTGTCAAAGCCTCGCTCCATCCAGCGGTGCCTCCAGCCCTCACCGCCGAACCGGCCGTCGCGGTGGGTGAGGATCGAAAGCCGGCGCTTCTGGCCGTCGTCGAGCGTCTTGTAGAGCGGGTCGGCGGCGTCCGCGATCTTCTTCATCGCCTCGGCGCTGGCCGCCATGGTCTCGGCACGCTCGCGCAAATGCGCCACCGGATCGTCATCCTTTTGCGCATCCTGCGACTGGTTTTGCGGTACGTTCATCCGCGCATTGGCGCGATCGATCCTGAGCTTGGCGAAATCCCTCACCGCCGCCTCGACCGGCGGCCAGAGCTTTTCCTGGTCCGCCGTCAGCTTCAGCCCGGCATGGACCGCCGCGATCCGCGCGTCGACAAACGCCGCCCGGTCCTCCGGCGTCATGCGCATGTGCTGCACATGCTCACGGATCCAGGGATGGTACTGGGCATAGACCGCGGTCGAACCAGCGATCGCGAGCGCGGCGACCCCGGCAATGGCAAACCTTGTCATGCGAACCTCCTCTGCAAGGCTGCCCTGAGCATGGGCGCGACTGGAGACGCAATCAACTTACAGTTTGGACAGAGAAAACGGTCTTACCAAGATGTAATCATTGAGATGGATCAAATTTGAAGCACTTCAGATCATTCCCAACAGCCGCGGCAGCCACAGCGAAAACTCCGGCACATAGGTGATCATCCCGAGGAAAACCAGCATCGCGCACAGCCAAGGCAACACCGCGATGGTGATCTCGCTGATCCCCATTTTAGCGATACTTGAGGCGATATAAAGGTTAAGGCCGACCGGCGGGTGGCACAGTCCCACTTCGGTATTGACGATCATCAGAATACCGAGATGAACGGGGTGGACCCCGAGCCTGGTCGCGAGCGGAAACAGGATCGGCGCCATGATCAGGAGGATCGACGACGGGTCCATGACATTGCCGGCGAGCAGCAGGATGACGTTGACGACGAGCAAGAACATCCAGACCGAGAAATTCTTGTCGATGATCCAGGCCGCCATGGCCTGCGGAATCTGCTCATGGGTCATCAGGAACGAGAACAAAACCGCATTGGTGATGATGTAGAGCAGCATCGAGCTCATGCTCGCGGCCTGCAGCAGCACCTTCGGCACTTCGGTGAGCTTCAGCTCCTTGTAGATGAACACCGTGATGAAGAAGGCATAGACGGCCGCGACCGCCGCGGCTTCCGTCGGCGTGAAGACGCCGCCATAGATGCCGCCGAGCACGATCCCGATCAGCAACAGGCCCCACAGGCTCTCGCGGAACGCGGTGAATTGCTGGCCGATCGTCGCCTTCGGCATGCGCGGGTAGCCGCTGCGCAACGCGACAAAGAAGGTCACGGCGGCGAGCATCAGCGCGAGCACGATGCCCGGCACGATGCCGGCCATGAACAGCGCGCCGATCGAGGTGTTGGTGGACACGCCGTACAGCACCAGGATGATCGAGGGCGGCACCAGGATGCCGAGCGCGCCCGAGGTTGAGATCACGCCGACGCCGAACCGGCGCGGATAGCCGTAATCCACCATCGCGGGCATCATGATCGAGCCGATCGCAACCACGGTCGCGACGCTCGAGCCCGAAATCGCCGCGAACATCGCGCAGGCCGCGACGCCGGCAAGGCCGAGCCCGCCCGGCAGATGACCGACCAGCGACGTCGTGAATGCGATCATCCTGCGCGCGACGCCGCCGCGCGTCAGGAACGTGCCGGCCAGGATGAAAAACGGGATCGCCATGATGCCGAAATTGTCGAGGCCGGAGAACAGCTTGAGCCCGACGCTTTCGATCGGCACTTCGGTCATCGTGAACAGGAAGGTCAGGACGGTCAGGCCGAGCGAAATCGAGATCGGCATGCCCGTCAGCATGAGCGCGAACAGCAGTCCGAAGATCAGGGCTGCGCTCATCACGCCTCTCCAAGCGCGATCGGCGCCTTGGCACTGACCTCGATGTCGTCGACATGGGTGGCGTCATGGTGCGGCAGGTCGCCAGTCCAATAATAGGTCCACATGACCTGCAGGAAGCGGAAACACATCAGGTAGGAGCCGAGCGGGATACAGGCGTAGACCAGCCAACTCGGCAATTCGAGATCGGGCGACACCTGGTCGGTGTGCATCAATTCGATGACGAATTTGGCGCCCATGGTGCCGACGATCGCCGTGAACAGCGCGCCGCCGGCAAGGCCGAACAGAATGACCCCCTTCCGCCAAGTGTCGTTGAGCCGGTTGATCAGCACGTCGACGCCGACATGGATGCCCGTCCTGACGCCGTAGGCGGCGCCGAACTTCGCCATCCAGATGAACATGTAGATGCAGAGTTCCTGCGACCAGGCGAGATTGATCCAGAACAGATAGGGATAAAGGACTGGAATATCGACCAGAAAGCGATGAACGACGGTAACAAAGGTGATCAACGTCGCAACGCCCATCAGGCCCGCGATGATCACTTCCTCAAGCCGGTCGAGAATACGTAGCAACATGAATGGTCCCCGGGAAGATCGAGCGGGTTGCGCAAACCGCTCGATCATTCGTCTTCCACGACGATGCCCGCCGCGGACTCTTGTCGGCTGCCGGTTGCTAAGGCGCGATCAGCGCATCAGACGGAGCGGCTCAGTTCATCGGGCCGCGACCTGTCTCTTTCAGGAATTCGTCGATCAGGGGCTGACCGACCCGCGAAGCCACGTCCTTGTAGACCGGCATCATCGCCTTGCGCATCGCCTCGTCCTGCTCCGGCGTCAGTGTGACGATCTCCGTCTTCCCGGCCTTCTTGATCGCCTCCAGCCCGTCGTCGTTCTCCTTTGCCGACTGGCTGTTGCCGTATTCGGTGGCCTCCTTCATGGCCTTCTCGCAAGTCGCGCGGATGTCCGGCGGCATACCGTCCCAGAACTTCTTGTTCACGACCACGACGTAGCCGATATAGCCGTGGTTGGTGACGGTGGCGTATTTCTGCACCTCATGCATTTTCTGAGTGTAGATGTTGGACCAGGTGTTTTCCTGTCCGTCCACGACCCCGGTCTGCAGGGCCTGATAAACTTCCGAGAACGCCATCACCTGCGGGATCGACCCGAGCGTACGGAACTGCGCCTCCAGAACCTTCGATGACTGAATGCGGAACTTCAGGCCCTTGTAGTCGGCCGGCGAGAGCAGCTTCTTGTTGGCGCTCATCTCCTTGAAGCCGTTGTCCCAGTACGCGAGCCCGGTCATGCCCTTGGCATCGAGCAGCTTCAGGAGCCGGGCGCCGAGCGGACCATCGGTGACTTTGCGGAGCGTTTTCAGGTCGGGGAGGATGTAGGGCAGATCGAAGACCTCGAACTCCCTGATCCCGATCGGTCCGAACTTGGAGTTCGACGGCGCCAGCATCTGCACGGCACCGAGCTGCAGCGCTTCGAGCTCTTCCTTGTCCTTGTAGAGCGTCGAGTTCGGATAAACCTCAACCTTCACCTTGCCGTCGGAGTATTTCTCCGCAAGTTCCTTGAACTTGTCCGCCGCCTTGCCCTTCGGCGTGTCGGACGCGACAACGTGGCTGAATTTGATGACGATCGGCCCGTCCGCCGCCGAAGCCGGTCCGATCGAGATGAGCGCCGCAATCGATACGGCCGCCAAAATCCACTTCCGCATACGTCCTCCCGCAGTCCTGCGGGGCGCACGCCGTTGCGCCGCCCCGCCTTTCGAGCCAGCGGCACCATTACAGAGAAGCCGGCTGGAATACCATTGCCCGTTAGAAGGATGCGGATGAAACCTTTGCTGCGGCGCAAAAACGCGGCGCCGGAAGCGTCGCGTCTTAATGCTTGGCGCCTTTGCAAGGTCAGCTCGCCGCCGCCGCCGGCATGTCGCGCTGGCGCTTCATGACGATCTTGTTCAGCGCGCCGAGATAGGCCTTGGCGGACGCCACCAGCGTATCCGGGTCGGCGGCCCTGGCCGTCATCGAGCGGCCGTCCTGGCTCAGCCGAACCGACACTTCCGCCTGCGCGTCGGTGCCCTCGGTCACGGCATGGACCTGATACAATTCGAGCTTGGCGTCATGCGGCACCAAGGCCTTGATGCAGTTGAACACCGCATCCACCGGGCCGTTGCCTTCGGCTTCCTCGATCCGGATCTGGCCGTCGACGTCGAGCTTCATGGTGGCGCGCTGCGGGCCATGGGTGCCCGCGATCACTGTCAGCGACGCCAGCTTGATGCGGTCGTGGGATGCCGCCATCTCCTCGTCGACCAGCGCCTCGATGTCCTCGTCGTAGATGTCCTTCTTGCGGTCGGCGAGCGCCTTCATCCGCACGAAGGCATCCTCGATCTGGTTGGCGCCGAGCTTGTAGCCCATCTCTTCCAGCTTGTGCACGAAGGCGTGGCGGCCGGAGTGCTTGCCGAGCACCAGCGAGGACTGCTTCAGGCCGACCATTTCGGGCCGCATGATCTCGTAGGTCGACGCATCCTTCAAGACGCCGTCCTGGTGAATGCCGCTCTCATGCGCGAACGCGTTCCGGCCGACGATGGCCTTGTTGTACTGCACCGGGAACGAGGTCGCGGCCGACACCAGCTTCGAGGCGCGCGTGAGCTGGGTGGTGTCGATCCTGTTCCACCACGGAAACTTGTCGTTGCGCACATTGATCGCCATCACGATCTCTTCGAGCGCGGCATTGCCCGCCCGCTCGCCGATGCCGTTGACGGTGCATTCGACCTGCCGCGCGCCGCCGGCGATGCCGGCGAGCGAATTCGCGACCGCCATGCCTAGATCGTTATGGCAGTGCACGGAGAACACCGCCTTGTCGGAATTCGGCACGCGCTCGATCAACGTGCGCATGAAGTGGGTGTATTCCTCGGGGACCGTGTAGCCGACGGTGTCGGGGATGTTGACCGTGGTGGCGCCGGCCTTGATCACGGCCTCGACGATGCGGCAGAGGAAGTCCATTTCGCTGCGGGTGCCGTCTTCCGCCGACCATTCGACATCATCGATGTGGTTGCGGGCACGGGTGACGTTGGCGATCGAGAGCTCCAGCACCTGCTCCGGCGTCATGTTCAGCTTGACGCGCATGTGCAGCGGCGAGGTCGCGATGACGGTGTGGTCACGGCCGCGTTTGCCGAATTTGACCGCTTCGGCGCAGCGGTCGATATCCTTCGGATGGGCGCGGGACAGGCCGGCGATCACGGCGTGCTTAGAGCGGCGGGCGATCTCGCTGACCGCCTGGAAATCGCCTTCAGAGGTGATCGGGAAGCCGGCCTCGATCACGTCGACGCCCATGTCGTCGAGCATTTCGGCGACCTCGATCTTCTCCTCGAAGGTCATGGTGGCGCCGGGGCACTGCTCGCCGTCGCGCAGGGTGGTGTCGAAAATGATGACGCGGTCCTTTTCGGACTTGTTCACGGTGCTCATTTGAAAAATTTCCTTTTGTTGGTGCGCTGCTCGTGCGAGGCGCTGAAGGGTCTGTCGGTTTCGAAACAACCCCTGAGCGCCCAGGCGCTAACCGCCCAGCCGGCCCTCAGGGGCAGCTAAGAAGCAGAAGCCCGCCGATCAGGAGGGTGGGCCGCGGCGCAGCGACAGGCGCGCGAGGACGGACAGCCTGCGCTGCCCCCTCCCGAAACCCGATTTTCTCGCTGCCAATCAGCATGACCAGACCCTGAGACCGCGCAATCCTCGGCCAAAACCGTTGACGGTTCGTTGCCGGAACGCACCCCGCTGCCGTTCTAAACGAGAAAGAGGCGGAATCGCAATGCCAAAAGATGGTCAGAAAGGTTGACCTAATGACCCCTCCGGCGGCGCTTCCTCTCTCCTCGTCCTGGCGACCGCCGGGACCCATAACCACAGGTGTTCGAGGGTGCAGCAACCTCGGCAAGCGACGTTCGTAAAACTTAGTTCGGTGGGTATGGGTCCCGGCGTTCGCCAGGACGACAAGTGAGTATGAAGCGCCACACATGCGACCACGCCTTTGCGGTCTCGCGGCACGAAATGCCCGAGTTGTTCAAACAAACCACCCTCGAAATAACAGAGGGCGCAGGGAATGCCGGATGCGCGTTGCACCGGCGGCCGCGTGTGCAACAAAAAAACACACGCGTTAGCAACCACAGGTACACCGCATCAACCGGCATTCCCTGCACAATGGTTTTAACGGTTTCCTTCGTGATCTCCCCGGTGACCGGGCTCTTTTGCCACCGTCACTTCGCAGGAATAATCCCGCGAACCTTA
>WNGJ01020583.1_pt1 | contig 16056 bp, 16 predicted proteins | sample 5400611 | NCBI WGS metagenome assembly WNGJ01 (sample SAMN13153375, study PRJNA577476) | soil metagenome | isolation source: 40 cm soil or saprolite under Garry oak tree replicate 1 | place: USA:California | collected 2016-06-15 | reverse complement strand
CTTTTCTTTCAGGAACGCCGCCGCGGTCATGATCCAGCCGTTGATGCAGTAGCCGCACTGCGGCACCTGCTCTTCCACGTAGGCGGTCTGCAGCGGGTGCGGCTTCTCCGGCGTGCCCAGCCCCGCGAGCGTGACGATCCTGCCGTCACCGACGGCCGAGACCGGCGTGATGCACGCGCGGATCGGCTGGCCGTCGAGATGCACCGTGCAGGCGCCGCATTGCGCGAGCCCGCAGCCGAAGTGCGGGTTGTTGAGCCCGAGGTCGTTGCGCAGCGCATAGAGCAGCGGCATGTCCGGATCGGCCTCGACCGCATGGGGCGTGCCGTTCACGTTGAGGGAAAATCGTTGGTTCATGGTGGCGCATCCTCCCGAGCCCGACGCCGGCGGCCTTCCAATGTAGGGGCGCCGGATTTGCCCACTAGCGTAGTTCAGCAGGGCAATGAAAGAAACCGCGGCGCGGGTCCTGGAAAATCACATTTGCTCGCGCGGGTTCCCCGGGCGCACCGCGACATGAAGTGTTGCGGTGCAGGCCCGGGGTCCATGAATGAAGGGTGGACCCCGGATCAGCGGCGCACCGTTCCGCTTGGCTCCACGCTGCGCCGCATCCGGGGAACGCACGCTTGTCCGTCGCAAACGTCGCCGGCAATATCCGTCCGCATCATGCCGGAACTTGTCCCCGCAGCACCGCGTGCCTCGATTACCGCGGAACGCGCAAAAGGCCGCCTGCGCGGCGCGGCGCGCACGGCATTTCCGTTCCTGGTCGTGGGCGCGGCGTGGGAAGCGGTGGCGCACGCGGGGCTGTTTCCGCCGCGCCTGTTCCCGCCGCTCGAAGCCGTGGGCGCGGCGCTAGCGCGGCTCGCCGCCAGCGGCATTCTCCTGCACCATGCCGCCGAGACCGTGCTGCGGCTTGCCGCCGGCTTCGCGCTCGCGGCGCTGGTCGGCGTCGTGCTCGGCATCGTGATGGGCCGCTCGCGCCGCGCCGAGGACATCGCCCTGCCGCTGGTGAGCATTGGCGCGCCGATTCCCGGCCTCGCCTATGCGCCGCTGTTCCTGCTGTGGTTCGGCACCGGCAACCTGACGACGGTGCTGCTGGTCGCGTTCGTGTCCGCCTTCCCGATCGTGTTCAACACCTGGACCGGCGTAAAGGCGGTCAAGAACGTGTGGGTGCGCTCGGCGCAGGCGATGGGCGCCGACCAGGCGCGCCTGTTCCGCCTCGTGATCCTGCCGGGCGCGCTGCCCTACATCCTCACCGGCCTGCGGCTCGGCCTCGCCCAGGGATGGCGCATCCTGGTGGGCGTGGAAATGCTCGCGGCGGTGCCGTGGGGGCTCGGCTGGCTCATCTTCGGCGCGCGCGAGTTCCTCGCGACCGACGTGATGCTCGCCGGCATCGCCGTGATCGCGGTGATCGGCCTCGCGCTCGAGAAACTGGTGTTCCGTCGGCTCGAGGAGTTCACCGTCGTGCGCTGGGGCATGATGACGTGAGCGCAAAAAGCGAACGCACGCGCTCGCTCACCCGCGCGGCGGCAACGCTGCTGGTCGCGGCTGCGGCCTATGAGGCGACGGCGCGCAGCGGCTACTTCCCGCCCGCCCTGCTGCCGACCCTGCCGGCGATCGCGCGCGCGCTCGTTGCCACCATGCTCGACGGCAGCATGCCGCTCCACGCGCTGCACACGCTCTACCGCGTGGCCGCCGGCCTCGCGCTCGCGGTCGCGGTCGGCTTGCCGCTCGGCATCCTGATGGGCCGCGCGGCGCCAGTCGAAGGCTTCGTGCTGCCGCTCGCGAGCGCGCTCATGCCGATCCCGTCGCTCGCCTGGGTGCCGGTGTTCATTCTCTGGTTCGGCCTGGGCGACACCGTCTCGATCCTGATCGTGTTCTACGCAGCGCTGTTTCCGATGCTGCTCAACGCGTGGTCGGGCGTGCGCGCGGTCAATCCGCTGTGGCTGCGCGCGGCCGCCGCCATGGGGGCGGACGAGCGCGCGCTGTTCTGGAAGGTGATCGTCCCGGGCGCCTCACCCTTCATCATCGCCGGCCTGCGCCAGGCGCTGCTGCGCGCGTTCATCGCGGTGATCGGCGCCGAGATGATCGCCGCCTCCGACTGGGGCCTCGGCTGGGTCATCTTCGACGCCAAGGAATTCCTCAACGCCGACGTGATGCTGGCGGCGCTGATCGTGATCGGCGGCATCGGCTTTGCGCTCGAGCGGCTCGCGTTCGGCGCGCTCGAACGCGCGACGGTCGTGCGCTGGGGCATGGTGCAGGCGGTCAAGGATTAGAGCATGATCCCGAAAAGTGGGTACCGGTTTTCGGAAAAGATCATGCTCAAAATATAAGCCAACCGCATGCCCTACATCGAGCTGCGCAACATCTCCCTTGTCTACGACACGCCGGCCGGGCGCGTGCCGGGCGTAGCCGAGGTGAGCTTCGGCATCGAGCCGTCGGAATTCCTGTGCATCGTCGGCCCGAGCGGCTGCGGCAAGTCCACCTTGCTCAACATGATCGCCGGCTTCCTCAAGCCCACGGACGGTGAAATCCGCATCGGCGGCCGGCCGGTCGCGGGCGCCGGCCTCGACCGCGGCGTCGTGTTCCAGGATTTCGCCCAGCTGTTTCCCTGGCGCACCGCGCTCGGCAACGTGACGTTCGGGCTCGAGATGAAGGGCATGCCCAAGGCCGAGCGCGAGACGCTGGCGCGCCGGCAGCTCACGCTCGTCAAGCTCGACCGCTTCGCCGATGCCTATCCGCATCATCTATCCGGCGGCATGCAGCAGCGGGTCGCCATCGCCCGCGCGCTCGCCTACAATCCCGCGGTGCTGCTGATGGACGAGCCGTTCGCGGCGCTCGACGCGCTCACCCGTGACGAGATGCAGCGGCTGCTCGCCGAGGTGTGGCGCGACACCCGCAAAACCGTCGTCTACGTGACCCACAACGTCGCCGAGGCGGTCTACCTTGCCGATCGCGTGGTCGTGATGACGCCGCACCCGGGGACGGTGAAGACCGAGGTGGCGATCCGCTTGACGCGGCCGCGCGACCCGCTCAGCCTCGCGTTCATCGAGCACCAGAAAGAGCTGCTGCGCCATCTCGGCGAACGGGCAGCCCCAGAGGGAGAAGTCAAATGAAGATGTTCGATTCTGCGATCACGCGGCGCCGCTTAGTAGCTGCCGGCGCCGGAGCGCTGGCGGCGGGTCTTGCCCCGCGGACGGCCGCGGCGCTCGCGACCGTGCGCCAGGGCTACCAGACCAACCTGTGGGGCATGCCGACCTATTATCTGCTGCGTTCCGGCCTGCTCGAGAAGCACGGCATCGCGGCGGAGGAATTCGCGGTGCCGTCCGGCAATCTCACCATGCAGCAGATGGTGGCGCGCCAGGTCGACCTCGGCACCTACGCCGGACCGTCGTTCGTGCTCGGCAACGCGCGCGGCGGACTTGTCGCCATCGCGGTGATCGAGCACGTGGGCCGCAGCGTGCGCGTCATGGCGCGCAAGGACTTAGGGATTACCAAGATCGAGCAGCTCAAGGGGCTCAAGGTCGCGAACCAGACCGGCTCCTCGGTCGGCGACATTTTCGTCGGCGCCATCGCGCCTTCGGACGGCCTCAAGAAAGGCGACTATCAGGAAATCCGCATGGACGTGAACAACATGGTGTCCGCCATGGCGGCGAAGACCGTGGACGCCATGGTCAACGTCGAGCCCTACAATGCCATCGCCGAGGCGGACGGAATCGCTGCGACCATCATGGATTATTCCAGCGTCGATCCGCTTCCGGTGCTGATGGCGGCGACGCCCGAGTTCCTGACCAAGAGCCCGGACACGGCCGTTGCCTATCTCAAGGCGTGGCTCGACGTCGCCGGCGACTTCAAGAACAACCCCACCAAGGTCGCCGACGGCATTTATTCGTTCTACACGTCCAAGGGCTACACCATGTCGGCCGACACCTTCCGCAAGGCCCTCGCCACCATCGAGGTGAACCCGGAGTTTCCCGCCGATCTGCAAACCTACCTGCAGAAGCAGGCGGAGATCCTGATCAACGAGAAGAAGGTCACGGCACCGCCCGACTGGAGCAAGGCGCTGCGTCCCGAGTTCATGCAGCGCGCCAAGGCGGGGACGTAGGGCGCATTAGCGGCCGATGGGCCGCGTAATGCGCCGACAGGCTGCACGGCGCAATACGCTTCCCCCGCTTTTGCGGGGGCAAGTCTATTGCGCCCTACCCTAGAATTTGTTGAACGACCGTAACACGGAGACTGCAATGCCAACTGCGGCGCCGAAAGATTCATCCATTCCCGTCGCCTGGAACTTCAAGCTGCTCGCCCAGCACGAACTGGGCGGCCACGGCGGCATGGGCGAGGGCATGTCGATCCAGATCGCACGCGACGGCCGGCGCATCCTGTGGCTCGCGCATGAGACCGCGCCGAAGAATTTCACCGCCCTCGATGTGTCCGACCCGCGCGCGCCCAAGGTCGTGGTACAGACCGATCTGCCGCAGAGCTTCATGCGCTCGAATTCGCTCGAGACCGTCGGCGACGTGATGGCGGTCGCCTACCAGACGCGCGAGCCGGGGCAGAAGCCCGCCGGCTTCGAATTGTTCGATATCTCGACACCCGAGCAGCCGAAGTCGATCGCCTACGTCGACGCGTCGGGGCCGCACTCGCGCGGCGTGCACCAGCTGTGGTTCTGCGACGGGGAATACGTGCACCTGAGCTCCGGCGCCCCCGACTTCAAGCCGCGCAACCAGCTCGACGATCAGTTCTACCGGGCGTTCGACGTGCGCAATCCGACCAAACCCACCGAGGTCGGCCGCTGGTGGCTGCCCGGCACGCGCGACGGCGACGCCGAGCCGCCGCCGGTGCGCCAGAAGCCGCCGCACGACAAGGGCTTCCGCGCGCACAACACCAACGTCTATCCGCGCCGGCCCGACCGCTGCTACCTCGGCTACATCGACGGCGGCATGTTCATCCTCGACATCGCCGACAAGGCGCGCCCGAAGATGGTGAGCCGCTGGAAGAATTCGCCGCCCTACACCGGCTTCTGCCATACGGTGTTGCCGCTGTTCGAGCGCGATCTCCTCATCGTCACCGACGAGTCGACCATGGACGACGCGCAGGATTGGCCGAAGCTCGTGTGGGTGCTCGACGCGCGCGAGGAAAAGAACCTGGTGCCGATCGCGACCTGCCCGGCGCCGAGCTACGACGCCTTCGCCAGGCGCGGCGGCCGGTTCGGCGCGCACAATATTTATGAGAACGTGCCCCGGCCGACCGGCTGGCATTCGGAAAACATCATCCTCGGCACCTTCTTCAACGCGGGCCTGCGCGCCTACGACATTTCCGATGCCTATCGGCCCAAGGAGGTCGCGGCGTTCGTGCCGCCGGCGCCGGCGCGCGCGCCGCACGGCACGATCCAGCTCAACGACGTCTTCGTCGACGAGCGCCGCGTCGTCTACACGGTCGATCGCCACGCCGGCGGGCTGTATATTTTGGAGATGGAGATTTGATTGTTTGTAGGGCGCATTAGGCCGAAGGCCGTAATGCGCCGGCAGGGATAGAAGTTGGCGCAATACGCTTCGCTATTGCGCCCTACGAGCGTCACGAACCCAGATACGCACCGCCGTTGACGTGGATGGTCTGGCCGGTGACGTAGCGGGCGCGCGGCCCGCACAGGAAGCGCACGGTCGCGGCGATATCGTCGGGCGTGCCGGACGCCCCGGTCAGGGACGGCACGCGGTGGGCGTTGGGCTCGGGGCCGCGGCGCGCGGTCGCGATGCGGCCGGGCGAAACGCAGTTGACCGTGATGTTTTGCGCGGCAAGCTCGTGCGCGAGCGCGCGCGTGAGGCCGACGAGCCCGGCCTTGGCGGTGACGACGTGGGCGCGGCGGCCGGCGCCGAGGTGGGCGGTGAGCCCGCCGATGTTGACGATGGCGCCCGCGCCGCTCGCGGCAAGCTGCGGCAGGCACGCCTTGGCGCAGATGAAGGCGCCGTCGAGGATGATGGTCAGGATCTCGCGCCAGGCGGCAAGCGTCATCTCCCCGAGCGGCTGCTCGCGCCGCACCGCGGCGTTGTTGACCAGGATATCGATCCGGCCGAACCGCTCGACCGCAGCCGCCGCCATGCGGGCGACCGCCGCCTCGTCGGTCACGTCGGCGACGCAGGCGAACGCGCGCCCGCCGCCCGCCTCGATCTCGCGCGCCACGGCCTTCGCTTCCGCCTCGCTGGTGCGCGCGTTGACCACGATCGCCGCCCCCGCCGCCGCCAGGTCATGGGCGATCGCCCGCCCGATATTGCGCGCCGCGCCGGTGACGATGGCCACGCGGCCGTCGAGTTCCTTCCCATTCGCCATGCGTTCCCCCGCCGTGAATGTCGGCCGGGGACTAAGCACGATGCTGCGCCGCGGGGAAGCCGCCCGCGGTTGACACCCCCTCCCCCGGCCTTTACGAATCCGTTTGGCCGCACGTGAGAACAACAAGCGGCTTCCAGAGGAAATGTCGGGAGAGGTCTTGGCGCCACTCCTGGATGTCAGGGACTTGCACACGGAGTTCCGCACCGGCGCGGGGACGATCCGCGCCGTGGACGGGATTTCCTATGCCGTCGAGCCGGGCGAGACGGTCGCGATCGTCGGCGAAAGCGGGTCGGGCAAGTCGGTCAGCGCGCTCTCGATCCTGCGCCTGATCCCGGATCCGCCCGGGCGGATCACCGGCGGCGAGGTGCGCTTCCTCGGCCGCGACCTCATGCGGCTTTCCGACGAAGAGATGCGCGAGGTGCGCGGCGGCGACATCGGCATGGTGTTCCAGGAGCCGATGACTTCGCTCAACCCCGTGCTCACCATCGGCCGGCAGATCACCGAGACCCTGGAGCAGCATCGCCGGGCCGATCGCGCCGCGGCGCACCGGCGCGCGGTCGAGCTGCTCGGCCTCGTCGGCATCGCCGACCCGGCCCGGCGCCTCAAACAATATCCGCTGGCGTCGCGCTGATCATCATCACCCACAACCTCGGCGTGGTGGCGCGCTATGCCAAGCGGGTCAACGTGATGTACGCCGGCCGCATCGTCGAGAGCGGGCCGGCGGCGGCGATCTATCACGACCCGCGCCATCCCTACACCATGGCCCTGCTGCGCTCGGTGCCGCGGCTCGACCGCCCGCGCCGGGCGCGCCTCGATCCGGTGGACGGCCAGCCGCCCGACCTCACCCGACTCGGCCGCGGCTGCTCGTTCCGGCCGCGCTGCCGCTTTGCCGTCGATGCTTGCGCGCAGGCCGTCCCGCCGCTGGTGGCGGCGGGCGCCGCGGGCCAATTCTCCGCCTGCCTGCGCGCCGGCGAAATCAGCGCCAAGGTCGGAGCGGTGGCATGAGGGCGCCGGTCGTGCCCGGGGCGCTCCTCGAGGTGAAGGGCCTGCGCAAGCATTTCCCGGTCACCGAGGGCGTCATCGTGCATCGCACCATCGGGGAGGTGAAGGCGGTCGACGGCATCGACTTCACCCTGCGCCGGGGCGAGACCCTCGGCCTCGTGGGCGAGAGCGGCTGCGGCAAGACCACGACCGGCCGCTGCATCCTGCTGCTGGAGCGGCCGACCGCCGGCGAAATCATCTACGACGGCGTCGACCTCGCGAGCCTTCCGCACAAGGAGCTGCAGGCGCTGCGGCGCCGCATCCAGGTGATCTTCCAGGACCCGTACAGCTCGCTCAATCCGCGCATGAAGGTCGGCGACATCATCGGCGAGCCGATAAAGGTGCACGGGATCGAGCCCAACGGGAAACGACGCGCCGCCCGCGTTGCCGATCTGCTCGCCACCTGCGGGCTCGATCCGAAGTTCGCCGACCGCTATCCGCACGAAATGTCGGGCGGCCAGCGCCAGCGCGTCGGCATCGCGCGCGCGCTCGCCCTCGAGCCCGAGTTCATCATCTGCGACGAGGCGGTGTCCGCGCTCGACGTGTCGATCCAGGCGCAGATCATCAATCTGCTCGAACATCTGCGCGAGCGCTTCGGGCTGACCTATCTGTTCATCGCCCACGACCTCTCGGTGGTGCGGCATCTGTGCCACCGCGTTGCCGTGATGTACCTCGGCCGCATCGTGGAACTCGCCGACTGCGACGAGCTGTTCGACAACCCGCTCCACCCCTACACGCGCGCGCTGCTCGAAGCGGTGCCGGTGCCCGATCCGACCGTCGAGGCCGCGCGCAGCTTTCGCCCGGTGAAGGGCGAGGTGCCGAGTCCGATGAATCCGCCGTCCGGCTGCGTGTTTCATCCGCGCTGCCCGATCGCGGTCGAGACCTGCAGCCAAGTGCGACCGGAGCTGCGCGAGCTGCGGCCCGGGCATTGGGTGGCGTGCAGCGAAGTGGGGTGACGAAAAAGTAGGGTGGGCAAAGGCGCGCAGCGCCGTGCCCACGCGGATGAACGGTGGGCACCCCGCGGGCACTTCGTCCCGCGGGTTAGCCCACCCTACAAAAAGCTACGGAGGAACACATGACCAAAACATCAGCCGCGGCGGCCGTCCTCGGCGCCATTTGCTTTGTCGCTGCCCCGCTGACCGCCGGCGAGACTCCCAAGCGCGGCGGCACCCTCGTCTACATGATCCCGGCGGATGCGCCGCCGAGCTTCGACGGCCATCGCGAGACCACCTTCGCGACGGTGCACGCGGCGGCGCCGTTCTACAGCGTGCTGGTCCGGGTCAATCCCGACAACCCGTCTTCCACCACCGACTTCGTGTGCGACCTATGCACCGAGATGCCGACGCCCGCCGACGGCGGCAAGACCTGGACGTTCAAGATCCGCTCGGGCGTGAAGTTCCACGACGGCTCGCCGCTCACCGCCGCCGACGTCGCCGCGACTTGGCAGTACATCGTCCATCCGCCCGACGGCGTCGTGAGCGCGCGCGACAGCCATTACGTGATGGTCGACAAGATCGAGGCACCCGACCCCTCGACCGTGGTGTTCCGCCTCAAGTTCCCGACCACGGCCTTCCTGCCGGCGCTCGCCGACCCGTTCAACTGGATCTACAAAAAAGAGATCCTCGACAAGGATCCGCGCTGGTACGAGAAGAACGTCATGGGCTCCGGCCCGTTCAAATTCGCGGGCTACGAGACCGGCCAGTCGATCAAGGGCGTGCGCAACCCGGCCTATTATCATCCGGGACAGCCTTATCTCGACGGCTTCACCGCCATCTATGCGCCCAAGCAGGCGGTGCGCATCGACGCCATTCGCGCCGATCGCGCGGCGGGCGAGTTCCGCGGCCTGCCGCCCTCCGCGCGCGACGAGCTCACGCGCGAGCTGGGCGACAAGATCGTGATGCAGGAGAGCGACTGGAACTGCGGCAACGTGATCACGCCCAATCACAAGCGCAAGCCGTTCGACGACGCGCGCGTGCGCCGCGCGCTCACCTTGGCGATCGACCAGTGGCACGGCGCGGCCGCGCTCTCGCGCATCGCCAACGTGCGCACCGTCGGCGGCATCGCGTTCCCGGGCTCGCCGCTCGCCGCCACCAAGGAGGAACTGGAGACGCTCGCCGGCTACTGGCCCGATATCGAGAAGTCGCGCGCCGAGGCGCGCCGCCTGCTCAAGGAAGCCGGCGCCGAGGGTCTCAAGTTCGAGCTGCTCAACCGCAACGTCGACCAGCCCTACAAATTCGTCGCCACCTGGCTGATCGACGAATGGAGCAAGATCGGGCTCCACGTCACCCAGCGGGTGGTGCCGACCGGCCCGTGGTTCGAATCGATGCGCACCGGCAATTTCGACGTCGTGCTCGAGGCGAACTGCAACACCATCGTCAACCCGCTGCTCGACGTGCAGAAATACTTGCCGCACGAGGTGTTCCCGGAGAATTACGGGCAGTTCGACGACAAGGAGTCGATCGACATCTATAACAAGATGCTCCAGGAGACCGACGCAGCCAAGCAGCGCGCCCTGATGCGCGCGTTCGAGAAACGCACGCTCGACACCGAAGCACACCAGATGGTGATGACCTACTGGAACCGCATCATACCCCTGCGCTCGTACGTGAAGGGCTGGAAGATCAGCCCCAGTCACTACATCAACCAGGACCTGGCCAATATCTGGCTCGACAAATAACCCGTAGGGCGCAATAGGCCGAAGGCGGTATTGCGCCGGCTGCAGGCTAGATGGCGCAATACGCTTACGCTATTGCGCCCTACGTGATAAATAGAAACCCAACGCTCCGTGGAGGAAAACCGATGTTTGGGAAACCCGGATTGGCGGCGGCGTTCGGCGTCGGCCTCTGCGTCGCTTGGGCGGGCTCGGCGGCCGCCGGCGAAACGCCGAAACGCGGCGGGACGCTGACGTATATGATTCCGGCGGACGCGCCGCCCACTCTCGACGGCCACCGCGAGACCACCTTCGCGACCGCGCACGCGGCGGCGCCGTTCTACAGCGTGCTGATCCGGGTCAATCCGGACAATCCGTCGTCGACCACCGATTTCGTGTGCGATCTGTGCACCGAGATGCCGACGCCCACCGACGGCGGCAAGACCTGGACCTTCAAAATCCGCCAGGGCGTGAAATTCCACGACGGCTCGCCGCTCACCGCCGCGGACGTCGCCATGAACTGGCAGTACATCGTGCATCCGCCCGACGGCGTGGCGAGCGCGCGCGAGAGCTACTTCGTCATGGTCGACAAGGTGGAAGCGCCCGACCCGACCACCGTGGTGTTCCGCTTGAACTATCCCACCAGCGCGTTCCTGCCGGCGCTCGCCGATCCGTTCGCCTGGATCTACAAGAAGGACATCCTCGAGAAAGATCCGCGCTGGTTCGAGAAGAACATCATGGGCTCCGGCCCGTTCAAGTTCGAAAGCTACGAAATCGGCCAGTCGATCAAGGGCGTGCGCAATCCCGATTATTACCACCAGGGCCAACCCTATCTCGACGGCTTCGTCGCCATTTTCGCCGCCAAGCAGGCGGTGCGGGTCGACGCGATCCGCGCCGACCGCGCCTCGCTCGAGTTCCGCGGCGTGCCGCCTTCCGCGCGCGATGAGTTGGTGCGCGAACTCGGCGACAAGATCACCGTGCAGACGAGCGACTGGAACTGCGTCCTCCTGGTCACGCCCAACCACAAGCGCAAGCCGTTCGACGACGCGCGCGTGCGCCGCGCGCTGGCGCTGGCAGTCGACGCTTGGAAGGGCGCGCCCGCGCTGAGCAAGATCGCCAACGTGCATACGGTGGGCGGCATCGTGTTCCCGGGGTCGCCGCTGGCCGCGACCAAGGAGGAGCTGGAGACGCTCGCCGGATTCTGGCCGGATATCGCCAAATCGCGCGCCGAGGCGAAACGCCTGCTCAAGGAGGCGGGAGCCGAGGGTGTCAAGTTCGAACTGATGAACCGCAACGTCGATCAGCCTTACAAATTCGTCGCCACCTGGTTGATCGACGAGTGGAGCAAGGTCGGCCTGCAGGCGACGCAGCGGGTCGTGCCCACCGGCCCGTTCTACGACGGTCTGCGCCACGGCACCTTCGACGTGACCGTGGACTTCAACTGCCAGAGCGTGGTCAACCCGCTCTTGGACATCGCCAAGTTCCTTCCGCACACGGTCTACCCGGAGAACTACGGCGGCTACGAGGACCAGAAGGAGATCGACCTCTATCAGAAGCTTCTGCGCGAGACCGACGCCACCAAGCAGCGGGCGTTGATCCGCGAATTCGAGAAATACGTTCTCGACACCGAGGCGCACATGCTGATGACGCCGTGGTGGAACCGCATCATTCCGCACCGCGCCTACGTCAAGGGCTGGAAGATCAGTCCGAGCCACTATCTCAACCAGGATCTCGCCAACGTGTGGCTGGATAAATAGCGTAGGGCGCAATAGCCTTGCTCCCGCGAAAGCGGGAGGAAGCGTATTGCGCCGCCTCGCAGCAAGACGGCGCATTACGGCCTTCGGCCTAATGCGCCCCACATCGGACACCGCGCATGTACCGATACATCGCCAACCGGGTGCTCCTCGTGATCCCGACCTTGATCGGGGCGGCGGTGCTCGTGTTCCTGCTGATGCGGCTCATTCCCGGCGACATCTGCGCGATCCGCCTCGGCTCGGGCGGCAGCATGGCCGATCCGCGCGCGATCGCCCGCTGCCACATCGAGCTGGGGCTCGATCGTTCGATCTTCCTGCAGTTCCTCGATTTCGCCTGGGGCTTCGTCCGCCTCGACTTCGGCACCTCGATGTGGTCGGGCAAGCCGGTCACCGAGGAAATCGTCGCGCGCCTGCCGATCTCGCTCGAGATCGCCACGATGGCGACGGTGGTGGCGATTCTCATCGCCATCCCGCTCGGCACCATCTCGGCGCTCAAACAGAACAGCTGGATCGACCACGTGGTGCGCGTCGCCGCCATCGCCGGGATCGCGACGCCGTCGTTCTGGCTCGGCATCCTGTCGATCCTCGCCGTGCTCGAATTTTCCCAGCTGCTGTTCGGCGCGCCGTGGATGCCGCCGATCGACTACGTGCCGTTCTGGCAGGAGCCGCTCCACAACCTGTCGATCGCGTTCCTGCCGGCGCTCACGGTCGGCTATCGCTACGCCGCCGTGAGCATGCGCATGACGCGCTCGGCCATGCTGGAAGTGCTGCGCGAGGACTACATCCGCACCGCGCGCGCCAAGGGCCTGATCGAGAAGATCGTGATCAACCGCCACGCGCTCAAGAACGCGCTGCTCCCGGTCGTCACCCTGATCGGCATCGAGTTCGCGTTCCTGATCAGCGGGCTCGTCGTGACCGAGCAGGTATTCAACATCAACGGCGTCGGCCGGCTGTTCGTGCTCGCGGTGCAGAACCAGGACTACACGCTCACGCAGGCGCTGGTCATGCTCACGGTGGTGACCTTCGTGTTCGTCAACCTCGCGGTCGACCTGCTCTACGGCTGGCTCGATCCGCGCATCCGCTTCGGTTAGGGCATGAGCATGATCCCGAAAAGTGGGTACCGGTTTTCGGAAAAGATCATGCTCCAGAGATAAGGTTCCCATGGTCGACGTTGCGCCATCCTTTGCTCCCGAGATCCTCGACGAAGCCGTCGGGACGCCGCGTGCGCGCTCGAGCGTCCTCGACTTCTTGCGGCGTCAGCCGCTCGGCACCGTCGGCCTGGCGCTCGTGCTGGTGATGGCGGTCGCCGGGCTGGGCGCCGAGTGGATCGCGCCTTACAGCCCGACCGCGAACGATTTCGCCTCGATGACCGAGCCGCCCAGCTGGGCGCATATCATGGGCACCGACCAGTTCGGCCGCGACCTGTTCTCGCGCATCGTGTACGGCGCGCGCACCGCGTTCATCGTGGGCTTCTGCTGCGCCATGGTTGGCGGCTTTGCCGGGCTCGTGCTCGGCGTCGCCAGCGCCTATTTCGGCGGCCGCCTCGGCCTCCTGCTGGAGCGCATCAATGACGTCATCATGGCGTTCCCGCTCATCATCCTGGCGCTCGCCGTCATCGCCGTGTTCGGCGGCGGCGTGTTCAACGTGATCCTGGCCATCACCATCCCGCTCATCCCGCGCTGCGCGCGCGTGGTGCGATCGAGCGCGCTCGCCATCCGCGAGGTGCCCTACATCGACGCCGCGCGCGCTCACCGTGTTCGGCTTCAGCCTGTTCGGCGACGCGCTGCGCGACGCCCTCGACCCCAAGCTGCGGGAGCGGTGATTCGCGGCTTATGCTGGCGCATGATCTTTTCCGAAAACCGGTATCCACTTTTCGGGATCATGCTCTAATCGTGTTAAACTGCCTCCCGCAAGAACCAACTCTCGGGAGGTCTGCATGGCGAAAAGCAGCAAGGGCGGCAGCGTTTACCGGATCGTCGACGTGGTCGGAGTCAGCCCGGATTCCTGGGAGGACGCCGCCAAGCGCGCGGTCGCGACCGCGTCGAAGTCGCTCCGCGACCTGCGCATTGCCGAAGTCACCAAGATGGACCTCACGGTCGACGACGACGGCAAGGTCTCCGCCTTCCGCACCCGCGTCGCGCTCTCGTTCAAATACGAAGAATAATCCGCCGCCCGCGCGTCATTGCGAGGAGCCCGAAGGGCGACGAGCAATCCAGGGAAGCCTGCGCGTTACCCTGGATTGCTTCCCCCCGCTTTCGCGGGGTCGCAATGACGTTGCGGCTTCATCGGCCTCAAATCCGCCACTGGCCGGGACGAGAATTTGTTTCACGGCACGCCCGACGCATGGCCCATTCGGCCGCCGGGCATGAAGCCGAACTTCGACAAGGGAGGATGACGATGGGCAGCTGGCTCAGCGAGCGCGAACAGCGCCTGGTCGCGGGTGCCGAAACGGCTTCCGCCGCAACCCCGATACCGACCCAGATCGTATCGAACGGCGAGTATCTGCCGCCCGCGCAAAGCGACCTGCAGAAGCGGGTGGAACGGCGCATCCTGGAATTGGCCGACGTCAACGCCCGGCGCCTCGGCCTGAGCCGCCGCCAGTTCATGCAGACCGGCTGCGGCATGGCGGCCGCCTTCCTCGCCATGAAGGAAATCTACGGCGGCGTGTTTCAGGTCGACGAAGCGGAGGCGCGCGAGCCCGAACTCATGCAGGCGCGCGCCCAGAGCCTCGCCGGGCAGTTCATCTTCGACGTGCAGACCCACTTCGTGCGCGACGATTTCAATCACGACGAGCTGCTCGGCCTCGGCAAGTTCGCGAGCGAGCACTGGAACCCGAAGATGAAGGAAGAGGGCATGTCGCTTGCCCGTTACAAGTTCCAGAACTACGTCAAGGAAGTCTATTACGACAGCGACACCAACCTCGCTTTGCTGAGCGGCGCGCCGTTCGACGATCCGAGCTGGTGGCTGCTGTCGAACGAGCAGATCGTCAAGGCACGCGAGTTGATCAACGACTTCGCCGGCTCGCGGCGCCTGCTCGCCCACACCGTGATCACGCCCAAGCAACCCGGCTGGATGGACGAGGTCGACAAGGCGATCGCGGTCTACAAACCCGACTCGTGGAAGTCCTATACCATCGGCGATCCGCTCGCGCCGTCCAAATTCCCGTGGCGTCTCGACGACGAGCAGGTGATGTATCCGTTCTACGAAAAGGCGGTGAAGGCGGGCATTACCACGATCTGCATTCACAAGGGCTTGCTGCCGCCGGACTACGAGAAATCATTCGCCGGCGTGTGGGAATATGCCACCGCCTGCGCATCAAGTGGGCGACCGATCTGGCGGAGATTCCGCAAAAGTTCGGCGTGACCAACGTCTATGCCGAGCTGGGCACGTCGTTTGCCAATTCCGCGGTCGCGCACCCCAAGTTTTCCGCCGCGCTCGTCGGCACGCTGATCAAGGGAATGGGCGTCGATCACGTGATCTGGGGCACCGATTCCGTCTGGTACGGCTCCCCGCAATGGCAGATCGAGGCGATGCGGCGCCTCGAAATTCCCGAGGACATGCAGAAGAAACACGGGTTTGCGGCGTTGGGCGGACCCAACAGCGCGACCAAGCAGTTGATCTTCGGCGCGAATGCGGCTCGCCTCTATCGCATCAATCTCAAGGCGACCGACAACCGGCCGATGCCGGCATATTCCGAGGATCAACTCGCCAGGCTCAAGAGCGAATACGCGCTTGCCGCCAGGGAACCCTCCAACCTGCGCTACGGCTACGTTCGCGCCGCCTGACTATAGACTCACGCCGTGGTGCCGCCGTCGACCGGCAGAGCGGCACCGGTGATGAACGAGGCCTCGTCGGAGAGCAGGAACAGCGCCGCGTTGGCGATCTCTTCCGGCCGGCCGGGACGACCCATCGGGTTCTGGCCGGCGCGCTGGCGCACGAGTTCTTCCGGGTCACGCCCGAGGGTGCTCTGCTGATCCGGGCGGGCGACGAACACGCGCAGCATCGGCGTGTCGGTCGCGCCGGGGCAGATGGCGTTCACCCGGATGCCGTCCTTGGCGACGCGCTTTGCCAGCGCGCGCACGAAGCCGACCACGCCGAACTTCACCGCCGAATAGACCGGACTGAACTGCGAGCCGACCAGCCCGGAGGTCGAGGCGGTGTAGAGCAGGCTGCCGCCGCCGCGCGCCCGCAGTTCCGGCAACGCCGCCTCGGTGGTGACGATCTGCGAGCGCAGATTGAGGTCGATCGCCAGCGCGAAATCCGCCATCTCGATGCCCTCGACCGACGCCGGGC
>WNGJ01006789.1_pt1 | contig 16058 bp, 11 predicted proteins | sample 5400611 | NCBI WGS metagenome assembly WNGJ01 (sample SAMN13153375, study PRJNA577476) | soil metagenome | isolation source: 40 cm soil or saprolite under Garry oak tree replicate 1 | place: USA:California | collected 2016-06-15 | reverse complement strand
CGCTGCTTTCTGTGGCAGTTCAGCTTTTTCTCCTTCCGTTTGTACCTTCATTGCACTGGAAAGGTTCAGGCCAAGTGCGCTCAGGCAGGCCATGCCGCTTGCTGTCATGAGAAGTGCGGCCCATGGATGCGAGAAGACAAACATGGCTGTCACTTTGTCGGCTGGTAGACCCAGCAGGACATGGAAGACAAGCAGTCCGGCAAATTCATTGCTGCCCACCTGTCCAGGAGGGGTGGGCAAAATATAAAACATATTATACACGGTGTAGCCAAAGATGGCAGTACCAAAGGAGATGGGGAAGCCGATAGTCCAGAAGGCGAGCATGGCGAAGAGGCCATCAAAGAGCACAGCAACGCATGTGAGCAGGACTGCTGGAATGAAGATGCTGGGGCGGCTGGCACCCATAAGCAGAGAGTCAACAAAGCCGGTGGCGAAACCCTCGATTTTGTCGCGAATGACTTGAGGGAGGAGGCCGGTCATTTTTTGCAAGAGATTGATGGCAGTACTGCGTTTCCAGGCAGCGAGGCCGACAAAGAAGATGAGGCAAATGAGGAGACCACCGACCGTACCCAGAACGAACCAGAGGGTGGTGCCCATTTGTATGCCCAGAAAGGGGACGATCGCCATGATGAAAAGGGCGGGCATGAGGTCAAGAGCTTTGTCCATCGCGACAGTAGGTAGGGATTGGCTAACAGGAATACCGGCGATACGTTTCAGCATGAGGCTTTTGGCTACCTCACCCCCGCGTACCGGCAAGAGGAAGTTAAGGAAAATGCCCACCAGGAAGAGTTGGATGGCTTTGAGGGTACTGACTTTGCCGATAGGGTTAAGGAAGAGCTTCCAGCGCACGCCACGAATGCTGAAGGCGGCCAGGAAGGCGACGCCAGAAAGCAGGCCAAGGGTGATACCACGTGGTGTGGTCAGGTTCTGACGTAATACCTGCATGGTCGTGGGAATATCTACGAAGCGCGAGACAAGGTACAGGAGAGCAATACCGATCAGCAGACCTATGGTGACTTTGACGGCAGGTGTGCTGAGAAAGGTCTTCCAGGTCGGTTGTGTGCTGGCCTGTGATGGCGACATGCCTGCTGCACTCACCGCTGGATGAGGTTGCGTACGTCCAAAGGGTTCGTGGCCGTAGAGGTTGACGACGGGCAAAGGGCCGGTTTGTTGAATGCCCTGCGGCCAGTACTCTTCAATCATATTGGCGTCCTGACTATCTGGCGAGTTTTTGCCAGGTAAGGGCGCAGGAAGGCGTATCGCTCGCATCATCCCACTGAGCCGCATAAGGTGCTGATTACTCTGAGCACTAAGATTGTCGGTATCATGATCGCTGTCTAGCGATATGGAACTGTTCTGATATGGTGGTGATGAAGGAAGGGGCAGCGATGGCTTTTGAACCGAGTGCATGTGATTGGTGGACATTTGTGCAATATCGATCCCAAACTGCTCACCTGTACTGTTGTTATGCAGGTAAGGTGGATAAGAATGTCTGATGAGCCGTGTAGGACGAAGGATTGACGATGCTGGACGTTGCTCTTGTTGCATATAAACCTCTTATGGCTCTTTTAGAATTATTCCCATCCATAGGATTGTAGTGATGTTATTCTATAAATTTGTACAGTTTAGGGGGGCATAGAGAGATGCGGTATGCCCCCTGAAGGTTATAAGTAGCCATGCTTAGTGTACCATTGAGCTGTATGTTGCATACCAATGTCCAAGTCTACTTGTGGCTGGAAGCCAAGTTCGATTTGGGCACGACTGGTATTATAAACGCGGCTGTGGGTGAGAAATTGTACACGGCTGCGGGTAAGCGGAGCGCGTTCACCCGCAAAGTCGGGGATGACGGCAAAGATGTCAGAAGCGAGATTAGCAAGCCAGAGTGGAATGCTGCCGCCAGGGAGTTCTTTGCCGAGAGTGTGAGCGATGGCTGTGGCGAGCTGGTGAATGGTGACCGGGGAACTTCCGGCGATGTTGTAGCTACGCCCAATGGCCTGTGGTTGCTCAGCACAGAGTAGAAAGGCCTGAGTCATGTCGTCGATATAGATGGGGTGCAGGAGTGCGCTACCACCATCGATGACGCGGAAGAGACCTTTTTTGATGGAGGCGAAGAAGCCCAGCAGGTGTATGTCGCCTGGGCCGTAGACCAGTCCTGGGCGCACGACGCTGACAGGTAAGCCCTGTTCACGATGTGCCTGAAGGGCTAGAAGTTCGCTTTCCAGTTTGGTGGCCTCGTAGGGATTGGTAGGGGCGTAAGGGGCGTCCTCGGCAGCCGGAGTGGGGCCGGTAACACCGTGTACACCAGTAGTGCTGCAATGAACGATACTCTGCAATTGAGGCTGTTCCTGGCAGGCGGCGAGTAGAATACGGGTGCCTTCAACGTGCGTCATACGGTAGAGTTCAGTAGGAACGCTGGGATGGTATAAGCGGCCCACGAGGTGATAGACGATACTTACGCCATCGACGGCTTGTTGCACCTGTGTGGCATCGGTAATCTCGCCAGGAATGATAGTGACAGCTTCCCCAAATTGGGTACGCGCTTTGTCTACGTCGCGTGCCAGGATACGCACCTCTTGTTTTTGTTTGAGCAGTTCTCTGGTGAGGGCGGAACCGAGAAAGCCGGTGGCTCCGGTGACAAGTATCGTCATAAGCGTGCTCCCTGGATCATGGTAAAGGTGGGGGCCAGGGCAACCACAAGGGTCGCCTCTACATGATGGGTTGTTGGTGCGTTCATGAGCGTGCTCCTGAGTCCAGGGCGACCACCAGGGTCGCCCCTACATGATGGGTTGTTGGTGCGTTCATGAGCGTGCTCCTGAGTAGCCCTTCACGCTTATAGCGTGTTCGGGACAGGCTTCGTAGCAGAGGAGGCAGCGCTGGCAGGTGGCATAGTTGACCTTGAGGGTGGTCAGGTCGATGACATTGGGAAGCGGGCAGGCTTCGACACACTTGCCGCAATGGGTGCAATGCTCTGCTTGAATTTGTGGACGGGTACCGACCAGGCCCGTGCCGTAGAGCATGGTGCAGAAATGCTTGCCACGTTCGGCGATCCAGGTGTAAGGATAGTCCAGGGGATACATCATCCAGAAAATGAAGCGATACAAGGGTTTTTGGGTTGGTAGACGGAACTTTTTAATGACGCTGACATCTTCACCAACCACTGTCCAGGAAGGTTTGCCAAGCTGCTCCAGGGCGAGCTTGAGGTGTGGAATGTCGCGGGGTTTGACGCCAACGAACTGGCAGCAAACAAGATCGACAGCGAGGCTGTCGCGCCCGGCAACAAGTACCTGTAGATCGGCTTTGTCGCCATAGAGAGGGCCTTCGCCATCCTGGCCAACGCTGCCATCCACAATGGTCAGGTCGGGTTTGATGCCACGATTCATATCGACGATACTCTGGTCGATACCGAAGGTGTGCATGGAGCGGCGGTCGGGACGAGGCAGAATACCCATCACGTTCTTCATGCCGAGAGTCATAGTGGAGACAACGTGTGTCTTGAGAACGGGTAGATTGATCAGGCACGCTTCCGAAAGGATGCGAGGCATGTGAAAGCGACGAAGTTTTTTGGCTCCCTCTGGTTGGAGTTCGACCCAATCGTCACCACCCTCTGGATCGACACGCAGGATACGAATGCCGTTATCGGCACAAAATTGTTCAACACCTAGAATGGTGTAGGTGGCTTCTCGGTCAAATTCGGTGCCAGGGGTTTCACAGAGCACTGGTTCGGCCCCACAGGCGCGAACCTCTTCAGCTACGGCTTTGAGCAAGGCAAAGCTGGTAGTTGAGCCGGTTTCAGCGTTGCGGCCTGCCACAAAGTTGGGCTTGAGAATAGCTACTTTGGCTCCCTTGAGGACAGAGGCCATACCACCTACCTGTGCAATCACGCGGTGGGCGGCTTGTTCGATGCCGTCAAAGGTGCGCTCAACAGCAATGATATCGGTATCTGGTCGAGTTGCTAACATAGGTTATATATTCCTTCTAGTATAGATATCGGGATAATCTGTGAGATAGTGCATACTTGCAAGGATTATCGGCACAAGTCATAGGCAATGCCGAGCCTTGGGAGAACCCCGAGGGAACTGCTATGCCGGAGATTTGTGGTGTGGTTTTGTGAATAACCTGGTAAACTTGAATATCAACATCCTGATTACGGTCTGTCGAATGAAATTCAGCACGGAGGGCGGAGTGCGCAAACGCAGCGTTGATAAGAGCCATTGGACCGCCGCGAGTTTGAATATCGTAGGTCATGCTAGTATCGGTAACAATGTAATCAATACGATTCCAGTCATCTTGCAGAAGCTGATCGTGAATTTCTGGATCGTAGGCCACGTTCCAGTAGATATGGGCATAGGGATAGCTGACCCCGTTACCGGTACCTTCGCCACCTGGCTCATGCAAGTCCGTATAGAAGTAGCTGTTGATGACGAGGAAGGAATTTTGGGGTATGTAGTTGCGTATCCAGAGCAATGCGTTGATTTGTGCTGTCGCAGGGCGTTGAGTGACATACTGGATATCCTGTGGGACATCGAAGAAGAGTATACCGATGAGAATGATGCCAAGCAACACGAAGCGTATGGCATCAAAATGTATAAGTTTGCCGACGCCTTTGAGGATAGTGTGAAGGGCAGCGGCAGCGTTGAAGGCAGCTAGTGGGATCATAGGAATAAAGTAGAAAGGGAAAACGACGCCGCCGCGTACTAAAAGTATCCAGAAGGTAATAGCGCAGAGCGCGATAAGGAGTTGTTTGCGATTCCACCAGCCGATAAGCAGGTTAAAGAGGGTAGGAACGATACTAAAAGCGACGATAAGAAAATCGCTGCCCGTCCATGCATACCAGCTATTGGCCAAACTACCCTCACTCTGACTGCGTTGACTCTGTTGGAAGAAGGTATCGAGCAGACTCAAGTGAGGATGGTGATCCCATGGCAGTACACCGACGGGAAGTAGTTCACCTTTTAATACGGCCATAAGCACAAACGTTGAGCCGACAGCCGTGACAGTGTAAATGAAAGCCACCAGGGCGAACTTACGCTGGAATTTGGTCGTATGCAACCAGACGGCATAGATCATCAAAGGTATGAAGATGACAAAAATCTCTTTGGAGAGCAGAGAGATACCAAAAGAGATAGCAGACAAGACGATATAGGGCAAACGGCTGTCGCTGATCACGAGCAGGAAGAGCGAGAGGAGGAACCAGAAGGTAGCAATGTTGTCCAGGAACACCTGTCGTTGATAGACAAGACTCAGTGGAGAAAGGGAGAAAATCAGCATAGCGAATAGGGCAATGCTACGACTTCCAACGAGGCGGCGCGTTGTCAGGTAGACGAGTAGAGCCGAGCCAAGCCAATAGAGAGCCATGAGGACACGCCCTGTAGCGATAGCATTGCCAAAGGCGAAGAAGCCGCCGGTGAGCTGTATCCATGCTGCAATTTGTATCCAGCCTACAGGAGGGTGTCCATAGCCATAGGGATAAGGCATGAGCATGCCGTGTAAGATGGCCCAGGCACTTGACATGTAGGTACCTTCATCTAGCTCATAATGGGGAAAATAGGCAAGATTGAAGACATGAGCAACTAATGCGCCCAGCAGTCCTATAGTAAGGAAAAGAGCTTCCAGCCAGGCAGGAAGGGCTATTTTGGTTTGAATGGGATTGATGAGTGCGACATTAGGCATCGCACGAGTTTCGCTCGCGGAGATGCGTTGTTCTTGTCCTGGGGCAACTTTAGGAAGAAGTGTCGTATGACCAGTACGGCGACGGAGCGGGTTAGGCCGTTGCCCCCGTCGATTGGTGGTACGCACATAGAAATTAGGGCTGCGGTATAGGACGACATGCCCATCCTGGATAGTCGGCTCCGTGTTTATGCCGCGCATCGGTGGCAATTGCTGTGGGTGTGCTGATTGGGAAGCGGCCGGTATCTGCTCCTGAACGTGTCTGCTGGCCTGCATTTCTCCAGGAGCAACAACAGGGACCCGCCCAGCATAGCTTTGAAGCTGTTCATTCGATGTGGGAACGGCGGCGGTAGGAAGATGCTCAACGCCATGAAGCGAGAACGAGCGTAGACCTAATTTACCATTGTTGCCATGATTATTCACCGGGAGAGATGCAGGTGGGCTTGCATTTCCACCCTTTTGCTCAGCAGGTGGCAGATCAGGTCGAAGCTTGAGTGAGGCGGTGAGCTCAGACGGTGATTGTTCAGGCTCTGATGAACCATGGGTTGATTTGTACGATGCTGTCATGTATTTATCTATTTTCTACTTTATTTCAATACTGCCGAAGTGCGGTGCTGACCGATATGAGCGGTTTTTTCCCAGTTGGCTGTGCCTTGGATATGGCGGAAGACAGCACGAATAGCTCCAATACTGAGCATCCACTGGTATGGAAAAAAAACCAACATCATAAAGCATGCCTCGCGCCAACTCCATTTGCGTTTATGTGCCTTGAGAAACTCATGCAGGCCAGCCAGATCGATAAAGGCGGCCAGCACTAAGCAGTAGAGAGGCATGAACGTGAACATGGCAAACCAGAGCGGCAGTTTGACTAAAAAGAACATCAGCAGTGAGATCGGCATCATCAGTGCAAAAAAGGCTTGTAGCTCTGGCAATATCAGAACATAGCAAGCCAGCAGGCGTTGTGAGAACTTTTCGAGCTTGAGCCATTCTCCTTTGAAGAGGATTTGAATGAAACCCTGATTCCAGCGTGTACGCTGCTTGACGAATTGTTCAATGGTTGGTGGGGTCTCTTCACGAGTGACAAATTCGTCGTCATAGATGATGCGTAGGCGGGCATGAGAGAGGCTGAGACGAATACCGAGATCAGCATCTTCGGTCAAGCAAGTCTCATCCCAGCCGCCAAGTTGCTCCAGGAGTTCGCGGCGGACAAAAACGGTATTACCGCCGAGGGGTGTTATGCCGATGCGTGAAAAGAAGTGCAGGGATGATTTAAACCAGAAGAAGTATTCTAGGACGTTCAGGAAGCAGAACCACTTAGTGTTATGGTTCATGAGCTGCACGCCGCTCTGCACAACGTCAACATCCTCATTCAACATAGTGGTATTGATGATATTGAGGATATCAGGGTGTGGTTCATCCTCGGCATCGAAGATGGTGACGATATCGCCTCGTGAGACTTGCAGGGCCAGGTTAAGCCCATGTGGCTTATTAATAGGTTGATCATTGAAAATGACCAATTGGACGTTGGGATCGCCCAGTTCGTCAATTTTAGCCTGTGCCTCAGCAATGGTGGCAGGATCGTCCTCGCGGCAGATCGCCATGATTTGCATAAGTTCTTTAGGATAGTTAAGATTATAGACTTTTTGGATAGTTTCGCGATATACGTCTTCCTCATGCCGGGCCGGCAAGAGAATAGTAAAAGACAAGCACGGGTCGAGATAGATAGTGGGCGCATGATTCAACCATGCATGCTCTGGCTCTTCCCAGATGAAGAGACGCAAACGGATATTGAAGACGGCTTGTGCTGTCATGAGCAATATAATCAGTAGGTAGAGTGCTTGCAAGGATATGCTGAGAATGGTCACGATGTATGCTCTCCTAACAAGGGATAGTATTGTTCAAGGGATCGGTTTTATTGCCACAAACGGTATGCTGCAACTGAGGAGTGCTGGCATCGTTGTTGTTCGGTGCAATGAAACTATAGGCTTCAGCATTGCTATTGGCATGTAAGGTAACAACCGCCATGCTATAGCTGCTCAAGTTGACACTCACACTGTTCCAGGAAGTGAAGCCAAAGCCGTTCGGCTGTCCATCGATCTGTGCGAGTTGTGGTGTCGCAGATTTATTGATAAGCAAGATACTGACAATCTGGTGACTACTATCTTGTGTTGCATAGACACTGACCGGATCGCGCTGTACCTCCAAAGGGATAAGGTGGTGTTGAAGGTGTGAAAAAAGCTCCATCACACGGAACATAGGCGTAGGTTGTTGATTATCCGTTGTCAATAGCGGGTAGGGTACAGCTGTGTCTGACGCTGAGGCAAACGAGACATAGCTAACCTGTTGATTCATAAGTGTGGCGAGGGTATCGGCCCACCAGAGAGCGGCGAGGCCACGTGAAGGCGCATGTTGATCAGGTGTATTCGTGTTGATCTCAGTGATGGCAAGTGGGACATCACGCTTCAGGTTCTGACCGATCGACTGATGCAGAGCTGGTAGCAAGTAGTTCCATTCGCCGGTGGTACTGAGGAACGTATAGGGAGCTGGGTTGGCGTCTGGAAACTGGAAATGATGAAAGGAGACGCCATTAAGCAGGACGACATTGTGAAGCTGTTCGTATGCACCGACACCTTTGAGGAACCCTTCCATCCATAGCTCACCGTTGGCGTCACGTGGGCCAGCATCAGGGCCGTAGTATTCACTGATATCGGGACCAAAAACTTTGATTGTCGGGTCCATTTTGTGCATCTCAGTCGAGAATTCAATAAAGGCGTTGACATAATCGCTGACGAGATATTTTTTACCGGTGACCGGATTGATCAGTTTATCGGGTTCGTCTCCGACCGTCCAATACTTGACCGGGTAGAAGGGTGCATGGGCGTAGGTACCGACACGCAGGTCGCTGTGGGGATTATTGAGAAAATCGACCCAGCCGGCAGCGATACTAGCGCGGGTTTTAAGGTCTTTCAATCCGATAAAGCCATCTTTAGTGGGTCCTGAGAGGCGAGCCTGCACCATGCCGTCTGCATGGGCCTGTTGCAGGAGCGTCGCGAAGGCACTGAGTTGGCTTAAAGAAAGGTAGTGGACTTCGCCCCAACCGCCGCCGGGGAAGCGCAAGAGATTGATATGAGCGTCCTGAAGACCAGCGGTGAGGGCGGGACTATAGTTCATGAAGCCATTGGCGGCGTCCGTTGAAGTTGTGCCGAGCTGTGGGAAGACGTTGGTTCCCAGGATATCAGGACTGATGGAGAGTTCCTGGCGTAAGTCCAGTGTGATAGGCTGTTGGTTGCCAACATGAACGAGAAGCTGGTTATTAATGGTACTGGCTGCCGCTACCAGGCGTACTCCTGCAAAGGTAGTGAGAACGAGCAATAGGATGCTCAGTACGCCAATAATGCGACGACGCCTCTGCTGAGTGGGAGAGTTTCCCTGTGCGGTAAGCTCACGCCAGCCTACAGATGTTCTTTGGCTATTGGGATTTTTCTGACTGATATTGTTACTAGCTAACATGCGGTACTTCCCCTAGTCCTATGTTTATGCTTATCAATTTTTCTTAAGAATAGTCTATCTGATAAAACGTATTGATGACACTGATAGGTCGCTCAATGGGACATATGGCTTGTCCATATACGTTGCTTGCTCCCTTATGGCGGTTCGTAACTATTCAGGTCAACTTCTGAATCCAGTATACAAGCAGCTTCAAATTTGGGATCGTATCAATTTAGGTTACGACCGTTTTTGTATCAACCTGCCTCATGAGCGGCGCGGCTGATTCTAGGGTACCTGAATAGTTACAGAAGACAGTTCTTTAGAAATGTTACTACCAAACTGTTTAATTGTAATAGAGAGTGTGCATAATGTACTATCGGCAAAAGCGCGTAGTTTTGTAGGGGCGACGGCGCTTACAAGAGGCTTGTCACGATGCCTGCAATTCGGATAGACTACATGTAAGAGGCACATACAATATTTATGTGGCTATTGCATGAAAGAGTGCAGAAATGTAAGGGGTACAAAAGATGAGTATAGAACTTGGTCGTGTAGACGTACTGGGAGCTGACGCCATTGGTCAACCGGGCCAGCGTCGTTTCTGTTTGTTTGCACGTAGCTGGCGTGGCTCTGCTCTGATGTGGATGGAGAAAGACCAACTGAATCGTCTCTCACTGACACTAGATCAGGCTGTGGCTCAGTTGACAGAGGGCCAGGTGCTGCGCACCGAGGCGCAGGCAGGGAGCCTTCCTATGCCTCCTGGATTGCCTGCCGATTTTCCCCGCACGCCTGAGTATGATTTTCGAGCGGCACAAATGGGACTAACCTATGATGAGCAAGATGAGATGTTCACCTTCATTGTGGCACCGGTGGATGTCGTGATGGTTGGGGAGGAGGAAGAGCCGCGAGTGTTGGTGCATGAAGAAGATGCCGTGTCTTTCCTTTTCACCCAGGAACAGGCACGAGAACTGGCGAGGACGATTGCCCTCCTAGTGGCAGGAGGGCGACCTGTCTGTCCTTTCTGTCACACACCGCTTGATGGTGGTCCTCATGCCTGTGTAAAGCAGAACGGACATCATGAAATCGTGCAGGTTGTGACGGAAGAGGATGACGAGGAAGAGTAATCGCGACGAAGAAAAATGGCAAGACGGGCGTTTGCGCCCGTCTTGCCATTTTTCTTCGTTGAAATATTGCTTAGCCTCTATAGCCGAGTTGACGGGCTTGTTCGTAGGCAACAAGAGCTTCTTGGTGGCGTTCCATGTTATTGAGGGTGTCCCCCTTACTCTTATAAGCATAAGCATAATTGGAGTCGAGGTGAATGACTTGTTCGTAGGCAGCAAGAGCTTCTTTATAATGTTGAAGGCTATGAAGTGCGTCGGCCTTCCCTTTGTAGGTATGAATGTTATCCGGATCGAGACGAATAGCTTGCTCGTAGGCAGCAAGAGCTTCTTTATAATGTTGAAGGCTATGAAGTGCGTCGGCTTTCCCTTTGTAGGCATGAATGTTATCCGGGTTGAGACAAATGGCTTGCTCATAGGCGGCAAGAGCTTCTTCATAGCGTCGCAAGCTATGAAGTGCGTCGGCCTTACTTATATAAGCATCAGCATAGCCTGGATCGAGACGAATGGCTTGCTCATTTGATATCGTTTCGGTGTTTTGATTTTCGCCCCCCTTTTTTTGGGGGGAACCAGATCTTCTATTGTTAGTGATGATTTCAAGCTTCTGAAGATTGCTTGCTGAGTTCGCATTCTTTTTTAAGAGGTACTTTTCAACATCTTCAGCTCGGATTTTCCAACGTCCCCCTATTTTGACTGCGGGAAGGTCGCCTTTTCCACTATTTATCAGACGGTTGACTGTTCTTGAACTGACATGTAATAGCTCTGCCACTACAGAAATATCAAGTAAGTTATCTAATTTTGACTTGTTCTCAGACATAAGGAATCTCCTTCTTCTAGTAGTGGGGGCAGTCTAACAGCAAAGCTCCTGTTTGTCAAATTGGCATATGTGTCTTATTTGTCATGCTAAAATACTGACATATTGGACGTGATAGGCCAATTTGTCAACTGGATGCTCGACAAATTGGCCAATTTGTCGAGCATCCAGTTGACAATGAAGCATTTGAGGATGTGGTCAAGGAGATTAGCCAAGCCATTCTTGAATGTGGCTTTTTGATGCTATTTTGGCCTTTTTAGATACTCTTAAGGATGAGATAATTCTTATATCAAAACATCAAGGCCAATTTTTGTTCTCTTGACAAAGTAGACACATCGGTACTCACCTCTGTTAGGCTTTGACCATTACATCCAGTTTCATCCCCGCTTCGTAATGTCCCGGATAATAGCAGGCGAACCGTGGATGAGAGCCTGCGGCACTGGCAGGAAAAGTGTAGTCCAGAGTTTTGGTCTGTCCTGGAGTAATATTTTCCACTTTTGCCAGGGCTACCTTATCCATGTCACCCATAGACATACCACTCATATTTCCCATATCTGTCGGCATGATCATGAATTCATGCGCCGTCTGCCCTTTGTTCGTGACCACGAAGTGATAGGATGTGCCAGCCATAAAAGTGGTGACTGATGAGGTAATGTGGAAATCTGTCTCGGTGACCTTGACCTGCACTGGTTGTGAGCTAGATGCCGTGTTACTCCCTCCCGCTCCCCCGCAGGCAGCGAGCAGCATAATGAAGAGAGAAAGAACTAATCTGAGTGGAAATCGATGACTCATTACATATGCTCCTTTAGGGCTTGGACTGACTAGCGAAGCACAAGCACATAGCTCATTGCTCTTTTTGCTTAGTTGAACTGGATATTATAGTGGATCTGGATCACGCCTTCCTCTACACTACCAGTATCGGGATCGATACGACCGGCGAAAGCAGACAAAGCCTCATCTGCCATGAGATCTAGCAAGTTGTCCCGCGTCGTTGGCTGTGCCAATTGCGTAGATGACATGGGTTCGAGCTGTTGAGCGTTTTTGCGCACGCTGATTAGCCATTGTTCTGCGTTCTTAACGGCGGTGTCGATCTTTATAGCTAACTTCCGCTGATTTGGGGTTGAACCGGAAGACTGTATCAAGGCATTAAGATGAAAATCGATCGTGTATAGGAAGCCATGCATGGTAGCCTGTGGACCCACGTCAAGCAGACCAATCTGCGCATTGAGTTTGTTGACGTAAACTGGCTCACCGGGAGCATCATTCTGGACAAAAGAGAGACCATCAAGGTAATCGAGAATGCGCACGATGTGCCGATGTAACAGGGTAAAGTCGCCTACTTGCCAGTCATCTCTGGCACTCACCGACCACTCCAGAACCTTTTCGGTGTTTCTGAAAAACCAGATGTCCAAACCACCAGGTAACCCAATAGCTTTCAGTTCAGGTGCTTCCGAAAGGAGGTGACGTAGGTGATCAACGACCCCAAGGTTTTCCATACTTCCCATACCATTCGACGAGGTTTGGGGCGAGTTCATCGAACCGATTGGCTGAGGAAACTGGGAGTAGTAACGCCAAGTACTGGTATCAGGCGAAGGAATATGTGGTAGTACTGCCGAATCTTCCTCAGTGATTAAAAAGCGGCTGGTGGTTGCAAGCAGGTTGGTGTGATGGGGATTCCGGTAGAGATACCGGATGGTTCCATTGTTGACTGGAAGTCTCCCTAACAAAACAGGTATCCCCATAGTATTGTTCATATCTGGCTCTAACCAACCGTAGTAGCTTTTCCCCATAGCAGGGTCAGGAACGTTCGATAGGTCTATTTGCAATTCATCCGTGGTGCCCTGGTTACTGGTTTCACTTGCCTGACCACTGCTGATGAAGAAGGCCTGTCCCAGGATGTGCTGATTTGTCATAGCTATACTACTTCCACCCCGATGAGGAAGCAAGAAGAACAGGCTGCCTGAGCCGAGCAATAGTAGAATTAAGGCTGCAATCAATCCAATAATAAGCCATCTTCTGCGCTTTTTTGCCGCAGATGGAGATACGGGCACGGGCGGAGCCGTACCTACTGATGGCTGCAACGGTGGTATAACAGGCAAGCGGGTAAGGGACTGCTCGAAAAGAGGAAGGGCAGGCGTATTGTTCGCAGCTTTCAGAGGGGCACCCCCTCCACTGTTCGATACAGCTAACTGTGGTCCCGATAGGGATGCAGGCTGTACCTGCTGCGCAGGTATAGCTGGCGGCATAGATGCTGAAGGTGAAACCAGCTGGGTTGGTGGCTCAGACAACGCTTGGCGAATATAGGTGGGGCTGTACATAGCCTCCGGTGGGTAGCTAGGTACGTCTAGAGCTTCTGGAATAGGCATATTGAATGCTTCAGCCAACGCTGCAACCATGGCAGAGGCGGTAGGGAAACGGGCCGCTGGGTCTTTGGCAAGAGCACGCAAGATGACTGCTGTCAGAGCAGGAGAAATGGCAGGATTGATGAGGCTGGGAGCAGGAGGTGCCATGTTGACATGCTGCATCATTATTTCATTCGGGCTACTCCCGGAAAAAGGGTGTACACCAGTACACATTTCGTAAAGAATGACGCCAAGCGAGTAGATGTCACTGCGCTCATTGGCTGAAGAACTGGTCATTTGTTCCGGCGCAATATAGAGCGGAGTACCTAGCCACCAACCACTGAGGGTATTTGAGGTACCTCCCAGGAGTTTAGCAATGCCGAAGTCCGAGAGAATAGGTTGACCCATCGGATTGCGAGAAGTATGGCGTTTGTCCAGCAAAATGTTCGCTGGCTTGATATCGCGATGGATCATCCCTTTCTTGTGGGCATAATCGATAGCTTGACTAATAGGAGTTAAAAGCTGAACAATGGTAGCTGCAGAAGGAAATTGTCCCTTCCGAGAGGTGTTCCGGATAAAATCTGCTAAGGTTTGACCTTCAACGTAATCCATGACCATATAAAGAACAGCATCACCCGATTCGGACAGTTGCGAGACGCTGAAGTCGTGAATTTGGACAATGTTAGGGTGGTGAAGTGAAGCAATGAGTTCTGCTTCGTGTTGAAAACGAGTGACAAATGAGGGATCAGCCTGAAGATCGGCACGGAGAATCTTAATAGCAACATAGCGTTTCAGTTGAGTGTCTAAGGACTTCCATACCTCAGCCATGCCTCCACGTCCCAAACGCTCCTGTAATTCATATTTGCCAAGCCGTCGTGGGGTTGTACTCATAGCAGGCTCTCCTCCTAGAGGTTCCTGAAGCTACCAACCAATGCAACTACTTACTACATTGTCTCTATCTTTGCTTATTAATTGGAGTTTAGACTAAATTCTTGTGAAGCTAAGTGGAAAGCCGCATGAGCCATAGCTTAGGAAAACGTGTGATCCCGGCCTACAAGCCCCTTGACGCCAAATTAGCCTAAACGTCAATTATTAAGAAGCGACCAATATTGCAACTCAAAGAACTATAGATAAATGGAGACAGGATTATGCCTTCCCTAAGGATAAAGCAAAATCTTGAGTTTGTCAATAGAAAAATTGTGCTATCAAAATTAATAATTATTCCCATGTAGGTTTGATAGGAGATGGAAAATGTAGTAATGAGAGTGAGACAAGTAACGACATATAACTCTTGTTCAGAGTAGCACTTTCCTGTAAGTTAAGAACTGGCTTGTGCGACAAAGGAACAAAAGTGGCTACAAGGCATGTGCCTTGTAGCCACTTTTGTTCCTTTGTCGCAAGTGACCTGGGTTGATATAGGTAGAGACAATCTCTGTCCCTACGATGGTATAGAGCTACACAATATCATCGGTGTAGCTCTTCAGTCACGAGGTTCACTTAATCAATGCATACATACTTGTTGGCCTTCTGAAGATACATTTCCTCATTTGCTTCAATCATAAGTTTGTGAAGCACAACTACATCTGCATCAGGCAATGCTTCAACTGGTTGTACACAAAGACGCATGACTGCCCGGCCATTTTCGATGACCTGAACATAACCTTTCGTGCGAGGCACACGATACACACGTTGTGGTTCGGTGGGACTGGGAACCTCAAGATAGCCCCGCCATGTAAGCTGACGAAATTGCTCTGGAGTAAGCGTATCGCGTAAGAGATCAGCTGCACGCCGTTCGGCCCGTGACCAACCCTTAAAGTATGGTTGTAGAATAAGCCATACCATAGGAGAGATGGCGAGAGCGACGACAATCCAACCCAGGGCGGTTAGCACCTGAGTGATGAAGCTCATCCGCCAACGACTCGCGGGACCATAACAATCTGTTCGGCAGTAGGATCAAACTGTTCGATGCGGTGTGTTGGTTTGCCTGGTTCAACGCGGAAGGCAGTTGCGCCTTTAGCGCGTTCCTGGGCAAATATGCGCTCCGCTTCCCGAACAGCGGCAATTGCTTCGGAATCACCGGACAGAGCTTTCTGCTCATCCCAGGTGACACGGTCATCACCGCGCCGTGACATTACCCGTAACATTCCCACAGTCGTTCCTCCTTCGTAGAAGATGCCGTCTAAATGGCAACTTTAGGACAAAAATTTCTAGGGGTCACCAGAAAGGTGCCCGTTTGGACAACAAACGAACTACGTGGTACAGAGACCTTACGCTAATAATACGCTTCGGCCTGTCAGATAGTTTCTTGACCCAGGTGCAAGAAATGTTAAGACACAAGTACATCTACCTTGTACTATTATTGTACGTAAGAGATGTAGGTTAGTCAAGGGTGAAAGGTAGTAATATTCAAGGACGAGCAAGGCGAAAGGCGAAGTAACCCTGGGACTGATCGCTGATGTCTTGATAGATGTTGGGAACTACGTAACGCTGTGTCATGTGTAACCTCTTTTCTAAGCTGAGCGTGCGGTGATAACGGCAACGCCGGCAGTGCCGGGGCCAGCATAGGTGCCGACGACAGCCCCAAGTTTATAGATAGGAATATCGCCTGGATAGACGGATTGGAGGGCCTGG
>WNGJ01003555.1_pt1 | contig 16059 bp, 15 predicted proteins | sample 5400611 | NCBI WGS metagenome assembly WNGJ01 (sample SAMN13153375, study PRJNA577476) | soil metagenome | isolation source: 40 cm soil or saprolite under Garry oak tree replicate 1 | place: USA:California | collected 2016-06-15 | reverse complement strand
ACGGCCGTGCGCGCGTCCTCAACTGCCGGTGGCTCCAATTTCGCCAACACCTTGTTCCTGGTCGCGTTCGACGAACACGGCGGCACCTACGATCACGTGGTACCGCCCCGGGTCGATCCGCCCGACCCGGCCGCCCCGCCCGGCCAGTTGGGCTTCCGGTTCGACCGGGCAGGGATCCGAATCCCCACCCTGGCGGTGTCCGCATACATCGACCCCAGGACCGTCATCACCAGCGGGTACCGCAACACGTCCCTGATCCGGACCCTGCGCGAGCGCTGGCCGCTCGGACCCCCGCTGACCGCCCGCGACGCGACCGCCCCCGACATCGCGACCGTCCTGACCCGCGCCTCCCCCAGGGCGCAGGAAGACTGGCCCGAGGTCACGCCCAGGCCGGCGCCTCAGCTGCTAGGAACGCTGCTTCCCCTGGACAAGCGGCTCCCGCCGCTGGGCCAGTACCTGCTCGGCGTAGCCATCGCGCTGGACACCAAGTACACCGGGCACGTACCCGACCTCGACCCCAAGACCGCGACCGGGCAGCAAGCCAACGACTACATGAACGACCGGACCGCCAGAATCTGGCCTGGCCTCGTCACCCGCCCCTCCTGACCATAGACCGGCCACCAGCCGAGACCCCAGCGCAGCCAGCGGCTCGCATTGCTCACGTGTTCCTGCTCCTCCCCCGTCTTCCTCCTAGGCGCTGAATCCCTGGTGAGCGGTCGGCGGGTCAAGGGTCGCGAAGCGATCGCATGCGACGCCGTAGGCGCCCTTTACGCGCTGGCCGCGACTGGGGACACTGATATGCCGAGGAAGACGGCTCACGTCTACCGCCGTGATGCTGCCGGTAAGCCCGTCCGATCAGCGGATCGGGCGCGGGTGCCCGGCGCGCCGTGCCGGGTCGGCCCCCCAGGGCCGCAGCCCGGTGCGGGCGCGGCCGGGCGCGGCGGAGCGCAGCGGAGCCGCCTTGATTTACCAAAAGGGGAATTCGGCAACCAAGGATCTACCTGCGTCGTCGGCGTGCGTGCCTGCGCATTGCGGCCACCTTCGCGGCGAACGCGGCTGGCTCGATGATCGGCGTTCCGCGCCACGGCGACATCGACAGCAGATCGGTGTCGTTGGAGATGATGAGCAGCGCCCCGACCTCAGCGGCCAGATCGAGGATCATGTTGTCCTCGTGATCGGGGCAGTCGTGAACGATCCTGGGCACGTCCGCCACGACACCCCAGCCGCTATGCTCGGCCGCCATCACTATGGCGCGCAGATAGGCGTCGATCTGCGGTTGGGCCCACTTGAACAGCTGGGCCAGGATCCTGTCGACGTTGGTGATGATGTGCGGGGATAGCCAGAGTGCGAACTCGGCGGCGTCAGTGATAACGCCCAGGCAGTCGGCCGAGGCGTTGCCGGAGACTGGCGGCGGTGAGGGCCAGGACCGGAACGGGCTATTGCCGCTCGCCGCTGCTGTCACCAGGACGTTGATGTCGTAGACGACAGCTGCCGGGACAGGCTCGAGGCTACTCACCCTGCTTGCTCTGGGGAGTCGCCTTGAGGAACTCCTGGATCTGCGCGGGGACATCTGCCGGGTCGATACCGAGCTCTGCGGTCCGCTGCTGGCCGTAGGCCTGTGCCTCCCTGAGCTGGTCGGCGATCATGATCGACTTCATGACCTTGAGGGTGGCCCGCAGGTAAGCAGACCTGTTGCCGTCGCCGAAGTAGGCGACAAGCTCATCCAGCACCGGACGGTCCTCCGGCTGGACCGCAAAGCCCAGTGTCTGTGCGCTCATGACCATATAGTAGACGGATCGCACTTCGTCTGCAATTTATCGCAGACAGGCATCCGGCTGCGACGAACGTGTACTTGCCAGCCGCTGCCCCACTCAGCCGACCCGTGGCCGCATCCCTAGAGGGAGGCCGGACGGTACAGCGAAACACGGTGTCTGCAGGCGCCCGTGCACAAATCAGTTTACAAACCTCATGCAGAAGGCCCTTTCTCTGTTCGAGAAAGGGCCTCTGGCCTTGGTAGCGGGGGAGGGATTTGAACCCTCGACCTCTGGGTTATGAGCCACACGACATTCGTCTCTGCCGTCTCGGGCAGTCTCCAGTCACCGCGCTGGCCTCGGCGGACCTGCGGCATGAAGTCGCCGCGGGCCTTCTGCATCTCCCCCGTCCCAGCTTGTCCCGCCGTGTCTCGTGCACAAATGCGTGCACAAATCGGCCTCTCGGCCTGCTGGTTCGTGTCGGCAAGCATGACCGTCCGATCTGGCATACAACGGCCACGGGAGTATCTGATCCGCAGATCAGTGCAGCCCGTCCAGCCAGTACGCTGGAATCCATACCCGCAGGTCAGGGTCTTGTGACCGTCCACTCTGTCTGCCCGGGTCTCGTGCTGTCCGGTCAGTCTGTGAGACGGTTGTGAGAGAAGGTGGACTTTCCTGAGCTAGCGCTTACGCGGCGCGCCATGTCACGGAATAGGGTGCGATGCGATGTATCAGGCGTGGCAGGCGACCCTCTGTGAGGATGGCTAGCAGGGACAACCGAGCGGCCGACCGCCAACCGCCGGGACACCGCAGGGTGCCGGGCCGGTCGCTGCGGCCGATGCCCGTGGTAACAAGGCATACGGATCGGACGCGGGTGAGCGCCCAGCCGGTAATGAGTCGATATTAAAGGGGCGGCAGATATGACCCGCATGTGTGAGGTGGCCATTGTTGGCGGGGGCATAGGTGGCCTTACACTCGCAGCCAGTCTCTTGCAGCAGTCGATATCTGTGGAAATTTTTGAGCAAGACACTGAACTTCGGGAAATCGGGGCGGGAGTCGCGATTGCCGGTAATGCGACGCGTTTGCTGCAAGGTCTTGGTATCGATCTGACGCAGGTTGCAAATATTCCGCCAACCCTTGAGTTTCGTCGCTGGAGGGATGGGAGCCTCCTGTGGTCCCATCCGATAGGGGAATGGTACCGGCAGGAGGTGGGCGCGCCATACCTGGAGCTCCATCGCGGGACACTTCAGCGTCTGCTCGCAGCGGCTGTGCCGTCGGACTGCATCTGGCTAGATCACCGGCTGGTCGGCCTATCCGATGAGGTCACAGGCGTGCGCTTGCACTTTGAGAAGGGCGATGAGGTCGTCGCGGGTATCGTCGCTGGTGTTGACGGCATACATTCCACCGCGCGGCGCTACGTCTGCGGAGACGTCGCGCCGACCCATTCCGGTGAGATCGGGTTTCGCGGCGTCATCCCGACCGAGAAGTCACAGGACCTGCCGAATCCGACTTCCCTTCATATCTGGTGCGGACCTGAGACACATGCCGTCTACTTCGGGCTCGACAGGGGGGAGTTGGTGAACCTGCTTGCTGTGTACAAGCCACACCGCCTCCCCGAATGGACACAGTTTTCAAATCGCGTACCGGCTACCAGAGAACACGCCCTGAGCATCTTTGAGGAACACTCTTGGGATCGTCGCATCCTTGACCTGGTACGTAACATCGAGGGGGACATGAGTTTCTGGGCCCTGCCGAGCTGCCGCGGCTGCCTCGGTGGAGCCGGGACCGGGTGATACTTCTCGGCGATGCCGCTCACGCTCCCCTTCCCCATCAGGGTCAAGGAGCAGGCCTGGCGATCGAAGATGCCTACGTCCTGAGCGCGCTTCTAGCCAAAGGCGGGTTGAAGGATTACGGCTCGGCTTTCGAGGCCTTCGAGAATCTTCGCAAGCGGCGAGCTCGGATGGTCCAGGCCTATTCGCGTGCCGCTGGACGAGCTTATAAATTCGTCGGCGATGCGGCAACAAGACGAGATGCGAGCTGGTCGTCGCTGCCGCAGCGAATTGGATGGATTCATAGGTACCGAGCCGAAGAGATGGCGCCTCTGCCGTCGCAGACCGACGCTTAGCGCCTTACCGGGGCACTTCTGTGCCCAGACTGTGACCACGCAGCCGTAGTTGCCGTTAAGCCAGGCTTCCACGCCGCTGACCAATGGCTCGTCTGTCAGCCGTGGCCCAGGCCCCAGCGCTGTCCAGGGTGGAAGCGGCCTGCGGCGTCCTGCTCTCCCCCGTTCCCGCGCAGGTGCCGAATCCCAGGTGAGTGGGCGCCAGGTCTAGGGTCGGCGAAGCCGATCGCATGCGACGACCGCAGGGCCGCCCCAGGGCTCCGGCGTGTTCCGGACTTACCCAGTTTTATGCAGTATGCGGTAGTGGGGCGGTATTTGCGCAGGTTGTAGACACGGGCATGCCACGTGATCATGTAGGTCTCTAAGGTCTACGTGAACGAGGTGCGGCATGCCCGCAATGGCATTGTCGCGCGTGGCTGCGCGCGCGGTCGAGTCCGGTCCTGACGGCGAGGATCTGGCCCCCAGTGCGTGGCAGCGGCTGGAGGCGCTGCCCGACCCGCGCTCACGGCAAGGGCGGATCTACCCGCTGGCCTGCCTGATCGCGATCGCCGTCTGCGCGTTCACCGCCGCCGGGAACGACCGGTTCACCGCGGTCGGGCAGTGGATCAGGCGCGCTGGCCAGGCGGACCTGGCCCGGCTGCGGGCGCCGTGGGATCCGGTCGCCGGCCGGTACCGGGCGCCGGATGAGAAGACGATCCGGGTGGTCCTGGACCGCCTGGACCCGCGGGCCCTGACCCGGGCGCTGCTCGGACCTGGCCCGCGTCGGCGCCGCGGCGGCCCGCCCCCGGCCAGCGTGCGCGGCTACCGCACCCGGCGCGCCGCCCAGCAGGCACGAGCGCTGGCCCGGGACCGGTTAAGGGCAGTGGCGGTGGACGGCAAGACGTCCCGCGGCGCCCGCCGCGCCGACGGCACCCGGGTGCACCTTCTCGGCGTCGCCGAGCACGGCGGCCACCTCCTGGACCACCTCGAAGTTGACGTCAAGCACAACGAGGCCAGCTACTTCACCGAGCTCCTGGACCCCCTGGACCTGGCCGGCGCCGTGGTGAGCTTCGATGCCCTCCATACGGTGCGGGCGAACCTGGACTGGCTGGTCACGGACAAGAAAGCCCATTACATCGCGGTGGTGAAGAAGAACCAGCCGCTGCTGCACGCCCGGATCAAGGCCCTGCCCTGGCGGCAGGTGCCGGCCGGCAGCACCACCCGCGACACCGGGCACGGCCGCACCGAGACCCGCGCCCTGAAGGCCGCCCACGTCAGCCACCTGGACTTCCCCGGCGCCCGCCAGGCCATCAAGATCACCCGCCGGCGCCAGGACACCGCTACCGGCAAGACCACCCGCGAGACCGTCTACGCCGTCACCACCCTGACCAGCGCTCACGCCACTGCGCCGGACCTGGCCCGGCTGGTCCGCGAGCACTGGTCCGTCGAAGCACATCACCACATCAGGGACACGACGTTCAGCGAAGACACCTCTGCCAGCCGCACCGGCAGCGGGCCCGCCAACCTGGCCACCATCCGCGCCGCCGTCATCGCGGCCATCAAGGACGCCGGCTACCTGCACATCCTCGAAGGCCGCCGCGACCACACTACCCCCGCCGAAACCCTCCGCCTCCACGGCCTCGATTAGACAGAAATGGGACATTCACGGAACACGCGGGAGCCCTGCAGGTCGCAGACGGCGACGACCCACGGTAACACGGACCTACAGACTTGGAAAGCGCGGTGGGGGGTCGCCGTATACCACGCGGACCACAGTCGCGCCGGAGGACAGCCGCTCGCTCAGGCTGGCGTCGTCGCGGATTTCGTCCTCGTTGGGCGACACGGAGATGATCAGCGATAGCAGGAACGTGAGGACGCCCGCGCAGATTAATGGCCGGAACAGGAAGCTGTCCGCGGAGTCCCCGGACATGGTCATCCTGCTACCTCCCGCATACACATGCATCGCGGCCATCCCGGTGTAGTGCATGCCGGTGACGGCGACACCCATGATCAGCGATACACCGAGGCTGGACCATAGGCCCCGGACGCGCAGCCCGGCTATCAGCGCCGCCGTTCCCGCCACGATCGCGATGAGCACCGATACCCCGACCAGGCCGGCGTTGTACCGGACGGTACCTTGCATGCTCATCGCGGACATCCCGACGTAGTGCATGGTCGAGACGCCGACGCCGATGATCACGCCGCCTGCCAGCACCGGCAGCAGGCCGCCGCCGCCGTAGCCGACGATGAACAGGCCGATGGCGACGACGACGACCGCGACCACCAGGCTGATCAGGGTCATCGGGATGTTGTACATAATCTCCTGCCCGGGGATCGTGAAGCCGAGCATGGCGACGAAGTGCATGACCCAGATGCCGGTAGCCCCGATGGCCACGGACGCGATCAGCAGCCAGGCGGCGCGCGCGGCACCGGTATAGGTGCGGGCTCGCGTGAGGCACCGGAGGCCAAGGAAAGCGCCCAGGCAGGACATTAAGTAGCCGAGGCCAGGATTGAGCATGCCGTACGAGAAGTTATGCACCTGTACTTGCGCCACTTTGTCCCCCTACGGATGCATTCACACCTGTACTAACTATGGACACTTGCGCCCTTCACGAGGCAGACACTGAAAGTATCAGACCGATCACGCAAACGTCCCTAAGACGGCCGAAAGGAGGCCGCTATGACGGCTGGTGCCCCGGCCCGGAGGCCGGGTAGGGCCGGATGAGACCGCCCCACCCCAGCCACGTCTGGACCCGCTCAGGCCCTGGCGACCAGGTAGCGGAACACGTTGTCCTGCCGGTAGCTGCCGTCCGGCTCGCGGCTTCCGGCGAAGGCGCGGGTGAGTGCCCCGCGCGGTAGCGTCGAGTACGGCCTTTGCCTCGCTCCGCCTTTGCCGATTCGACATTTGGAACTGGGTCCACCACGTAAAGGCCGCGCTAACGAGCGCGACCGCGCCAGCGATGAAGGCAACAACGGATACGTGCGGTGTCCACCGGGTCAACCTCCCGCGGTGGCGATCGTTGGCTATTGATGACAGTGCGCTGTCGCCGGTCGCTGCTGGCAGCCGTTGGCTGCTGCTGTTGCTGTCACCGTTGCTGTCAGCGGTTGGTCCTGTTCCCCATCTCCGCGGTCTGCCCGGCGCTGTGACAGCGCCCTGTCCTGCCCAGGCCCCTCCCCCGAACCCGATAGCTGCCGAACCGTACGGCAGACGGGTTCTGTCAAGGGGCGGCGTAGCCGATCACGAGTGACGCCGCAGGCGCCCCTGACAGGTTCCGGATGTCGTGAACACTCCTACGGCGGGTTCGGGGGAGGACACCCACACTTCCACCCGCATGCTTCTGACCTCTTGATTCGTAGGTGGTCATCCGGGCGTTTACCGCTCGATGGGGCATGCAGCGAACACGACTGCTTCTTTGTCCCAAACTAATGTTTAGCGGCCTGGCTGGGTGAGCCGCCGCTGATGGAACGCGGGCGCGCCTCAATAGCTATTCATTCCCTGGCATACGGCTTGCCCGGTAATAGGCATTAAGAATAGCTTACGGGCCGTCAAGCCCTTGCCGTCTCTTGGCGGACGTGTTACTGCTGGACTGCCTGACGCAAGATGCCGCACCGTGCGACGCTGGAACTGGCCGCCATGGAGGCATAAGCGGCGGGTTCAGCGAACCGGGCTACAGTCGGCAGCCCGGGCAGGATGTAGGGGGGTTGCCATGAGGCGATTCGCCATGGTGGGTGCAGCGTTGATGGTGGGGACCGTACTGGCAGTGCTTACTCCCGTAGCTGGAAGCACGGCGGCGTGGGCCGACGGCCCCCGGTACGTCACGAGCACCACGACGTCTGACACCGTATTCCCGGCCGGTACGATCTGCGACTTCGACTTCCACAACGTGGTTACGATCACCGACAGCACGGCCATCTTCCCGGACAAGATAATCGATCACTTCGTGGATCAGGCCACGGACACGAATCTGGCCACCGGTTTCACGCTGACGGACACCGACCACAACACAACGATCACCGCAGCGGACGGGCAGATGAAGTTTGTCGGGATTTTCTTCCACCTTCAGGATGCCAGCGGAAAGATCGTTGCGGTCAATGCCGGGCAAGCGGTCGTCTCAGCCACAGGCGACCTCGTGAAATTCACCCCCAAAATCAATCCGGACGACGCCGCTGTCCTTTGCACGGCGCTGGGGGGACACCCCGCGAGCTAGTGCCCGCATGGTGCCGAGCTCTGGTTCTTGCCGCTTCCTGCTTCGCCGGATTCCTGCAGGTGCCGGGTCCCAGGGTGTGACGGCCAGGTCAATGGCCGGTGAACCGATCGCGCCAGCGACGCGACCGCGCAGGTCCCCACTGACGCGGTCACCGCGAGCTGGGCAATCGTGCAGCGAGGAAGACGGCTAGCCGCCGTACCCGGCATGCATACCTATGAGCCGCTTTGGCCTGGCGTGTCTGCGGGGAATGGCCCGGCGTGCGCCGGGCGGGCCTCCCAAGGCTGAGCCCGGCGCTGACGCCGGGCCAGCGGCGGAGCGCAGCGGAGCCGCCTTGATCCAAGAACGGCACAATTTGGCAACGCAGCGCGCGACAAGCGCGCGACTGACGGCGCAAGCAACATGCTGATCACGGTGGCCCGGGCATCTAGTGACCGACGTCGGCCGAGCCCTCTGGCCTCTTCGTCCCGAAGCCAAGTACCGCCGCGGACTGCCACCGCCGGAGCACGCGTGGCCTGCGACAGACCGTCCGTGGGCGTCCACTGGGCGGCGCCTCGGTGTCGGTGCGGTCCTTCAGCACGGCGGTGGTGATGGCGTAGATCGCCAGAGCGGCCATCACCAGCGCGGCGTGGCGGGCGATCGCAGTGTAGAGCTTGGGCCTGGCACTGGTCGAGCCCGAAGCAGTCCTTCCCGAACGCGAAATCTTGCTCTGCCGACGCTGGGGTCAGTGCAGGGTGGAATAAGGCAGGGCATCCTCTGCCCTGCGGCAGGTCTTCGGCAACGTTGCTGACCTGCGTTTTCTCATCTCAACACTTCTCATCGTATCCGGCGTCTTCCCGCAGCGATGTGCCCTCATTGTGCCCTGCATCGATCACGAGTCGATACCACGTCTGGTCCATGCCTGGTCCGCGAGCACGGGCCTCTTCGTCCCGAAGCCAAGTACTGGCCGGGACTGCCAGCGCCGCAGCGCGCCTGGCCTGCGACAGATCGTCGGTGGATGTCCGCCGCCGTCCATCGCTGGCGGTGGCGATTGTCACTTACTTGGTCACTCAGTCATCCGGGTGAACCGATGCTGGCCGCCGTACGTATTAAACGTGACCGGTCTGTCCAACGCTCGATCGAGCCTACTTGGAGGTCTACATGCGCGCAGCACTGATGGCAGGGCTCGTAGCCGGGTTCACGGTGATGGCTGGCGCGGCTCCCGCCTTCGCGGCGGGCAACCCGAGCGGCACCGGGTTGCCCAGCCAGTCCTGCCAGGACATCGTGGCCGCGGGAGGCACCGAGCCGGGCAACGCCAGCTCGTCACCGGGCTCACCGTTTAACGAGCCCACGTCCACCAGCCCCGGAGGAACCGGGGGCCAGCACTACAACGAGACGTCCCAGTACGACGTAGCCTGCTACCAGGTTTCCCCGCACTAGCCCGTCGCGGCGATGCCCCGTTCCTTCCCGTGCCAGGTCCGGAACGGGGCATCACCATCGATACGGCCGCTTTCGCGCGCTGACGGGCCACACGGAATGGCGGCGCCGACTGCCACGAACGGTTGCTTAGGAGTTCACTTCGCGCTCAGGGCCGACCTGCATCTACCCAGGTCAGAGACGATTTCTGGTGCCCTTGAGTGCCTGCCGATGACCGTAGTTCTCCATACCTCATGGCACGAATGTGGCACGGACACGGAACCGAGCCGATCGGGGCAACAGTGCGTAAGGATCGCTTCCGTGTCAGGGGATCTTGTCAGCCGCGCTTGCTTTCGTATCCTGTTTCTGAGCTGCGATGTATGGTCCGGTGATGTCCATGGACGTATGTCGCTGTCGAGGGCGGTTGTTACTCAGTTGGTTACTCGCCCATCAGGGACGAGCAACACGCTAGAACACCGTCAATAGCCGCTTGACGTGCATCAACGAGAGGTTCGCCGCGCGTTTCGGGCCTGGCCTCTGGCCTGGCCCCTCGCCGTCAACTAGGGCCATCCGGGGTCGGGAGGCAGGGGAGGCGTGGGGTCTGGCGGCTCCGGCGTAGGGACGGGAGGAACCGGTGGGGCGCCGGGATCCGGTCCTGGCGGAATGGGGGTGGGAGCTGGAGGAACCGGCTCCGGCGGTATTGGCGCGGGTGGCGTCGGCTCTGGCACTGGAGGCGTTATCATGGCGCACTCATTACCCTCGGTAGCCAGTAGTAACCTTCACATATGGCTACGTCCTCCTCGCCGTATCAAGGTCCGGTGATTAGGCTCACAGCTCCGGAGTTCGTTTCGCGCTCGTGGCCGACCTGGGAAAGTGCAGGTCAAAGGTCGTTCGCGGTGCCCATGAGTGACTGCTCGGGACCGCAGTCTTCCGCCCGTTCTGGCACGGACGTGGCATGCCGCCTGGATGCAAACTACCGGCGCGGCCCTGCTCGCGGTCAAATGGTGCAGGCCAATGCGTGTGTGGATGCCTGCTCAGAATCGCTGTGGCGCGCATGGGTTGCTGTACCTCGCTGCTGTACGCGACGACTGGCGCGAGCAAGAACACCGTCAAGGGATCGTTGACACTGATCCCTTGCTTGTAAGCTACCGGCACGCTGTCGGCTAACGTCGCCCACCTGGGAATCTGGCTTCCCGCCGTCCGGCGTCATCGTCTGGAGTCGTATGTCGTTGTGGTCAGCTCTAGGCCCGTGGCCCACTCCAACTCAGGCCCACGGCTCCGGAGCTTCTCCATTCGTCTCCATATTGGTTCCGTATTGACTCCGGGCTTCTCCATTCGTCTCCATTTGTCTCCGCATTGGTTCCGTATTGACTCCGGGCTTCTCCATTCGTCTCCATTTGTCTCCGCATTGGTTCCGTATTGACTCCGGGATGACTCCGTATACCCGCTCTCACCAGGGACTATACGAGACTAGCCATGGCTAGGGAGACTATCAAGGGCTATATAGGACTGTCACAGCCAACGGGACATCCGAGGATATGGGTTGATTTTTCGGCGCGTCGCTTCCGCCGGTCACGTCCGTCAGCTAATCTCGGCGTATAAAGGAAAAAGGCCCCCCGCGGGTGAGGCGGGGGGCCGCCAAACAAGCTAACCCCAACGACGAGTCAGGAGCTAACTATGTCAGATGCTACATTCTCCCAGGCCGATGAGCACCAGGACGCACCCAAGGAGTGCCAGACGTGGGAATCGGTCGCACGGTACGTGATCACGCAACTAGCCCGGGTCATCCCCTATGCCCCGCTCGTATGGCTGGCATACCTCCGGCACTAACGTCGTACCTGTCTGCACGTCGCCTTGCTGCTGAGGTTCGCCGCGCACCGATCGGGCCTGGCCTCTGGCCTGGCCCTCGCCGTCAGGCCCGCTGGGCTGGCAGAGGTCTCCGGCGCTCAAGGGCGGGTCCTGAAGATCGTTTCTGCGAAGCGGTTAGAAACGATCTTCGGGTGCCCTTGACGCTGGAGGGGCCAGCCCGGACAATGTGCGGCATTCCGGCCCGCTCACTGTGACATCTTCACGGCTCTCGGCGCACTCGGCGCGACGTTGACGGCCTGGTCGTGGTGCTGGCGGGCGCGGCAGCGGGATACGGCGGGGACCGCAGGCGGCCGGTCACCGGGGGTGCCGTGCGCGGCAGCCGCCGCGCCGTAGGGCTTGCGTCCGAAGGACGCGGCGACAGCTGCCGCCCCGCAACGGCGAGACCCCGGGTGAACCATGGCCGCTTACGGCGGGTCACCCTGGCCGCTCATCCCTCTCGTCTGCTCGCGTCCGTCCGCACTGTTCACGGCCCGGGGCCGTCAGGCCCGGCGCGCCGAAGGTGCGCCCTTGAAATGGTCTGTAGAGAAAGTTGTAACAACCCGGCCGAGGGCAGTAGACAGCGTCTGCGACCCGTTAGCGTCGACGTTGTGAGTGATACGACGGGTGGCGGGGCGAGCCGGTGGAAGACGTTCGGCGAGCGGGTGATCTATGACAACCCGTGGGTGTGGCTGGGCCAGGTAGACGTGGAGTTGCCGGACGGGGAGCGGTTCTGGCATCACGTGGTGCGGTTGCACCGGGCGGCGATGATGGTGCTGGTGGACGGGCAGGACCGGGTGCTGTTGCTGTGGCGTCACCGGTTCGTGCAGGACCGGTGGGGGTGGGAGCTGCCGGGCGGGCTGATTGATGAGGGTGAGGAGCCTGGCGAGACCGCTGTACGGGAGCTGGAGGAGGAGACGGGGTACCGGGCGGGCCGTGTGGAGCACCTGATCACGTTCCAGCCGATGGTCGGCATGGTGGATTCAGAGCATGTGGTGTTCACCGGCCGGGATCCGGAGAGGCTCGGGGAGCCGACCGAGACGACTGAGGTGGAGCGGATGGAGTGGGTGCCGCTGGCGTCGGTGCCGGGGCTGGTCGCGGCCGGGGAGATCTGGAATTCCGGGACGCTGGTGGCGTTGCTGCGGCTGCTGATGCCGCCGGGTTAGGCGGCTTTGGCGATCCGCCTGGACAGGTCGCGGATGCGGCGGCGCTGGCGGGCGGATCCGGTGAGCTGGGCGAGTTCCCTGGCTTTCTTGAGGTGGCGTCTGGCTTCGTCTTGCTCGCCGCGGACGTGCAGGGCGGCGGCCAGGTCGCAGCGCAGGCCCGCTTCGGCGCGGGTGAAGCTGTCGTCCATCGCGGCCAGGGCGGCGGCTAGGTCGTCGGCGGTCTGCGGGTCGCCGAAGGCGATCAGGCAGTTGCCGCGCCAGCGGGCCAGATGGGTCTCGTTGAGGGCGAGATACGGCAGTTCCTGGCTGGCTGGGCCGTGGCTGATTTCCTGGGCGGCGCTGTCAAGGGCGTGGCGGCAGGCTGACTCCTCCCCAGCCGCTGCGGCCATCTCGGCTTCGGCGGCGCGGAGCCAGCTGCGGACCTGGTGCGGGATGGCGGTGCGGGTTTCCTCGTATGCTGCCCGGACCATGGCCAGGGCCTCGGCCGGGCGGTGCAGGTCGAGCAGCACGTATGCCTGCTCTCCGGCGGCGAAGGCGAGCAGGCAGGGGTCTGCGGCTTCGCGGGCGGCGGCGGTGGCGCGCTCGAAATGGGCCCAGGCGCGGGGCAGGCGGCTCATGTCGATGGCCTGCCATCCAGCCAGCGCAGAGGCGTCGGCCAGGGCGCGGGCGAGCTGCTGGCGGTTTCCGGGGCGCAGGGAGTACCGCAGGCTGGTCTCGATGTGGCCGATGTGGGCTTCCAGCTTGCCCGCGACGGCCGGGGCGCCGAGGCGGCGGTCCAGGAGCCGGATGTTGTCGGTCTCGCCCTGCAGGACCCGGACGACAGTGCCGTCGATCCGGCCGGCCGCGGTGATCTGCCGGAGCAGTTCGGCGTCTTGCCCGGAACTGGCGATCGTGATGCTGCGCGGCAGTGAGGCGGTGATCTGCCGGGGAGTCAGCCCCATTAGGACCCGGGCGTGGTCGGGCATGTCGAGGCCGTTGGCGATGCGCTCGAAGACGTGGGTGTGGCGGATGCCCCGGATGCCGTTGATGACTTCGCTCATCCGGCCCTGGCCGAGGCCGACCGCGGTGCCGATACGCATCTGGCTGAGCCCGAGATACTTCTTGAGTAGCCGGAACAGCGCGCTCATATCGCGCTGGCGCAGAGCCTGGCAGACGTCGGGGCGTTCCCAGAAGGCGGCCGGTATCGCCGGAGGGTCGAATGCGCTTGGACGCATAGCGTTCCTTCGATCTTGCCGAGCCCCGGCGCCCGTGTGACTGGGTGCGATCAGCAGCTTACGCGCCATCTCACTGTGAGAACCCCGAGTGTAATGGGTTCGTAACGAGATGTCGTGAATCGTGGCGGCATGCGCAGTACTGATGACCGGCACGATATCTGCCTGATCTGCCGCGGCCACGGGTGGAAGTTCCACCGCTCACGGCGGGCATGGACGGTCGGGACGCTGAGCCGCGGCCAGGCCGAGTGCGTGCGGCGTTCCTGCGTGGAATGCCAGGGCTCCGGGCACATCCCGAAGCCGGGCTGACCCCGTGGCCGCCGGGGAAGACGACACGCCACCAGTTCGCGGCGAGGACGCTGGCGGCGCCGTACAGGCGCAGTGGTATGACTGGGGCCTGGCGCTGGACAGCAGGTCGCTGCTGCGCGGCAGGCAGGCGGCTCCGCCGTGGATGCGGGCGGAGCTTGTCCGGTTGCAGGCCGCGTTCCCGGAGTTCTCGTTCGGCATCTGCCCGGGCTGGCGGGGTCCGATGTTCGAGGCCTGGCGGGATACGGGTACTGGTGACTTGTACACCGTGATCACCCATGACGCCCGGGAGCTGCGGCGCGAACTGGAGGCCAGCCGGGCGGAGCAGAGGTCGGCTGCAGACGCGGCCGGGCAAGAGCCGCGGTGAAAGCTGCGTGAGTGGCCGGATTTGGTGTTTGTGCTGGAAGGGGTGACATCCCCGGTACTTAGGCAGTAGTGTGCTTGGGTAGTCAGGCAACTTGAGTAAGGCGCACGCCATGCCGTATGAGTACACTCCGCCTAAGTATGCCCAGGTCATTGACGAGCTGCGGCGGCGGATCGAGTCCGGCGAGTACCCGCCGGGGTCGCTGCTGCCGAGCGAGCATCAGCTGAGCGATGAGTTCCAGATTGCCCGGCCGACCGTGGTGCGGGCGCTGCGGGTGCTGCGGCAGGACGGGTGGATCGAGACCCAGCAGGGCAAGGGCAGTTTCGTCCGGGGCCGCCCGGCGCTGGCGGGCCTGGAGTCGCCGCGGACCGGTGAGCAGGCGCTGAACCGGGATGAGTCCGGGGAGCCAGGAGACCTGATCGAGGCGGGCATTGCCGCTCCCCCGGCCCGCGTGGCCGCGCTACTGGCAGGCGCGGGGAAAGGCGAGGTGCTGGCGCGGCGGCTGCTGATCCGTCAGGACGGCGACGCCTCGGAGCTGGTCACCTGGTGGGTGCCCGCGGCGCTGGCAGAGGGCACCGACCTGGGCGAGGCCGAGCCGCTGCATGGCGGGGTTCGCGGGCATCTGTCCCGCCGCAAGGGCGTCCGCGTGGATCACGTCCTGGAGCAGGTCACCGCCCGCCATCCGACCAGCCAGGAAGCCAAGCTGCTGGGCGTCGGGAAGTCGGCGGCAATGCTGGCGATGTACGTGGCCGCCCGCGATGCCTCGGGCGGGCCGGTGCTGGTCCTGGAGGTCGTTATGCCGGGTGACCGGCACGAGCTCGAGGACGCCTACCAGGTCGGCTGAGACCGGCCCCGAAACTCTCACCCTGACCACTTGACTAAGCAAGTGGTATCGTCGTACCTTGAAAGAACTTGCTTAGTCAACTGGCCAAGCAAGCCGGTATCTATCTGGAGCTGCCAATGTCTCTTCAAGGTCCCATCCCGGTCGAGTTCGGCGCGGTGTTCCCGTCCGGCGCGTACGCGGCAGGCGGGTTCGACCCGGTGCGGAACTTCGACGCCTCCACCGGGGAGAAATTCGTCCAGTCGTCTGACAAGACCACCGGTCAGCCGCTGTGGGTGATCGAGGTCATCGACGCCGACCCCCAAGCGCGGGTGCGGGCGGTCAAGGTCAAGGTCGCCGCGCAGGTCCAGCCGGTCGTCCCGGCCGGCCCGCAAGGGTCGCCGTTCACCCCGGTGGAGTTCACCGGGCTGACCGTCACCCCGTACGTGAACCAGGCTGGGCGGCTGGCCTACTCGCTGAAAGCAACAGGAATCCGGGCACCCGGCCGCGGCCGACCCGGACAGGACGTCAGGGAGGTAGCGGCATGAGAAGCAGCGGCGGGTCATCCGGGCACCTCGGCATGTACTTCGGCGAGGACTGGTGGACATTCCTGAGCACCTACGACGACCACACGCCCATCCTGGACATCTCGTGCGGGTCAACCACCGTGTCGCTGTCCATCACCGAACGCAAGACCGGCGCGGCGGCGGTGCGATTCGCCCGGGAGCTGGCCAGCCAGGCAGCCAAGTTCGCGGCTGAGGTCGAGCGGCTTCACGCCCAGCACCACGACGGCGAGGCCTGCACGGTCTGCCCGAGCCGCAGGGATGGTGAGGCGGCCTGATGATCACGGATGGTGGGGCGGCAGGAACGGGCATTCCTGCCGCCCCGGGTGTCT
>WNGJ01004284.1_pt1 | contig 16060 bp, 16 predicted proteins | sample 5400611 | NCBI WGS metagenome assembly WNGJ01 (sample SAMN13153375, study PRJNA577476) | soil metagenome | isolation source: 40 cm soil or saprolite under Garry oak tree replicate 1 | place: USA:California | collected 2016-06-15 | reverse complement strand
TTGCAGGCTATGCGTGAACGGAATCTCAGCATTCCCGGTGATATCGCCCTTGTCACCTTCGATGAAACAACGTGGGCGTCGCTGGTTCAACCTGCGATTACGCTCATCGAGCAGCCGACATATGAGATTGGCCGGACGGCGACAGAACTGCTCTTACAACGCATTGCCGATCCTGGTCGCCCTACACGCCAGGTGATTCTGAAAGGGCGGTTAGTGGTACGAGGATCGAGCGCCCCGCAGCAGCGCGTGGCCTGATGAGATCGGATCGTTTCAGGCACGCACCACGGTAAGGCCTGCCGCCCGGTAGGGAGCCAGCACCTCGTTAGAGACAGAGCGCTCGGTCACCAGGTGCGTCAGGTCGCTGAGGGGTCCGATGATGTAGGGCGAAGCTGTACCTAACTTCTCCGCGGACGTCAGCGCCACCACTTCAGCCGCGCTCGCGATCATAGCGCGCTTCACATAGGCTTCCTCCAGATCGAGGGTACTGATGCCGATCTCTGGATGCACGCTGCTTATGCCCAGAAAACAGAGATCGGCCCGGATGTTCCGAAACGCCTCGACGGCCGCCGCACCGGTGGTCACCAGCTCACGCTTATAGAGTTTCCCCCCGATCAGGATGACCTCAATTAGCAGGTGCTCTGCCAGGGCCAAGGCGATGGGCGGGCTGTGTGTGATCACCGTGGCGCGAAGATCGGATGGCAGCAGCGGCCAGTTCGCGCAGGTCACGCCGAATGGTATCTTCTGAGACATGTAGGGTCCGGCTCAACTCCGAGGCGAGGACCTTGCCGTCGCGCTGCAAGGTGTGTATGATCGAACGTCGTCGTTCTGCGGTCAACATCGCACTTTGCTCCTTGAAATTGCTTGATATTACTTGACATTGCACGCTTATTCGCGGTAATATCATAATTGTGCAGTATACTGCACGATTTTACCGGTTGTCAACGAATTGTAATGACAAAGTTGTTTCTTCACAAAAGTGAGGTAAAATAATGAATGATAACTTTCGGCAGATAACGTTCTATCCATCTCTCCCGTGTGTCTATCACAATTGTGACGAGATAGCCACGACCGCCATCGCCTACGCGGTGTCTGAGCGAGAATGGCGTATTGTGCCCACCTGTGAAAGGCATACGGTACCTGTCCCAATGGGGGATGAGCGGCCCAGCGATGCTGCTCATAAAAAGTAAGCGGAGGCAGGCAACAGAAACAAGAGGTAAGACATGAACAATATGAAGAGCAACAGGAACCACGGGCAAACTGCTGGAACATGAACTCGGTATCGAAACAAACAGGCTGCAAAGCGGGCCGTTGGGAGGTGATCAGCAGATTGGGGCAAAGATCGCAGCAGGCGAGATCGATTTGCTGATCTTCTTCTGGGATCCGCTCACCTTACAGCCACACGATTCGGATGTGCGGGCCCTCTTACGGATCGCCGTGGTGTGGAATATTCCTGTTGCGTGCAATCGAGCTTCTGCCGATTTCATGATTGCATCGCCATTGATGTCAAGTACCTACCGGCGTTTTTCCCCTGATTACGACAGTTACACAGCTCGGATGGATGATAATCAGACGGAGCAGCAGAAGGGTACACAGGTTGCTTAAGAGGTGCGCGAGGCAGAATATAATGGAGAGATGTACATGGACGGTATCAAGAATTACCTGATCGACATGGATGGAGTCATCGTGCGGGGTGCGAAGCTTCTTCCTGGCGCAGCCGAGTTTGTAGAGCGCCTGCGAACGCAAGGGATTCCGTTCTTGATTCTTACCAATAACTCGTTGTACACACCGCGTGACCTGCAGGTGCGGTTGTCCTATATGGGGTTGGATGTGCCCCCGGAAGCGATCTTCACCTCCGCGCTGGCTACCGCGCAGTTCCTGCACGCGCAGAGGCCCAGCGGACGCGCCTATGTTATCGGAGAGTCGGGGTTGACGACAGCGCTGCATGATATAGGCTATGTCCTGACCGACCAGGACCCTGAGTACGTGGTACTGGGGGAGACGACCATGTATAGCTTTGAACGCATTACCCGCGCCATCCGCTTCGTGGCTGCTGGCGCGCGTTTCATTGCCACCAATCCCGATGTAATGGGTCCTGGCGAGGGAGGAATCGTCCCCGCGACCGGGGCTGTGGCCGCGTTGATTAACGCGGCCACGGGCGTCAAGCCCTACTTCATCGGCAAGCCGAACCCGTTGATGATGCGTACTGCCCTGCGCGCCATCAACGCGCATTCCGAGGAATCGGTGATGATTGGAGATCGCATGGATACCGATATTATTGCAGGGATCGAGAGCGGCCTGCGCACAATACTGGTACTCAGCGGCGTCACTACGCGCGAGCAGGTTGAGCGCTTCCCCTACCGGCCTACCTGGGTACGGGAAGCGATTGCACATGTTGCCGTTGACAGCGGCGAATAGTGCACCAATTGCTCCTCTTTTTGATTTGGGGCTGCTTTCTTCTTCCGATTTTTCTCTTTTCGAAAAGAATGATAAGGGAAGAAAGAGCGTTGAGTGCATTGCCCGGCTTCGCCCAGAGATAGCAGGGAATAGCTGAGGTGTTCTCACAACTGAAACCAAAGGAGTAGTTGTTCATGACAACCAATACGAACAATCCAACAGGAAAATACGCTTCTGTAAACGGAATCAACCTTTACTACGAGATTCATGGAACTGGCAAGCCTTTGATCATGTTTCACGGTGGCTTTGGGACCTTTGAGATGTTCGCCGCTCTTTCTCCCGCGCTTGCTGAGAAGTATCAGGTCATTGGTGTCGATCTTTATGGACACGGGCGCACAGCCCTCACGGACCGCCCCATCCGTTTTGAGCAAATGGCTGACGATATCGCTGGCCTCATCCACCATCTCGGACTCGAAAAAGCCGACCTGCTTGGATTCTCTCTTGGCGGTGCCGTGGCTCTGCAGACCGCCATTCGCCATCCAGAGCGTGTCAACAAACTCGTGGTGATCTCCACACCTTTCAAACGTACTGGCTGGCATCCCGAAATGCAAACAGGCATGACATCCATCGCCCCTGAGTTTTTTATGAGTACTCCCATCTATGATGCCTATATGCGTGTTGCGCCAAAGCCAGAAGATTTCCCTCGATTTGTCGCCAAAATGGTGGAAGCCATGGGTCAGGACTATGATTGGACAGAGCGTGTTTCCGCTTTGAGAACCCCCACGCTGATTATCGCTGGCGATTCTGATGGTCTTCCTCCTTCCCATGCGGTAGCGTTTTTCAACCTCTTTGGCGGTGGCTTGAAGGATGCTGGCTGGAATGGTGAACACCTCATCCCATCACAACTCGCCATCTTGCCTGGTGCCACCCATTACAACATTGTGTTCCGAGCTGATCTCCTGCTACCAGTTCTTTCTCCCTTCCTTGACGAGATCAGCAAGCGATGAACCAATAATACTTGAGGAGACGCACCTATTCCTTTAGAGGAAGTGAACAATGAAATCCCTTCCATCTGACCTCTCATCTTGTGAGTTAAGGGGTATCTTAAACTGTTGCTTTATCACGAGTATATCATCAGAGATTGATCCATTCAAGCGGGCAGTGTTTATCAAACCTGACGGAGTTCCCACGAGATGCGCAACGAGCTGTCCCTTCGGCTGAAGTGTCTTCACAGGCCCGTTCAATGCTCTCGCTTTTTTCTGACAAGGGGTCAGAAAGAGCTCTGTGAGAGCAGTTCCTCACTCCAAGGCCCAGCTCATGCACCTCGCCCTTACTGGTCCTAGTGTAAGGAGGAAGCGTCATGAACAGCATCATGGGCCGTGGCCCCAAACGCTGACCCACCCATGTGTTAGAATGCGTCTGGCAGGAAGACTGCCGACCTCGGCCCCATCCGATCAGCTCAGCTTTCCCTCTGTTTGGCGTGAGGAAAGGCTCTCTCTGCCTTATGCAAACGTGAGAGCAATGAAGGACGCTCTCACCCCAGTTCGACTTCTGAGATACAACTCGTTGCGCATCCCGTGGGAAGAACCAACTTATGAGTCAAACCACACTCACCTCGCATGCTCAAACTATCAATTTGGGAATTAAACTAGTAGAATTTACACAAGTATGCTGTCGAGATTGTTTCACAGAGCTACGATTACAGACCACTTAGCCACAGGATAATTAGAAAGATTCCACCAAAGGTGACAAGAGAAAAGGGGATGTATGGCAACACCAGCTTTTATCTATGCATGTGATGATCTTGGTCCTGACCGATTTACTGAACTGTGTGGTCTTCTCCTGGGGTCTCGCTATAAAGGATTTCTTTTGGGTGGAATGGGGTCAGATGGCGGCATTGATGGGGAAATCGACGATATACTAGGGGAATGGTATCCTGAAACAGGATGTGCCTTATTGACAGAGCTCATACAGCCGCATCAACTGGTAATTTTTCAATTTAAGCATAAGGTAACGGCCCGTGTAGGTCAGAAGGAAGCTCGTAGACAGTTGCTTGCACTTTACACATGCACTTCTCAAGCTCACCCCTGTGAGTTACATCGACTGCTTCAAAACAAGAAACCTGGTGCGTATGTTCTTCTCACAAATGTTGAAGTGAATGCTCAGTTCCGCACGAAATTCATTCGAGCATGTGAGCAGCATTGTCCTGCGATTAGCCACTACCAGATTATTGGTCTCGATGAGCTAGAAATGTGGGTGAGGTCAGAAGTTTTTGTGGAAGATGGGATCAACAATGTTTATTCGACCATCATTCCCAACGATATAGTGGATTGGTTGCTCAGTTATCCAGAAAAGACGTTAAAATGGCCCTTTTAAGAGTTGTCTATGCTGATAAAGAGATTTAGCTTGCCGATAGGATAGTTGGAAACATTCCACCAGTTTAATTCCAAAATTTACCCTCAAACGGGGAGATAACAGCCAAAAACTGTGAGCTGAAAAGATTGAAGAGCAAACGCTTTTAGTACAAAGCTTCTCTAATGCACATTTTGGTCAGGATCTTAGGCCAACCTCTGGCACCTTGGGGAGTGCTACTACACAGCCCGCCGGAATGACAAAGGACAACCCATCTAAGACGAATGCCAAAGATGTCCCACCCAGCGAGATTATGAGGGCGCCAATGGCTCTCGGCCGGATTTGAGCGGTAGGCACAATGGGTAAACCACCCAAGGGCATCGTGAGCAGTGCTGAAAAGGGCTCTGATAAAGAGGAGTAAGCGGTTTGCCTGTCTCATCTCCGCTCCGGTAAGTCGTAGCTTAAAGGCGCAGTTTGCAAATGCCCAGTCTTCGAGATCGCTGCCCTGTCCTCCATGCTATAGACACCCTGTTGTTGTATCAGCGAGGCGACCAGTCCCGTCCAGCCCGTCTGGTGGCTCGCGCCAAGGCCCTTTCCAGTATCGCCATGAAAGAACTCGTGAAACAAGAGGTTATCACGCCAGTTGGAATTGCCGCTGAAGAGTTCCGTGCGTGACTCGGCTGGTTCGTAGCGTACAGTATGCGCAGTGCCATCGACGTTTAACACATAGGGATGATCGGCATGGTATTTGCTCAGGGAGAGTATGCCATAGTCGCTCAGAAACTCGGCGGGGTCGAGCATGCGTTTGAGCAATTGCTTCATATGATGACCTCGTACCAGAGCCAGCAGGGGGCGCTCACTGGCAACTGCCAGATGCCAGTGAGATACCAGCCGCGTGAGGTCGGGCCGGTAGGTCAGAAACCAGGTCAGGTGATATTTAAACCTCGGCAGGGCATCGAGCACATGTGGTTCGATGGTCTCCACATTGCTATCATTGGTATGCAGAACGTAGGTAAAACGATGCAGGGCATCGAGCACATGTGGTTCGATGGTCTCCACCGCGCATAAAGGGATCAGCCCGACGAGCGAACGGATTTTTAACGGCAGGTGTGTATCATCCGGCAGGCGCAGCCAGCGGCGCTATAATCCTCACGTACTGTGCCCCAGGCGCGTTCACTCAGGTAGGGACCCCAGCTCTGCGAGGATCACTTCTTCAATATATTCTGATTTTCAGTTCTACGTGTCATTCTGCCGGTTATCTACGTGGGCCATATCCAATTTCTCCGTACTTACCACGATGGTTTTGCGACGCGGTCCAGTTACAATGAGAGAGTCAGCCGGAACCGTTCCGATACTGGCGTCTACTTCAAGTCACGGCAAAAGAAAACCGGTTCACAGAATGGAAAGTGACTGCTATGGTAAAGAAATTGATGGCTATTCTGGCCCATCCCGATGACGAATCACTCGGTAACGGCGGGATGCTGGCAAAGTACGCCGCCGAGGGAATCGAGATCCATCTGGTGGTTGCAACTCGCGGCGAACGTGGTTGGCCCGGCAAAGAGAGCGAATATCCAGGCCTGGAGACGCTGGGGAAGCTGCGCGAGGCCGAGGTACGCGCAGCCGCCAATGTACTTGGTCTCCATAGTGTCTATTTTCTGGATTACCTGGATGGAGATCTTGATGAGGCGCATCCTGCCGAGGCGATTGCTAAGATTGCCGGATACCTGCGGCTTGTCAGGCCAGAGGTGGTAATCACCTTTGGGCCATTTGGAGGATATGGACACCCGGATCATATTGCCATTAGCCAGTTCACAACAGCCGCAATTGTTGAGGCCGCCAACCAGGATTCCCCGTACCATCGTGACCTGGCCGCGCATAGCGTCTCAAAGTTGTATTATATGGCCGAGACCATGGAAGTGTTTGGTGTCTATCAATCCGTCTTCGGCGATCTAGTCATGCATATCAATGGTGTCAAGCGAGGTATTGTCACCTGGCCAGGATGGGCCGTGACAACCAGGATTGATACGTGGAGCTACTCGCACACAGTCGCGCGCGCAATTTCCTGCCACCGGACACAACTTCCCGCTTATCATGTGCTGGAAGATCTATCACAAGAGCAGCGCGAAACGTTGTGGGGTACCCAGAGTTATTACCGTGCCTTCAGCCTGGTAAACGGTGGAGGCAGGATTGAGGACGATCTATTCGCAGGATTGCGCTAAGTTGTGTAGCCCTGCGTTTATCGACCAGAGGAGAGGTCGATGTTGCCCGCTGGCCAGCGGAGCTGAAACAGAGAGAAAGGAACAAGCAATGAACGCAACGGACATTTTGAAGTACGGCCACCAGACGGTGTTCCAGACTACCGAGGGCTTTCCTGAAGCAGCCTGGGAGGAAGCAGGAGCATGTGGTGTCTGGTCGGTCAAGGACATTATCGCCCACCTGGCTTCCTATGAAGAGGTCCTGGTAGATGTTCTGTCCGGGTTTGTCAGAAGGCTCCCGACACCCCACCTGGACAAATTTACCGAGCTGGGTGGCCAGTTTAACGACACCGAGGTGGAGAGACGCAGAGGGAGAACAGTGAGAGAGGTTCTCAATGAGTTCAATGACGCACACGCGCAGGTGATGTCACTGGCCGCGCAGATTCGCCCAGAACAGTTCCGCCAGACTGGAACACTTGCATGGTACGGCATGGACTATGCGCTGGATGATGTCATTGTGTACATGTACTATGGACACAAGCGCGAACATAGCGCGCAGATTGCCGCCTTTCGAGATCGCTTGTAAGAGGTTATTTGGCCTCTACCTCAATCCTCTTTCGATCGCCCAGCTTGCAATCTGGATACGTGAGGTGAAGCTCAACTTGAACTTGATATTACTCACGTGGGTTTCGATGGTCCGTTCGCTCAGCACCAGGAGGTCGGCAATCTCGCGATTGGATTTCCCCTGCGCAATCTGTGCCACTACTTCGCGTTCACGCGCTGTCAGTCCCCCGAAAGCTTGCTTGTCAGCCTGCTTGGGTGAGAGCGGACGGGAATGGGGTAACATGGCCCTCGCCAGTTGCAGAAAATTGTCATGAAGAGGCTCATCTGCGATAGTAGCAGCGAGTTCTTCGATCAGGGTGCGGGCGGTCGCAAACGCTTGCTCAGCTTCTGTGTTCCTCCCCTGGGCTTGATAGAGGCTGCCGAGGGCGATACATATGCGCCAGTGCATTGGTCGCACCCCCTGCGTCCTGGCAATCTCTTGCGCTTCCTCGAAGGCAACTGCGGCTTCGACCGGCCGCTGCAACATGACCAGCGCTTCGCCGCGCAGTTTCAAGACACGCAGGCTGTTTTGTCCCTCAGTTCCCTGTGCAGCGGATGCCATCAACCGATCGATAATATTTAAGGCATGAGCGGGCTGTCCCTGCGCGAGTGCGAGTTCCACGGATGCGCAGCAGAGCATGCGCTGCGCCATGGTTTGTATGGCTGTGCCGGGGCTGAGCGCAGTGTGAAGTAGCGCCCCGGCGCGAGCATAATCGTGCAACAGGATAGAGACGGAGGCGAGATAGCCCGTAGCCATACGAGTCCAGAAGAGTGAGTGCGTCTCCTGAGCGAGGACCAACGCTTGCTCAAAGTGGTCCCTGGCCTGCCGGTGTGCAAGCAAACCACTGTACACTCCCCCTAGCATGGCGTGGGCTGCCGTTTGCCACTGGCGATGCTCAATCTCTTCGGCGATATGCAAACTCTGCTGGCATTCAGCCAATGCATGGGTATATTCTCCTTGCGACCCCAGACAGAGTCCTAACTGAAAGAGGGCATAGGATTCAGCTGAACGCTGACCAATTTCATGGGCGACCTTGACCGCCCGTTCGGCATCCGGTAATACCTCGGCCAAACTCGCGACTGCGATGAGCGCATCGGTATGGTAGGTCGAAGCGCACATGGTGAGCGTTGCCAGACTTGATGTCAGTCCTTCCCTGTTGCCGAGTTCCTCAAAAAGCGCGATCGCCTGCTGGTAGTAAGCCGTGCCCCCGCTCAAATCGCCACCAAGGTAGCTGGTCATCCCCAGCAGGTCCAGCGTCTCAGCAATTCCGCGTGCATCATGCAGCTGCTGGAATATGGCCAGCGCCTCCCGGTGGTAGCGCAGCGCCTCCTGTGGCTGCTCCACGTTCAGGTGCCAGTTGCCGATGCGGTTGAGGCTGCGCGCGTGCAGCACAGGATCCTCCAGTGCCTGCGCCAGGATCAGCGCCTGGCGAAACCAGGTTTCTGCCCGCGTGTAGTCCCGCTGCGCCCACAGAAACCCCAGGTCAATTGCGCTTTGCCATTCTGCCGCGCGATCATGCTTAGTGCGAGCCGCATCTAATGCCTGGGTGTAATCACGCTGTGCGTGTTCAAACTCGCCAAGCGTATCATAGGCCTGCCCACGTGCTCGATACAAGGGCAATGTAGGAGGGAGGGACAGGTGATCAGCAGCCTCCAGCGTCCAGGTGAAATAGTTGATGGCGGCACGGTGCGAGTACAGTCGTAATGCCTTCTCTCCGGCGCGCTGCGCATAGTCCACTGTTTTTTGCCAGACTTTGGCCTGATAAAAATGATTGGCCAGGTCCTCCACATGCGCATCGAGGGCAGCAGGAGGAAGCTGCTCCATGGTCTCGGCAATAGTGCGATGCACTCTCGTGCGCTCACGTGCCAGGAGGTGCGTGTAAATGACCTGCCGGGTCAAGGCGTGTCGAAAGGCGAACTGTTCGGTGGATTCTTCGACCACGAGTTGAGCAAACACCAATTCTTTCATGACCTTGAGGAGCTGCTCCTCATCATAGCCGGTGAGCTGCTGGAGAAGGGCAAAATCAAAATGCCGCCCAGCGACCGCGGCCAGGGTCAACACCTGTTTGGCCGCTTCCCCCAGGTGTTGTGTCCGTTGTTGCACCGCATCCTGAACACTGTGCGGAATGCGCGCTGCAGGCAGTGATCGGCGATTCCAGTAGCCCTGTGCGTAGAAAATGTCGCCGGCGGCAATCATGGCGCTGAGCGTTTCTTCGACGAAAAAGGGGTTGCCTTCCGTCAGAGTGTAGAGAGCATCCAGGAGTTCCCCGTGCAGAAAGCGGCGCATGTCGAAACTGGTGTGTCGCTCCTCAAAGATGGCCGACAACATCGTATCGACTTCGTTGCGCGAAAGAGGCACGAGCCGGAGCGCCTCGGCCAGCCGCTCGCGGGTGAGCTGTGCGAGCCAGCTGCTCAACTCTGCACGCATTTCATCCTGGCGGTAGGTGACCAGCAGAAGAAGAGGTTGAGAGACCGTGCGCCGCGCGAGCGTGTGAAGAAAGTCCAGGCTGGTGCTGTCGCTCCAATGCACGTCTTCGATGATGAGAAGGAGTGGGGAGGATGCTGACAGGCGGAGGAAAAAGTTCGCCAGCACTGCGAAGAGACGGCGTTTCTCTTGTTCGGGCTCGAGGGGCAGCAGTGGCATCGCCTGATCGGGGACGAGTTCAGGCAGCAAGGGAAAGAGGTCACGAGCTAAACGCTCCAACTCAGTCGCAAGTGGTGCAGCCGGGCGTGACGCGAAGAGGGAGCGTAAGAGGTCGAGCAACGGCGCATAGGGATAGGTCACATCAGTCGGAAAGCAATTGCCTTGCAATAGAAGAAACCCCTGCGACGTGGTAGAGGTTTTTACCTCAGCCACCAGGCGTGATTTTCCGATGCCTGCTTCCCCACTGATCAGGACCAGGTGTCCCTCGCCGCGTTTTGCCTGCTCAACAAGCAGCTGCAAGGTTGCAAGCTGGCTTGCTCGACCAACCAGGTGCGGCATGATCATCGGTGGACGGGGTGTTTCTTCCATAGCTTTCCTCTTTTTGTCCCGAAAGATAATCTAAAGTGCATCCAGCCACTTACTTACTTCGCTTGCCTTAGTATGATCAAGAACCTCGAAGATCGTTAAGGCCTGCAGAGCGCGTCGTTTCGCCTCGACAATATCGCCTTTGTTGGCTGCGGCCCGCGCAAGATCATACAAAATATTGGCCGCCGCGTATAAGTTGCTGCTTTCCTGTTCAAGTACAGAATGGTCTTTCTGGTGGGCCTCTACATAGCTGGCAAAGTACTCGGCCATGCGCATATAAGGGGAAGTATCAGCAAGGCGTAGCTTTGCATAGTCGGCAATGGTGGGATGCAGCGTATAGCGATCTGGTTCGCCGCTTTCTAATAAGCCTGCATCGCTTAATGTGTCGAGCACTTCAACAGGTTCCTGGCATACTGCCAGCGCAGCCTCTTCAGAGAAGCTGTTCGGCTTGGCAGGAAAGACCGCTAATGTATATAATGTCCGCCTTGCCTGATCATCCAACTGCTGATCGCTGATCCCAATAACTGCCTGCAGCGATACGGGAATGCCCTTAGGCAAATTGGGCGAGCGTTCCAGCACCGCTTGTGGCTCGCTCAAGCGCAGGCGTTCTGCGGCACTGCGCAATCGCTCCATGGCGGCCTGCAGCCGGCGTGGTTGACCACTCAGGGACTGTGCCCGCAGGTGTTTACCGATAATAGTGAGGGCCAGTGGAAGACCACCAACCGAGCGTACCAGGGATCGGGCTGCTGGTGGGTTGTTGATGACACTCTTTGGCGCCAGTTGTGCCAATAACCTTGTGCCGTCATGTTCACTCAATTCCTGGATTACCTTTGCCCCTTCAGCCGCGAATTGCAGCGCAACGTACGGAAAGCGGGTCGTCAGCAGGTAAGAGCAGTGAGGTCCGCCCACCCTGAAATCCAATGCCTGGTCGATATACCAGGCATCATCGATCACCAGCAACATGCTGCGCATGCCAGTAGCAATGCGCAGCACCGTTGTCAAGTTTTCAATGCTGGTCAGGCCAGCTACTTGAGTGGGATTAATACCAAGCAATCTGGCCCAACGGCCCAGCAGTGCCAGTACATCAGGTTGCGGTCCAAGCCCCGACCAGAGGATACCATCGCGAAAGTGATGCGAGACCTCGGGGTCATGAACCAGTGTTGTCGCTAACGCAGTTTTGCCAACTCCTGGCAAGCCGTTGAGCGCCGTGGACAACGAGTTCTCTCCACTGCACAAACGCGCTTTGAGCTGAGAAAGTGCTTCATCGCGACCGACGAGTTGTGAAATTTCTGCGGCAGGAAGGGGAATAGCCGGGTCGCGCACCGCCGTCTTCGAAGCAGGAATGGCAGACAAAGCAGCCGACAGTGATAACCCTTTTACCTGGGCAATGCCTTCTACAGCAGCTTCGCTGGTCAACTGCTCGCTGCTTGAGCTGCGCTCGTCTTGCAGCAGGCCTAATTCCTTGGCATTCTTGCCAAAGAGAGCGCAGAGCTTCTGGCGGTAGTGAGGGCTGGGGGTCGCCGTGCCGCGCTCCCAGCGACTAAGGTAGTAGGGATCAACGCCTATCTGGTCTGTTACGTATTTCTGCGACCATCCACGGATTTCACGCTCCTCTCTCAGCCGCTGATTAGGAACTGGCTTCGAATCTTTTTTCATTGCGTGCTGCGCTGTTGCCTTTCTAACCCTATAGTTTAGCGTATAACAAAGGGGAGTTGCCAGGAACCCCTGTCGAAGGTTTCACATCTGACATCAACTCCTCATGCTTCTGGCGGGCCTGCGGCCCGCTTGGGGGAGGGGAGAGTGAGCGAGGACACCTCGCGCTCCGGCAGGAGACTGCGTCCCCTGCACCCCTGCTTGGGGAGGAGAGCGTGAGCGAGGACACCTCGCGCTCCGGCAAGGGACTGCGTCCCCTGCACCCCTGCTTGGGGAGTGGATTTCGGTTTCGCCTGAGCCGTGAGCCCGGGATAGGTTGTGTTTTGCATCCTGCACCCCTGCTTTAGGAGTGGATCTCGGTTTCGCCTGATAAGCTGCGCCATGCCCAGGAATGTATCGGGCCCTGCACCCCTGCTTTAGGAGTGGATTTCGGTTTCGCTTATGCAGTCAATCTGGCAGGTGTGCCAGCGACGATTTCACCTCCACGTAACGAGCGGTGATAAAGACGAGGTCGGAAAGGCGGTTGAGATAGACCACCAGCTCTTTGTTCTCGATAACGCCATCATGAAGCAATTTCACGGCCATACGTTCGGCACGTCGAATGATGGTGCGAGCGAGGTCAAGTGCCGCTCCATCGGGCGTATCACCAGGTATAACGAATTTGTTGGGAATCTCTACCTCGCGTTTGAGCGCCTCCTCCTGCTGCTCCAGGCGGTGTACATGTTCAGCCGTCACGCGGAAACCCATCTTTTCGTAGTTCTCAGGTGGAGTTGCCAACTCTGCCATCAAGAGATAGAGATCTTGCTGGATACCCAGGATTAAATCTTTTACTTTCTGGTCTTTAGTTGCAGCGCGGGCCAATCCCAGAGCTGATGTCGCCTCGTCGACGGTCCCAAAGGTATCCGGGCGTGGATCGTATTTTGGAACTCGCTGCTCTCCGATCAGCCCGGTATAGCCAGTATCGCCGGTACCTGTTGTCACTTTTGCCATAGTATCTCCTTTGAGATCCACTCATACTGCTTTTGGCGGGCCTGCGGCCCGCTGAGAGGGAAGGAAAGGAACGGGGGCACCCCGTACCCCGGCAGGAGGCTTCGCCCCCTGCACCCCTGATATGCTCAGGATCACGTCGATGCGTTGCATGACATCGCAGACGCCAGGCAGGAGGCTTCGCCCCCTGCACCCCTGATATGCTCATACAAAGGAATAGAACGGGGGCCCCTACACACTGTCCCCCAGACAGCGTTCCCCGTACCCCGGCAGGAGGCTTCGCCCCCTGCACCCCTGATTTACTTTTAGTTTTCCAAGTGCTAAAGTAGAACAACGTGTCCGGCAGGGGGCAAAGCCCTCTGCACCCCTGATATTCCCATGCAGACGAACTTCGATAGGACGAAAAAGCAAAAGGAGACCGCGCGTCTCCAGCCTGCACCCCTGATATGCTCATGTAGACGAGCTTCGATAGTGATATGCCCGGCTGATGCGCCGCCAGTCCAGCTCTCTCCCGCGCACCGGGCGCTCTTCATCCAATGCTTCAAGCCGATTCGTCGCGAGAAAGCGCCGTCGCAAATTCGAGAGGTCAATCTGCTCATCCAGGGGGAAGAACGCACGATACAGTAACGTCGCCTCCGCCAATGTCAGCACGCCATCGCCTATGACAGGTTCTCTAAGCACTCCTATGGGCCGGGTATCCTTACCCGGAGAGCCATTTGTATCCTGCCGCCACCAATCTATGCCGCGATCAGGCATGATGCTCATATTGCCCATATCGGCCAGGTACCTCAAGACAATTTCAGGGTCTCGCTGTACCTGGGAGCGCAGGGTATGCAGCGCCATCTCTAGCACCGGGCGAGCCTCTGGATCAAGTACGTGGCGGCCAGATTCGATCTCTTCCACCGCTGCCCACTCAACCTGTAAGCTTGGCACGGGTTGTGTATGTAGATTAGGACGCAATTCATCACGATTCGCGCGTAGGAGAAGAGTATGAATGAGAGAAACGGCAGCGCCCTGCTCCATGCTTCCCCACACGTAGACCTGCTGCTCCAGCCAGCCCGCCTTCACATGCAGCATCGAAGCCTCAATTGGCCACATCAATAACACCTCCATCGTACGCTCCACCGAGTCCGTAACCGATTCTGAGCCAAGTACCAGCCGCATAGGCGGCCCCCATGGACCATGGCGCAAAAGGATCCACAGCGACCAATCGCGTATCGCGAAAATAACTACGCTAGCGGTAACGATCAAACGCCGGGGGATGGCATCGTGAGTAAGCTGCGAAGTCATTGGTGAAGTCGTCTTCGGTAGGGGTGTATTCATAGCTATCTACTCCAATTTCTCGATGGTTTGAATACTATCGATTTTACCTGTTCTTACGAGCCAGCGCAAGTGGGATAACTTTTGAACTCCTCGCTCTGGTCAAGGTACATTTGAAAGTGGAAATATGTATTTTGCAGATCGAATATACACTAAATTTGTGTGGGGAACTCTTCAAACCTTTAATAAAGAAGCAATGTTGGGATAATGGGATTTAACTTTTTAAGCTGGATTTTGGAACAGCCACCGAGGGCCGATAAATCGGCGATGGGCACGATAAATCAGCCCCTACGGATGCCCGGATTATTTTGTTAAACTGCATTACCTCAACACTATATCACGGTGGAAAGAAGGAACATAGAATGAAGGCACTAGTTGGGTTTGACTGGCCTGAAGGTCGCTCGAAACAGGTTGTCTATGTGAGTCAGGATCACCACGTTCACGAATTTTTTGTTGGCATGGGGGGAAGGTGGGAGCATGCAGACCTGACGACGCTTGCTGGCGCTCCTCCCGCGAGCAGTCGATTTATCACTGGCTATGCCTGGCCGGAATCTAGTACGAAGCAGGTGGCTTATCTTAGCATGGATGGTCACATTCATGAATTGTGGGTACAGCCAGAAGGAAGGTGGCAGCACGCGGATGTAAGCGCGATTACGGGTGCTCCTCCAGCTCGACTGGTGACTGCAGGCTACAGCTGGTCAGAGGGACACTCAAAACAGGTCGTGTTTATAGGGGATGATGGTCATATCCACGAGTTATACGTGGAGATGGGGGGACAGTGGCGGCACGTAGACCTCACTGCTATCACAGCTGCCCCTCTGCCTGGGAGCCGCTTTATGGTCGGCTACGGATGGAAAGAGGGACGCAGTAAGCAAGTGGCATACGTTAGTCAGGATGGCCATATCCATGAGATGTATATGGAAATTGGCAAGTCGTGGGAACACGCGGATCTGACAGCCATGACGAACGGCCCGCGAGCAGTAGATATCATGGTAGCGTACGAATGGCAGGAGGGACGCTGCAAGCAAATAGCGTTCACCAGTGAAGATCGCCATATCCATGAAATGTCCCTGGTAGCAGGCAATAGATGGACACATACGGACCTGAGTATGCTCACGGGTGCTCCTCTTGCTACCGACGTTATCACTGGTTATGCCTGGCCGGAAGGTCATACAAAACAAGTTGCCTATGTCGGTCTAGACAACCATATTCACGAGTTGTTTGTCGAAGCTGGCAAAACGTGGCAACGTGTGGACCTGACACAGCAGGCAAATGCGCCGACCACCCCGGTTGTGGCTATTGATGGATTTGCCTGGTCGGCGGGCGAAGCAAAACAGGTGGCGTACGTCGGCGATGATCGACAAATTCGTGAGCTCTGGTTCCCCAAGGGTGGCAAGTGGACCTATACAGATCTCAGTACGGTACTGTTGGCTCTGCCTGTCGGGTTTTAAGCGTGCTGTAACTAAACTGGTGGTCCAGATCTTATGCGTTCTCCTGGTGCGTTCTGGAAAATGGGAGGCGCGGGGATTCCCGCGCCTCTGCTATC
>WNGJ01012184.1_pt1 | contig 16062 bp, 26 predicted proteins | sample 5400611 | NCBI WGS metagenome assembly WNGJ01 (sample SAMN13153375, study PRJNA577476) | soil metagenome | isolation source: 40 cm soil or saprolite under Garry oak tree replicate 1 | place: USA:California | collected 2016-06-15 | reverse complement strand
AATCCACGTGCATCAGGTGAGTATTGGCGGCGCGTGGCCGGTGCCAGATCGTAGCGTTGATTGCGTCATGGCGATAGGGGTTCCTGGTGTCGCGGGCACTGCCCTCTTCTGGTCCGAATGCGCGCGCGTCCTCAGGCCGACCGGGCCCAAGTTGATCATCGCCTGGACGACGAATCGGGCCTCGTATAAAGGCGCGGGCTACATGATCAAGCCGTTGCTGCGCCCCTTCCTGTCCGCGAGTGGGAAGCGATGGGTTGCGCGTGAAGGGGCCTACACGTGCACAGTGCAGCACGTCCTGCGATGTGCACGCGCCGCACAGTGTGAGATCCTGCAGTGCGTTGGCTACAATTGGGCACCCATGACGCGCACATCGAACTCCCGGATGCTGCCGTGGATTGGTTGGCTCGAGCGCATCCTAGGCATGCGGTACCTCGCCGCGTGGAGTCCCTGGGTGCTCATTCGGGCGCGGATGTAATGCGATCTGATTGACGTAGTCGTACTCCTCGGACTCTTTGGTGTAGCGTGCAGTGCCACCGTTCAACGCGAAATTGATTCGCCAATTGCCTGAAGGCGAGATGAATGGAGAGCGCGATACCGACGAGCGCCTGCGGCACCCTGGCTCCGCATCAACCGCGTGCTGCGCGCGATGCTGCACACGCGCTGGAGCGCGGAGGCATGGCCACAAGTCAAAGCAGAGTTCACAAAGGCGCTCGCGCTCAGGAGCCAGATCCGACGTGCGGGATGGTTCACACGGCCGACATTTCGAGCTGGTGATCAACCTCAAAACCCTCCTCGCCTCCGGGCGTGGCTCGACTCATGGCCGGGATCGGGCGAGTGGCCGTGGGGATGGCGCGCCGGGGCTACGACCTCCAGCTCACGCGCTCTGACGAGAAGGTCTGGCGTGCGACGGTCCAGAGCGCGGCGCGGCAGGCGCTGAGACAACCAGTTCGGGAGAGCCACCGATGATGCGGCGGCTCATGTGCTGATGGACTCAGGGGCCGGAATCGAGCGAGCGCAATTCCTGCGTCGCGGCGAGTTGCTGGAGGCCGTGACGGTCGCCTAGAACGTCGTAGAGGGCATCCTCGCTGTTGTGCCGGAGTGCTGGCGTCGTCGGTGGCGCTCGTCGGATTCGGCGTCGATTTCCTTCGTGGAAAAGGGCGAGCGGGGCGGTAGTGGGATGGCGGCTCCATGCCGAACTGAGCGGTCGTGCCGATGAAGGAGCCGAGGTTCTGGAGCGTCGAGCCGGTCGCATCGCCGGGGGGCTCCTCCTGGGATGGGCGAAGCTTTGCACTGATGCTGCACTTGGCGGCGGTGCGCTGCGGGCAGATGCCTACTTGACGATCACATGTTCCTGGCTCTCCTTGACCACACTGACGGGGTTGATCCTCAACGCGGCGCTTGGTTGGCGGTGGGCCGATCCGTTAGCGGCGCTGGTCATCGCCCCGCTGGCGGTTCGCGAGGGGCTAGAAGGCTGGCGCGGCCAGCCGTCCACGACCGCGGTCGGGAAGAATGCGCACGTCCGCGTCAAGCGGGTCGATCAGTCCGAGGTCAAGATGATCCGGATCTAGGGCGCTCACGAGCGGATCGCGGTGAGTCGAAAGCGCGATGGCACAAACCAGAAGATTGCTTGGGCGAAGGTCGAACAGAAAGCGCCGCCACTAGGCCTTACCCGACGGCGTACCGATCCAGCCCCTCCACGATTGGCCAAGGGTCTAGTCGCGTAATGCTCGCGCCCGTCAGCATCGACGCGAAGGACACGGCGTTCCATCGCATGCACACATATGCATCCGTTGTCGTGGCCGCTCGGTAAGACGCAGCGGCAGGTGTCGATCGCGAGGAATCCCCGCTCGTCAAACCGAGTAGGCTGACGGGGGTGTGTGAACCGGCGGTGGCACAAGGAACTCGCCGCGCTCGCTAGATGGCCCTGACGACCTCGCCTCGCGAGGGCGACCTCGGCGGCAAAATCATCGGTCCCTCGAAGATTGGCGGGCCACTCGATCATTGCGCTCTCCGGCGTTCGTGCCAACTCTCAAGGCTAGTCTACACCGCGTCCTGACTCGCAAGTGCCTCGCCATACTTCCCCCAGCGATGGCGCCCGGCAGTTTAATCCAGTCCATCTATCGTTCCTCCAGCATTGTTTGGTCCCACGTCTGCCCAACGTTCATGGGCCACACGTAGTGCAAACGAGTGCGCTGCTCGCGCAGCCCACGCCGCCAGGCAGGCGATTGTGCGCAGTTAGGAAGTCAGTCCTGGCTCTGGATGATGCCGGTTACTACAAAGTCGGTGTCACCCGGTCGGCCAAACACCGTCACCACGTCACCGCGTTGCAGTAGCCCTCGTGTCTGGGCGCTGATGCCACGCAGCAGGATCGTGACCTCTTTGCCGTTGGTCACCCGGACCACCACCGTGTCCCCGGCCAGCGATTCAAGGCGGCCGTGGATGCGCTGGGACCGCACCAGAGGAACATCCGCCGGCGCAGGCGTAACCTCGGGTGGGTAGATCACCTGGGCCACGAGCTGATCAGAACGAGACCCTTCGAAGCCGATCAAGGTCACCGCAGCCCCTCGTTCCAGGGCTGGAATGCCTGGAACCGCGCGGAGGTCGGCATAGCACACGGTTCCCTCGTCGCTCTTGAGCACCGCCACGGCCGCGTCAGGGCCGAGTCTCGCCGGGTGGAGAAGCGTTCCAGAGACAACGCGGAAGTCGTTGGGTGCTGCAAGAGCAGGCGCCGGCAGGGAAGGAACAACCGGGGCGAAGGAAAGAATGAGGAAAGCGACCATACGTCTCATAGCGAACTCCCGCAGCATGCCGATAGACAGACTATCGTTCCATTCAGTCTAGTCGAGGATCATGGTAAGAATCTAACTAAAACTGTGCCTTATCAACGGCTGTGCGCTCTCCCCGCAAACATTCGGGCGCGACCGCTTCGTCGCCTGGCTGCTAGACGACGCCAGCCATCCTCCACCGAGGTGTCCATGCCGCTGATCGGGCTCGCGCTCTGGATGACAGTCGCGTCGCTCGTCGCACCATTTGACTCGCTGGCAGGCGAGGGGGCGAAGCGGTGGTATCTGTTGGAGCCCCCGGTCGATGAGACATCGGACTTCGCGTACGGGGTTTTGGATCAAGCACCCCTGACCAAATGGACTCGCATTGCGACATATGACACTGAGGCTGCATGTGAGTACAAACGAAACGAAGCGGTCCAAGCGAGCCGGGATGAAACAGTACGTTTGTCGAAGACATCGCCCCTGCCAAATCTGGAGATATTCAGAGGAGCCTACCGCGACAGTCGCCTCGCCGGCGTTAGTACCTGTGTCTCTGCAGATGACCCTCGACGAACATCGGGATCTACGCGGTAGTCGCCGTTGCCGAGGCTCAGGATCATCCGCTGATGAACCGCCGGGCATTCTTCACGCTTACTCTTGGTCTCGTCGCCGCGCCGCTCGGCGCCGAAGGCCAGCAGGCGGGGAAGGTGTATCGAGTCGGTTGGCTCGGCTCCACGAATCCGATCGTCGGCGCCTCGTTTCTCGCGGCGTTTCGTGATGGACTACGCAAGCGCGGCTATGTTGAGGGCCAGAACCTCATCATAGAGTATCGAGCGACGGACGGGTACGGAGAGCGCCTTCCTGGCCTCGCACGTGAGCTGGCAAACAGCAACGTTGACGTGTTCGTTGTGGGCGTCAACAGATCGGCGGTGGCTGCACAGCAGGCAACTACGAAGATCCCCATCGTAATGGCGGCGGCCGAGGATCCGGTTGGCGTTGGACTCGTGAAGAGTCTCGCGCGGCCTGGCGGCAACATCACGGGACTAACAGTCGTGGCCGGCCCGGAGATCTATGGCAAAAACCTGGAGTTGCTGAAGGAGGTGCTACCGAAGGGGGCGCGCATCGCCACTCTCTTCAACGCCGCATCTCCAATTAATGCGCATTACTTGAAGACCACAGAAGAGGCCGCTCGGAAGCTGGGGGTGAGTCTCGTGCCCGCCGAAGTGCGCAGTGTGGACGACTTCGAAAAGACGTTCGCGGTGATGAAGCAGCGGCATTCACGAGGATTCGTCGTCCTGGGTGAATCCCTCTTCACTCGCAACAGCCGACGCGTCAACGAACTCGCGTTGCGGAATGGATTGGCCTCCATGTGGCCGCTTCGAGAGGGGGTGGACACAGGGGGCCTGATGTCGTATGGAACCAACGTGGTCGATCTGTTTCGCCGCGCGGCGACCTACGTCGACAAGATTCTCAAGGGCGCGGACCCCGCCGACCTGCCGATGGAGCAGCCCACGAAGTTCGAGCTGGTCATCAACCTGAAGACCGCAAAGGCGCTCGGGCTGACGATCCCGCAGACGCTGCTACAGCGGGCAGATCAGGTGATCGAATGATGACCCGGCGCGCATTTATCCGGGTGTGCGCTGGCGCAGCGACGGTGTGGCCGATGGCCGCCGAGAGCGAGACGGCCGAGAAGGTTCGCCGCATCGGCCTTCTGATGTCTACGACCCCGGTGGCGGCCTCCCACATCGTGGCGGCGTTTGCGGATAGTCTGCGAGAGCTGGGTCACGTGGAGGGGAAAAACGTTGTGTTCGAGTACCGCTGGGCCGAGGGCAAGCCCGAGCACTTCACGAAGATGGCCGCCGACCTTGTGCAGCAAAGGGTGGACGTGATCGTCGCCTCCTCTCAAGCCCCGGCCCTCGCGGCCAAGCGGGCGACGACGACCATCCCGATCGTCATGGTCAACGCGACGGATCCGGTGCAGGTGGGGTTGGTCGTCAGCCTGGCCCGCCCCGGGGGCAACGTCACTGGGTTGTCCCAGCAACTCACCCCTGAGATCCGCGCTAAGCAGGTCCAGCTCCTCAAGGAGGCGCTCCCCAGAGCTTCTCGGGTGGCGGTTCTCCATAGCCCCGCGACGACGGTGGGCCTGCGAGAATACGAGGCGGCTGGACAGGCCTTTCAGCTCCGGATTCAGTTCGTCGAGGTGTCGGGCGCCGACGACCTGGAGCGCGCTTTCAGGATGATGGCCAAAGATCGCGTCGAGGCGATGCTGGTCCCGGGAGACACCCTCTTGTTCACGGAGCGGCGGCGCGTCGCCCTGTTGGCCCGCGAGTACCGGCTGCCGGGAATCTACTCGCTCCGAGAGTTCACCGAGGCCGGCGGTCTCATGTCCTACTCGGCTCGCCTCAGCGAGCAGTTCCGTCGTGCCGCCATCTACGTCGATAAGATCCTCCGCGGCGCGCACCCGGCGACCCTACCCGTAGAGGCGCCGAGCCAATATGAGCTGGTCATCAACATGACTACGGCCAAGGCCTTCGGCCTCGCGATTCCCCAGTCGCTCTTGGTGCGAGCCGACGAGATCATCCAGTGATAAACCGCCGTACGTTCGTACACGGGGGCGAAAGGAGGCCGACATGCCAAGATTGGAAGAGGTCGCCAAGCAGTCTCTCGAGCAGCGCCTGGGCCGCATGTCCCGCACCGCCGAGGATCTCGACTCGCGAGATCCCTGCGTCAGTGGCCCGAGCGCCGTCGACAGAGCAAATGCCACACCGGCAGCGATCGCAGCTTCCGCATCATCTGGCACTCCCCATTCGTTAGGGTCAAGAGAGGACCACGACCTGAGCGAAAGGCGTGTTAGAGAAGTTTGGCGGTCGCGGCGCTGAACTGACCCTGGGCTATTGACCACCTAGCCGAAGGCTAGTCTGTTCTCGACCCGGCGAACAATAACGGAATATTTCGAATCACTAAGGTGCGCTAGCATCCCCGCGGAGGTGCCAGACATCATGCCGCACTACACCGCGATCAGGAGCTTTCTCTCCATGCATCACGGCTACTATTGCGAGGGATGCCTGGCGGCCAGGCTCAATCTCTCCGCGGACGAGATCCGACGCAGTGTGGGCCAGCGGGTGTTCGCAGACGTCACCATAGCCTACCGAGTCTGTCAGAGCTGCCTCGACGAGAAGGGCGTCTTCGCCCTCCGAACTAGCGCCTGATCCGTCCCGCGTCGCTCAGTACGGCCCAGGCACTCGGGCCCGGCAATACCTGAGGAACGACGCCACCAAAGCGCTGGCCGCGTTCCGCAGGCAGCGCGAGGAATTGCTGACGCTGCTCCCTAGCCTGACGATGCTTGTAGCGCACGCTGGCCTCGCGCCCGGTGTTCGTTCAGGCCGGGGCCCTGGTGCGTGTCCTGGCGTTCGGCTAGACTCCGCGCCAGCCATCCCCCACCGAGGTGCCCATGCGGCTGATCGGGCTCGCGGTCGTTTTCGTTCTCAACCTGACTCTTGCGCCGCTCGTCGTCGAAGCGCAACCGACGGCCAAGATCGCTCGAATCGGCTACCTGGCGATCGATCAAGCCGCTTCCCCCCACCTGCGAGAGGCCTTCCTCCAAGAACTGCGTGACCTCGGCTACGTCGAGGGGCGCAACCTCGTCATCGAATACCGATCTGCCGAGGGGAAGTCCGAGCAGCTCCCCGCCCTCGCGGCCGAACTGGTTGCGCTCAAAGTTGACGTCATCGTGGCCCCAAGCACGGTCGCCGCCCTGGCCGCCAAGCAAGCGACCAGGACCCTCCCCATCGTCTCTGTTGCTATCCCGGTGACGAGCGGGCTCGTCACCAGCCTTGCGCGGCCGGGCGGCAATGTCACGGGGTTGTCCTTCTTCTCTCCGGAGCTAGTCGGCAAGTGTCTGGAACAGCTCAAGCTCGCCGTTCCGGCGGTCAGTCGGGTCGCTGCCCTCTGGCAGCCAGGTGGCCAAGGAGAACCCACGGAAAAGGACATGCTGAAGGCAGCGGAAGTCGCGGCACGGGCGCTGGGGGTACGGCTTCAATTCGTTGAGGCGCGAGGGCCGGAGAACTTCGAAAGGGCCTTCTCGGAGATGACGAGGGCGTATGGATTGAACGTTGCTGATTTGTTCCGACGCGCCGCGACCTACGTGGACAAGATCCTCAAGGGGGCCAAGCCGGCCGACCTCCCTGTAGAGCAGCCGACGAAATTCGAGTTGGTGATCAATCTAAAGACCGCGAAGGTACTGGGGTTGACCATCCCGCAGACCCTGCAACAGCGGGCGGATCAGATGATCGAGTGAGGGAGCAAGATCGCCAGCAGATGCAACGGCATTCGCCAGAGGAGCCCGCTCATGATTCTACGTTTAATTCTCGCCATTCTAGCAATAGGTGCGGTCGTGCTTGGGGGGAACGACCTTGCGCGCGCTCAGACACTTGAGTACCGGACATTCCAACCACATGGGGAGGGACCGCACCCGGCGGTTGTGTTCGCGTCCGGATGCAGCGGCTTCGCTCCGTCAGTGGCTCCGAAAGCGTACGAGCGAGCAGCCGAACAACTGCGGGCCCAGGGGTATTTGGTCATTTTCGCCGACTATCTCGGCCGGCGTGGTCTAACAAGCTGCGTCAGCGGCCGGATTAGCCCTAGTGACGCCGGCAAAGACGTAGTCGCCGCAGCCACGTGGCTCAAGTCTCAACCATTCGTTGATCCCGCACGTATCGGTGCAATTGGCTGGTCGTATGGGGGCGGTGCCGTGCTCACTGCTCTAGCAGAGCATCGCCAAGACCAATTGAGCTTCTCTCGAGCTGTTGTCTACTATCCCGTTTGTCGGGGGATCCGACCCTGGAAGAACGCCACGCCGGTTCTGATGCTCCTTGCCGGTGCCGATGATGTCGCCCCAGGGGACGCGTGCGAAGAACTCGTAAAGAGCAGTGCCACATCAAACGCAGTGAAGATCGTCCTGTATTCAGGAGCACAGCATGCCTTCGACGTTTCTGAGTTACCCGCCAAGATGACATATCGCTTCGGCACGATTGGCTATGATCCCCAGGCTGCCGCCGCCGCGCAGCAGGAAATCGAGAAATTCCTCAAGCCGGCGAATTAGATGGCGGCGAAACTTCTTTTTCCCTACGCGCGCCTTCAAAGACGCGGACCGACCAGGTAATCGAGCGCGCATGCTCGACTCACACGGCCAGCTCCTCCGGGCAAGAGTATTCGCGAGTAGGTTGCTCATGCGGCTGACCGGGATCGTGGTCGCTATCGCCATCAGCCTCTTCGCTCCACGGCCCACTCGCGCAATCCCTCCGCCGTGTGGGGAACCGTGCGCGCCGCGATCTTCGTCCCGCCCTCATCAACGCCCCAGACCGCATGCGTCTGATCTGCCCAATCGACGCCGAGGTAGTACCGCACTCGTTCCCCTCCTTCTGACCGCGCGGACTCACGGCCGAGGCGTGTGAACGGCAGGTTCGCCTTATACTGGCGCTCCGGGGGCCACACTTTCTTTTGAATCTCCAGCGCCGTTCTTTTGCCGACCGGGACACTCTGCTGCTGAGCCGCCGAGAGCTCCGCGGGAACGGTCCTCTGGTCAGCAAGCCTCTGGCCGTCCGGCGCGGCCACCGCTCTCTGCCGCCACCATTCATTGTTCCCTTGCAAGAGCGTAGTCTCTCCTGCGCCACATAGGATGCACGTGCTATCGCGCCGCGGCTTCCTCACCAGCCTCGTCATAACTGTAGCGCCGCTCGGTGCAGCACCCGGCGCGCAGGAGTATAAGGCGGGGAAGGTATTCCGAGTTGGTGCTCTGGGAGTCGGTTCCCCTGAACTCTTGCGGCAGGGCCTGCGCGAATTGGGGTACGTCGAAGGGCTTAACCTTGTCATCGAGTCGCGCGATGCAGAAGGGAAGACCGAGCGGTTCGGTGAACTCGCAGCGGAACTTGTGCGCCTCAAGGTTGACGTGATCGTCGCATCCAACCCGGCGGCCACGTTTGCCGCCAAGAGGGCGACGACATCGATCCCGATCGTCATGGTGAACACTCCTGATCCGGTTCAGCTGGGCCTTGTCGTCAGCCTCGCGCGACCGGGCGGGAACGTCACCGGCACCACCACCCTGAGTGCGGACTTGAGCATCAAACAGCTCGAGCTGCTTAAGGAGACGGTTCCTCGGGTCGTGCGAATCGCCGTCTTGTCGAATCCAAGTAATCCGTGGCACTCGCTCGCCATAAAGGGTGCCGAGGCTGCCGCCCGATCATTAGCGGTACAGCTTCAAATCGTGGCGGTGCGAGGTCCCGAGGAGTTGGACAATGCGTTCGCGACAATGACTAGGGAACGGGCCGGGGCCGCCCTGGTCCTATCAGACCCAATGACGTTCTTTCATCGAATCCGACGTGCAGACCTCGCGGCCAAACGCCGTCTGCCCGCCATGTACGGCGTGAGGGGATATGTAGACGCCGGTGGCCTTATGTCCTACTGGGCACATCAAGCGGATCTCTACCGGCGCGTCGGGAGCTACGTGGACCGGATCGTCAAGGGCGCCAAGCCCGACGACCTGCCCATCGAGCAACTGACGAGATTCAAACTGGTGATCAACCTCAGGACTGCTAAGGCGATCGGACTGACTATCCCGCGTGATCTACTGATTCGGGCCGATCAGGTCCTCGAGTAGCGCGTGCTCGACCAGCGCCGTGGACGTGACCGCTCCGACGCCAAGCGCTGGCTCGGTGGGAATGCACCGCGCGGCTGGTGAGCGACTTTCTACGTAGCCGGGATGGAGCATTCCCCCCACGAGCGCGACGGGCATCGGCTGGAAGCGCACGCCTGGCGGGCCGTCCAGAGGGCGGCATGCGCGATACTCGGCGCCGCATGATGACGCTAACGGGGTGGCAGGTACAGTGCAACCGCATGGGTCGCTGGCGTGAGGAGTAGCTCTGAGCCAATCTTCAGGGTCGAGCATCTCTCTCTGGCCTATCCCGGCCGGCGCGGCCAGCCGCCCGCCCAGATCCTCACCGACGTCTCGGTGGATGTTGTGCGCGGCGGAGCGCTGACGCTCGTGGGGCCGTCGGGCTCCGGCAAGTCGTCGCTCCTCCGCTGTCTCAACCGCCTGGAGGAACCGACTGACGGCGTCGTGCGCTTCGACGGCCGCCCCATCACCGAGCTCGACCCGCGCGAGCTACGCCGCCGCGCTGCCCTCGTGCTGCAGGCGCCTGTACTGTTCGAGGGCACTGTGCGCGAGAACTTGATGGTGCACGCGCCAGCCGTCGCGCTAGACGCCTCGGAAAGCCGCCTGCGCGAGACGCTGAGCGAAGTCGGCCTGGAGGCCGCGCTGCTGGAGCGTGACGCCGCCATGCTCTCTGGCGGAGAGAAGCAGCGAGTCACGATCGCCCGTGCGCTGCTGCGCGATCCACAGGCGCTGCTGCTGGACGAGCCAACGTCCGCCCTCGATCCGCCCAACGCCACGCTAGTCGTGCAGACCATCTGCAGCCTGCGCGAGAGCCGCGGCCTTAGCATCGTGGCGGTCACCCACGCGCCCGAGCTGGTGCGGCGGCTTGGCGGCGCGCTCCTCTACCTGGTGAAAGGTCGCGTGCAGGCCTACGAGCCCGTCCATGGCGCCGGCGTCATCGACAAGCGCCTCCAGGCCTTCCTCTCTGGCACCCATCCGTGACGACGGGCGGCTTCGGCATCATCGATCTCTCCTGGTGGCAGGTCGTTCTTGCCTTGCTATTGGTGATCGTGATTGCCACCGTCTCGCTGCGCCAGCGCCTCGGCCTCGAGCGCGATCTGCTGATCGGCACGATCCGCACGATCGTCCAGCTCTATCTCGTCGGCCTCATCCTCGCCGCCGTCTTCAGCGCCGCCCGCTGGTACTGGGTGTTGTCGATCCTTGTCGTGATGGCCGCTATCGCCACCCACGCCGCTGTCTCCCGCCTGGCCAAGCCCATCCCCGGCGTCTACTGGATCGCAGCCGCCGCGCTCACCATCTCGACCGCCGCGACGATAACGTACGTGATCGGGATTGTGGTGCAGCCACGACCGTGGTGGGAGCCGCAGTACCTGATCCCGATCGCCGGGATGATCCTGGGGAACTCCATGACCAGCGCAGCCCTGGCGGGCGACCGGCTGCAGTCGGACCTGTTCGCCCGCCGCGATGAGGTCGAGGCGCGCCTGGCGCTCGGCTTCTCGGGGCTGGAGGCAGTGCAACCGCTGGTGCGGGCGGCGCTGCGCGCATCGATGATCCCGACGGTGAACGGGATGATGACCGTCGGCGTCGTCCAGCTCCCGGGGATGATGACGGGACAGATCCTGGCAGGGGCATCGCCGCTGACGGCTATCCGCTATCAGATCGTGGTGGTGTTCATGCTGGCGGTGGCCACCTCGCTGGGGTCACTGCTGTTCGTGCGGCTGGCGGTGGCGAGGTATCTGACGCCGGCGCACCAGCTGCGGCGGTATCTGCTTTGATTGGGCACGTCGCGGTCGGAATGCACCGCCAAGGCTATGATCTGCAATTGACTCCGTACGATGACCGAGGCTGGCGGGCAACGTTCTACACCAGTGGCATGGAGCATTCGCCCACGAGTGCCTCGGGCACGGGTTGGGAGCGCACGCCGTGGCGGGCAGTCCAGAGCGCCGCGCGGAACGCATTGCGGGGTGACGGAGATCAGGATGTGGGGAACGTATGAGAAGGTGAGCGTGAAACGGGCGGGACGCTCCAAGGAGCGCACTCGATGACCGATCCTGCCGCTCAGTTCCGCCCCGAGACTCTCGTGGCGATTGAAGCGGTGAAGCGATCGCTCACTATCGTGCAGCCTGGCGTCAGCACTGAAGACATCACCGCCAAAGGCGGCCGCGATCTCGTGACGGTGGTGGATGTCGCCGTGGAGGACACCGTTCGAGGCATTGTGACCGACGCGCTGGGCTTCTCGGTGATAGGCGAGGAGCGTGGTGGCGAGGCGGCCGATGACTCGCCGCACTGGCTCATTGATCCCATCTGCGGCACTCGGAACCTCGCGTCCGGAATCCCGCTGTATTGCGTGAACGTGGCGCTCGTGGAGGGCAAAGAGGTCACTCTCGCTGTCGTCGGCGATCCGTCAACAGGCGAGATCCATATTGCAGAGCGGGGCCGAGGGGCATGGAGCCTGAAAGACGGCGCGCGACACCAGCTGACCACCAGCCAGGAGAGCCGGACGATTGTCATCGAAGACGGCAAGTCGAAGGGCAATCGCCGCGAGCGGGCCGCGCAGTTCATTGCCGCGGCCATCCGCGCGGATCGCTGGGACTTTCGTTCGCTGGGAACCACATTGGCCTCGCCTTATCTGGCCGCCGGCCGGATCTCGGCCTACATCGTCTTTTGGGTCTCGGCCATCCACGCTGGAGCAGGCAGCCTTCTCGTCACTGAAGCGGGCGGCACTCTATCCGATATCGACGGCCGCCCCTGGACCATCCGCTCAGATTCGCTCGTTGCGAGCGCCCATCCCGATCTCCACGAGGAACTCCTCGAGCTTGCGCGCACCACCGTGGACCTCCGACTCTAAATGGACAGACATGGGTGCTGCAGGCTTCATCAGGCGCTTGAGCCCTTGCGGGGTTTCGTCGCGAACGTCGCAACGAGGTGATCGAGATATCGGACGTCGAGTGGCTTTGGGGCGTAGGAAACGGCCCCCAGCTTCAGCGTCTCGGCGGCCACGGAGCTGTCCGTGTTCGCCGTCAGCATAATGACCGGAATGGTAGGGTCCAGAGCCCGGAGGGACGCGAGCACCTCGACGCCGGTCATCCCTGGCATCTCGACGTTCAGGATCACCACGTGGGGACGGGCGCATGCGACCAGCTTGAGCGCTTCGCTCCCTCGTGTTGCCGTCTCGACGAGGTAGCGGTTCCCAGGGCTCTCGAGGTATTCGCGGACCGTGTCGAGGAGCGCAGGATCGTCGTCCACGACGAGGATCCGGATCAGCCCGTCTGTCACTGAGCCATTCCGCTGAACATCGTAATGCAGGCGGTGGCCCAAGGCCTAAGGGCGTCGATTCTCGTGACCAGGCAGGGCCTCGCACGGAACGGGCAGAACGCCGACCTCATCGGGCGGACCGCCCGGAGGTGCCGCTCTAATCTTCGCCTCGGGACTAGCAAGCCCTCGAAAAGTCGCCGATCCCGGACCCACGAGTGGCCTGGCACCGCCTTTGCCCGTGAGTTGTTTGAACGTTTCGTGGAGGAGGAGACGATCATGACGACCAGGACCATGCCGATCATTGTAGTGCTCGGTGCCGCGTTGGCTTTGGCCGCTCTCTTCCCAGCGTCGGCCGAAGCGGTGCCCTGTCCTGAGAGCGCGGCCGACACGGCGGCGCACTCAGCACTCCTCGGTGGTCAGGGACGCTACGACGGGGCGGAGGCGCTGTCGCAGCCGGCATTCGCGATCTTCAAGCTGGCCTCGAACCCCGATCACGACGAGATCGCCGTGAATTCTAACCGCCTCGGCGCCACGGACCACGCCGCTGACGCTGGAGTGTCATACCAGCGGTTGCTGACCATCATGGGTTGAAGAACATGGCTTGAAAAACTCAATGCTGGCGCCCAAACCGCTGGCCGAAGGCGCTCCTGATTTGCTATCGCTCACGGACTCGACGAACCGGTCCACGGACGAGTCGGCGCGGCCGCCAGGCCCGAAGCCGATCGCGACGGACCCCCGTGAGCGCGCATCGCGCGTGTGGTACCGCATCGCGGCGCTGATCAGCCGCAAGCGGAAGGATCTCGCGATCGACATCATCGAGGGCGAGATCCGATCCGCCCAGCACGATGCTCTCCACGAGGCCGAGCGCCTTGTGGTCAGCGGATTCGGGACCCAGACGATCGCGAAGGAGCTGCGGAAACGTGCCGAGCGGACGATCCGGCCTCTCCCGCGGTCGTAAGTTCGCGAGCGAAGGCGAGAACTCGCCACTATCACGGCCGCTGTCGCCAACGGCCCGCCAAGGCGTGCAATTCACCGCGACATAGCGCACACCCGATCCGGCGGTGGGGACGGTAGATCGGCGATCCACCTGATGGGATTTTGAAGTCCGGGAGGCCCACCCGGTTCCTAGACGCCTCCAGACCTGTACCTACGCTCCGCTTGGGGACGGCCGTTTAGGGATGAAGTCGCCGCCCTAATCGCCGACGCCACGCCGCCCGCCTGGAATCGTTATCTGCTGCCGGTTGCCTGCCAATGCGGTGCGATATTTGAGCGCTGGATCACGCCTTCGGACGCGGGCTAGTTGTTACACGTCACTATAGTTGTTCTATCACTATAGTTGTTCTATTTGTCGTGTAGTTGCAGTGTTCAGTGAATGTCGGTCGAGCATTCCGGGGAATCACCCTATTGTCCGATTCACTCCTCTTGGGCTACGGGTGGGCATCAGGTGTCGCGAATGGATCTCCATCAGGTCACCCAGAAGCGCATGCGTCAGCGCTGTGGTGTGCCCAACGCTCTCTCGGGATTCGTCGTATACGCCTTCCGGCTCTCTGGTCGCGGAGTCTTCTGACCACTCAGCCTCCCACTGCGCCGCGTCGAGTAGCCGGCGTCGCCCGGGCGTTCGTCTTGAAGTGAATCACAGGCCTGAATAAGTCAGCGTCTGGAATCCCGGCGGAGGCGATCATGGCAGACTTGGCCTTCATCGTGTCGCGCACCGCGCCGAAGACATACATGTACATCAAGCATGTATTCGCCGACGAGCATAGTGACGTGGGGGTGATCCTCGACCGTCGAGGGCATGAACGGCGCCAAAGCCAGAGGCCACTGCCAACCGAGAGACGCCACATGGAGCGGCGCCATCGTGACGTAACTGGGGAACTCCAATCATCCGGCTGGGCCGTGGTGAGGCGCGTGGGAAATCCGATGATCCCCGACGCCACCCGCTGTGTCGAGCTGGGCTGTCAGGAGGAAGGAGTTGTCGGTCTGAATGGTGCCTGGCTGTGTCTGACGCACGTCGACATTCGCTTCGCGATGATGAAGGCGCGGCTGGACCGAGCTTCTTCTTCTCGGGATGCTCCCTAGCCATCCCGGCTCGCCCTCCCCGAGCGCTGCGCTTGATTCATTTACGAAGATCTCCAGCGCCCACGCAACTCACAGCTCCGACAACCGTTGTCCTCCGTCCTACAGTTCATGGTGCCCTGCAAGCAACCGAACGCCGGGGTGTACTCCATCACTGGATGATCTCATCGGCTCGCAATAGCAGCGACTGCGGGATCGTGGGGCCGAGCGCGGTCCTCATAGTGATGACCGGCTCGAATTTTGTCGGCTGCTCGACGGGGAGGTCGCCGGGCTTCGCACCCTTCAGAATCCGATCCACGTGGCGCGCCACCGCGATGAACCTGCTCGCCGAAGTTCGCGCCGTAAGCGACAAGCTGACCGGCGCCGATTCATCGCCCGATCCGCTGCATCGGCACTTCGGGGAGGATGGGTTGGCGGACCTAGGGAAACCGGGAAAGCCGGCGCGCACTCGCCAGCTCGGCGGACGCTCCGCGTCCCGTTACAGCAATCCCGTCGTCAGCCTTAGGCCGGTGGAACGGGCGGGGGCCCGGCGGGCGGCGGGGGAATCGGCGGATTCGGAATCCACACCCATTTGTAGGGCGTGACTACGCCGTCGCCTTCGAGCACGTATCGCCCGTGCGGATACTGGATAACCCTAGGCTGCGTCGATGCCGGCGCGGCATAGGCCTGGTGAGCATAAGTCGACGGCGCCGAGTAGACAGGCGGGGCCGAGTAGTTGACGGGAGGCGCCTGGTAGACAGGTGCGGGTGAGTAGTAGACGGGGGCTGGCGCGACAACAACCCTGGGAACGGTGTGGGCCAGGACTTCGCCCACGATGATGAACGGCGCGAAGATCGCGAACGCGGCCAGGCCGATCACTCCTCTTCCCAGCCCATGACCATGACCTCCGGCGTGAGCTGCGGGCGCCGTGCTAGCGACGAGAAAGACGGCGATAAGAAGAACCGTCACGATTCGACGCATGGTTACCCTCCACTCGCGAGCGGGACGACTACCAAGTCAGCCGCAGCCTACCATCTGCGGACTCGCGGGGGAAGGACCTCGGCGGAGGATGGCTGGCGGGAGTCTAGCAGACCATTTGGCTGGCAGGGCTCAGCCGACGACAAGCGGCGGCCGAGGCAACCTGTTCGTGGGCTCTTGAGAAGGTCGTGTGCCGCCCTCGGCCTCGCACGGCTGCGGCTCGCTGACCAATTCGGTGGCTACCTCCTTTCCCTTAGGAGCCAGTCGATCACGGCTCGGGGGTCAGGTTCGTCCGGAGGCGAGGGCTGCGGTGCTTCCGAAGGCCGCGCAGGCTGTTGTGGC
>WNGJ01003553.1_pt2 | contig 16062 bp, 12 predicted proteins | sample 5400611 | NCBI WGS metagenome assembly WNGJ01 (sample SAMN13153375, study PRJNA577476) | soil metagenome | isolation source: 40 cm soil or saprolite under Garry oak tree replicate 1 | place: USA:California | collected 2016-06-15 | reverse complement strand
CAGTCGCTTGGTCGCGCTCAGCAATGACGACAGGCTTCGCGACTGGGCTTCGACATTGACCGATTCATAGCCATAGATCGGGTCCATGATGGTCGGCGCGTAAAGCCGTGCCGGATCGGCGCGCGAGAACCCGCCGTTGCGGTCCGGCGTCCATTGCATCGGCGTGCGCACGCCGTTGCGGTCGCCGAGATAGATGTTGTCGCCCATGCCGATTTCGTCGCCGTAATAGATGATCGGCGTGCCGGGAAACGACAGCAGCAGCGAGTTCATCAGCTCGATCTTGCGCCGGTCATTGTCCATCAAAGGCGCCAGGCGCCGGCGGATGCCGACATTGATGCGCGCGCGGGGATCGTTGGCGTAGGTCGACCACAGATAGTCGCGCTCGACGTCGGTGACCATTTCGAGCGTCAGTTCGTCGTGATTGCGCAGGAACAGCGCCCACTGGCAGTTGTTCGGGATATCCGGCGTCTGGCGCAGGATATCGGTGATGGGAAAGCGATCCTCCTGGGCGATCGCCATATAGATCCGCGGCATCAGCGGGAAATGATAGGCCATGTGGCATTCATCGCCGCGGCCGAAATATTCCTGCACGTCCTCCGGCCATTGGTTGGCTTCCGCCAGCAGCACCTTGCCCTTGGCATAGGCGTCGAGTTCGGCGCGCAGCTTCTTGATGACCGCGTGGGTCTCCGGCAGGTTCTCGTTGTTGGTGCCGTCGCGTTCGCACAGATAGGGAATGGCGTCGAGACGGAAGCCGTCGACGCCGGTGTCGAGCCAGCGCTTCATCACCTGCACCAGGGCGCTGACCACGCGAGGATTGTCGAAATTCAGATCCGGCTGATGCGAGAAGAAGCGATGCCAGTAAAATTGACCGGCTTCCGGGTCCCAGGTCCAGTTCGACTTCTCGGTGTCGGTGAAGATGATCCGCGTGCCCAAATATTTCTGGTCGGTGTCGCTCCACACATACCAGTTGCGCGCACTCGACTTCGGATCGCTGCGGCGGGCGCGTTTGAACCAGTCGTGCTGGTCGGAGGTGTGATTGATGACGAGTTCGGTGATGACCCGCAAACCCCGCCGCTTGGCTTCGACGATGAAGCGGCGGAAATCCTTCATGGTCCCGAAATCGGGATTGATGGCGCCGTAATCGGCGATGTCATAGCCGTCATCGCGGCCCGGTGAAGGGTAGAACGGCAGCAGCCACAGCGCGGTGACGCCGAGATCCTGCAGATAGGCGAGCTTCTCGGTCAGGCCTGCGAAATCGCCGATGCCGTCATTGTTGCTGTCGGCAAAGGCTTTGACGTGCAGCTGATAGATGATGGCGTCCTTGTACCAGAGCTCGTCGCCATCGAGGTCGGTGACCGGCAATTCGTGTTCATCGATCGAGGATAGCAGGTTCATGGCGCCCTCACGCCAGGCAACGAAAGAGCAAAGCGGGATTGTGCGCCGGATAGATCCGCAGCCGGATGCCGCCCCATTCGACGGGAGATCGCTCGCCGGTGAAGAGATTTTCAACCGCGGCGACATGACGCCGCTCGCCGGCTGCCCAGACTTGAACGTCGCCGAGCGGAAGCCAGAATTCATGCGCGTCGCGCGACAGCGCGATGGCGCCGACAACCGTGTTGGCCCCATCGACCGCTTCCTTGACGAAGCCGGTAACGTTGCCGTCGTCGATGGGGAGGAAACGCAGCAGGCTTGTCTGCTGCAGCGCCGCGTTCGCCCGGCGGGCACGGTTGAGCTCGCGGATATAGGGCTTGATGTTGCCGGGTCGATCCCAGTCCCGCACCTTGATCTCATATTTCTCGGAATCGAGATATTCTTCGCGGCCGGGAATAGGCTCGTGCTCCAGCAGTTCGAAGCCGTTGTAGATGCCGTAGGCACCCGAAAGCGTGGCGGCAAGCGCCGCGCGGGATTTGAACATCCATTCCTCGCCACTCTGCAGATGATAGGGCAGGATATCCGGCGTGTTGACGAAGAAATTCGGCCGATAGTAATCGCGCTCCGGATAGGCCGTCAGCTCGTTAAGATACTGCTCCAGCTCCCACTTCTGCGTACGCCAGGTGAAGTAGGTGTAGGATTGCGTGAAGCCGAGTTTTGCCAGGCCTTTCATCAGCTTCGGCCGGGTAAATGCTTCGGCGAGGAAGATCACGTCAGGATGATGAAGCTGAATCTCGCGGATCAACCATTCCCAGAACCGGAACGGCTTGGTGTGGGGGTTGTCGACCCGGAAAATGTTGACGCCCTGTTCGATCCAGAACAGCACCACATCGCGCAGGGCGTTCCACAGTGCGCCGGAGTCCTCCGAGGAAAAATCTGGATTGACGATGTCCTGGTACTTTTTGGGCGGATTTTCCGCATAGCGCATCGATCCGTCCGGCCGGCGTTTGAACCATTGCGGATGTTGTTTGAGCCAGGGATGATCCGGCGAGCATTGCACCGCGAAATCAAGCGCGACCTCCATATCGAGCAGCTTGCACGCGGCGACGAACTCGCGGAAATCCTCCAGCGTGCCCAGTTCCGGATGTACCGCATCGTGGCCGCCTTCGGCGCCGCCGATCGCGTAGGGGCTACCGGGATCGCCTTCGACGGTCGCGACCGCATTATTGCGCCCCTTGCGATTGGTTTTCCCGATCGGGTGGATCGGCGTGAAATAGATGACGTCAAAACCCATCTCCGCGACGTCGGGCAGGCGCGCGATGCAATCCTTGAAGGTGCCGTGCTGCCCGGGGGTAAGGCCCTGGCTCCTGGGCACCATTTCGTACCAGGCGCCGAAGCGCGCCCGCGGCCGATCCGCGACAAATGGAAACAATTGCGACCGCGTCAAATCGGGCCGCAGCTGGCTCTCGGCCATGGCGTCCTTTAGCTCGTCCGCCAGCAGCGGCGAGGCGTCGCCGGTTTGAAGATACGCCTCGCATTGCCGCAGGATGACGGCGGAAGCAGCCGGTCCACCGGCCACCGCCTTGGTGAGCATGCCGGCGCCCTCGATCGCATCGACGGGAAGGTCGGTGCCGGCCTGTTGCTTGAGCTCGAACCCATGCCGCCAGGTGGCGAATTCGTCAGTCCAGGCCTCGATGGCATAGACATAACGTCCGGGCGCGTCCGGGACGAACGAGCCGCCCCAGCGGTCGTTGCTGTCATGGCTCATTGGTTCGCGGTGCCATTGCCGGTCCTGCTCGCGGCGCCAGATCAGGGACGCGGCCACCACATCATGCCCGTCGCGATAGATGTCGGCCCAAACTTCGACGCGCTCCCCGACGATCCGCTTCACGGCAAAGCGGCCGCCGTCGATCCGCGGATAAACATCTTCGATATGGAAGGCGCCGCTGGCCGCAGCGCTCTCGACAGTTTGAGTTGTTTTGTTCACGGTGATGCCATTGACATGGAAATAACGTCTCGTTTCGCTTGGATGAAAGGAGACGCTCCGGACCTATATACAAAGCCGTTCGCTGGGCATTGGTTCCCGGGGAACGCTGGGGACACCTGGGAGTTAAACACGGCTATCCTATTCCTGCATCTAGAGAATTTCGCGACCCCTCCCGCCCTTGCGTGCAAACCGCGTGCCGAATGGACCTTTTCACCAAAGCCAAAGAACTCGGAATTGAGACCGAATTTATCGACGGTCAGGGTCACCGCCATGTGACGGATGAAGCGGCGCTGAAGATCATCCTCGACGCCCTGCCGGTCCGGGCAACCCACCGGCTTCTCAACCAGGCGGTGGTGGTGCGATGCGGCCAGTCCTCGCAGACCGAACTGAGCCAGGGGGCCATGCTCCCCGTGCGCTGGAAAATCGCCACGGGTCCCAGGATCATCGCCGAGGGAGTGACCCGCGATCCGATCATCGTCTGGCCGGCGGATTTGCCGGATGGTTCGTATCGGCTGCATCTGATCGATGCCTCCCTGGTTACCGAAGAAATTCCGTTGCTCGTCGCGCCGAAGGCTTTCGGCGGTGACTTCGATCGCTGCTGGCTGTTGGCGGTACAGCTTTATGGTGTCCGGTCGGCGCGCAATTGGGGGATCGGGGATTTCACCGACCTCGGAGCGTTGATCGAACTGGCATGCCAATTGGGAGCGGATGGCGTCGGCCTCAATCCGCTGCATGCGCTATTCGATGACCGTCCGGCCGATTGCAGCCCCTATTCGCCCAACAGCCGACTGTTTCTGAACGCGCTTTATGTCGATGTTGAGAAACTTCCGGAATTTCAGCCGGATGTTTTGGCCGCGAGCGAGGATGCGATCGCCCGGCTGAGGGCGAGCGATATCGTCGATTATGCCGCGGTGGCCGCGCTGAAATGGCGCGCGCTGCGGTCGGCGTTCGATGCCTTCAGGGCCAATCCAGCGAGCGAGTACCGCCAGGAGTTCGAAGATTTTCGCGCCGAGCGCGCTCCCTTGCTGCGGCGGTTCGCGTGCTTCGAGGTGCTGCGGCACAAGTTCAAGACGCCGTGGTGGGAATGGCCGGAACAATGGCGGCAGCCCAACGACGCCGAATGCGCTGGGTTGCGCGAGGGGCCTGATGGCGCCGAAATCGAATTGGTCGAATTCGCGCAATGGATTGCCGATCGCCAGCTGCGGTGCTGCCGGGATCTGGCCAGCCGACTGGGCATGAAGGTCGGCCTCTATCTCGATGTCGCCGTCGGCGTGCAGTCCGACGGGTTCGATGCCTGGAACGAGCAGGCGGCGATTTCCCGCCATCTCGCGGTCGGCGCGCCGCCGGATGCGCTCAACACCGCCGGCCAGAACTGGGGCCTGGCAGGCTTCAACGCCGCAGGTCTGGAAATCCAGTCGTTCGAGCCTTATCGGGAGATGTTGCGGGCATCGATGCGCTACGCCGGTGCGATCCGGCTCGATCATGTGCTCGGGCTGAAGCGGCTATATCTGGTGCCGCACGGTTTCGCCGCCGACAATGGTGTCTATGTGCAAATGCCGTTCGAGGCGCTTTTGGCGACGACCGCGCGGGAAAGCGTGGCGCATCGCTGCGTGGTGATCGGCGAGGATCTCGGCACCGTACCGCAAGGTTTTCGCGAGCAGATGGCCGAGTGGGGGATCTGGTCGTATCAGGTGATGATGTTCGAGCGCGACGACCACGGCTCGTTTCGCGGCATCGACCGTTATTCGGCCAATGCCCTGGTCACCTTCAATACCCACGACCTCTCGAGCTATGCGGGCTGGCGTTCGTTCAGCGATCTCGCGCTGAAGCGATCGCTTGGCATCGATCCCGGCGAAAGCGACGAGGCGCGGTGGCATGCGCTGTCGATGCTGAGCGAGGTTCTGCGGCAGCACGGCATCGACCATCATGATCTCTTTGCCGTCGCGGGCTTCTTGTCACGGACCAGCTCCCGCCTGCTGACGATAGCGCTGGAGGACCTATTGGGCGTGATCGACCAGCCCAATGTTCCCGGCACCGTGGACGAGCATCCGAACTGGCGGCGGCGGCTGCCGCAGGCGATCGACGAGATCGAGTCTGCCATCGATATTCCCGCGCTCAAACTTGCGACAGCGGAACGGACTCGGGCGGCGATCTGACGCAGAGGCGATTTGAACAGGTGAAGGAATTTGTCCTCCCGAATTGAAGACTATGGGCTGATCGGCGATTGTGAGACTGCAGCCCTGGTCGGGCGCGACGGATCGATCGACTGGCTGTGCTGGCCCGCATTCGATTCCGACGCGTGCTTTGCGGCGCTGCTCGGTACCCATAAGCACGGCCGTTGGCTGATCGCGCCGGCGGACGAGATCATGAAATGCTCACGCCGCTACTGGGATAACACCCTGATTTTGGAGACGCGTTTCGAGACGGCAGATGGCGTCGTCGCCCTGATTGATTTCATGCCGCCGCGCGGTAACGCCTCCGACGTCGTCCGGCTGGTGCGGGGTGTTGCGGGTAGGGTAAAACTGCGGATGGAGCTGGTGATCCGCTTCGGATTCGGCGTCGACATCCCCTGGGTCCGGCAGACCGATGGCGCGCTGCTGGCGATTTGCGGGCCGGACATGACCGTGCTGCGAACGCCGGTCGAAACCCGCGGCGTGGACCTGACCACGGTGGCCGATTTCGACGTAAGCGAAGGCGAGACCGTCCCCTTTGTGCTGACCTACGGACCTTCGCATCTTCCGCTGCCCGACCCGATCAACCCGGCGCGCGCGATGGAGGATACCGAGGGTTTTTGGACGGAGTGGTGCAGCCGCTGCACCTATGAAGGCGACAGCCGTGATCTGGTGATACGATCGCTGATTACGCTGAAGGCGCTGACCTATCAGCCAACCGGCGGCATTGTCGCGGCGCCGACAACGTCGCTGCCGGAAAAGCTCGGGGGCAGCCGAAATTGGGACTACCGTTTTTGCTGGCTGCGCGATGCCACCTTCACGCTGCTGGCGTTGATGAACTCAGGCTATACCGAGGAGGCTTCCGCCTGGCACAATTGGCTGCTGCGCGCGGTGGCCGGCGCGCCGGCGAATATGCAGATCATGTACGGGATCATGGGCCAGCGCCGCCTGCTGGAGTGGGAAGCTGGCTGGTTGCCCGGTTATGAGGGTGCTCAACCAGTTCGGCTCGGGAACGCCGCGCATGCCCAGCTGCAGCTTGACGTGTATGGCGAACTGATCGACGCCTTTCATCAGTCGCGCATGACGGAGCTGAAGCTGGACGAAGGCACCTGGGCGCTGGAATGCGCCGTGCTGGCGCATCTGGCGGAGGTCTGGGACCAGCCGGATCACGGCATCTGGGAACGCCGCGGGGACGCCAAGCATTACGTTTCTTCGAAAGTGATGACTTGGGTCGCGTTCGACCGCGCCATCAAAAGCGCCGAAAAATTCGGATTTGATGGGCCGCTGGACCGATGGCGGACCTTGCGCGACACCATTTGTCGCGATGTCTGCGAGAAAGGCTTTGACGCCAGGCAAAATACGTTCGTCGAATCCTACGGCTCGCAATGGCTCGACGCCAGCCTCCTGATGCTGCCTGCGGTGGGTTTCCTCCCCGCGTCGGACCCGCGGGTTCGCGGCACCATCGCGGCGATCGAGAAGCACATGATGCGAGATGGATTTGTGCTGCGGCACGACCCTCGCGAGGTCTCCGATGAACGACAGCCGGTCGAAGGCGCTTTTCTGGCCTGCAGCCTTTGGCTCGCCGACGCCCATGTATTGGCAGGCGAACTCGGCAAGGCGCAGGTGCTGTTCGACCGGGTGGTCGCGATCGCGAACGATCTTGGGCTATTAGCGGAAGAATACGATTCCGGCGCGGGCCGCCAGACCGGTAATTTCCCGCAAGCCCTGACCCACATCGCGCTGATCAATACCGCGCACAATCTTAGTGATGCCAAAAAGCCGGTGGAGAAGCCGGCGATGCAGCGGTCGAAGTGAGCTGCGGTCGAAGTGAGTTGAAGTAAGCAGCGGTTGAAGTAAGCAAGCGGTCTTGGGGCCGGCGCATATGGTGCGCCGCCGCCTGTTTCTCTCTGCGCCGCCTCGAGTGGAACCCGCAGCGCCCGGATTTCTTATTCTTAAGGATTTGCGGGAGGTTGCGGATGATGCGCTGGTTGGCAGTTGCGATGTTGTCGGTTTGGCTGGTGTTTCCGGCCGCGGGCGCCGGCCTCGACGCAACGGCGGTCAATAACGCGGGATACCGTGCAAAGCTTCCCGACGACAGAATGGATGCGGTTGTCGTCAAGCTGCAGATTCTGCTGGATCGCGCGCAATTTTCCCCCGGCGAGATCGACGGCAAATTTGGAGAAAACGCCCAAAAGGCCCTGAACGCTTTCGCAGAACTCCAGGGTCTGACCGCCGACAAGCCATTGACGCCGGAGATCTGGGAGATGCTCTCGGAGATCAGCGACGGGCCCATCATCACCGACTACAAGATTTCCAAGAGCGACACTGAAGGACCCTTCCTGGAGAAATTACCCGTCAAGATGGAGGACATGAAAAGTCTCAAGGCCCTCAGCTATACCAGCCCTCGCGAGGCCATCGCCGAGAAGTTTCATATGAGCCAAGAGCTGCTTGCGGCGCTTAATCCAGGCAAGAAATTCGATCAGGTCGGCGAAACCGTCTCCGTGGCCAACGTGCTCAAGAAACAACCTAAATTCAGGATTGGCCGGATCGAAGTCGACAAGTCGCGCCAAACGGTCAAGGCATTCGCGCCTTCGGGCGAGCTTGTCGCCTTCTTTTCGGCTACGGTTGGCAGCGAGGAGAAGCCGACGCCAAGCGGCACCCTCAAGGTCAGCTCGACCCACCCAAATCCGACCTATCGCTATAATCCCGATTACAAATTCAAAGGTGTCAAATCCAAGGAGGCTTTCACCATCAATCCGGGGCCGAATAACCCGGTGGGATCCTACTGGATTGGGCTTTCCGCCGAAGGGTATGGCATCCACGGCACGTCGGACCCATCCCGAGTCGGCAAATCTGAATCCCACGGCTGCATTCGGATGACGAACTGGGACGTCGGGTTGCTGGGCGATAATGTCAGAAAGGGAACGCCGGTCGTGTTCGTCGACCAGCCGCAAGCCGGCCGAAAGGAGTGAGCGTCAGCAAGCCTTTCCGGGCAAAGCGGCCACTAGACCCAGGTGCCGTCGCTTTGCGTTGGAACCGAACTGAAGGGTGGGCGTTGCCGACGACATCGCACGCGGGAGGCGAATATGAGCCGCGGAATGCCATCGATGACTGCCCTTTTGGGACTGCTCGCAATTGCGGGATACCAGAACCGGGACAAGCTGGCAGAAATGCTCAACAGTGCCAGGGCCGAAAATGCGCAGACCGGCAGCGCCCCGCAGCCCGGGGTCGGCGGCCTGCTCGGAAATCTCGGTGGATTGTTGGGCGGCGTGGGCGTAGGCGGGCTGCTCAATGGCGGCATCGGCGAGTTGCTCGAAAAGTTCAAGCAGAACGGTCAGGGCGACACGGCCCAGTCCTGGGTCAATGACGGTCCCAACAAGGAGGTTTCGCCTCCGCAGCTGAAGCAGGCGATCGGCGCGGATGTCCTGGCCGCGCTGGAGCAACAGACCGGCCTTTCCCAGGAAGAACTTCTTGCCCGGCTTTCGCGGGAGCTTCCGGCCGCTGTGGACAAATACACGCCGGGCGGCCGTCTGCCCGCCGCCTGAATCGCAAAAGTAATTTTCGTCGCTCAACTTAACAGGGAGGAATCGAGATGGGCATCATCTGGACCATTATCATCGGCTTTATCGCCGGCGTGATCGCCAAGTTCATCATGCCCGGAGACAACGAGCCGTCGGGCTTTGTTCTCACTGCGGTCCTCGGAATCGTTGGCGCGTTCGTCGCGACCTATCTCGGGCAAGCTCTCGGCTGGTATGGCCCCGATCAGGGCGCGGGCCTGATCGGCGCCGTCGTCGGCGCGGTGATTGTCCTGTTTGTCTATGGGCTCTTCGCCGGCAGGAGTCAGCGGGCAGTCTAGTGGTTTCGCGCTAGCACCAGATCTAATTCATCGGCTTTAGCCGGTACTCTCGACATAGATGGTCGCCTTGACAACGTCCTGGCGATCGAGAATTTCAAGCAGCTGCGCGATTGTCTCCTCGGCGTCCCGCGGGCTGCAACCGATGTGCTGCGCGAGCACCAACTAAGCCTCGCGCATGGCGTAGATGAGCAGCTCTTCGTCGTTCATGTCGGGGATCTGAGGGATACTCATGCTCGCTTCCGTGCTCGGGCCGCAGCCTCGTTTAGTGAGCGATCGTTTCCCGCAGCTGATTGCGGAAGGCACGGGTTCGTTTTGGACCGTTGCTTCCACGGATATACCGCGGGCCGGGATCGGTTATCGCGCGTTGCTCTTCAAGATAAGCTCAATCGCCCTGGCAAAGCCTTCCTCCGCGTTCGACGTGGTGACATGCGTCGCCATTTTCTTGACGTCGTCGGTGGCGTTGCCCATCGCGATCGAGAGGCCGCTTTGTTGGAACATGGCCAGATCATTCTGCATGTCGCCGATGGTGGCGACCGCATCGGTCGAAATGCCCAACCGTTTGGCCATCGTCTGCACGAAGGTGCCCTTGTCGTGGCCGGGCGGGGTGACGTCGAGATAATAGGTCTGCGATCGGACCGCGGTAGCCTGCGCGCCTACCGCCTGCTGCATCGCGGCTTCGCAGCGTTGCAGCATCGCCGCATCGGAGCTGGCGCCGACGATCTTGCAGGCGCCAGACAGATAAGGGGCGAAATCCGCAACGATGGTCGGGTCGGACCGGATGGCGCGTTTTTCGAGCGGGATGTATTCGCCGTCGCCGCGGCGCGCCAGCCATTGGTCGTTGGTGAACAGCCAGATATCGACATCGAATTCGCTCAATACATCGAGGCTGAGCTGAGCCGTCGCCGGCGGGATCAGATGCGCTTCGATCGGAATGAGTTGCGGGTCGACGATCGAGCTTCCGTTGAAGGATCCGATCGGCAGCGTGATCGCCAGCGGCTCGATCAGAAAGCGCATGCCGAGGGTAGGCCGGCTTGAGGTGATGGTGAAGCCGATGCCGGCGTCGTGCAGTCGCCGCACAGCGTTCCTCGCGCCGTCGGTCAATGTCTTATCCTTGGTCAGCAGCGTGCCGTCCACATCCGATACGACGAGACTGATGCGTGTCATGAGAAATTCCTGCGCACTGGCGCGCCGTCAGTGGGGGTTAGCTTCAAGTCGGCCATGATGTCACCGACAACGGTCTCGACCGGTGCATCAATCGACACTGTCACGGGCTTTTCGTCCACGTCTGGCGGCTCCAGCGTTTTGAACTGGCTGGCGAGCAATCCCGGGGGCATGAAATGACCTTTGCGCGAGGCGAGCCGACCTGCGATCAGTTCCTGTGTGCCCCGGAGATAGATGATGCGGACGTCGCTGCGTCCATGCACCAGGATATCGCGATAGGCGCGCTTCAGCGCGGAGCAGGCGATCACGGCACGCTCGCCGGCCTTGCAGACCCTGTCGATCTCATCGGCAATCGCCTGCAGCCAGGGCCAGCGGTCCTCATCGGTCAGGGGATGGCCGGCGCTCATTTTGGCGACGTTGCTCGCGGGATGAAACCGGTCGCCGTCCTCGAACGTCCAGCCCAGTCGCTCAGCCAATTTATCCGCGATGGTGCTCTTGCCGGAGCCGGACACGCCCATCACGACCAGCGCGCACGGTATCTTGCCCGTCTCATCGGCCACGAAGATTCTCCGGCAGCGCGGCTTGATCCACCAGCCAAATGGTCTCGCCGGTGGACTTCGCGCGGTTGGCCGGCAGGTTCTCGCCATCGAGCACGCGCGTCAAGATCGCGCGCTTTTCCGCGCCCGCGACCTCGAACAGCATTTCACGGCATGAATTGAGCGCCGGCAGCGTCAGCGTCACCCGCGGCACGAATGGTTCGACAGGTGCCTGGGGCACGCCGACCACCCAGCGTTCGATCTCCTCGATGGCGGGATAATCCGGAAACAGCGACGCGGTATGACCGTCCGGCCCGATCCCCATCAGCACGACGTCGAACAATGGCCGCGAAGAAACCAGTTCATTGGCGCCATAGAATGATTGCAGTTCGCGTTGGTAACGCCTTGCGGCCTCTCTTGGGTCGGCGGCGTCAGTCGGAATCGGGTGGATGCTGGCGGCCGGTGCGAGGCGATCCAGAAAAATCCGTCGTGCCACGCCCATATTGTTAAGCGGATCGGTCGCCGGAACAAAACGCTCGTCGCCGATGAACCAGTGCACACGATCCCAGGGGATGTGGCTTCGATAGGTGTCGGTGGCGAGCAATTGGTAAAGTTGCGTCGGGCTTGATCCGCCGGTCAGGCAGATTGCCACGCGATCTCCGTTGGCGGCGATCCTCGCCATGATACGATCCGCGGCGGCTTTCGCCAGCGAAGCAGGATCGGCAACCTCGATCACATGACGATTGTCTTTCGGTGCCATCTAACCGAGCTTCCGCCAGCTTCGGCCGTCGCGCTTCAGTAATTCCTCGGCCTCTGCGGGCCCCTCGCTGCCGGCTTTGTAATTCTGCAAACCCCTTGGGCCCGCCTTCTTCCACGCGTCGAGGAACGGCTGCACCGCCTGCCAGCCGGCCTCCACGCTGTCGGCGCGTTGAAACAGGATGTTGTCGCCGATCATGCAGTCATAGATCAGCGTCTCGTAGCCGGTGGCCGGCTCGGCTTTGAAGTAGTCCTTGTAGCGGAATTTCATCTCGACGCCGTCGATGTTGATCGTCGGCCCCGGCACCTTGGTGTTGAACTGCAGCGTGATGCCCTCGGTCGGCTCGATGCTGATGATAAGGTAGTTTTGCGACAAGCGATCCACCGGGGTGCAACTGAACATCGCGAACGGCGCCTGCTTGAACTTGATGGCGACTTCGGTGCGCTTGATGCCCAACGCCTTGCCGGTGCGCAGATAAAAGGGAACGCCGGCCCAACGCCAGTTGTCGATGGTCAGTTTCAGCGCGGCGTAGGTCTCGATAGTGCTGTCGGGCTTGACGTCTTCGGTCTTGCAATAATCCCCGATCTCGGTGTCGCCGATCTTGCCGCCCAGATATTGGCCCCGCACCGAATTCTTGAGAGCTTCCGCTTCGCTCTGGGGCTGGATCGCCGCCAGCACATCGGCCTTTTCGGAGCGCACCGAATGTGCGTCGAACCGGATCGGCGGCTCCATCGCCACCAACGACAGCAGCTGGAATAGATGGTTCGGCACCATGTCGCGTAACGCGCCAGTCGAGTCATAAAAGCTGCCGCGGTGGCCGACGCCGAGTTTTTCGTCGACGGTGATTTGTACATGATCGATATGATTGCGGTTCCAGATCGGTTCGAACATGCCGTTGGCGAAGCGCAGCACCAGAATGTTCTGCACCGTCTCCTTGCCGAGATAGTGATCGATCCGGTAGATTTGGTGTTCGTCCACGATCTTCAGGAGTTCGCCGTTAAGCTGCTTCGCCGAAGCGAGGTCGGTGCCGAACGGCTTCTCGATTACCAGCCGCCGCCATGCGCCGTTGGCTTCCTTTAGCAAGCCGGTGCGGCCAAGCTCGCGGCCGATCGGCGCGAAAGCGTTTGGCGGCGTCGCCAGATAAAACAGTCTGTTGCCGCCGGTCGACCGGTTCGCTTCCAGTTTTTCAAGCCGCTCCCGCATCGCGTCGAACGAGGCCGGGTCCTTAGGATCGGCTTCAACGCTGGTGACGCATTCGAGCAGGCGTTTTGCGACCGCATCCTCGACCGGGCGGGTGGCGTGCTGGCGCAAGCCCTTCATCAGGCTTTCACGCAGATCATCGTTCGACATGCCCTTGCGGGCGACGCCGACCACGCAGAATTTGTCGGGCAGCAGGCCGGTTGCCTCGAGGTTATAAAGCGAGGGGATCACCAGCCGGTGCGTCAGATCGCCGGTCACGCCGAAGATCACGAACGAGCAGGGATCGGGTTTCTTCTGATTTGAACGTTGGTCTGAGGCGTCGGTCACGAATGGTCGGCCTTTGGCTTGATGATATCAGGCGCGTTCTGCCGCGTCGGGGTCGGATGCTGTTGCGGTTCCTTGTGACCGCCAAAACCGTCGCGCATTGCAGAGAGAATCTTTTCGGCGAAGGTATGTTCCTTGCGGGAGCGAAACCGCGCGAACAATGCGGCGGTAAGCACTTCAGCGGGCACGGCCTCGTCGATGGCGGCGTTGACGGTCCAGCGGCCTTCGCCGGAGTCTTCCACAAAGCCCGAATAGCTCTCAAGCGTTGGATTTTTTGCGAGCGCGGAGGCGGTGAGATCGAGCAGCCAGGACGGGATCACGCTGCCGCGCCGCCAGACCTCGGCGATATCGGCAATATCGAGATCGAAGCGATGCTCCGCCGGCAGCGCATCGATATTGGCATTCTTTAAAATATCGAACCCCTCGGCATAGGCCTGCATCAGGCCATATTCGATGCCGTTGTGAACCATCTTGACGAAGTGACCGGCACCGACAGGACCCGCATGGATGTAGCCCTGCTCGATGCGGGGATCGCGGCGCTCGCGACCACCGGTGCGCTCGATATCGCCGATGCCCGGCGCCAACGATGCAAAGATCGGGTCGAGGCGATCGACCACGGTTTTGTCTCCGCCGATCATCATGCAATAGCCGCGGTCGATGCCCCAGACGCCGCCTGACGTGCCAACGTCGACGTAGTGAATGCCGCGCTCCTTCAGCGCCTTGCCACGGCGGACGTCGTCCTGCCAGAATGTATTGCCGCCGTCGATGATGACGTCGCCGGCCTGCATCAGCTTTGATAGCGCATCGATGGTCGCTTCGGTGATCTTGCCGGCTGGCAGCATCACCCAGACGGTTCGCGGTTTCTCGAGCTTATTGACCAACTCTTCCAGCGCGGCCGAACCCGCCGCGCCGTCGCCCGCGAGCGCCGCGACAGCTTTCGGATCCCTGTCATAGACGACCGCGGAGTGACCGTGCTTCATCAGCCGGCGGACGATATTGCCACCCATCCGCCCCAAGCCGATCATGCCGAGTTGCATTTTTGTTTTCCTTCGACTTCGGTACAGATTACTCGTGAAGTTTCAGTGTTTCGGCGATGGAGGTGAACTCCCTCTCCCATCGGGAGAGGTCGCCGAACCGCGATTTTTCGAGTCCGCTGTCACGGCCTAGTTCAGGGCGTCATGAATAGCGGCATCGAGCATCTTCAGTCCTGACTTGAGATTGCCCTTGAGATGCACGCGCAGCGCACGGCGGCCGCGTTCGGTCAGCACGTCGAAATCGCCACGGGCCTGTGCCGCCTTGATCACCCCGAAACTGGCTTTTTGACCGGGCACCGCGAGATCCTTGTCGTCATCGGCGGTGATCTGCAGGAACACTCCGCTGTCGGGACCGCCTTTGTAGGCCTGTCCGGTGGAATGCAGGAAACGCGGGCCGAATTCGGCGCAGGTCGCGACATGGCGCTTGTCGCGGACCGCAAGCCGCATGTGCTGCAGGCGGTCGATATGCGCGCGATCGCGTTCGACATAGGCAAGCAGCGCGACATAATCCCCGCTGCCAGCGCGGGCCAGATGGGCTTTCAGCCACGAGGCAAAATCGCCGTCGGCGCCGGCCTTGCGCAGGTCGCTCGCATTGCTGTCGTCGGTGTAGATATCGGCTTCCGCGCTGGACATCACGGGCTTTTCCGGCGGCAGCGCGCCGGATTTCTCGAACGCCGCGGTCAACTCACGGGTCTTGATCTTGGCGTCTTCGACGTCAGGCTGGTTGAACGGATTGATGCCGAGCACCGCCCCGGCCACCGCGGTCGCCATCTCGAACCGGAAGAACTCCTGACCGAGATGGTCGATCGATTCCATGACAATGCGGACCACCGGATGTCCGGCCTTTTCCAGTGCGGTCAATTTGTCGTCATGCGCGGCATCGCTTTCGCCGTCGGTACGGATATCGATGAAGAAGCGGTCGTCGCCGTAGAGCGACACGTCGTCCAGGGGCTCGCCATCGATCGGGATCAGCCCCTTGCCGTCCTTGCCGGTGGATTCCGCAATCAGCTGTTCGGCCCAGGCGCCGAAGTCGGAAATTTTTTCCGAAGAAAGGATCGTTACCTTGTCGCGGCCCTCGAGCCCGGCAAGGCCCATGGCGAGACCCAACTGCACACCGGGGTTTTCGTGCGGCGGCACATCGGGTCCGCAGGAGCGCACCATCGCCAGCGCGTGCTTCAGCAGCGTGCGGACGTCGATGCCTGCCGCCGCGGCCGGCACCAGCCCGAACGGCGACAGCACGGAATAGCGTCCGCCGATCGCCGGGTCGCCATGGAAGGTCCGCGCAAAGCCTTGCTTGGTCGCGACCTTCTCAAGCGACGAGCCGGGATCGGTCACCGCGATGAAACGGTGCCCGGCCTTGTCGGCGCCGATCGCCTCGGAGACGCGCGCGAAGAAGTAATCCTTCATCACGTTCGGCTCGGTGGTGCCGCCGGACTTGCTGGAGACGATAAAGAGTGTGTTGGCGAGGTTGATCGAGGCCTGCATGCTGCGGACCTGCGCGGGATCGGTCGAATCGAGCACATGCAGTTTCGGAAAGCCGGGCTGCTTCGCAAACGTCTCGGCGAGCACTTCCGGCCCAAGGCTCGATCCGCCCATGCCAAGCACGACGGCATCGGTGAAGTTCTGCCCCTTCACGCGGTGCGCGAAGTCCTCGTAATCCGCGAT
>WNGJ01004007.1_pt1 | contig 16066 bp, 11 predicted proteins | sample 5400611 | NCBI WGS metagenome assembly WNGJ01 (sample SAMN13153375, study PRJNA577476) | soil metagenome | isolation source: 40 cm soil or saprolite under Garry oak tree replicate 1 | place: USA:California | collected 2016-06-15 | reverse complement strand
CCGCAGGCGGCCAGGCCAGCCCCGCCGCCGAGGTCGTACCGGGCAGCGGCGTCCGCGATGCGCTGCCGTGCGTGCGCGGCGTCGCGCGCCCGGACCAGGCACCAGACCCGCGCGGAGGTACTGGCCAGCAGTTCGCTCAGCAGGTGCGCCCCGAGGAACCCGGTCGCCCCGGTGAGCAGGATCTCCAGCGGCCGGCGCCAGTCAGGGCGCGGGCACCGCGGGTGCGCCCGCACCCGGACGGGGGCCAGGTCCGCCTCGCGGGCGAAGTCGACCCGGCCCTGGTCGCCGTCGGCGGCGAGCCTGCCCGCGCGGGCGTCCTGCGTGGCCTGGGCGAACCCGCGTAGCGTCGGATCGCGCAGCAGGCACCGGGTGAGCGGCCGCACGTAGTCCGCGCCGATCCCGAACATGACCCGGGTGCGGGCCAGCATCTCCGCGGCCAGCAGCGAGTTCCCGCCTAGCGCGAAGAAGTCGTCGTCCAGGCCGACCTGGTCCTTCTTCAGCAGCCTGGACCACAGGTAGGTCATCCCGGCCTGCGTCGGCGTGCGCTGCCCGCCTGGGTCGGCGCCCGGCGCGGGGACCGGGGGATGCCCCAGCGTGCCCCGGGCCGGTTCCCCCTCCGGGGTCAGCGGCATCTGGTCGAGCGGGACGAACGCGGCGGGGATCATGTATCCGGGCAGCCGGGCGCGCAGGAAGCTCCGCAGGCCGAGGGGGTCTGGGGGGAAAGGTTTCCCCCCAGGATCGGGGGGATCCCGGGGGGTCGTCCCCCCGGGGCAGAGCGTGTAATACGCCACCAGGCGCTGGTCGCCCGGGCCCTGACCTCGAGCTGGCCGTCCTCCCGCCAGCGCCCGAGGTCCCCGGTCCGGTACATCCTGCTGCCGGCCCCGCCGCCGCAGGCGGCCAGGCCGGCCCCGCCGGGGTCGGGCAGGAAGCGTTCCGCGGTGAGCGCCGGCCGGCCCAGGTAACCGCGGGCGACCCCGCAGCCGCCGATGTAGATCTCGCCCGTCGTCCCGGCCGGCGCCGGGTTCAGGTTCTCGTCCAGGATCATGATCCGAACGTGCCGGGTAGCCCGCCCCACCGGAACAGCAGTCTCGCCGTCCTCCGGCCGGGCGCGCAGGTCGCACACTGCCGAGGTGATGGAGGTCTCGGTCAGCCCGTAGGCGTTCAGCAGCCGCGCCGCCGGCGCCGCCCGCAGCGCCGCCCGGCAGTCCGCGGCGTCCGCCGTGTCACCGCCGGTGATCATCAGCCGGAGGCTGCGCAGCCGCTCGTCGTCCGGTTCGGTGATCGCGAGCAGCTGGTGCCAGTAGGCGGGCGTCAGGTCGATGACGGTGACCCGCTCGCGCTCCAGGTAGCTGAGCAGGTCGCTGGGGGCGATCGTGCCCGGCGGCGGCAGCATCAAGGTGGCCCCGCGGGTCAGCGCGACGAGCACCTGCTCGATCGAGGTGTCGAAGGCGAGCGAGGCGAGCTGCGCCACCCGGTCCCCGGCCGAGATCTGGTACTCGCCCGCGATCTCCCCGATCGTGCAGGCCAGGGCGCCGTGGCTGACCGCGACCGCCTTGGGCTCGCCGGTGGACCCGGAGGTGTAGATGGCGTAGCCGATGTGGTCCGGGTGCAGGCTGACCTCGGGCGCCGTGTCTGGCTGGCGGGCGAGGTCGAGGGCACCGGCCACGAGCAGCCTGTCCCGGCCGATGGGCAGCTTCTCGTCCGCCCGGCCGGTCAGGATCGCCGCGGGGCGGGCTTCCGCGCACATCCGGGCCAGCCGGGCCGGCGGTAGCGACGGGTCGAGCGGCAGGTACCCGCAGCCGGCCTTCATGATCGCGAGCAGGCCGCGGATCGCCTCCGCGCCACGGCCGAGATGCACGCCGATCACGGTTTCCGGGCCGGCCCCCAGGCCGGCCAGGTAGCGGGCCAGCCGGTTCGCCGACTGGTCGAGCTCGCGGTAGGTCAGCCGCGTTCCCGCGGCGACGACGGCGGTCGCGTCCGGCCGGAGGGACGCCTGCCCGGCGACCATCTCGTGGACGAAGGGCCGGGCCGGGTGCGCCCCGTCCCGCCCGGCCCGGGCCGGGCGGCCCACGGCGCCTCCGGCCGCGACGGCGCGGACGCTGGCCGGGGCGATGTCCGGCCACGCGGCGGCGATGGCGTCCAGGCAGGCGCGTCTGGACATCGCGGCCGACTGCCGCCGCCAGCCATCCGGCAGGGCCGAATCCGCTCGCCACAGCGCATGCTGGCCATAATCGCTGACCGCCACGACAAAGTCGTCTCGAGTTTTCTTCCCCGGGTCGTCAGTGGCGGTCACGAATGCGGTTCCCTTGGCAATGTCCCGGACTGCCCCCGGGGTGAGAAGGCGTCACTTCGCAGGCGATCATGCCCGTATCGTGTCAGGCCAACACGTCATTTTCCTGGCAGATCAGCCCTGGTCAGTCGGTAGGATCAGCCAGAAACCGAATAATTTGCCGATATTTCGCAATTCACACAATGTGGTCAAAGGTATTATTTCCCGGCAAACTTAGCGAGGTCCCTGACCGCGCATGCGCTGATCTGCGCCGGGAAAGAATACAGTGCATTTCTGGGGCCTGCGTGCTGAGAGGATGAAAAATGAGGCCGGGGGGGAAATGGTAATGTCGCGGCGGCATGTGCTCGGCGGCTTTACCGGCTGGATGGCCTTGCTCACCGCGGCCTACTACTGGCTGCCTGGCTTGCGCGTCGAGGCGTGGGGCCTGATCGGCCTCAGCGGGTCGGTCGCGATCGTGGCTGGTGTAGTCCTCAACCGTCCTTCCCGCAAAACCCCCTGGCTGCTGCTCGCCGTCGGGCAGGCGAGCTTTGTCGCCGGCCAGGTCAGCTTCCTGGTGGCGCAGCTCATGGGGACGCGGCTCCCCTTCCCCTCGTTCGCCGACGTGCTGTACCTGCTGACCTATCCGCTGTACGCGGCCGGAATGGTGATCTTCATCTGGTGGCGTACCCCGTACCGGGACCGGCGCAGCCTGATCGACGCGATGACGCTGACCGCCGGGCTGGGACTGCTGTCGTGGATCTACCTGATCCTGCCCTACGTGCACAACCCGGCGCTGTCCTGGCTGCAGAAGAGCGTGGCCGTCGCCTACCCGCTCGGCGACGTGCTCGTCCTGGCCATGATCGCCAGGCTGCTCGCCCCGGGAGCGGCGCGGCCCCGGTGCGTCCAGTTGCTGACCCTCGGCATCGTCGGCGAGCTGGCGGCGGACACGTCGTTCGGCCTGATGCAACTCTACGGGTCGTTTCACAACGGGACCGTCGTCGACCTCGGCTGGGTCGTCCTGTACGCCGCCTGGGGCGCGGCGGCGCTGCATCCCACGATGACCGAACTCACCCTGCCTGCGGCCCGGCAGCATGTGGAGGTCTCGCCGGCCCGGCTGACCGTGCTCATGCTCGCGTCGCTGATCGCCCCGGTCGTGCTGTTCAGCGAGTCGATCCGGATCGGCGGGGCGGACGACAGCGTGATCGCGGTGTTCTCCGCGATCCTCTACCTGCTCGTGCTGTCGCGCCTGTGGGACGTGGCGGCCTCGCACCGTCGTGTGCTCGGCCGGGAACGGGCGGTGCGGCGGGCCAGCGTGTCCCTGGTGTCGGCGGCCACCGTGGACCAGGTCGCGGCGGCCGTCAGGTTTGCGACGGATACCCTGCTCGGCCCGGGTCCGCAGCGCGACGTGCTGTTCGCGGTGCGGACCGACGGCGCGTTCCGCGCGGCGACCGCGGCCTCCGCCGATCCGGTGCCGATGGGCCGGCTCGGGGAGCTGGCCGGGACCTGGCTGCCGTCCGTGGCCGGCCCGGCCCCGCTCCTCGCACCGGTGACCAGGCTGCCCGCGCCGGCCAGGGACTGCGTCCCCGCCAGCGACTGGATGCTGATCTGCCCGCTCACGCTCAAGGCCCGGCCGTCGGGTGATCCGCTCCTCGGGGTGCTGGCGGTGTTCGGCGAGCAGCGCATCCTCACCGACCTGTCCGCGACGATGGAGATCCTCGCCCACCAGGTGGCCCTCGCGGTGGAACGGATCATGCTCCGCCAGGAGATGGTGCGCCGGGGCAACGAGGCCTACTTCCGCACGCTGGTCCAGGACACCTCGGACGCGATCTTGATCGTCGGCGACGACGGGAGGGTCAGGTACGCCACGCCCTCGGCCGCGTCCATCTTCGGCGATGTCACCGTGGAGGGCGCGTACCTGCGGGATCTCGTCGCGGACGGGGAGGACGACGACCTCGTCCGCGCGCTCACCGAGCCGGCGGCCGACGCGAGCCTCAGTTCCCGCTACGTGGACCGCCGGATCACCCGCCGCGACGGGGTGAGCGTCCAGGTCCAGGTCCGGTCCAGCGACCTGCGCGCGGACCCCACCGTGGCCGGCCTGGTGCTCACCGTGCGGGACGTGACCGAGCAGCGCCAGCTCGAGGAGCAGCTGAAGTACCAGGCCTTTCACGACGCGCTGACCGGACTGCCCAACCGGCTGCTCTTCCAGGACCGGATCTCGCGGCAGCTCGCCGCGGCCAGGCGCGACGGCACGACCGCCGGCGTGCTGTTCGTGGACCTGGACGACTTCAAGGTCGTCAATGACACGATGGGCCACGGCGTCGGCGACGAGTTGCTGGCGGCGACCGCCGCGCGGCTTTCCGGCCTGATCCGCGACTACGACACCGCCGCCCGGCTCGGAGGTGACGAGTTCGCGCTGCTCGTCGGCAACGCCGACAGCTCCGCCGCGATCGAGGCCGCCGCCGACCGCGTCGTCCGCGCGTTCAGCGAGCCTCTCGCGCTCGCCTCGGGCGCGGTGCTCACCACGGTCACCGTGGGCGTCGCCACCACCCAGGACAGCGCCGACACCGACGAGCTGCTCAGGCACGCGGACCTGGCCCTGTACGCCGCGAAGGCGGCGGGCAAGCGGCAGTGGCGCCGCTACCAGCCGGTGCTGAGCGCCGGGCTGATCAGGCGGCGGGAGCTGCAGGCTGCGCTGGAGGACGCGGTGGCGCGCTCCGCGTTCACCCTGGCCTACCAGCCGATCGTCGCGCTCACCAGCGGGGAGCTCGCCGGGTTCGAGGCCCTGGTCCGCTGGCCGCACGCGCAGTGGGGGATGATGCAGCCCGACCAGTTCATCGCCCTGGCCGAGGAGACCGGCCAGATCGTGCCGCTGGGCTCCTGGGTGCTGACCCGGGCCTCGGCCGATCTGGCCCGGTGGCGCCAGAATCCCCGCGGCCTGTACGTCAGCGTGAACGTGTCGGCCCGCCAGTTCAGCGCCCCCGGCTTCGTCGACGGCGTGCGCCGGACCCTGGAGGAGTCCGGCCTCGAACCCGGCGCGCTCATGCTCGAGCTGACCGAGAGCGTACTGCTGCGCCGGGACGAGCGAGTGCACGCCGACCTGACCGAGCTGAAGACCATCGGGGTAAGGCTGGCCATCGACGACTTCGGCACCGGGTACTCCTCCCTCAGCTACCTGCGGGAGCTGCCCATCGACGTGCTCAAGATGGACAAGGCCTTCGTGGACGGGATCGCCGTCTCCGAGCAGCGCCTGGCCCTGGCCGAGGGCATCGTCCAGATTGCGCGGACGCTCCGGCTGGAGGTCATCGCCGAGGGGATCGAGAGCGAGATCCAGCGGGACCTGCTGATCTCCATGGGCTGCCAGTTCGGGCAGGGCTACCTGCTGGCGATGCCGATGGCTGGGAACCAGGCGGAGACGCTGGCCCGGATCGGGTCCCACCAGGTGCCCAGCCTTCCGCGCCAGTCACCCGAGGCGGCCAAGCCGACCCTGCCGGCTCCCGGGTAACCCAATGCCCGACCCGGAGACCGTCACCCCGTCGGACCGGCCCGGTGCCTCGCCAGCCAGACCGCGGAACCGAGCAGGACCACGCCCACCACGAAGATCGCCACCGGCGCCGCGGCCGACATGGGCAGGTACCGGTCCGTGATCTGCGGTGTCACCAGCAGCACGCCCACCGCGCCCAGCGCGACCAGCCAGGCCTGGCGCAGCAGCACCCCGGCGGCAAGCAGGCCCGCGACCGTGGCGAGGGCGAGCGCGTGACCGGCCGCCACCTGCATGGCGAGCTGCACGCCGGCCAGCAGGCCGACCCCGGCGGCGACGTACCCGGTGGCGCCGGGCGGGAGGTAACCGCGCAGCACCGCCACGCCCCACAGGGCCGACACGGCCCAGATCCCCAGGCCTGGCCCCCACGCTCCGAGGCCCGGATCCAGCCAGGCCACGGCGTCGCCGGCCAGGAAGACCAGGCTCGCGAACACCGCCAGGTGCTGGAGCGCGGCCCGCGTCCGCCACCACAGCACCGTGCCGTACGCGGCGGAAGCAGCCGCCGTCACCAGGGCCGTGCTGGCCGGGCCGAACCCCCAGACCTGGTCCGCGAGCGTGCCCGCGAAGGCCGCCAGGCTGACCGTGGACATCAGCCACAGGACGCTGCGCATCCGCCTGAGGGCGGCGTCGCCCGTCGTGCGTACCGCCGCGCCGCCCGCGCCGAGGGCCACGCAGGCGATGGCCGCGAAGGCGAGTTCGGCGCCGGTCGACATGTTCGGCCAGAAGTCCCTGACCATGTAGAGCCCGGCCGCGATGGCCAGGACGCCGCCGGCGTAGCCGAGCGCCTCGGCCACCAGCGGCGCCCGCGACCCGGTGGCCGTCGGCGCAGGGCCCGTCGGCGCAGGGGCCGTCGGCGCAGGGGCCGTCGACCCAGGGGCCGACGTCTCGGCCACTTGGATCCGGGTCGCCTGGGCGGCGTCGATCAGCCCCTCGGCCACCCAGTTATCAAGGTGCTTGCGCAATTTCGCGCCTGATGAAAGTCCAGTCATGGCATCTCCCCGAGCTAGAGTCCGTTGCTCATCAGCCTCGGGGCCGGCGGCGCGCGCGGCATCGGCGCTCGTACTCAACAAAGACGCGATTGCTACTCATGAGTAGCTTGTATCGGGGCGCCCCCCGCGAGCCAGCCGAGCTACGGCTCGGGCTCACCCGTCAGGCCGTGCTCGATGGCGTATCTGACCAGCTCGACCCGGTTGTGCAGCTGCAGCTTGCCCAGCGTGTTCTGGACGTGGTTCTGCACCGTGCGGTGGGACAGCACGAGCCGGGCGGCGATCTGTCTGTAGGACAAGCCGGTGGCCACCATGCGCAGGATCTCGGTCTCCCGCTCGGTCAGCCGCGGCGTGTCTGCGTCGTCCTTGCCGGCCCCCAAAGCCAGCCTCCGGAACTCGCCGAGCACCAGCGCGGCCAGCCCGGGGGTGAACACCGCGTCGCCGCCCGCCGTGCGCCGCACCGCGTCGAGGAATTCCGGCCGGGCCGCGGACTTCAGCAGGTAGCCGACCGCGCCCGCCTTCACCGCGTCCAGCACGTCCTGCTGCTCGCCGCTGGCGGATAGGACCAGCACGCGCGCTGCGGGATGGGCCGCGCGCAGGCCGCGCGTCACCTCGACTCCGGACATGTCCGGCAGCTGCAGGTCGAGCACGACGACGTCCGGCCGGGCCGGGCCGGCCACGCGCAGCGCCTGCGCGCCGTCGGCGGCCGTCGCGACGACGTCGTATCCGGCTTCGGTCAGGTCCCGCGCCACCGCGTCACGCCACATCGGGTGGTCGTCCACCACCATGACCCTTATCGGCGCGTCCTGCCCCACGTCCGCACCCTAGCCTGGCCCCGGTGCCCGCGCCACTGGCGCGGCTGGCCCGCGCGGCAGGCGCAGCTCCACCTCGGTGCCCTGGCCGGGCACGGACCTGATGGTGGCGCCGCCGCCCAGGTCGCGCAGCCGGCCGCAGATGGAATGGCTGACCCCGAGCCGCCCGGCGGCCGCCGCCTCGGCCAGCCGGCCCTCGGCGATGCCCGGGCCGTCGTCCCTGACCGTCACGGTGATCAGGCCGGGCTCGTCCTCGACCAGCACCCAGGCCCGGGTCCGTTCCCCGCAGTGCCGCCGTACGTTGTCCAGCGCCGCACGGATCGCCGCGGCCAGCTCCCCGGCCGCCTCTTTATCCAGCCGAACGGACTGGGCCGGTGCCGACACCGTCACCTGATCCGACTGGATGGGCAGGACCAGTGCACGCAGATCCATGTCCCCCGACGGGCTGACCGCAGGGCCGCTCCCCACCAGGGAACGCAGCGCGGCTTCCTGCTGGCCCGCCAGCCGGCCGAGCTCGGCCGCGGCGCCGCCCGCCTCCGCGCCCCGCCGCTGCACCATCGCCAGCACCTGCAGCACCGAGTCGTGGATGTTGCGGGCCAGGCGTTCCCGTTCCCGGCTGGCCGCCTCGACCTCGACCGCGTGCTGGCGTTCGGTCTCCACCTCGGCGGCGAGCCTGGCCAGGTGACCGACGACCACGCCGGCCAGCAGCAGGAGCACCACGCCGTTGAGCACCACGGTGATCGCCCCGCTGCGCAGCAGGAGGTCGCAGCCGGACACGATCAGGGCGGCGATCGCGCCCGCTCGCCTGCCGTACCGCACCGCCCAGGCCAGCACCGGCCCGGCCACCCAGATCCCGGTCACCGGCGTCACCCCGAGCCGCATGGCGGCCGGGTACTGCAGGGCCGCGGTGGACAGCAGCAGGCCGGCCGTGACCGCCAGGTCGGCGCTCAGCAGCAGCCTGGTACGGCGCTCCGGGCGGGCGTAGGCCATGGTGGTGGCGACCGTCCACGCCGCCATCACGGCGATGACCGCCCACGCCCAGTCCGGCCGGGAGTACTTGCCGCGGTTGATGACGGCGGTGAGCAGCACGGCATAGCCGAGGCCGGCGAACCGGAACACCGCGATCGCCCGCCACAGTGGCTCAGCGCTCTGACGCCCGCGCGGCACGCCCCTATCGTGCCACGCCGCGCAGGTCGGCGGGGATGAGGCCGTACCGCCGCCGGAACAGCCTGCGGAAGTGGCTGATGTTCGAGAACCCGACGGACAGGGCGATCGCGGTCACGCTGGCGTCGCCGCGCAGCAGCCGGTCCCGCGCGACCATCAGCCGGTGCTCGGTGACGAAAGCGTGCGGCGTCATGCCGGTCGTCGCGCGGAACGACCGGGCGAAGTGATACGGGCTCAGGCTGACCGCGCCGGCCAGCCCGTCCAGGGTGATTACGTCGGCCAGATGCGCGCGGGTGTACTCGGCGATGACGTCGACGGCTCCCGGGCGCAGTTGCCCCGACGGCCCGCGGCCAGTGCTGATGCCGGGGCCCGGGCCGGTGCCGTACCGGCGCAGCAGGTGCCGGACCAGCAGGTGCGCCAGCGTGCTGCCCTCGACATCGGTGACCGCCCCGGCCCCGGGGTCTAGGTGCGCCCGGCGCAGCCGGGAGGCGACGGCGAACACCACCCCGTCCGGTTCCGCGAACGACGGCCGTACCTCGGCGGTGTCCCGAAGACCGCCGGCCAGCCGGTCCACTAGGCCGCGGTCCGGGTAGATCTCCAGCGCCTCGGTCGGATCGCTGACCTTGAGCCAGGTGATCGGGCTGCGGCCAGTCACGTAGACCGCTCCCGGCGGCGCGTCGTGCCGCTCGGCCCGGCCGTCGACCTCGCGGACAAGCCCCAGGTGGCCGCTGAAGTCGATGCCGACCTGGTGCGCGCCCGTCGTGGTGACCCCGTCTTGCGGCCCGAGCACGGCGTACACGGACACCATGCCCGGCCACTCGATCGTCGAACTCCCCGTATACCGCAAGATCGGACCTTCTTTCCCCGCTCGCTACTTGGCAGGCTAGTAGGCATGACGCTCGACTTCACCCACCGGGCGGAGGTCGCCCTGCGGCTGAACGGCCGCGACCTTTCCGCCGTCGTCTCGCCCCGGACCACCCTGCTCGACTGGCTGCGCGACGACATCGGGCTGACCGGCGCCAAGAAGGGATGCAACGAGGGTGCGTGCGGCACCTGCACGGTGCTCGTGGACGGGCGCCGGATGAACGGGTGCCTGACCCTGGTCGTGCAGTGCGAGGGCCGGTCGGTCACCACCGTGGAGGGTCTGGCCGCAGACGGTGGGGAGCTGCACCTGGTGCAGCGGGCCTTCGCCGATCACGACGCGTTCCAATGCGGCTACTGCACCCCGGGCCAGCTGATGTCGGCGGTGGCCTGCATCGCCGAGGGGTACGCCACGGACGACGACAGCGTCCGCGAGTGGATGAGCGGAAACATCTGCCGGTGCTCGGCCTACCCGCAGATCACCGCGGCCGTGCTGGCCGCCGCGCGAGAGGACGCCCAGATGAGGGAGGCACGGCGGTGAGAGACTTCGCCTACGCCCGGGCGGGCACGCCCGAATCGGCGGTGGGGACGCTGGCCGACCCGGGCACGTCGGTGATCGCGGGCGGCACCGAGCTGCTCAACTGGTTCCGGTTGGGTATCGCCGCGGCGGACCGCGTGGTCGACATCGGCGGCCTGGACGAGCTGCGCGGCATCGCCATGGACGGGGACGACCTGCGCGTCGGCGCGCTCGCGACGCTGAACGAGATCGGCGAGCACCCGCTGGTCACCCGGACGGCCGGCGCGCTCGCCTCGGCCTGCCTGCAGGCGGCCTCGGCCCAGATACGGAACCGGGCCACGATCGGCGGGAACGTGCTGCAGCGCACCCGCTGCCCGTACTTCCGCGCCGAGGAACCGCTGCCCTGGCCCTGCAACAAGCGCGATCCGGGCAGCGGCTGCACGTCCCTGGCCGGGCGGCACGAGCGCCAGGCCATCTTCGGCTGGACGCGGGACTGCGTGGCGGTGCAGCCGTCCGACCCGGCGGTCGCCTTGGCCATGCTGGACGCGCAGGCCGAGGTGCTAGGCCCGGCCGGGCCGCGGACGATCCCGATGCGGGAGTTCCACCTGACCCAGCGGGAGGCGGCCGTGGCCGGCCAGCCGATGCGCGAGACCCGGCTCGAACCGGGCGAGCTGATCACCGGCTACCGGCTGCCGGCCAGCGCCGACGGCCAGGCCTACGTCAAGGTCCGCGAGCGCGCGTCCTACGAGTACGCGATCGTGTCCGCCGCGGCGTCCGTGCGGCTCGACGAGGCCCGCGCCGCAGGCGCCAGGGGGCAGGGCGCCGCAGGCGCCAGGGGGCAGGGCGCCGCAGGCGCCAGGGAGCAGCGCATCGCCGCGGCGCGGGTCGCGCTCGGCTCGGTCGCCCAGCGGCCGTGGCGGCTGACCGCCGCGGAGGCCGAACTGCCTGGCACCCCGCTCACCCGCGAGGCGCTCATCCCGGTCATCGAGCGCGCGATGGCCGACGCCGCGCCTCTCCCGCAGAATGGATTCAAGGTGACGATGGCGAGAAACGCGGCCGTTCGGGCCCTGCTAACGGCGGGTGGTGCGTCGTGACCGCCACCCGGTCCGCCGGCCCCATCCCGCAGCCCCCGGAGAGCCAGACACGCGTCGAGGCGCCGCTGAAGCTGACCGGGGCGGCTCGCTACGCCGCCGATTACCGGCCCGACGGGCTGCTGCACGCGGTCCTGGTCGGCGCGCCCGTGGCGGCCGGGCGGTTGCGCGGCGTGGAGGTGGCGGCGGCGCTGATCCTGCCCGGCGTCACGGCCGTGCTGACAGCGGCCGACCTGCCCTCCTTCCCCGAACTGCCGCCGCCGTCCGCGATCCGGGTGATGCCGTTCTCCGACGACCGGATCCGCTACGAGGGCCAGCCGGTCGCCATCGTCCTGGCCGAGTCGGTCGAGGCGGCCGAGGCGGGCCGGGCCGCCGTGGTCGTCGACTGCGAGCGCGAGACGCCGGTGCTGATCGGGCACGGCCGCCGCGAGCCCGCCATGGGCGAGGACCAGGTCCGGGGCGACGTGGACGCGGCGCTGGCCGCCGCGCCGATCAGGATCGAGCAGACCTACCTGCAGGCCCCGCGGCACCACCACGCGATGGAGACGTCCGGGACGGTCGCGCGGTGGGACGGCGGCCGGCTCACCTTGTGGGACTCGGTGCAGGCGAGCTCGACGGTCATCCCGGTGGTGAGCACCGCGCTCGGCCTGGACCCCGCGGACGTGCGCGTGGTCGCGCGGCACACCGGCGGCGGGTTCGGGTCCAAGGGCTACATCTGGCCGCACGAGATCCTGGCGGCCGCCGCGGCCCGGGTGGCGGGCCGCCCGGTCAAGCTGCACTTGCGGCGCTCGGACCAGTTCAGCAGCGTGGGCTACCAGCCGTGGATGGAGCAGACGATCCGGCTCGCCGCGACCGCCGACGGCGTGCTGCTCGGCCTCGAGCACGAGGTCGTCAACAACACGGCGCTCGACGACACGCACGTCGAGCCGGCCACCGAGGCCAGCAAGTCGCTGTACGCCGTGCCGGCCCTGCGGCTGCGTCAGCTGGTCGAGCGGGTCAGCCTGAACGTGCCCACGCCGATGCGGGCGCCGGTCGAGGGACCCGGGCTGTGGGCGCTGGAGAGCGCGATGAACGAGCTGGCCGACGCCACCGGCCTGGACCCGCTCGACGTCCGGCTGGCCAACTTCGCCGAGACCTCGCCCGCCGACGGGCGGCCGTGGTCGGCCAACGGCCTGCGCGAGGCGTACGAGGAGGGGGCCCGCCGCTACGGCTGGCGGACCCGGCATCAGCGGCCGCGCCGGGACGGCCCGTGGGTGATCGGGCACGGCATGGCCACCTGCACGATGGGCAGCTTCCGGTTCCCCGGCGCGAGCCGGGTCCGGCTGCGCCGGGACGGCGCCGTGGTCGAGGCCAACGTGCACGACATCGGGACCGGCGTGCAGACCGTGCTCAGCCAGATCGCCGCCGACGAACTCGGCATCTCGCTGGACCAGGTAGAGATGCGCTGGGGCGACACCGACCTGCCCAGGACCGGGCCCACCTACGGCTCGTCCACCACCGTGGGCACCGGCAGCGCGGTCGCGGCCGCCGCCCGCGACGTGTCCAAGCAGCTCGCCGGGCTCGGCCAGGGTGGCCGCGACCCGCTGGAGGCGCTCGACCGCGCCGGGATCGACGAGCTCGTCGGCGAGGGGACCTTCGAGCTGCCCGGTGGCGCCGGGTTCAACCAGGACGGCGAGGGCACGCCCTACGCGATCAGGACCTGGGGCGTGATCTTCACCGAGGTCGGCGTCGACCCTGACTTCGGCCTGCTGCGGCTGCGCCGCGCGGTCGGCGTCTACTCGGCCGGCCGGATCGTCAACCCGGTCACCGCCCGCGCCCAGATGACCGGCGGCATCATCTGGGGCTGGGGCAAGGCGACCATGGAGGAGAGCGACCAGGAGCCGGTGCACGGGCGGTGGCTGGCCAAGAACCTGTCCAACGTGGCGGTACCGGTCAACGCCGACATCCCGGCCGGCATCGACGTCTCGTTCACCGACGAGTACGACGAGACGGCGAGCCTGATCGGGGCGCGGGGCATCGGCGAGCTCGGCGCAACCGGGGTGGACGCGGCCGTCGCCGCCGCGGTGCACGACGCGGTCGGGGTGCGCGTCCGCGACCTGCCCATCCTGCCCTGGAAGGTCCTGGCCGGCTAGGGGTTCCCGTCTTCGCCGAGGTCCTGTGGTATCAGGCTGTACACGGCCATGTCGCCGCGGCCTGCGCGGGACCAGGCCGCGTTGCGCAGCACGCCCTCGAAGCGGAAGCCCGCCGCCCCGGCCACCTTCTGCGAGGCGGTGTTGCCGGTCACCGTCCTCAGCGTGATGCGGGCGAACCCCCGCTCGGTCAGCGCCCAGCGGGCGACCGCACGGGCCGCTTCGGCGGCGTACCCGCGGCCGCGGGCCCACGGAGCGGTCCAGTAGTGGATCTCGGCGATCATCGCGGCCCAGTCGGGACCGAACAGCGACACGTGGCAGGCCAGCCGGCCGGTGTCACGTTCCGCCCCGGCGAAAGCCACCCCCTTGCTCGCCTGGCGCTGTTCCTCGACGGTCCAGGCGCACCACTCCACGGCCCGGTCCAGGCCGGCCCCGGCGTGCGGAAGCTGTGCCGGGGCGAAGCGCAGGTAGGCCTCGTCGCCCCAGACGGCGTGCACATCGGCCGCGTCGCCGGGCCCGAACGGACGCAGTATCAGCCGTTCGGTCGCCAGCGTGACCCGCGGGAACGCGCGATCGGGTGTCACCGGACGCCCAGGATTCCGGCGTCGAGCGCGGTGGCCTGCTCCGGGCCGAGCGGCACGTACACCGGGGCGCGCCCGTCCGGACGCCACCAGACCGGATCGCCGGTGTTCCACCGGTCGGCGGCCAGCAGCCGGGTCAGCACCTTGAACGTGGCCGTGCGCGGCATCCGGCTCGCGACCCGGACGAAACGCGGATGCTGCTTGCCGCCGAGGTCACCCTGCGCGGCCAGGAAGGCGCCGAGTTCCGCGGGTGTCAGCGACGCCCCGCCGCGCACCACGATGCACGCCATGACTTGATCCCCCGCGCTGCCAGCTCCGGGGGGGACGACCCTGCTGGCCTGGCCGCCTGCGGCGGCGGGCCCGTGCTCCCCCGAGGCTTCGCCGGGATCGGGCACGCCGTACACCGCCGCCTCCGCGATGGCGGGATGGCGCAGCAGGGCCCGTTCGATCGGCGCCGTGCCCAGGTTCTCCCCGTCGACCCGCAGCCACTGGCCCGCCCGTCCGGCGAACCAGCAGAACCCGCGAGCGTCCACGTATCCCAGGTCGCCGCTCCAGTACATGCCGTCGCGCATCCGGCTCGCGTCCGCCTCCGCGTCGTGGTAATACCCGGCGAACAGGCCGGGACCCGACGTGTTCACCAGCTCGCCGACGGCCTCGGCGGCGTTGAGCAGCTCGCCGCCGGGGCCGAACCTGGCCGGCGAGCACTGGCGGCCGGTCTCCGGGTCCAGCACCGCCACCCCATCGGCCAGCCTGCCCAGCGCACCCGGCGGGGTATCGGGGGTACGGCTGATCGCCACGCCGCCCTCGGTCGAGCCGAACCCGTCGATCACCGTGCAGCCGAACCGCTCGGCGAACCTGGCCAGGTCGGCCGGCGCGCCCTCGTTGCCGTAGGCGATGCGCAGCGGGCTGTCGGCGTCGTCGGCGCGCTCCGGCGTGGCCAGCACGTAGCTGAGCGGCTTGCCCACGTAGTTCGCGTAGGTCACGCCGAACGCGCGGACGTCGGGGAGGAACCCGGACGCGGAAAACCTGCGACGCATCGCGATCGCCGCGCCCGCGGCCAGGCCGACCGCCCAGCCCGCCATGATCGCGTTGGAGTGGAACATCGGCATCGACACGTACACCGTGTCGCCGGTCCCTAGCCCGAACCGGCCGGCCAGCATCTGCCCCGGCACGGCGATCTTCCCGTGCGTGCACCTGACCGCCTTCGGCTCACCGCTCGTCCCCGACGTGAAGATCAGCATGAGCAGGTCGTCCGGCGTCGCCGGCGCCACCTCGAGCGGGGCCACCTCGGGCGGGGCGTCCGCGGGCAGCGCGAGCCCGTCGAGCGGCAGCACCGGGACGTCCGCCTCGGCCAGCAACGGCGCGTACCGCGGATCGGCCAGCACGTACTGGCAGTCGGTCCGGGCCACGTCCCTGGCCAGCGCGGCCCCGCGCCGCACCGGGTTGAGCGCGACGAGCACCGCGCCCGCGAACGCGCACCCGCCGAGCAGGAAGGAGAACTCGGGCACGTTGTCGGCCAGCACCCCGACATGGAACGGTCGGCCGGGCCCGTGCTGGTCGGCCCCGTGCTGGTCGGCCCCGTGCTGGTCGGCCCCGTGCTGGTCGGCGCTGCGCCGCGCGCGCAGCGCGGCGGCGTACCGCGCGCACTCGCCGACGTGCTCCTGCCAGCTCCACCGCCGGTCCTCGAACCGCAGCCCGGGCTCCGGGCTGGCGGCCCGGGCCAGCAGCAGCCCGGTGACCGTCGGGAGCGCGGCGGGAACGCTCGCGGCCATTCAGGCTCCCTCTGCTGATGACACGAACTGAAACGTGTTCTAGTAAATGGTAGCTCTGGGGGTGCTCCGGCCGCCTGCCGCCCAGTCCGGGCCAGCAGCGACCGGGGTAGGTTTGCTGTCAAACTGGGAAGAGCGTGATAGCTGCCGGGAGGAGGGGTGGTGGCCGGAGATTCCCCCGTGCAGCTGGGTGGACCGCTGGCCGGGCTTACGGCTGGTTCCCGGGTGGCCGGGTACCTGCTGGAGAAGCTGGTCGGCGTGGGCGGGATGGCGGCGGTGTTCCGCGCGCGTGACGAGCGGCTGGGCCGGGTGGTGGCGCTGAAGCTGCTGGCCGGGGACGAGGAGGTCC